>Ga0099824_1000035_pt1 | contig 80966 bp, 47 predicted proteins | sample SiratrowhiteBW_FD_76837 | JGI IMG/M metagenome (GOLD analysis project Ga0099824, IMG submission 76837) | Root nodule microbial communities of legume samples collected from California, USA - Siratro white BW | ecosystem: Host-associated > Plants > Roots > Nodule | place: USA: California... | reverse complement strand
ATTACATTCCTCCTCTCCTTTCCCCCCCCCTCTTTTTCCTAATTCACCCCCCCTTTTTTTTTTTTTTTTTTTTCTTACTTTTTCATCAAGAAAGAATTTTGCTTTTCTCTTCATAAATTAAGGAATCACGAGTTTAATAATAAGGTTTTGTTTTTCTTTTCTGAAAGCAAAGTTTTGTTTTTTCAAGCATGCAATAAATAATTTTATTCTTTTATCCATGTCTTTCCGAATTCCAGCACTTAATATCAAACATCCACAACATTAATTATTTGACATAAATATTTTGCATATTATTATCAAATTTTGATATAAAAATTTAATCAATTTTATAAAAATAGATAAATATGTTTTACCTAATTGTTTGGGACAAAGTTAATTGTATAACACAAAAAGAAAATTTAGTCTAAAATAAATATAAACAAATTTTCACCATTTATTAATATTTTATGTCGAGTAACGTTGTTCAATTCATAGTTATCAATGAAAACGAAACCTTTGTGTTTTCTGGATTTCATTAAGTTTAGCTGTAATTATCGAATTGACTTGGTGTTTTGACTGGTTGACAGAGTATTAAACGAGATCAAAATAAATGAATTTAATTAAAGTAAGTAGAAATTATGATTTATTAAAATGCTATGAGTTGTATGATTATGTTAAATTACCTTTTTGCTTTATGTGGTTGATTAAAAGTACCTTTCTGATGCGCACAAACTTCCTAATTATTACTTGAATGCATGCTTGAATAATATATATATATTACGTTAATATTATTTTCCTTAACTTTCCTTTTAATTAAAGTAAAAGTTGTTTTCAAGACAGATATTGTATCACACTCTCCATATCACACGTCAGATCATTTATTTGTTTCCTTATTTAAAGTCTCTCTTCGGTAAAATTTATATTTTAAAATATTTTTATTGTAACTTTTTAAATAATTAAAATTATTAAAAAAAACTATAACTATAGCATTGAGGTGATAATGCTTTTTGGTATATTATTGTTGATGGAGGTCTTGGACATATAAGTAAGAAAATTGAATAAATTTAATTGTTGAATTTATATTTTACTATGCTAACGAATAGTTACATTTCTAAAGGTATTAATATATTGTTGATAATCACTGACTTGGTCAAACATTTGGATCCCCTATTTGGGATAGTTGTGAGCTTTTTAATTTTTGGCTTTAATTTTCAAAATAAAACACGTTGGATAAAGATGAAACTGGAACATTTTTTATTCAATCTTGAAATAATTTTATTTTTGTTTTCAAAATTAAAAAAAAATGAATTTTATCCTGCAAAATACTATTTCTAGACGATACTTCATATTTTTTATGTGTTAGGTATTTCATAGTCTAACCCATTAATGCATTGGGATGAATCAAAATCTACCCACTTTTTGTAATCTATGCGTATATCAATTTAAAAATAAATAAATAATGATGATAATATCAAACTAGACAGGGTCTATGTTTTTCAGTTGAATTATTTTAAGTCATGTTTGACCTTTTCACTCATGAAGCCGGACTAAATTAATAACTTAATTATTTTTATATCAAAATATTACTAGTCTAGTTCAACTTAATTCATCAGACAAGACCATTTTTGTATTTTTTTTAAATTTATTTTGAAACTAAAATTTAGAGGAAAAAAATAAAACTAAAATCACCCTAAACTAAAAGTTAATTAACTCTAAAGAAAATTTAAACTTAAAACTAAATTCAACCTTAACAGGTCTATAGTATTATTAGTTGTTTTGTTGCAAATTGTGCATGCATATGTTTTTATCTTTTGCATGATAGGAAATTGCTTTGGTGAACAAGTAAGACATTTTGTAAGACTTTGATTCTATTTGCTAAAACTTTTGTAATATTTTTGTATAAAGTATTACAAATACTCATAATTTGAAACTCCTTAAAGTTCTAGAATGACCCACCTTTAGAATTAAAGCAAATGGAGTTTTTAATTTTACAATTGAAAATCGAACTGACCAACTATAAACAAAATACTACACAAATCTCTAAAGGTTTCATTATCAAATGTCAATATAAAATCATTTAGACCTAAAGTCCTAAAGTTAATAACAATAAATATTTTTTTCTTACTAACTAACCTTACAAGAATATTTAGACTCTTTTTATGTTAAAGAGTGTATTTACACAGTGAACATTGTACAATCAAATAGATAGTTTAATATGTGTTTGTATATATGAAGTAGAAGATAAATTTAATTAATTTTGATAACTTTTATATAATTTCTACTATAAAAAATAGATTAAATTTAAAGTAACTTCTTTCAATAAAATAAGATGTTTATATAGTTAAATCTTAAGTTAAAATCTTTTAAACCATGCAATAAATCATTTAAATGTATCACGTGAATCAATAAAAATAAAATTAAATAAAAATGATTATGAGAAAAGAATCAATTATGTTTAAAAAAAATTAAATAATCAATTATGTGACTTAGTTTTTGAAGCATAATCGATTATTCCCTCTCTCACAATCTATCCAAAAAAACTTTAAACTCTATACATGAATCAACAAGAATATAAATCTTACCTTACTCCTCGTTACACTAAAAACTCATCTTTACATAACATGATGAGCACATCTTACACTACCTTTCTTCAAAACTCTCTTCACTAATCAACTAGCATACACACAAAAGCACCTCACACCAATCACAATAATCAATCACACCAACCACAACACGGAACTAATAATTAAAGGTTTAATATACAAAACCAACACACTCATGAACATAAATTTTTAATGACATGATAAAATCTCACTTATTCGTGATGAACACATTTTTGGTATAATAATCTTTATATGATGAGAAATCTATATCTATCATACAAAGTTACATGACGATGAAAAAGTATCGACAAATTGCATTCCTTCCTTTCAAATCTTCTCACCCTGTTAATTTCTTACCCATTTTCTTATTCCTATTCCCTTATATACAATGAATGTAAATAGGTTTATACTTTATTAAATAGTAGTCACCTAGATATAAATACAAATATAAAAATCAAAATTAGTTTATTTTTTATTTTATTTTACAATAACTTTATGAAAACAAATGTCATTTTAACATAGAAACCAAAATTAGGTTCTTTTTTATTTTACAATAACTTTATGAAAAAAATGTCATCTTGGGAGCACAAGTTTGTGTATTTTGGTTCTTTCTGTGTTGGTCTTCTAATTTTATTTTACATAATCTCTGTCAGAGGAAGTATTTTTATCGCATAGCACCGATGTCTTCTTTGACTTTTGAAACCATAAAATCTTCTCTAAAAAAAGAACAAGACAATACTTGTGTCATTGTTCCTCAAACATAGATAGAACAAACTCCTTCCAATTAAACACTGGTTGAACATTTAATAGTTCAATCGTGAATAAGTTAGTATTAAGAAAAACATTATAACAATTAAATAATATTGAAAATATAAAATATATTATCATACTTCAATTAAAATTTTAATAATATTTATTATCATTATTAATAATTTTACAGGTTGAATAAAAAGAAAATAGCAGATATTTTATATTGATTTTTATTTTTTAATTAAACAATATATTATTAAATATTTTTAATTAAACTGATCCCTTATTTTTCAATTTGTTTACCTATTCTTCGCCAAAATGATTCTATGCCTTCAACCTAGCTTGCACCTTATCTTTTTAGCTCTAATATTTTTATAATTAGCTTAAACGTAACAAAAAGAGATGAAAGGGAATAATAAATATCATTCAAATAAACTAATCATTATAATAGTTATCAAAATAGAAAAACAAAAGTATAAACAATCATTGTGGATAGTTTCAGTAAATTATAAAAATGATATTAACTAATTAATAAAAATACCAAAGATATAAAAACACTATATACAGTAAAAAAAATGTCTACTATATAAAAAACAAAGTTGGAGCAATAAATAAGGAAGCTTGCAACTTGCAGGTAAATTTCCAAATCCCGCCCAATTGGATCTCTTTATTCTTGTTTTTTCAAAATTTTGTTGTCTGTTGGTGACTTTAACGTTGGTGTTTCTAGAGTCTTGTTCTGCCCAACACTCACCAAAACCACGCTCCCTTCAAATTTATATACCCAGACAAACCCTAGAATAACAAACCAAACAAATTCCCTTCTCCCAAATCTCCGATCCCATCCTCAATGGCCAACTCAGATTCCTCTCTTCCTCTCTCCACCGTGTGTTTTCTTCTTCTCTTTCATAATTTCTCAATCTACCTTTAATTGCAATCCTCAAAATCCGTACTAATTTTGTTTTGGTTTTCAGAAGAAGGAGAACATCACTCCCATTACCTCTAAAATCGCGGTATTTATTTTTTTTTTTTTTTGCATTTTCTTTTTATTCGTGAAATGGAACTCCCAACCACGTCTGAATCTTTTTTGCACTGTTGCAGGAACTTAATGAATCGAGATCGGAGCTTCTCGGAAGAATTCAGAGCTTGAAACAGGTTGGGCATTTTTTTTTTCTTTTCTTATTAGTGCATTGTTTGTTAGCTATGCAGATTCTAGTTCACTATTCTACCTGCTGGTTTGCTGCTGGTGGTTTTGTTTAATTTATTTCTTTTGGTATATTTGTAGGATTTGCAAAGTTGGAGGTCTAAGTTGGATACACAAGTCAAGGTTTATCGTGATGTAAGTGATGATGATGATGATGATGATGATGATGATCTGTGTCTGCCAAGCACTGCATTTTGCTTTAGAGTGTCGTCTCAAAAAGATTGTTGTGCTTCATATCACAATTTTTTCCCTTAAGTTCTTTGTGTGTTTGGATGTTTTTTGTTTAGTTTGGTTCTCTTGAAATTAAAGAAATTAAATGATTGATTATTTTGGCATGGAAGATCTATGCCTTAATTTATTATATTTTAAAGAGATAATAGATTATCACAAACTTAATGTTTTGCCTTTTTCTTTCTTTCTTTCTTTTTTAATTTTTTTATGTAACCTTCTTAAATTATTTTTCTCTTTCTAAACATACTTATTTTGCCTATCTGGAATTCAGGCATAGTTTTAAACTGCAGTTTCTTCCTTTTACACTGGGAAATTGCAGTCGCAATATAGGGTTGTGGTGAGTAAACATACCTTTACATTGCAGCCACAATTGCGATTGCAGCAACAATGGCCATTTCAAGCCATGATTTTGTGAATTTTTGAAGATGACATTTTGGGACTAAGTTGTATTTCACTAGATGAGGATGACTACATAACTCAGTAAAAAACCAAAGCTTGAAGAATATATTTATCAGGAGGTCTCCATTGACAAATTCCTCTGAAGTCCTTCTCGGTTTCTCTATTCTTTTCTTTAACATGATTAGAATTCATGCAATCTACTCTATTTTGTGGTGCCAAAACCTACTATTTTTCTACTGTGTCTCTTGTGGTCTTTTTTGTACGTGTCGAAGTTATCATATCTAATCTTCTGTCATCTTTTTCTCAATTATTGATATCCCAACCTTACTGATTTTCATTTTTTGTATGTATATAATCATTATGTATATTGTCCTCTCTTTATGGTTACACATTCATCTTAACAATCACAGTTTTGCCTCTCCAACCTTTCTCTCATGCTGTTCATTTAAAGTCTAGCATTCCCTATCATATAGGGTATGTTTGGGCAAACATTTTTAGGAAAGAAAAAAGAAAACAAAAATGAGTTTTTCTGTAAGTTACAGTTAGTTTATACGTAAAACAATTTGCAAAATTTCTTTCGTATAGCTTGTCTAAATTCTTATTTTTAACTTGTGCATAAACTAATTGTATTTTAGAGAAACTCATTTCATTTTTTCCTTTTTTATTTTTCTCTACTAAAAGTGTTCACGAAGAAACATGTGCAAACAGATACTATGGTTGGAAGTACAGCAACAGGGTAAAACTTATTTTTGTTTATTAGATACTTTTTTTATCATGAATAAATCTTGATGCCTTTCTCCATATTAGCCATACCAATTTCATTTTTTTTTAATAGCATTTGGGGTTATTATGTTTGATTGGCTTGGAGAAAACTAGCAACTCGTTTTTTCTTTTTGCTGTAATTTTTCTTTATTTGATTTGTTTGTCAGGACTTATATTCTGATAAAAAAAGTACCATTTAGGGTGCACGTAAAATAGTCTATGATAATGTAAAACTTATTTTTGCATTATGAATTTTGTGCTTTTAGGGACAATTATTTGGTGAGTGTGTTTGCCTTTGTATGAACTCATTGTTGATGTGTGGTTATATGCGTATTCTGGGTATGTTTAACCCTGTGCCGACCTGGGAAATGGCACAACTATAATGTACCGATTGGTTTTGTTTCCATACTCGACTAACAATAACATAACGAGTGCTTTTAATAATGTAATTAACTTGATTAGGCATTTCTTGGGCCAAATCTATTGTGCATCTGAAAGGCAAGCTTTGGGTCTGTAATTCAAAGCCTTGACCTTCATCGTCCTTACCTTAACATTGAACAAGTTCTTATTTTGATTTTTTTCAATGTTGGAACTGCTAAGATCTCTTGGGGAAGACTGTTTTTATCCATGTCAAAGATAAAATCACTAGGGTGAACCATTGCTTTCCAGAAGTGTAAGGGGTTCTGGAGTTGGTATGTGCACCCTTGAGTGTCGATGAAAAGTGGTGATAGTTCAGATAATACATATTAGATTTTCCATCTGTCACAAACTTATCATTCTCAATCTAAACTGCATTGGATTTGTTTTTCATCTTAACAAGATTTCCCAATCATCTTCCTTATTTCATTGCAAGCTTACACATTACAATTCATGTTATGTGGCTCTCTTGATCTTCCTTTTTCTGTTTCATTTTTTGTCTCCTTAAATTCTCTCCGTTTTCTATTCCTTTGTTTCTATGCTCGTGGAATAAATTCCAATTTGTATAGAGTGTCCTACTTCACTTCTATTTTTTGGCAAGCTACCAAGAAAAAGTCTAAGTCCCTGACCCATGCTAATTCATGTCCCAAAATACAAGACCTCCTTTGTGACGGAGAACGGCTATGAAAGAACCAGGAACTTTTCAGGTTTCAAAAATTGTAGTTTTTGGGATTTGAAAACACTCAAACCCTCAGAATTCAAACAAAGTTACCTTTGTTTTGACCTCTGTTATTTCACACTGTATAGGACTATTTTTTTATCGTATGTTCTGCTCATTCTTCTTCCTTAGATCTCCTTGTTCACGTTATGCTAATCTTTTTATCTAATTTATTATATTCATTTCACCATCGTCCTCCATGTTTTTACTCTTACTATATTCTTATTGCTTCTAGGTTGATGGTGATCGTGTGCGTAAACGTGATTTTGTTTTTATCTGGAATTCCTTTTTATTTTTTTTTTCTGTTTCTGTAGTATTTCTGTCTAGTATAAAACTTTTAGGTTGTAATATAATATTTAAAATGGTGGTCATCCCACTATTGCTTGTGTTTTCAGGGTTAGCTACTATGTCTCACTATATGAGGTTGATAAGTATGCAATGCGTACTTATCATATCCAGTTCAGCGTTACAGAGCACCTAACGCAGTCTAGAGACGTAAAATATATTCACACGAGGAAATTTTGCTCAGAAAAATATTTTTTGCTCGAAATTGGATCTCTCTCTATTCGTTATAGCTAAAGATTTAATGGACAATAGGTTTACTCGTGTTTTTCTTGTTTTTCTGGTTATATTGATAGGTAGTTGAACTGTCTTTTTATTATAACTGGTGTTTGGATGTTACTTCAGCTTCACTCTAATTTTATATGCATGTGGTAAATTTGCTGTTTTGCGACTTCTGATGGGCTTTCGTTTGCTCATGCAGGAGCTATCAGAACTTAAGAAAACGCTTAATGTTGAAGTGGACCAACTTCGGACAGTAAGTGTGCTTCTAAATTTTTTTCTGTCAAATTAGTTTTGTTGTGTGAAAACTTGTTTATGGAATCAAAATTAGGAATTTCAAGATTTGAGGGCTACCCTTCAGCAGCAACAAGAGGATGTTACTGCTAGCTTAAGAAACTTGGGGGTAAGTTTTGGGAGAATCTTTTTGACTCTACAAGTTATGGTTGTTTTCTTGACAAGTTCTTCCCAGATTATGTTGTATTCTGTTATTAAATGCTCCAACATTAATGAATGCTTGCAGCTTCAGGATGCCTCAGACGTGAAGCATGCTCCGGCACAGGAGACAAAGATTGAAGAAATTGACAAGGAAGAAAAAGAGGTGGTAGCTGGAGAAGATAATAGCAGCAAAACTAGCTGAAAATTAAACGGCCTTTAATTTGGAGTATTTGCTACTCGCAGTGTTACACCCTAGAGAAGCTGAATAACGCTGTATTATTGTTAGATATTTGATGTGTTTCATTACTGCTATTGGGTGTAATACAAGAAATTGATTCAATGGTAAATTTCCCGTTACCCCTCCTTGTGAGACTAATCGATATTTACTTGTACCAATTGTGGTATGCTTTCGTTTGCTTCTGTTGGCTATGGAAGATTAAATTAAACATTTGCATATACATAAAATGCTAAATACATGTATTGAAGTTTTTCAGAAATTAACCAATCTATGCACTTTAGCTTTTAGCTTACATATAAGAAATATGTATTTGTCTCGGTTATTTAATGTTTTTTTGGGTTTCGTAGTGTTTTCTATCTTTAAATTAATAAATGTAAATAAATTAGTGGCCAAATTGTTTCATTTAAAGTATTTTTTTGTTGATGATAATTTTACTGAAGTCCAGTCTTATCATCTTTTTTCCATTATGGTACTTGCAGTCCAATGCCAAATAAGTGGCTTTCAGGACATGGTTTTCAATTACTTGAGTTCGCAGGGAAGGTTTGGTTAAATCATCATTGTTTAGAAGTGTTTATAGCAATAGAAGTATTTATCATTAATACATAACGATTGTAATGTATATACTTTTCTATTTTTGAAGTATTTTTTTTTTTAAATATCAGCTTAAAGAATATGCTCTGGAAAGTCTCAACTCCTGAAGGGCGATTTATTGAGTTTACCTACCATATTACTATTATAAGGTCTTAACAAGCTTACCTCATGCTCTGAAAAAGTGCAGTTTTGGATGGAAAGTGAACTATTGTTTTTGTCTAGTCCTAGTCCATTATTTTCACTGTGGTAAAACTCTGTTGTAATTGTGTTACCCAACCAGACCTTTGAAGTATTACTTCTATTATGTACTAATTAAATCGTTTATGATGAAGTTTAGAATTTGTAGTTTTACTGCCATCTTTTTAACTCAATACTATATTAATGTTTCAAAACATAAAGTCTTTTCGAGTATAAGAAAATGTTGAAAGATGTCACAACTATCACTGTATTTCTATTCAATACTAAGGTATTGAGAAAATTTCTTTAGCATGTGTTCAATCCTACATGCTGAACGGTTGGAAAAATTTTAACTCAACAATATTTATACTAAAACAGCAACTTTTACCACAAATATATCTGTTTCAAAACTATATTGAGAGTATTTGTTTTCATATGGCTAATCTACAATATCAGCTAGTTTGTCAAGTGTTACCTGAATCATGTGCAAATGCATTGCTTGAGAGTTGGGTTTGAATGTCATTCTCAGGTGAAAATACATGACATGCTGATTTTCCTCGTGGGAAGATTTTGATGTGGCATTTAGACTCTGGAGATGAAAGAACACTGTAACCAATGTTCAAGGGGTTATGTTAAATTTGGTCATCTTGCAGTGCCTTAGATTGGACATATTCCACCTAGATTTTGCTGCACTCACTTCCTTCATGGATTACTTGAGAACAGACTAGTCTATTACTTTCCTTGGCAGTAAATTGGGTGAAATGAATTGATTTTTGTTCAAACTAGAAGTAATGAATGACCCTTTTTATAAATTTATTTTATAAATTATTTTCTAAATGTATTAATATTCAACTAAATATATCCTATTATTAATCAAATCTAATACAAACTTGCTCTCACTTTGAGTTGATTTAAAGAACCTCACTCTCTCCTTTGTTTCCCCTCTCTTCTTCTTTTCACCCCACCTCAATAGAAACACACCCTTAATCCTAATCCAACATGGGCCAATAGCAAAGAACAATCTAAACTGAAAATTATAAAGTCTAAAAAGATGGTACTATTATCCATGAAAAGATATGATAAAAATGTCAACTGATGCATAGTTAACAAAGCTGCAAAAAAGAATCTTATCTATAAGCATGAGAAACAGCTTCCTACAAACAACAAACTAATATCTTGCAAATGAAACAAAAGCCTAGTACATTTACAAGAGACAATAAAACAGATAACACAAGCATAGAGAAAGAAACAGTGAATATAATTATCACAGTACACGAGTGCCTATAAAAATAAAGTAAGCATCACCATTTTTCATAGTATCCTACTCTTGTTTTAAAATAGACCACTACCACATCAACCACGAGATATTAAATAAAATTGCAAGAAGGAAGTTTGTAGAGTCATGCTCTATTGCAAAATAATGCAGTAGGAGCAGTGTGCCCTTCTGTCATTGTCACATTATACTTTGATAGCCATCTATCTTTGCCTGCACACTTTGCTCCCCAACAGAGTGCACACCTCCAAGTACATTCTTGGCATTTTCCCTTCTTTCTCTTTTATGCCCCACACTCACTTCTCTTTCTCTTCTTCCAACTCTCCAATCCCCTCAATCCTTCAATTCAAGTTTCAACCACTACTTCCACTTCCCTCTCTCAATGGATGCAAAACCTCCTCAACTTGCTTCACAACCTTTGAACTATCAGGTACTACTACCACCACCTTCCCTCAAAAGACACACAATAAGTAATGCATGTGTAATCTCATTTTTTTGTTCTTCATTTTTCATATTTCTCTTTAATCTTCAGAAACTAATTATTTAACTCTCTTTTGTTCTCCTAGACATGGTTCTTGAAAGTTTCAATCCACTGTGAAGGTTGCAGGAGGAAAGTAAAGAAAGTTCTGAAGAGCATTGATGGTATGGTACTATATCTATATCACACTTCTTTGAACAGAAAGTATGAAAGCAGTATTTTTTACACCAAAAAACTTATGAAAGTAGTCTTACTCTACAAATATATATGCTAGAAAAAATATAACACAAATCCAGCTTCAAAGTTCATTTATTTCTACTCTTTTTTCGTACATTTTTTCTTATTCTACAGAGAGCATTCTTCTTTTCCCATGCAGGAGTATTACACAGTTATTATTTATTACTCCCACATACGTAACATTCTGAACGAGGAAACAAGAAAATGTTACAGATCCCACATTCTCCAACGAAAGGGACAAAACATTATAACCTAACTAGGATAACACTATTGCGAATTATGTTACTCAATTCTAAAGTGAAGGTTCCACTTTGTAGGTGTTTTCACTGCAACAATAGACCCACAGAAGAACAAAGTAACAGTTACTGGAAGTGTTGCTGTGGAGACCCTTCTCCGGAAGCTGGTCAGAGCCGGAAAACAAGCCGAGATTTGGCCGGAGAATGACGGAAAGATCTCCGGAAAAGGGCTGAAGAAGAAGAAGGATGAAGCAAGAGAACCACAGTGCGTGCAAAAACACAAGGGAGCTGAAAATGCTTCTGCCAAGTGTAACAGTGAGCACAAAAGCAGAAGCAACAACTCGCCGGAAAAGTCCTCCTCCGGTGACCAGATGCTGTCGGAGGGTGGTCGGAGCGAAGGTGATGGCGGCTCTACTAAGAAGAAAAAGAAAAAATTGCAGAGTGGTGGTGGCAATGGAAACAGTGGTTTGAGTTCAGTGGAAGCAGCAGCAGCTACTGGTGCACCTGCACACACTGGATTGCAGTTTCAGGATCTTGTGGGCCCAGTGAATGTGAACCGTACACGTCAGCATTCGCTTTTGTATCCAGAAAGTGGGGTTGCAGCTTATAACAGACTGTATCCTTCTTACTACTTTTCATCTTCACCCTACACGTGGGCTGGTCTAGACCAAGATTGCCATCACTTTCAATCAGCACCGTTGGTTTCATTTGAGATCTTCAGTGATGAAAATGTTAATGGGTGTTCTGTTATGTGAGACTTGAAAGTGAAGACAGTGTTGCATTATGGATATTATTATTATTATTATTATTATTAAATAGTTTAAAAATCCTATTGCAGTGCAAAGTTCACATTTTCTTAAGCATGAAAATAAGAAGTAAAAGATTGTAATTTTTTTCCTCCAATGTCAGTTTGCAGATCAATTACTCTTTTTAATGCACTTTATTTATTTGTTGAAATCATGGAGATCCATTAATTTAGAAATGAGATTTTATGAAATAAGGAATGGAACATGTAATTTTACCCTTGTACTGTTTTTTCACACTTTTTACTGCATTTAGAAGATGTGAATAGCACAAATTGTCACACACATTGAAAACTTCAAGGGTAAAACAATACATAGACCTCTAAAAAATGTGTTGAAAAGAGTTTCAAATATTTCCAATATTTAGTTTTAGCATTGCTTAAGCACCAAATTGCAAATTATGGCCTAATGTGGCCCCTTTGTATCCAATTTTAGGAGAAGAACATTCTCTAATGGTAACAACAAAAAGTGCATATTCCCTTCAAAGTTTGACTGCATAATGGAGGAATAGGGATCTCTTATCAAAGTCTATGATCACCAGCAAAAGGATAAGGCCAAAGATACCCCAGGTAAAAAAATTGTCCTATGCAAAGCACAATTTTTTAGGAAAGCTGTTTCAACAAAGTTGAAGCAGTATATGGATTATATAAATGGAATAAATTAAAGTAAGTTTGACATTTTTTTTTGGTGATTTAAGAGGTTGTGCATTTTGAATACAAGAGAGAATAGAAAAACTGAAAAAAAAATAAAAAAAATGGTGGGAGACTCTAATGTCAGGTGGGTAGAATTTGGAAACTGGTTCAAGTTATGCAACTTGGAAGAAGAATCTTTGTTTCCTGTTGCAGTCCTAAGCCCAGGGAGGTCTAATTTGTAGCACACTTTCTGAGGCAGAAAATGTATTATATAAACATATTGTTCTCAAACGCTTACTTTTTTTAAGACAAGTGTTTTGAGACACAGTCATATGCAAAATATGGACTGAATAATTTAGAAATATGAAAATGTTATGTGGGTGTCAAAGCATGCAGGACCACAAAAAGTTAAGTAGTTTGATTTTGGAATATACCTTGTGTGAAAAAACAATACAATTATACACAGTATTATATATCAAATCAAATTTTGGATATTGAAATGGTGGATTATCTGAACATGATAAGTTCCATTTACTACACCTACGAGGACAATTGTTGGTGGCTAAGGCATGATTTGTGCCAAGTTTTGGGGACATGTAGGTGTTGCCGAACTTTATTTGTGTAGCAAAAGTTGAAATTCACTAAGAACACTTTTTGGTCTGGCCTAAATTAACATATCAGTGAGAAGGGCATTGCTATTGTCACCTCTCAGTTACTTTTTAAACTTTTTCATTTTTTTGTACAAATATTCTTCACAGAAATAAGTTTTTGTTTGGATAATTTAATGATAGCTCTATAATAAAGGGATGTTTGACAACAATCTCTGTCCTCTTTTCATTTAGTTAAGGATACTACTTATGTTCACTAACTTTATGCATGTTTGTGCCACTGTTGAGTTTGTGTTTGATTTATTTACTTTTTTTTTTCTGAAAAAAAAAATCATTTTATCATTTGTGTTGAAAAAACATTGAAATTCATGTTATTACAGTTTTATTGAGAGTACAAGCATATTTTTCTCTTGCATATCACTTTAATCTTCTTTTTATCACATCATTTCTTATATCTATTACTTTCTCTTTAAAAGAAGTGTGTTTTTTCGTGGTCCATTGATAGAAGCCTGAAGGCCCAGATCTGTTTTGCCTTTTTTTTAAAGGTTATGCTTAATGTAAAAATAACACATCAACAAGACAATGCTATTAAGGGTGAAACTCTTGCAAAACTGATTAAAAAGCATCCAATGTTTGAAATCATGGACTACCACTTCAAGTTTTACTTACTTCTAGTCAAGCTAGCTTAATCTAAAGTGAAACTTTGAAATACTAACTTCAGAAACAAAATAGTTTTTATAAAAAAAATTGAATTGTGAAGTTGAGTAACATGATAAGAATGTCACAATTTTTCATCAAAGATTAATTATTAAGTTTTACAACCAACAGTAAGTCTTTTGTTTCTTTCCATTTTAATATCACTATCATATTTCTCAGAGTCTCCAGATTCAAAATATTTCATCACTTTCTATCAGTAAGTACAAAAAGAATAACTGTAAGGAAACTAAGAGACTATATATTTTCTGCCCAGAAGCTCCCGAAAGGCAAAAAAAAGTGAAGCACTTTTATTTTTTTTATGCATGCTTAAATGTAGATTCTTTTGCTTCTTTTCATATTTTCAAGCATTCATGTTTCTCAATTCAAATATAAAGCAAACCAACTCTTAAGAAAGAAAAGTACATAACGTGACAATCTTACTCTATATATAAATCTCTTGATTTCTATATTAACATAGTTTGTTTATAACTTCAGTCAAAATATAAAGCATTTATATACATTTTTTCAAACAAAAGCTATTTTTCATTGATATACAAGGAAATCATTTATAAAATTAAAGTTCCAGACAAATAGGGAAACTATGGCAAAATTTTGAAATACCAAAGGAACAAATGATTCTAAGTTCTAAAGGTCTAATGTACACTTTGAACATCAAAACTTCCTAACAAATACCACTTTAACCATTGTGTTCATCTAAAAGCTTCAAATGTAATTTTTCTTTGGTCAACCTCTAGGTGCAAATTGATGCTTTTGAAGTCCGTTGATTCATGCCAAGGATGATCACAATTACTGTCACATCATCATGGTACTTCCTCCTCCTCCCATCGGGAACATTCATCAACTCTTCCATGCTAAAGCCTGCAAGAGAATCACTTAGTAACCAATTGTAAAACTATATGAATTCATATTCATGCATGCAATGAAGATCAAATTTAGCACGAGATCTTGAAAAATGACCTGCAGAATCAGCTGCTCTCGCAACTAATAGCTCAATAAGAAATTTTGCTGGATCACCAAAAGGATTTCTCAAGATATAAGACTCTACTAGCTGTACTGCTTCATCATTACTGAAGAAGTCAAATAAACCATCACTCCCAACAATAACAAATTGGTCAGAATCTGAGATTTTGTGCACATTCAATGATGGATCAGTTGAAATATACGGCGGGCTTGTGAGATCACGAACTCGAAGGATTCCCATTAATGCGTCATTCAGAACTTTCTGCAGCGAAGAAAAAAAAAAAAGGAAAATCAAGTCCTTTTGCAATAATTTGCGTTCATAAACTAGCAAACTCAATAATGTAATACACTTCCATACACTCTTCATTTGTAGCTAGGATATGAGTACAGATCAATTACACCTATGTGTGGAGATTCTTTTAGAAAAGAAAATCACAAATCAAAATCTTTTGGAACCTTATTGGCTAAAATATAAGAAAGAATGCAGACCTTTTTCAAGTACCCTACTCCTAAAGCTCGAGTAACCTTGAGTTTTCCTTTCACTTTCCCTGCTACTATGGTTTTAGGATCATCAGGATGATCAGCAAGAACTCGAGCTCTTTCAGCTTCATTGTCAACAGTATGACTATCTGTGAGCTGGACAGCCTTCAATCTCTCATTCCCACTAATTAAGTTACCTGTACAGCACGTCGCCAATACTGCTCTGCTGTCGCCAAGATTAAGTGTATATAAATCATTGCCATGAAGAAGCACAAGTAAAACACAAGACCCAATAGAAACTAAATCTGGACGTTCCTCCATCTCCTGCTCAACCATGCATAAGAAATCATTCTCAACCTGACTAAGAACATGCTGGAGACCATCAAGTACTGTACTATGTGAAAATGATTTAGAAGATGCTTCTGACTTGGAAGGTGGAGTAATGTTTGCAAAACAGTCAAGACCAGAATTGTTTCCCTTAAATTTTGAAGGAGATTGATGCTCCTGAAGAATAAGACTATCATCCAAATTATATTCATCCACACCCATATTGCCAGAAGCTTTTATGGGATCTGGTTCCAAATCATAACGTAACATATTAAAATAAGATACAATGGTGTCGTAAAGGGTACCCGCCAAAAAGTCAGCTGCATCCCTCCCATTGAATCCATCATAAATTGCACAGAAGAGCCACCCGTTTTCTTCAGAACAAACTGCTTGAACTCTATCTTCACCAGCCGCTCCTCCAGCAACTTGAACATCCATGGCATTAAGAAAACCTTCAGTTCTGGAAGGAGCACTCATAGATTTTAATGTACAAGGGTCATATTCAAGCATGCTACTTGGAGTGGAAGGGCTGCAACTCAGATTTGAAAAACTACTATGGACAGAAGATGATAACATGTCCAACTTTGAAAAACTTGATGAAGAGGGTACCGTTCGAAACGATTTAGGAGAGTCCAAACTCGGAAGGATTTCTTCACCTATTACGCCATTGCAGATATTGGTGTTGGCAAGTGTAGCATTTGCACTTAAGGCAGCACCAGACAAGCAAGAGAAACTGCTTGTTCTATTGATTTCATTGCAAGGTATGCCTCTATCACTATTGCAATGATAGCCAAAACTTATTTTTAGTTCACCTTCAGGGTTGTGCATGCTTGCCTCCTGGTTTAAGAATTTCATTCTCAACACTATCAATATTACATCACTGGCATAAAAGTAAACAGTATCAAAACACATGTATCAACTCAGACCACAAAACATGAGAGCAGCTAAACTTGACCAACCAAACATGCATGATGAAGATAGGTTTCATTTAAAACTAATCATGACAATCCATACAGGGATGTACAGTCAAAGATTATGCTCGCTATGTGTGGTTAATCTGGTAGAAAACATAAAACAATATTTTTCAGATTGCAGAAACAGGGCTCAATGCATATACTTCTTAATGCCACAACAACAGTGTACTTTAAACAAACTTAAAAGCCTGTACCACATACACGGCTAGCAACCATTTGTTCAACAAATAATGCTATAACAAATTTAGCTAGAACAAAAACAGATAAAATTCAAATCATGTAACCAATTTGAAGTAAATTCTTCAAGCATGGGAAAGAGGGATAAAATTAAACATAATTATATACCTAAAATTTTATAGGCATTTGGCTGGAAACCTTACAGTATCAGTGTTGGCTGGCTTTGTATGCTCACAAAACGTATTTGTGCGGGAAATGCAAATCTGTACAAATGAGTGTAAACATTTTGAAGAGTTCCTCAGGTATTTATTCATGTTTGTGATATTTAAACCATATTTAGGAAATAAGACTTTACATGATGACGCCCACCTAAGAGCATTTCATGCTTTAAAATATGAGAAGGTCCATAGCACCAATACAAGGAAAACAACTACATTAACTAAATCGTGATGCCAGCACAAATAATTTACAACATCAGGAAAAGGAAAAGAAATGCAATAAAATAAAATTTAAGCTTCAACCAACACCATATTCAATCCTTGAAGGCTACAGTTATTCAACCTCAAATTAAGTCCGTGACAAGTTGCATATCGTTAAATTTTACCATTTGGCTCCAACAAAAAATACCAAATTCTTTTGACGTTAATGATTAAAGAAGAACTTCTCCATTCCATCCCTTCTCATCAATTCATTATCCTTTGTTCATAGTACAAAAACAGGCAAAATTATTGAAACAATGAGCTTGTTTATTTCCAATCTCGCTCTCACACACACACAGTGAAGCTTCATTGACAGTGGCAGACAGTGATGATAATACTTAACGTAAGAGTGCAATTAACAAAAATCAACACTGAGAAAAAGGGCGCATTTTTGCGTCAGTTCACGTTCAGTGCTTCTCTCACCTATTTTGAACGTGGGGAAATATCAAAATCAAAACTTTCCCATAGAATTCCAATAGGGCACTCTCCATTTTATTTGTTTTTGCAAAACAAACAAAACCCAGAAGAGAGAAAGACATATAGAACAAAAAAATCTGCACGAGAGACGTGAAATGAAAAAAGAAAAAGGGGGAAAGGAAAAAGGCACTTACGAATAGAGAGTAGAGGAGCTGAGAATGCAGCTATGGAAAGGAAGAGTGTTGGCGAACAAAGAGATAGAGAGATGGTGAAATAGGAGAAAAGAGAGAAAGTGGTGAAGGAAGAAAGAGTGTTGAAAGGAAAATAAGAAATGGAGGTTGTTGGAAATTCGGATGGTAGAGAAGAGAAGGGAAGAGGAGAGGTGTGGTGTGTGGAATAGTCTTTCATGGCTCACGTTTCGGTCTAGCCTAACCAGAACAAACCGGATTCCTTCTCTTCATTTCATTAGACATTTTGTATCTCATATCAAAAGTGAACTGAAGAAAAATATGTACAACCATATTATGGATTCATATTGATACTATAATCTAATCATAAATTACTACATATGATAAATTTGTTAGTTTTTTTATAATAGCTAATAATGAATTTTTATTTATTGTAAATGCGAAAGTATTTAATTTAATTATACATAACCATTTAACTATCTTGCCTTGTGAGTTCAAGAAAATCCGAAGCTAGATAAAGAAAATCTATTTCTGATTTTTATACTATCAAGCAAGGATAAATTATATGGTGTTGTTTTAGATTAATTGGTTTTTTAAATTTAAATCTTAATGTACATTTAGATTAAATATTTGGAAAGAGAATTTCATTATTTGAAAAAAAAAATCATTTATATGAATATAATATTACTTTTTTTTTCAATCGATGAATCATTGTAGAGGGAGGAAAGAGGATGATATGCATGGATGTAGGGGGTGGTTTCTAGTTTTTACACTAAAATGGCGTAGTTAGTAAATAATCAGAATTGATAAAAACTTCTTTTATTACGTATTTGGCTATCAATAAATTAATTTAAATTTATTTAAACAAATAAAAATATATTAATTAAAAAAGATAAATATTTTAAAGTAAAACTATAATAAATCAATTCAAGTATCATAAAATAAATTCAAAAGCCATATAATATAATAGAGGGAGGATAGAACATAATACAAATAAAACACAAAGTGAATGCTTAAAGCTTATTTAATTTAATTTACTTCTTATTATTAACGAACTATTTTAAAAGTTACGTTTGCCTTATTAAAAGCTTTAAAGATTTTAGGATACTTTTACAATCCATCGATATTTTACAACATCAATAATTAACTCACTGGTGTTAAACTGGGAATGTGATTTCCCTCAGTAGCTTGATGTTTCCTAAGCTGTAATGATGAAGGGTTCAAAGACATGAAAAACTTTTAGTTTAAAAGAAATTTAGTTTTGGAACGGAATTATTAGTGACAACTTTTATGTCGCCAACGAGTATACTTGTTTATGAAAATCGTTTTATAAACAAATTAATTTGTAGAATCTATTTAATTTGTCAACACTCTGAAGTAGACCAATAATACTAACCAATATTCTCAACAACAATCCGAAAATACTAACCGGGCAACATTTTGAAAGCCTACAACAACCCATTTACAAAAATTTCAGTAGTTTTAAATAGAAACACACAGGGCAACTATTTAGGTGAAGCGTTCTGTTGAAGTCAAACTTTTGAAAACTACGGTCACATATAATCTAAGATTGAAATATAAGACAACCGAATACTTGTCAACGCATTGTAAAAAAAGAACAACCTTAGCTGGAGGTACCAAGTACCAACGAAAATTCAAAACAAGTATTTGCTCAAAACGACAATCACAATCCTCAAATATTACTAGCAAGGGTAGGAAATTAATACATAACAAGGTAAAAAAATATCATGGGCGTCTACTTTTGCTTAACTTCATCTTTCTTCTTCTGCCACAAACGATCTAGGGCACTGTCAGCATCACCCTGGAAATTACGAGCATGAAAAATAAATCATGGGCAAGAAATGCATTCTCATAAGGTAAATATGTAAAATATCATAAATAGACCCGAACACAAATAAAAAACACAATATTCAACGTATTCATCAAATAAAAAGCAATCACTAGTAATCGGAGTCGTAGTTAATCATACTGCGCCGCATTAGCTTTCTTATCTTCAGACCAAAAATGAAACGAGAAAAATATATACAAACGATCCGTTTATATCTATGCAGGAAAGAAATTCTTATTGTTTTTTAAAACAATCAAGTGGATATTATCTACCCAACAAATTAGTTAACACAAACCAAATTATACTAGTGAGTTTAGCATGCATTAATTTATGTAACTTGATTAGCATATGAATTGTTATTCCCACAATTTTTCAATAAAAAGGAAACCATCAATTATACTTCCAAATCTAAGTTTATGAATATTTCTTTTCTCAATTAAAATATTTCATTATTAATCACATGAAATCAAACCCTAGAATTTCATTAGCGAAACCCTAATTTAATACACATCCATTAACCACACAATCAATAAAATGAACCAAAAAAAGAGTAGGATGCAAAGAAAACAAAAGCACTACCATTTACCGGCATAAATAAAAAACATAACTAGGTCACAGTTCACGCAAATATTTGCAAATAGAAAATTAAATAATAATAATAATAATAATAATAATAATAAACAAGAAATCAATTCCAAAAGCAATAAAAATGGAGACCTGAGCACGGATGAAGCCGCAAAGGGCAAAGGTGGAGAATTGACCATTGTAGATACCATTCTCATCCACATGCCCAATGTTAATCTGAACCGAAGCATGGTCTTTCGCAGTAATCAATCTGTTTGTAGCAGAACTGCACCATATTCACAAAATCGATTCAAATTCCCAAACTCAACAAACAAACAAATAAATTACCATTAAACGGAAATTTCCAAAAAAAAAAAAAATCAAGTTAATTGAAAAAATATATTAGAACTGAGGCGCATACCACTTCCTAGGGATGTAAAGCTCAGTGATCTGTCCTTCCTCGTTCTGCATCTTTGGTTGTGCGTTGCAAAACTTCTTCACAAAAATCTATTAACCTGAATCACATTAAAACAAGGTAGTAGCAATAAGCATTCCATGAAAATTTCAAAGAATTAGAAAAGATAAGAAACAGATGAGAGAGGAAGCGCACCAGAGAAGACTATGAACGAAGAGGAGTGCGGTAGAGGAGGAATTGGGAGGGACACGATTGTTATAAATCCCAAAACCCTAGCATCCTTCTCTGTTGGGCCGGGCTTCTAGTAATATGTCTTCAAAGCCCAAAAGGGAACATATCACATTAAACAGCAAAAATTATTTGCATTTTTTTTTATTTCATGCTTCTAATATATAGCATAACATATAATTTAGTTGGCAAACTGTGGAAAACAATTAACTAGTTCTAATTGACTAATCCACATTCACAAATTTTCTTATCTCGAACTAATTGTTCCAAATACAAAATCCCGTCTAAGATAGTTAATTTCACAATCTTAAAGAAACTAAATTTATTTTAATTTAATTATTTTTTAAAATATTTTATTTGTACAAGATAATTTAGTTTATTAATTTTTTCTATTTGACAAATTAGGAAAATTTTCATCAATCTCAAAATTATATTCTAATACCAATACTTAATAATTTAAGAACATGACTTAATCATGTTTCTGAATTGATGTGGGATGTGGTTGTTTCTTTGACCAAAGTTTGCTAAAGAGTTTTGAATAATTGTTGACAAAGTTTTTATTGTTGTCATTAATTAACGTTAAATTTAGCTAATGTAAATCATAGTTTTTTTTTAACGTGATTAGTTGGAATTATATTTTAGACAAATTTAGTTGTCGCGCTACAAAGTATATAAAATAAATAAATATACAAAAAAGAGAATATAGAAAATTACAAATTATTTTCTTTAATGAGATAGAAATTTTTATCATTTAAAATTATTAAAATTCTCTTATAAATTATATAATTTTTTTCACTGGAACCATATTTTATTATAAAACATTCTAAATTCTTTTCTGAAAATGAATTTCTTCCTAAAAGCTCTTCATCACCCAATATACTTTGATCTTTTTCTTCTCATGTTCTCACAATATTAACGTTAACATGACATTCTATTAAATTTGTTATTATTAAATAACAATAATTTTGTTATGGAAAATTTACTGTAATTGTTCTATTATTGACTTATTATGCAAAACATATTTTCTAATCCTATAAAATTAAAACTAACAAATATTATAGGATATTTATTATGAGGTTGGAATGAATTTTACAAACATTTTATTCTCTTTTGACAATAGCTAACACCATAAATAGGTATCTAAATCTATGTTTGGATACATATTACTTAATATTTGATAATAAACAAAACTTAAAATTTTTTAAAATTTAAATGTTCAAACTGACCCAAAAGCAGAAAAAATTTAATCTAATACAGTTTTGATCACTTGACATTTTTTCCCATGAAATACTTAATGCAATCACAAATGAATAACAGCGCTGACGTTGAGAGATAAAATCCAGTAAATTCTATAGGAAAGCGAAAATGAGAAAGATGTTCATAAATATTTGAACCGAAGGAAAAAAAAAATGCATGATACAGGGAAACAGCTCATCAATCCGTAGAGTTTGAAATGTTTCATGCCAAAACATTAACACTGATCTATGCTGAACCATTTTGCTGCCATTTTTAATGGTTTTCTATTTCAGGCTTCAACTCACGCAAAGGGGATTTCTCTCTCTCGGTGACTGAAGGAGAGGGTGAGCTCTCCACTCCAATTTCTGCTCGGAGTTCATTGATGTTCTGCTCCAATTCCTCTATCCTACTGCCCATCTCATCAAGTGCATCGGAGTTAAGAAAACAAGTAATTTTATGGTATCTATCTGACATAGTAGTAAGAAATTAGTAAAATTGTAGACCAAAGGATATTCTTAGAAATGATGGAGTTTGACATCGTCTGGAACCTGCTTTGCTGCAAATTAAGGCACAGATATGATAAAACAGTGGAATAATTTCATTTATTTGGAATGAAAATTTTCACAATCAGACCCAACAACTTACCATCTGCTGAAGAAGATTTTGTACCTGCAAGGAGCAGCAATTCAATTAGGAAACATTATATAAAAGACTCTTCATTTTTTCATAGATAAAGTAACTTTAGCACATATTAAGAATACAGCATAACCACAGATCATGGATCCTTGTGTGGTTATAAATGCCGACTTTACACGATAATGAGCTAAAGATACTCGGATCATCTTAAAATTATATCCTATGAGAATTTAACTCTACACATAATCATGAAATCTATAGCTGGTACATTTTTATTTGTCCATCCATGGTGGAGAAGAAAAAAGTTGTAAGTTACTCACAAAAGCTGTCATATCAGCAGTGCTCTGTTTAGTGTCTTCAGCATCACGTCCACTCTGCCAAAAGCAAAAAATGGCGAGATAAAACAGGGGGTAATGTCAGATTGCCATATTCCACTTTCAAGAGATTTAGTTTCACAAAAATAACGACGAACAATTAATTCCATTTGGATTAAATGTGCGTTTGCGTGGGAACTATTTGGTACAGAACAAAAGCAGCCTTCATACTAAAAAATGCATAGATGACATGATATGTACATGTTTAACAAGAACAGTCATGCAGAATTTAAACACAATAATATTCAACTTTCTGCTAAATTATTTCATCAACTTCATAACAACCAATATAACATCAAGGTCCCAAGCACTGTTTAATGAATAATTTACATACATCTTAGGCAAGTTTGTTAGTTACTCCTGTCCATCTCTCAGAAACCCCACTCCAAGCAGCAACCAAACACAAATCCTCAAGACTAAAATTATTCATAATCAGGGCATTGCCCGCACTACAAAAGAAAGTCACATCCTCCTTAACACACAGGAATCACAACCACCATCTTGGCGAGTGTAACATCTAAAGCCATAACAAAGCAATCTTTGTTCTTGGAGGTCTAAAATCATGCACACCATTTGTTACCAATACAATGAGGGTTACCACGACAACGATCAAACACAAAATGAACTTCCAAAATTAAAACTGAATCAATCAAAATTAGACAGCAATGTTGGTACCGCCTGCTTCCAAACATCAAACTAAATTCATCTGAAATGCAAAACAGTTTCTTCAACCAGATGTTGTTCTCGTTTCAAATGATTTGATTCATCAAAATGAAGTAAGAATAAAGCAACAGTCATATTTTACCCTTTTAAATCTGCAACGTTTTGCATCAATGAATGAAATTACTAACTTTACCTTCTAAAATAAGTTGCTCAGTTGAGTCTCATCCTAAAAGCTAATCAATTAAACAAAAATAAGAGAAGATTTCATAAATTTAAAACACACCACGAGCCAAACCCTAGAGCGCAACTAAAAACATCCAACTATTAAAGGAAACAACAACGCTGTAATATATCCCGATTCCACCGCATTGGTACGCGCTTCAATGCACACTATTTGAAAACCCCTAAACTCGTAAATCCGTAAGACTGGCAGAAGAATCAGAATTGAACAATTCGTCACTCGAAGAGTTGAAAGAAAAATGTGTCGTAATTTTGATCATGATTCAATAACTAGGGTTTTGGTTTTCTGAAGTGAAAGTGGGAAGTACCGGTTCTCCGACGTGTTCTAATTTTCTAGCGTTTTTGAGTTTTCCAAACAGTGAAATTGTGGTTAGAAAGGAAGAAAATGCAAGGAAACCAAAGCTCACCATGTTGGAGTGCTTGAGAGTGTTGAATTGATTGTTGCAGAGAATGGAATTCAAATCTCTCTGATATTGTTTTTGAGTGTGCACGGAAAGTTAGTAGCCTTGAGATTCAAGAAAAGGAAAAGGCAAATAAAGCTCCTTAAATTCAAACTGTTTGGCTCATTTTTTTATTTATTTTTTCTCTTTTTGCACCTTTTTGCCTTCCGATTTATAATTGAAAATTAGGAATTTACACCTTATGTTTAGAATGTGAGAGACAGAAAAAAAAATGTGGTAAAAATATGTAATCACATTTTCCGGGCTTATAGTAAAACCCCATGTGCTTAAGTCAAATATAAAATAAATAAGATAATAAACATGTGATAATTTTATAGGTATTACCGATGTATTTGTATAAACTTTTTAACTTTTGATTAATTAATTAATTACTTAATCATTTGATTAATCGTCTAAATGATATGTATATATACTTTCTAGAACATTGTTTATAGTAGAAGGAAAATCATCCTTAATGTTTTGGTTGTAAATTTAAACTTATTGAAAGACGAAAATTTTCACTATGCTAAGATGAAAGGAGAATTTATAAATAATAAATCACAATCACATCTCTTGAGCATTTCTTAAATTATATTTATATTTTTTTTCTATGATAGTGAACTTCTTTGGTGTAAGCATAAACATTTAAAAAACTTTTAAAAAATATGTTTAACATAAATAAATGACAAAATAATATTTTGAAACAAATGAGATATTTGTGTAGAATTAACAGAGTCTTTTTGGTAATTTGAGAAAACATTATGAGTATATAAGTGAAATCTACTCTTACATATAATTTTACCTTTAACTATTCTATTTAACTCATAAAGAAGTTCCTTATACCCTTATTTTGAAATAGTGGAATTATTTAACTCCTTTGAGTAAGTTACTAAAATTTTCTTTTCCTTAAATATCTTTAGTTGAAAAAAAGGAATGGAGTACTAAGTGGATAATGAACCATTTGTTCGAGTGATTAATATTCTTAATTTAAACACACTCTCCTAACTTTGCTCCAAGACACTCGTTTACCAATTTAATCTCTATCCTACCATTGCCATGACTCTTCTCCATTTTTCCTCCCAAAAGAAAAACTTGGCATGGCTTCTGACACAAAGAAATCACAAGCTAGGAGAGCCCTACGATCCCTAGCCATAGGCATAGCAGTGCCCTTCACCCTAACCTTCACCATAATCATCCTTTTCGGCTCGGGAAGAAAGTACAACAACATATCAAAGCCCTTTTGGTTTGCACCACTATGGTTCATTCACATGGCTTCATTAGGGTCATCTTTCTTCATGGGCCTTGCAGCATGGCTAGTGTGGGCTGATGGTGGCTTCCAAGGGGAAACCGATGCATTGTCCCTTTACATAGCCCATGTGTCTCTAAGCATTGTGTGGCACCCTCTTGTCCTCATCATGGGTGCTTATTGGCTAGCTTTGGTTTCTTGCCTCATCAACTTTGGCACCCTCTTTATGTGTTATTTGAGGTTTAGAAAGGTCAACCCTTTTGCCAAAGATCTAGCCAAACCTTGTTTGGCTTTTGCTTTGTACCTTTCTCTTGTTAGCTTCAAGCTAATGTTCATTTGATTAAGCTTTTGTAGTTGTTCATTGCCCACTTAGATTCTCAATTCTCTTAGGGACACAAATATGTGTATTTTTCAAGATAGTGTTACCCTATTGATTAAGTGTTTTGGTATTAAGCATTAGTTAATGATTGTTTTGAGATCTCCAAAAGTTTTATTTTTATCTCTTGCTCTTCCTTCATGCTTCTTGTGCTTATTTTCCTACAAAATGTTTTGTTCAGATTCATTTAGATACGTTACGTAATATCTAACAAATTTTTTCTCTTTATATCTTCTTTAAAAAATTAAAAAATGTACTATAGAGGACCTATGTCAAGAGACGTCAAAGAGCTTGATACAAAAACTTTTCATTGTCTTAACTCTATAGAAAAATTAACATAATGAAACTATATTTTCTATGCGTATTACTATATTCACTTATATATTACAACAAAAGTTTATATTCAAATCAAAATCCGTATTTTTGGATTTTCAATCCAATTTAATTAATTGGATAAAGATTGAATGTCTTTTAAATTTTAAAAAATATAAAATCAGCATTCATAATAAGAAATCTTTTAATCAATACTATTTTTTTTGGTTGATTTTTACTAAAATATTTTTTACTCAATTTGCAAGTGTCTCTTTAGTTTGAATCCAATCAAGAAGGAATCGGGCCGTCCTTGGATCAAGCATTCTTAGCTCGACTTTGGCTCAATAATTTACTCGACTATTGATCGTTATATGAAAAATGATTCGTTCGTCACATAAGTTATTATTTATTTTCCAAAACTCAAATTAAAAAAAAAAGTAAATAACAAGTCATTATATTAAGAATGGATGGATACAGAAAGAATATACATAGATTCTCGTATTACCACAATATCAAAAAAATGAAAAAAGTTATAAATCAAAATAATTAAGTAATACATAAAAGAAAAACAAATTCAATTAAAAACATCGTATTATTAGTCAAGGTATATAATCCCTCTTCCAAAATTAACAGTTTTATCATGAAAAAACTGTTTATTTATTTAGCAATACATATAATAACAACTAAAATAGTTTAAATAAAACTCAATCTGAATTTGTAAGATATAATATTTTCAATCATTTATTTGGTAAAATACTATAGTTGAAATATTTAAAGAAAAATTCTAAACACAAGACATGCAAGAGCCCAAGTGTGAAAGGGAGATAATTAGAGGACCACGAAATAAAAAGGTAAGTTTAGTATTCTTTTTTTAATTTCTGATATTATCATAAACTAGATAATAATTATTTTCTTAATTTCAATTCTTAATTTCTTAAAATACTATAGTTAAAATATATATATATAAAAAAAAAACATTCTAAACACAAGACATGCAAGAGGCCAAGTGTTTAAAGGGAGATAATTAGAGGACCACAAAATTAAAAGCTAAGCTTAGTATTTTTTTAAAAGTTTCTGATATCATCATAAAGTAGATAATAATTATTTTTTTATTTGGTGTATTTTTCCATACTCAAATTTAAATGCTATATTTTTTTAAAGTCACACTCTTTTGGTTTTTTACTTTTTTAAAGTCAAATATTGTGTGCGTGGTTGTAAAATATTCATACAAAAAAAAACAAAAAAAAAAAAAGACTTGTCTTTTATCTCTGCCAGTAAAATATACGTTTGCCATTGCAAAGAAAAGTGTGTGATGGTGTACTAATTACTGAACTCAGAAAAGTACCTGACATTACAGTATAGCTAGATCAATATATTATGATACTATAAATTGTTTCCTCAAACCTTCCCAATGTTCTTCACATTAAACTATGAACTGGTAGTGACATGTTATATTGCCTCATCATTGCTTAATAGATCCGTGAAATCCTCGCCCTGCACCCAAAAACTGGAAACGAAACTACTAAAATAGTGACAAATTCATATTAGATCCATTGCTTCCTTTCAAACCTTCCTCCAAAGTAAATCAGTTCACACATAACTCTGCAAACTGTAACACTGTAACCATTAGAGAGTGGATCAAAATTATTATCTTCAACGACCACTTTTTCTAAGTTGCGGTTCCAATAATCAGACAACAAACTAAGATTGGTTCAGAAGCAGAAGCCGTTACTCGAGCGTATTACCAACAAGGGGAAAAATAACACAGAAAGGACAACAAATTCATCCAAAAATAAAGTGAGGAATTATTCTGAATCCGACAATTCCTCATTAATCAATTTATCCACAAAATGAACCAACAGAGTCCAGAAAAGACACAGAAGAAAAGGGCATTTTTTCTTTCGTTTCAAATAAATCACTATTAACTCAAAGGCAAAACAAATTAAAGATTACAATTTTCAATACTATCATCATCATCATAGGCAGCTACAAAGCAGACTATTGTGGCAGCAGCAGATGAATGAATATCAAGTAGCAGTAGTATGAATTAGGAAAATGAACCAACATCACCAAGTTTGGACTACCCCCAACTTTGGCGTCTACCTCAATTTTTTGTTGTCACGAGGAGCACAGTTGCAACCGCATCAATCATATATTTCTGCAACTTCCCAAATGGCGCTGACAAAATGCAATCTATAAGCTCCGTGATCAAGAAGAAGGAAGCTTGATAGCTTTGAAAGCAGGGTGAAGCAATCCAAGCTCATCCTTGATCTCAAGAGGGTTTCCAGTGTCATTCCTCACTTTCTTCACCCTGCGACTAGCAAGGGTCTTATGCGTGAAGCCATACATCTGCAAAATCTGGTTATCCCCAAAATTATAAGCCCTATCCATCTGCTTCAAGCACCTCTCCACAGGGTAATCCCCAAACTTGCCACAAGGCTTGCACCCCACAAAGTGAGTCACCAAAGGCCACCTATGATCCCCAAGCCCCGGATGATAATTCTCAATCATCTCCTCATAACGGTCCACCAAAATCCCCCAATAGCCGTGCAAGTAATAGTGATTCTCAAGGTAAACCTTGTCACCCCATGTTTCCTTCCCAGTGGCCAACAAATAAACCATAGCAGATTGATCATCAGCTTCAAAAACAGGCCTATTCTTAAGCTCCCTAGTGAGCACTTTCCCAGCCTCATCCCTTATCTTCCCCTTAGGTCCCATAGGAGCCCAAGCATCAAGAATATCCAAAGACCATTGACAATTCCTCAACAGAAAACTCCCAGTGTTCAACCCAATCCAATTTTTCTCATCATACACCATCTCGTTCCACCCATGCATAACAAAGTTGGAATCTTTGTACCTCTCCCAGGGAACCTCAAAAGCCATGTCGGTGAACATTGCGTCACTGTCCATCCACCAGAGAAACTCCACTTCCGGGTGTGAGAGTAAAAGCTTACGAATCAAGGGAAGCTTGGCCCAAAACCCTGCCATATCAGCGTCCAAAAGAGCCATGTTGTAGAAAATCTCAATCCCATGAACCCTGCAATAGTCAATCTTGTTCTTGATCGATTTCACAAGGTAGTGATCACCGACCGGGTTTTCACACGGTTTCGGGGACGAACCAGTGACTAAGAGTACACGTGGCTTGTTGGGTCGGATGAAGTTAGGGTACTCAGGGTTGGCTCGGAGCCAGGCTCGGCGCTGTTCGTCCCAATCGGAGATTTTGGGTCCGAGAGCGTAGGGCGCGTTGGGGTCACGCTTTTCGTCCTCGCTGGGAGGCTCGTCGACGAGGATCTTAGAGAGATCGAAGGTGGCGTAGTTGTTAGGGTTGGAATCGGCATTGGCACCGGCTTCGGGTTTGGTCTCTTCGAGGACACGGCGGGCGCGGGCGGCGGAGATGTGGTGGCGGATCTCTTCGAAGTCCTGCTCCGGCGTACCGAACTTTCCAGCGCCGATTGTGCCGCGGAGGACGACCACCGTGAGGAAGAGGCAGAGGAAAGTCACCGTGCTGTGCCGGCACGCGCGCTGAATCTGCCGCACGCGCCGCAGCCCCAGGCACCGCTCGAGCATTGTGTCTCCGAGTCAACTCGGCGGAATCGAGCGAGTTTCTCAGATGGCGATTCGGAAGTGGCGGAAGGAAGGGAGAGTGAAGAAGGAGTATGAAGAAACGCGTGTGATTAATATTTAAGATGCTACAAAACATACTATGTCGGTGCAGGACAAGTGTTATGCCACCTTTTACCTCTGTAATTTTTGTCTTCAATTAAGGCTATGTTTCTACCACTTTCTTCGCCGTCATAAATAAAAAATATATAAAAAAATATATTTCTCAAACATAAACATGTTAATAATTTACATTAATTGTGTTTTAGCGCGTCGCATGTGTGATGTTGGGTGGCTCCGATGGTGTACAGCTAAGAGTGGACTGGGCCTTAGGAACATGCATTCCCAGTTCGCGTAATTTGGTCCATCGTGTTGAAAATACTTTTTTATTTTATTATTTTCAAACTATTATATTATTTTTTATCATTATACTTAAAAAATATTTTAGACATGATGTTATTTTAAATTTGGCGGCAAATATGGTAAGATACGTTATAAAATTAATGATAATAAACCCACAATACCAAGTAAAAGGTATATGATAATTTTAAAACAAAAGTAGATTAATTTAACATAATTTACCCATTTATATAAGATTATGATAGCTTAAAATTAATTAAAATATTTAAAGTATATTTTATCAATAAAATTAAATATTGTAATTATTGTATAAATTTATACTTCTATTTTTTATTTAAATATATGTAATGAACCAATAAAACGATGTAAGAGTGAAGGATGCAGAGATGGAAGAGAGTGTGACCGCGGAGAGAGGGAGTAATGAGTGAAACCCTTGGGATGCGGCACCTTTCTAGTTCAAAACGTTTATTTTAAATAAACAAATAACAAAATGTAAAAAATAAAAAATAAAAGCATTTTTTATTTATCATTTCACTGAATAAAAATAAGTAGATAATATTTTTAAATAAAATAATTTTAAACTCTAAAATAAGTATTACAAGTTCTTATTAATACAAACCAGTACAAACTTTGAAATAAAACTATACAAAATAAAATAAAAATAATCGAATAATCTCTTTAACATAATTGTATATCTAATAATGATATCTTTTAAACAAAAATAGAAAAAGTTCGAGCTTTGTTACTCATAATTTTTTTTTATTTCTCAAAATCATGTATTTTAAGTTAAAAATAATCACAAACCGCATAAACAGACAAATATAATGTATTTTACATATATAAAAGTATTATGAGAGACATAATAGCTAGACATTATTCATACCAACGTATCCTCAATCACAAATTCAGTCACATGACTCGAATTCCAGTGATCTTATCTATAAATGCATGTAGTATATTATATAAGCAGTTTGCAAATGAACTATAATAGGAATGTGTGTATAAAATCTTAGACTCGTAATCCACTGTTCACCCAAATCAAACCCAATGGAAGTTGTTGATGATAATATAACACTTTGTTTGGATTTGTCACTACTGCTGGTGAATTCATACAGGAAAGTCCAACTCAATCTTCGTTTTTCTAGTACAAAACGTTTATATTAAATAAACAACAAAATGTAGATAATAAAAAGTAAAAACATTCTCATTTATCACCTCACTAAATAAAAATAAGTAAAGAAGATTTTAAAATAAATTACTTTTAACTCTATAATAATTTTTAGGACGTTCTTTAAGATAGAGAAAGTTTATTTTTGTCACTCGTAACCTTTATTATTTGTACTTAAAAATGTAAAAGTGTGAAAGAACTTTTTCCATTATACAGAGTTGGACAGAGCAAATGTTTTATGTTTGTCTTACTCGTATTACACTTCCAACATGTCTTTTTTTTTATTTTTTCTTATTTTGGTGTACTTTTTATATGTTAATATTTAAAATAGGTAAAAGAATATTTGTTTATTAAAATAAACAAATTTAATAAGTTAGATAAATATAATTTCAATTAAAGACATTAATTAAAATTATTTTTCTTTATGTGATATTTTTTAATTATTTGATACTATAATTATGCTTTAACAATTAACAAAAAAAATTAATAATAATAATTATATAAAAATAATTAAAAAATTATTTTTTAATTATTTTACTATTTTTGTTATGTTAACAATTAACAACAAAATTAATAATAATAATAATAATAATTATATAATAATAATTAACAAAACTGTAAAAAAAATATTAAGACATACAAATTTATTTTAAATTAAAATAAAATAACAATAATAATAATAATAAGAAAATTTTAATTAAATTCATACAAATTTAATTTAAATGGTAATAATAATTATTGAAACAATAATTATAATTAAATTCATACAAATTAAATTAAAATATAATAATAATAATATTTAGATATAATAATGATAATAATAATATAATGATTATTTTCTAAAAAATAATAATAATATTATTATGACAAATTTAATTAAAATAATAACAATAATAATGATTATCATAATAATAATATTATTATATTTTTTTATAGAAAAATAATATTTAATAATATAATATTAATTATTTAATGACAATAAGTGAATTTAATAATTATTGTTATTTAAATTAAATTTGTATAAATTTAATTAAAATTTTTATTATTATTATCATTATGTTTTTTTGTTTTAATTTAAAATAAATTTGTATGATTTAATATTTATGTTACATTTTTGTTAATTATTATTGTTTTTTTAATTGTTAAAACACATTGTGAAATAATTAAAAAATATTACAAGATATAATCAATTTTAATTAATTTCTTTAATTGAAATCGTCAATATGTCACTTTTGTTTAACCGGTTTGAAATCATATTTAACTAGTTTACAAAATTTGTCCATTTTAATAAATAAATATTTTTTTACCTGTTTTAGACATTAATATAAAATAGTACACGAAAATGAAAAAAAAACCTTTTATACACTCTTCTCCAATATTTTATATATTCATTTAAAAGACATGGTCCATAACATATTTCATATATGCTTGTTTAGACTACGTAAATATACCAATCCCTATAACTTTATTTAATTTAAGTGTCAATTGAGTTTTAAAAGCTTGTGATAAAATAATCCCAAATATAGTTTAAAAAGACATTTGGAATACACTTTTGTTACCTGAGAAGGGTAATAGTAGTTTTAGTTTATTTAATGAAACTTGATGGAAATTAATCACTATAAGAATTATATCTTTTTTTAAAATGCAAGTTTTCATACAAAACTTACACCATGAAATTTTCTCTATAAATATATATTCATGTTTTCGTTATATATTTTCTTGTTAAAATTAATTTCCAAGAATCAAGCATGATAATCTGAAATATTTCTGCGTGTCTCAGATGAATAGTAAATAATTAAATTTCAACCACAATTTTAGAAAAATGTTTTATAACGTGTAAGTAATTCGCGATATCTTTTCTTCTTCAAATATAAAGTATTAGAGTAAACTGTTTACATAACTTGCTGACAAGTGTAGCAAGATTACAATTAGAGAATAATTTATTATAATTAAACCTTTGTGTGAGTAATTAGAGTGGAGCAAACTCTGTTTTTAGGATCAAAGTTAACTATAGGGATTAATTTAAAATACGGAATTGACATATGAGGATATTGAACACTAATTACACAATGTGAAAAATTAAAACATAAAAGTTGAACCTTCCACTAGTAAAAAAAAAGTTTTTGATATTTGAAAATAAATTATGTTACTTTAAGAATCAACATAAATACAGATTTTCCTACTAATTTTATTATATAAGTTCAATCAAATTAATTGATACACATTTGGAAATAAAAGATCAATTACATAGAGTTACAACATGTTATTACAATAGGACGCATCTAATATTTGAGGGAAAAATTAAGTCACCGTTCAAACCGTTTTCTTGTGATTTGTTCACAATCAGAGAGGATGATAAATTGAAAGAGATAAAGAATGAAGAAAATTAAATATATAAAATATACATAAAAAGTGTTTCAAAATTAGTGAGAAAGAACTTTTTGTATTGAATATATAAATATCTCACAAAATATACATGAATGAAAAAATAGATATAATAATAAATTTTCAGTATCACTAATAATTTCATATTATTTAGAGTAAAAAATAAAGGTAATTTAAATATATATATTTTTCTATTAATCTTAAATTTGTCTCTTTTGAGAATAAAATCATAATGAAACTATCTCAACACACTTGATTGGAATAATAAAAATGTCTAACTAAAAAAAGAAAATAGCAAAAATGTCTAATTAAAAAAAATTGAGAATTTTAATCTATAAATTATGCATTTGGATTTATAATATAAGAATGCATATTTTTTTTGTATTATAACCGAGTCAAGTTGTACTTGTAAGAAAAATAGAGTTTGAATTAAATAATCTGATTATAAATTTTAATTCCCAAAACACTGGTTTAATTAATAAACATTTGATTGATTTGGTTAATTTTAAACTCAACCCTAAAATAAAATAAAATAAATTTAATTGATTTAATTTAAGTTTATTTATTTATTTTTGGACAAATACATACCTACATATACATTCCATTAAAATAAGATAGATCATGACACCACACTAGTTCCTCACCCTCTCCAATGCAACCACATACTCACACTCACACAAACACACTATAAAGCCCCAAATCCCAAAGTGGAAACTCTTTCTCCCTTCAACCACCTTCTCTCTCTGTGTGTGGCGGCTCTCCATTCTCAGAACCCCAAACCCTAGTTTACTTCCATTTCTTCAATCAAAATCACGTATACGTAGTTACGTTTCTTCTTTCTACACCTTATTTATTTAATTATATACAAACGATAACTATATTATAATATATACAAAATCATAGAGAAAGGTTGAGGTTGAGGTCGGAGGAAGAAGCGAAAATGGAGGTTTCGGTGGCGGAAAAGAGGAAGCAGCGAGAGTTTGCGTTAGCGTCGGTGTCTGACGTTTCTTCTTCTTCATCGTCTGCTTTGCCGGGGACTGCTGTGTTCGCTGGTGACCGTCTTCAAATTCGGAACGAATCTAACAACATTGTTCTCAGTGCTCATCTTACTGATACCGAGGTTCGTTTCATTTTTTTTTTTGGAATCTCGCTAGATTCTTTGTTTTTTTCATGTGTTCACTTAGTGATGAAGAGTCCGGCAAATGTTGTTTTGTCGTGATAGTGATGTCTCTGTTTTGGTTGTAGTGTATTGAAATGTTGTTGTGCGTTTTTGTGGTTTACAGCTATTCAGGTTAGGTCCTATTGAATCGGTTTGCATGGTGGAAGGGTCTGGTGCTGACAAACAGGTACATTTGTGGAATCACATGCTGCTATCTCAGCTGGTGTTGTTTTATTTGGCTCGCGCATTATTAGTTTTGCTACTCTTTTTTTGGTGTTTAGAATGATTTGAGCTTCAAAGAATTGTTATTATGGTACTACTGTATTCTGTGTTGTTTTCTGTCTTTTTTGTTAACTTGCCTTGAATAGTGATGTTTATGCTTGTGTTGGGCGAGGTTGGCACGATTGCTTAATTCGTATTCGTTGATGTACTGCCGTATAGTTATGTATGCCTTTTTAACTGTGCTATTTTTGAACCAGACATCGTATTCCAGTGGAGTCGCTATACAGTTTAGAAATGAGGAAGAGAGTGAGGCCTTCCATTGTGTATTCCAACAATGGAAGAAGGAATTCAATGTTCAAGGTGCTGTTTTGGAAATTTGTGTAAACCTTGTGTAGAATGCCATTTGACAAACTGTTAATGATTTTGATTACCTCGGTCGTCTTTGGTTTGCAAAATAACATTTATAAACCAACTGCATTGTTGCTGCTGTTGACAATTGTGTTAATTTAGATAAAAGAACTTCACCATTCAATGTATTTTTAGATTTTCTGAATGGTTAGATGGTTAAATGGATGTTTAAAGAACTTGTAATGGTAGTTTGCAGTGTTGAAATGTTACTTGACAGTTAATGGGTAGAAGAGAAACTTTGGATGTTGGATAACTAATGAAAGAGATAGTTTCTTATGGTAATACTTCTGATGTTTGAATTAGATCTCACCATAACTGGGAAGGATTGTTTTTGTTGTATAACCTTTATGTTTTTTCTTTCAGTTAGCATCTTATCTGTTTTTTGCAGTATTAATTAATTTCTGTAGGTTAAAATATTTGCATTTTCAACATGGTTATATTGTTATTTATTGGTAATATTAATTATATATTTGATTTTTTTAATGCAGGAGGAAATTTACCAAATGGAACTAATTTAATAACTTCTAAAAGCAAGTTTGATGAGAAGATAGAGTCATCTTCTGCAAAAATGTATTTTCATTATTATGGACAACTTCTGCATCAACAAAATATGTTGCAGGACTATGTGAGGACAGGTTACACCTAATTATATTCTAGTGGTTTTGTATTATTTTTTGACTTCTACCTATTTATTTACTGTATTGTTATTGTTTTTCTTTAGGAACCTATTATGCTGCAGTTATTGAGAATCGCTCAGATTTCATGGGCCGTATAGTAGTTGATGTTGGTGCTGGTAGTGGAATTTTGTCATTATTTGCTGCCCAGGTAGTTTAATACTCTAATCTGCTTAGTCTATCTTAAGTGGAGTAAATATTTTGCTATTTGCTTTCGGGGGCAAGGGAGGCCAATGAACTTCTAGCATATTGATGTGGGACAAGACAAACAAAATTAACCATTTGTATTTTATTATTCTATTTTTTAATTAAATTCTTTGAGCACTAACAAAATAATTTTTGGTATCTCAAAGAAGTTGCATCAAAATAAAAAAGAAATAAAATATAGCAGTTGTAATATATATCATTTGAATCCTAATACGTATAATTTTTAGACAAAAATTTGTTCCACCTTAGTTTGTAAGTAATATGAATTACCATGGCTTCTTCCTCGAGCAAATAATATTAGACATAACATTGTAATTAAATAGTAATCATAAATATTAAATGTCATTATAATCATCACTACCCCCTGCAGCAATGAATAATCAATCAATTGCTCCCTGAAGTACTCTGGAATTGCAAATGAGTTTGTAGTTAACAAATCTGAGTGCCAATAGATATTCACTATGACTTTAGAAACTTCTTTAAAATTGAAAATGAGTCAATAACTAATTTTCTTAAGTTTTAAGGTTTAGGGTATGCTTTGCGAGCCCAAATAATACTTTTTCAAGAAGTGGGTTATTTCTCTTGCTTTACAGGGAACCATTGTTAACCCCAGAAAATTATCCTGTAAATGTGTTGGTGGATAACAAAAAGACTGGAACTATTCTTATTTTATTTTGTAAGAAATGTTATGTTTCATTATCATTCTGTCTTTTGTTTCCAGGCTGGTGCAAAACATGTTTATGCTGTGGAAGCATCTGAAATGGCAGAATATGCACGGAAACTTATAGCTGGGAACCCAATACTCGGTCAACGAATTACAGTAAGATTTTTCCTTAGTTTCCTTTAGTAGTCATTGTTCATTACTTATCTGATTTTTCAGGGCTATGTGAAGTGATGTTTTCAAATGTAGGTTATTAAAGGCAAAGTTGAGGATGTTGAACTGCCTGAGAAAGCAGATATTCTAATCTCTGAGCCCATGGGTAAGCTTCTATTGTACTTGCTTTTGTCAATTAGAGAATGATCTTGATAATCCATCATAGTGAATAGTGCACGCAGGGAGCTGGCATGGAGTGGCCTCTTGCTGCTCCTAAGGCATTTGTCACATAGCACGGGGCTGACTTGCCGGCTTTGCAAATTCTCCCCCATTTTAATTTTTGGGCCGCAGTCTGTGTCCAACATCTTTTCTTTTTTTATGTAAATCATAACATAGTTTATAATATAATTGACCAAATAATGGTAATAATAAATATAATAGTATTAAATATATAAAACTATTTAAAGCATAATATATAATACAATTAACTAAAGAGTAGTAATAATAAAAAATAGAATAGTAGTATAAAATATAAAAATAACTAAAGCATAATACATAATACATAATACAATATACTATATAAAGTATAATGTGATATAATAAATTTAATAATAGTGATAAAAACTAAATAAAACAATATACAATATAGAAATTAAGTGATAGCAGTAATAACTAAATTTCTAAATGATATAATAGTCAGTAATATATGTAATAAGTAAAAAATATAAAATATTATTAAAAATATATATCTAGTTATATAGTAATTTGGAAATGCCAATTGTTATATGGAGATTGGCAGTTTCTTAACAATTTTGTTCATAATTTATTAGTGAGGGAGGTTTCTCTGTTGTTGTGCAGGCACCTTGTTAGTCAATGAAAGAATGCTGGAGTCTTATGTCATTGCAAGAGATAGGTTTCTCACCGCTAATGGGAAAATGTTTCCTAGTGTAGGAAGGTACTATGAAGTAAACTCTCTACTTTTTCTCCTTTTGTGTGTGACACTATTAAGCATATGACAATATGATTTTACAGAGGCAAGTTATTGGGATAATTATCTTTCATTAAGGACAGTTATTCTTAGCCCAATATTTTTTTTTTTCAAAATACAGATTCTTCTTCATTTGGCTGTATTTTTGTGTCTTTTGGTGTTAAAAGTATTATATTTTGTTCTAAATGGTTGGGATTTTATGTTTGCATCTCCCAAAAAAAATTGCATTTATTCATCTAAGAATTATTTGTCTGCTCCTAACCTTGAATTGTTACCGTTGCAGGATTCACATGGCTCCCTTCAGTGATGAATATTTGTTTGTTGAAATTGCTAATAAGGTATGCAACTATTTCTTGATTTATACAGACACATTAACTTTTTACACCTTGCACTTCTTTCAGTTGTTTGATGTAACTAGATTACAATACTTGAAAGATCCTCCTTTCTAAAAGAACAATTATTTTGGCTTTGTAGAATCCGATTTGTTAGCTGTTGGCTTTTAAATTTTGTTTCAGACTTGTACCATTATCTAGCATTCTTTTAGTGATAGTTGATAAGAGAAATTATCCTTGATTTCAGTCTGTTGTTTTAAATCAATCATTTTTTTAGATATATTAATTATTTTTTTCTTAAATTCAGTGATCAATATTATTCTATTTTATCTGTTTAGGCTCTGTTTTGGCAGCAACAAAACTATTATGGTGTTGATTTGACGCCTTTACATGGGACTGCCTTTCAAGGATACTTTTCTCAGGTATCCCTCTAGCTTGGTTTCAAAAAATGAAATGAAGATTTCCAACTGATCCATTCCAATAAGAGTAGGATGTATTATGATCATGTATAAAATGTTTGTTGGTGATCCCCTCACACATTATATGTGATATTCATTTCTGGAGATCATAAGGCTCATAACACTTAAAGACAACATTAGTTCTTGTTTTGATCACTTAGTCATATGAATGCACTGTTCATGTTTGAATTGCAACAATACCTGTTTTTTATACTAATCCGTGTCAAATTCATGATTCTATGACTCATAGTGTTTGGCATTTACATAGCAAGCTGAAAAACATTTTAATTGGTCCATATGCTGCTTTGCATTTAGTTCTGGGTTTTTCTTTATATTTGCCCATGTTACCTCTAGTTTTGACATAATCCTGTCTCATTTTCTTCCCTTTCTGCCTATTGCACTCCCGATGCAAGCATTCCATTCTGTCAAACTCATTGTCTCTTAATAAATTGGCACCTATTTCTATTATTTTGAAAATATTTACATGCTTCTTGAGAGTTTGTTTTAAGTTACAATGGTTTAAATCTAAGGGTCAAACCAGGATCTGCTTCTGTTGTAACATAATTGGAGGGTCTGGTTTAAATGTGTCTTAATCTTTTTACTAATCTATTAGCTTTCTGTTTTTCTATGATCTGTGTTGTTTTCTGAATTCTTTCAGAATCCCATGTATAAAGCAGAAATGGGTAGAATAGAATTAAAATGTTTCTTAACATTTCCTATTATTAGCTTTTTTCCTCTAGGGATTTCTACTGAGTGTGCCATTACGATTGCCTTTTTGAAAAGAGTAAAATTGGACTGCTATGGTTATTAAAATTTATGTTGTGGTGAATAAATTTATCATATATTCTCCCACTTTACTTTTTTCTCTTCTCCATGCAGCCTGTGGTGGATGCTTTTGATCCAAGGTTGTTAATAGCTGCTCCTATGTTCCATGTCATAGACTTTACCAAAATAAAGGTGAGCAACTACTCAGTTTTATTTGGTTAGATGGTTACTTTCCTGAGGTCCTATTGGCTGATAAATTCCACTTTTTAGTGAACAAACTGATATCATTTCCATTCTAGTATTCCAGCTAATTGATATCATATACCAGCATATTTCCAACCTGAAACCTGTTAATAGAAGTTTATGATCTGGTAGTTTGTATCCTTCAGTTAATCCTTTGGAATAAATAAAAACTCTTTGAAACGTATCTGTTGCGGTTAATGTAGCATTGTCTCTTACAATGGGTATATTGCTGGTTAGGATCGGCGTTGTATTCTTTCTGGGGTTATATGGTTAATGTTTAGAAAGAAATTTCCGAATGTGCTCAAATCATGTTTCATTCTGTAGGAAGAAGAGCTATATGAAATTGACATTCCTCTCAGATTCATAGCCACTGTGGGTGCCAGGCTGCATGGGTTGGCATGTTGGTTTGATGTACTGTTCAATGGAAGGTAATCATGCTCTTCTACTTGTTCGATATTGTCTGTTTTTCTATTCATCATTGCTTTGCAATTGTTTGCATTACTTAATTTGTCACTCAATTATTCAAAATCCGCAGTACTGCTCGAAGGTGGCTTACCACTGCCCCTGGTTCACCTACAACCCACTGGTATCAGTTACGCTGTGTACTCTCACAGCCAATATATGTTGTGGCAGGGCAAGAAATCACTGGCAGGATGCACTTGATTGCCCACACTGCTCAGAGTTATACAATCTATTTAACACTGTCAGGTTGGTAATTGTGTTTTTTCTTTTCTAATTTATTATGTTATATCTTGCACCATGCTGTGGATGAACAAATTTCAATTTTTTTAGCTAAAACATGGGGCCCTGGTGCTGAACAAGGAGGGATTCTTCAAACATCATCCTGTAAACTTGATCTGAAAGAACCTTACTATAGAATGTCTCAACCGCAAGCTTATCCATTAAACCAGGATCAGCAACCTAAACCACTTGTACAGACACAGGTATTGAATTTATAATCCAATATCTATTTTTTTTTTTTATTTCTTTCTGCATGCTTATTATGAGTATAGATCTACTATGGAAGAAATGCAATTTTGTTTGAAGAATAATAATTCAATGCAATCTCTTCCTGTTTACTGTACTAGTGTTCTCTGTAACGGTCAGTTTCTTTGCCAGGATATAAGCATCCAATCTCAAGACTTGGATGAGGTGGAGATGTTGCAGCAGCCTTCGCCCAAGTCATGTGCTCAAATTGACTCCCTCATTCAGAATGCATAAGTTGATGAATACTAACACGAGCTTTATGTTTTTAACATGAATCAACTTGTTAGGGGAATATGTCCGTCTTTCTTTGGATATATCCCTTCCTTGTAAATTCATCGATGTTTTATTCTATTCTATTTACTGTAGGGTCTGTGCTGCAAAATCTTGTATTCAATTGCATCTTAATTTATCCAGCAATACATTGCATTCTCAAGTCTGGCAAAATTGTGAGCCTAATTATATTTAAGATATTGCATCACCTTTGTAAGGACAGTGTCAGGCTCATACCCACATAGAAAGGGGGGAAAACGTTTTTGTTTCTAGCTGTTTAAGTTGAAGACTTGTTGCTCTTGATTGTGCGAATTGGAAGTAAAATTTTTTATTTTACATTATTCCTTTTTTGTTCCTCTGTAAATATCTACACAGAAGTTTGTCAAGCATACCTTAGGTAGAGTAGGAAGGAACAACTTTAAAATGGACAACTAATTCATAGACTGCATGACATGGTTTTCTTGTTGCAGTTTGGAACACATGGTGGTAGTGTAAAGTTGGTCCCTGATATATAACTAAGTTCTAAATAATTCTTGAAAGTGCACATTTGTCAGTTTGATCTTTTTAAACTTCTCATCATGTGTAATGTTAACCCCTGTTATATACATAGCATTAAATGTTCCTTGGTATCTGTAAGCATCTATGTAACAGTACATTTGAGGATTAAATGGACATTTTGATAAGCGAATTCACACCTATTTTATTTTCATGCGATCCCTAAATAATTCGGTTCATTCAACATATTTTAATTAAGCAAGGCATAAAAACCAGGAAACGAAATGATGAATAAAGGAACCTGATTAGTAAAGTAGCACAATGACACATCAATAAACCAAAAGCAATATGATCAAACAAATCACTAAACTACAAGATACAGTAATAATAAAAAATGCCGAATAGAAGACTCGATATTTTAATTCTTCAAATTGTCATTTATGTACTATTTTAGATTTTATAAATTTTATTATTATTTTCAAAAGTGAAGTTATATCATTGCGTAATACTCGTTTGTTTCACACATCAGTGACCACAACATTATAACATGATGAAAAGCCATTACAAAAAAATGTTTAAATTTATGAGAATCAAAATCAACAAAGAAATAAATATAAACAGAACTAAAAACCACAAGTGATGTTATTTCTTAGATTGAACACATAAAAACCCCAAAGCAAGCCTTACAGGAATTGAACTAAGTGCTCCTAATTCTTGTTGATCAAGGGAAGGAAAAATTACTAAACCACCTAGGAGAAAAATATTATATTAACTTCTTAATATATAAATTAGTTTATAAAAAATGTCTTGTAGAAATTTGTAAACTTAGTTTCTTTTCATTCTTTTGTACAAGATAGAAATTTGTTCAAATATATTTTTCGTTGGCCAATTAGTTTAATTAGAGTTAATAAATACATTAATTTGTAAACTGTGCATTTGCTTTCTGAAAGGGAGAACCGATTGATAACTGAATGTGGCAACCACTATATAATATATGGAGATTATACAGTATAGTAGATGGAGCAATCTGAATGAATGAATTGTTATTTCAATATTGCTACTGGTGAAGCTATGACTGAATAGAGAATTGACACTCATGAAGAACCATGAGCTGAAAACAGCTAAACTTCTTAACTAGAACAGAAAACACTCCTTTTCAGGGCTTAACTATTTTCAAAATTGAAAGAGCATGAATTGGTGGCAACTTGCTTTGGCAGAAGCTCTGCCACAACTCCATCTTCTCTTCTGCGTCCTTAGTCAGTGCCTCATACACGGCAGTGGCAATACTTCTGGCTGCATCTCTTGCCTCTGGAAGTCTATCATTCAGCAAATCAGCTGCCACTTCAATCAGTTCAGCCAAACCAAACTCCTCCATCTCTTCAAGACCCTGCTCACATTCACATACCTTAGAACAGTGCATAACAATGTAAAACAAAGAGTGAAAGACGTGTGTGCAATGTTCACTCACCATCTTTGAGACACAGTTGGATAGAGAAACAGCAGCCTTGGCCCTGACTCTAAGGTTTTTGTGACTCACATACACCCTTAGTTTCTGAAGCAGAGGAAGAGGGGTCATGGAACTCACCATTGACCCAAGTGCCCTATCAGCTTCATCACACACAAACCTTTTATCTTGGAAAGCTTTTAGAAGCAACTGAAACAGATGTTAAAAAAAAAAAACATTCCAAAACATTTGTAAAAAAAAAAAAAAAAAAAAAGGTTTAAAACATGTTTCAGGTCCCTCAACCTCAAGTTTTGGTCAAAATTTATCTTAGTAGTTGTGTGAGAGATTTAAGAGCAAAATCCGCAACATTTTACAAATTTATGAACTAAAACCACCTTTAAAAATGTACTGGCCGAAACCAAATTTGATCAAAAAATATATTTTCAATAAACCCTAAAAAATTTATCCTAGAAAAAAGATCATATAAGAAAAATCTGAGTCCAAGTACCAAGCCATCAAATGCATCAGAGTTCTCGGAGTTAAGCAACTTGTCACCAAAGGCGTTGAAAATATCAGCAGCAACCATAATTGCGGTTTTGCAAAGGGCACTACGAGGGTTCCTCATTGTCTTCGCCACCACCAACACAATCTTTTCCCTGCCCACAACATCATCTCATAAATTCCTCGAAACCCAGTTGCCCCCACAATCAAAGCTCGAAACTTTAGAAAAACATATAAATTTAAACAAAGAAAAAGAACATCGAATATCCCTTACAAGATGGGGAATAGAAGGGACGAGTGGAACAACGCGAATCGCCTAACATCGTTCAGCGACTCACAAACCTTGGTCCAATTTTTCGAATCCAAATCTTCAATCAAACTCTGCATTTCCAAACATTTTTACTTTTCAGACAGAATGCTCCGAAGAGATTCAATTTCAAATCTTTAATCGCGCAAACGAGAGAAACAAGAACATACACACACAAACCTGAATCTTAACTTCGGGATCCGACAAGGGTTTAAGGTTGTCAGAGGAGACATAGTCAACAGTGGCATCCCCCGATGAGGGCAAGGGAGCTTGGTTTTCACCATCGATAACAGCAGCACGATCTTGTTGTTTTTGAGTTGCAACAGCGATCTTGGGTTGTTTTTTGGGTCTCTCTGGGATTGTCGTTGGGAGAGCGTTATCGATGGGTCTGAGAGCCATTGTGAGTGCTGTAGAGCAAAGAGATGATCGAGAAATCAGAGTGAATGAGTGAGTGAAAGATTTGATGGGTTCCAAGAAAATTTGATTCCTTGTATAAAAATCGCAACTTTTTTGTGCTTATGTTTCAAAATGGAAAGAGACGTTGGGGCGTTGCATTCGTAACGGTAACATTTCAAAGTAGTAAGGTTTGTTTGAAAGTGAAACGTAATTTGGTGTATGATATTGTTAGAAGTTGAGATTTAAATTTGTGTGTAATTACAAAATAAGAAGAAAAGAAATATAAATTTTATTTTTGGTTATATTGATGAGTGAAAAGGCGAGGAAAACTAATTGAATAGTTAAAAACAAGTTTAAATTTTTATTTTGTAAAATTAGTTTAAATAAATAAATTTAGTGGAACAATCTAATGTAATAAATTATTCTACACTTATTTAAATATTAATTTTTCTATTAGTATTAGAGGAATTCTGTTTATAAGATATTTGCTTCTTGGGGCAATTATATCCAGATCAAAATATTAACGTAGTGCACCACAATAATATTACATTATTTAAATACAATACTCTAACTATATGAATAAAAACAGTAATTTTTTTTATTATAGAGACCAGACTAAAATGATAATAGAGATATATTAGAGGAATCATTTATATGTTTAATATAAAATTATTTTTATAAATTAATGTTATTTTTAAAAAGTTAATACTTTATAACTTTCTTAATTTATACCTAATTTATGATTAAGAATGTTAATATCAGTTAAATTCATTTAATGTTTTTAATTTTTTAAATAAAAAGTTTCTAACTCTTAAATTAATCTTAATTATAATCATCAGAAATGTTGTCAAATTTAAAATAATAACTTGAGTAACATAAATAGTTGAAATTTTGTGCTTACTGAATAACATTGATAATCTTTGGTAGTGATTCCTAATTATAGGAGAAGGAAAAAAAACAAAAAACTTTTGAAGTACTGAACCAATGAGTTTGTCTTATTTAGGAGCTTAGTTTTCATGTTAATAAGGGGAGGGAAATTTTCTTTGTAGAACGAAGGCAAATGATAAGTCACATTCAAGAAAAAGTTAACAAGAGTAACTTTTTTTGAGAAGGAAGTTTGGAATCATATTCTACTTTTAAAAATGAAATTCATCAATAGCAATCACACAATTCACTTCAAGTGGTTTGGTTATTAGTTGCTATGGTGGTATTATGAAAACTTTATTGTAGTTGTTGGTATTGTTATGAACACAACATGAACATGTGGGCTTGTTGAAAAGAGAAAAGAAAATTCTATTTTCTAACAAAAACAAAAAGGGTAGTGAACTTTTGTCTTTAATGAATGATTGCCATTTTTTGTTTGTGATTCCCTTCACTTTTGTGATTTGAAGAATGGTGTGTTTGTGAGGTTGAGATGTACACGGATAATCATCTTGGAAAAACAAAGAAAAAAGAGGGAAGAAATGCAAAATAATGCATCTTATCCTGTTTGTAAATATGAAATGTTAGGCTTTCTTTCAATTAGATTTCCCTATAATTGCAAAGAAAATTGTGGAGATTCAATTTTAGAGAACCAACTCTATAAAAACATTTCCTTAGATAAAATATTATAAAACTTTTATTTAATAGCTTCTATGAGTAAGACAGGCTAACTAATTGCTCCTATCATGATTTTTAGGTCAAACTCGGATGTATATAATTTCACATAGGGGTTTATGACATGGATAAAAACTCTCTTGGATCCAAAAATATTCTACAGTTAAGTTTATTCTAATAATGCTGAAAATAGTGTTGTTTAGCTTTCTAGAATAGTATTAAAATCTATTTTAATAAGGTTGGTTACTCTTATCATATCATTAGTTAACAAATTGCTATTAAAATATTAAAATATATTTAGTATTGTGTTAAAAATGTTTTAGATTTTAATTGATTAAAATATAACTAAATTAATATATATATATATATATTATTATATTATGAGTGAGTTTTGTAAAGTTAAGTTAAATGTAAAAATTTACTTTCTAAAATTGCTATATATTATAATAGTTAACATTTAGGCATATATTACCTTAAGTTATATCACACAAGTTTATAAATATAAATTGAAGTCTAATTTAGATGAGCCATAAAATGTGAAAAAAAAAATCGAAAAGTTAAAAAGGAAACAAGAAACCAAAAAAAAAAAAAAAAATTTGTACGTTTAATTTTTTGTATAACTGTGGAAGGATTTACGTGAAAAAGTTACTAATAATGGATTATGTTAAAAAATTATCACTTATATGTTATATAACATATAACATAATTGACTATATATATAATCAACGCAAAATATAACTGATTATAGTTTAACATATTAATATTATGATTTTATTATAAAATAAATAGTTTAATTCTTTTCGTTTCTCCTTTCCACTCGGTAATTCAAATAAAGACTTAGTCATAGATATTTAAGTTTTTGTTTTAAATATATTTTTAATTTTTGTACTTTAGTAATAGTTTAAAAAATAAATTTCTTTCAATTAAAGCTTCTTAAAATGTTATATACAAAATTGTTACCAAAGCTTTTGAAGTAATTGGTGAGATAAGTGTTTTCTGTCCGTGGACAGAGATTTAACGTTCCATGTAGAAAGGTTAATTAGCATCATTATTTTCAGTATTCTAAAGAAAAATTGGAATCATATTCTACTTTTAAAAGTAAAATACTTTTCAATATTAATAATACAAAGTGTTGTTTGGCAGATTCATTTCTTTCAAGAGTTTTGATGTTGGCTAAAGTGGTTAATTGTATTATTTGGAATGTGTTTTCAGGTTCATTATAAATGCTAATAATTAGTGATAAACTAATTGAGATTTTTGTTTCTTCTTAAAATGGTTCTGATGATTATGTTTCAAGTTTGTGTGTCTGTAACTAGTTAATTTAAATTATAAATAACTTATCTCTTAGAGAAAATGCTAAATTTGAGTCTTTAAATTAAAAAAAAAAAAAAGTGATAAGAAAAAAATCTCTTAAAAATTGATCTGTCAGTCAGATTCTCCCATATTAGGTTAGAAAATAAAGTATTTTTTTATAGGTTAGATAAATATCAATTGTATTTTTTTACCTCAAATTAATGTGCTTTTCGAGACAAACATTTAAAAAACAAAGAAGTTGTTAAATAACTTCTAACTTACTTCCATAATACGTTTTTTAAAAATCAAACATATCATTAGAAAGCTAAACTAAATCTCACTGCATGCATGCAAAACAAAAACCTAAGTTAGGAGAGGAAAACAAGTTTTTTAGAAATGAAAAACATATTTATTTTTTCTGTTTATAATTTTTATAAATAATATGTTCATTCTTTATTATAATATTTTCTGTTTAAACTTATCTTACAGTAATATTTTAAGTATTTTTTTTATTCTATTGTTCTTTACTTCTTTATATTCTCCTACCTGGTATTTGTCTTGTTATTTTGTCACTCTATTAACAAAAATCCTCAGTATGAACTTATATTAGTATATTTTTTCTGTAAAATGTCCATGGAATAATGCATAAACTATTAGTCTTAATTAATAAACGTGTCAGGTAGGTGTGTTAACCTTTGTATTGTTTTATTCTATAGTGTTATGTAAGTGTATTAGTTTATAATATCATAAGAATTGACTATTATAATAAAGATATTTTAAAAGGTGATCTTAAATAAAAAAAAAAACGAGGTTTATGCATAACGAGTATCTACCAGTCTAGGAACCAAGTCCATGGCACGTGACATTAAGTAGAACACAAAACACTAAAATAGAAAAAAAAATATTAATATTTTTTTATGCAAGAAAAATATTTAATATAGTGCCGTGGTGATAACTTTTATTTTAATTTTGGACGAATTTTTATACTGCTATAGATTCTGCAGGCAATAAAGGATTAAAAATAACATATATAGCATTAGAAGAGATTAAAATAATATTTATAAAGATGAAAATGATTAAATATAAAATAAAAATAAGTTATAAATACTCACAAATAATATATAAATAATAAACCAAAAAAAATTATTAGATAATTTCCTATTGTTAAGTTTATATCCTCCCCGGTAATTTCTATTAAACATATACTCCTTTTTTTGTTTCAAATTAATTGATGTTTTAGTATTTTAAAAAAATCATTATCTTTTTGGTATATATAAAATATGAAAACTTCTATTCTAATTGTATTGTTAATAAATACTTTTGTTTTGAAATATTTATTCATATATTTATTAAAATTAAAAAAATAAAATAAGTATGTTTTAATAAATTTGAATTCTATTAAATGGAACCTTTTAGTGTACATAATTTTCTTAAGCGGTATAAAAAAATATACATCAATTAAAATAAATAAAGTAAGTATTAAAGTTTTTGAATTCATAAAACCAGTTAATAACACTTATATATATATATATATATATATATATATATATAACACTGATTTATGCACAATAATTAAAAACCCACTTTTACTATCAAACTGTGGGCAGTGAATTGTCTGGTACTTGTAGCAATGGACCACTTGTGCACGTGTACCACGAGATTAGGAAAAAAAAAAGACTATTCTCTTTTTTTTTTTCGGAAAAAAATGGAAAAATAATATTTTAAATGCACAATGTTTTTCTATTTTAAATTCAAAAACTTACGTAAACCTTTTTCTTATTTTCAAATACATATATTAATTTCAATCTCATCATCACAAAATCATTCTTAATAATATTTTTCATAATATTCTTTTAATGAAGATCAATGAACATCATTCGTTACCATGTATTGAATTGATCAATCAAATAAAAAATTTTAATTTCTTTTAACTTTTACATATATTTTTAACTCAAAATTAAATTATTTAATTAAATAAACTCTTTTACCTTAGATCTTATGTTCTTCAAAGAATTTCTTTAAAACTTTAAAAAATTAGAAAAATCTTAACTTACCTCTATAAAACTTAATTTACGAACATAACAACCGAAATATATCTGTTTAATTGGAATATCACATGTCCAAAACCTATATAAACAAGACCCAAGAGAAAGAAATCCAAATATGTAAGTGAACATAAAATTTATTTAAAACAAAATTTTGCCTAGATTGTACTATTTTATTGTGTCTTTGTAGAAATGTGATTTAATTACAAAAAAAAAAAAATATGAAAAAACAATGTTAAAGAGTAAATAAAACTGAAAGAAAAAAGTTGTTGCTATGAAAAAGATAATACCATGCTATTCTTACAATTCCTAAATTCCTAACTTGATAGAGTAATTATTTTTACGCTATTAATGCACGTTCATTAAATGCATACATTACACCTTTAATAAACAAATATCACAACTAAATTATTTAAATTCATATATAATATATATTTAATAAACATATATTATATTTATTAAATCTAATAGTACTCCGTTTAGTTATTAATATAAAATACTTCTGACATTTTTCCACGTACCAATAAAAATAATCAATTTAATTCATTTGTTTGAATTTTCAAAATAACGTTAAGATTTGTTTCATATTTGAATATTCTTATAATATAATGCCTACTGATATTAATTTATTAACCTTTAAATTAAGTTTGATGTATGTATATGAATGAAAATCTATAATGATATAGTTGAGATGTGATATATGGTGTGTGATGAAAAATTACTGTGTTAAGATGTATAGTTTTTTATTTAATTTGAGACTTGAAGAAGATGATCTTACTGAGATAAGTCTCACATAAAAATAAATATTAGATGATGATAGTTAGTTAAGATTTCAATTACTTTGTAATAGATCATATAAATTTATCCTACCATATAAGAAAATTAAATTCTTATTTATAAAATCTTGTTAATAAAATCTTGTTATATAGACAATTTTAGTAAAAATAATATCAAGTGTAAATTTTTGTCTAATTCAACTTGCGAATCTATTAAAAGTAAAATTTAGTGCCTATAATGTTAATATCAATAACTTATAACAGATAGTCAATAAAATGAGAATTAAATATTTTAGCTTTATAGATGTTTAATAATTAAATTGAAATAGTATAAGCTAAGTATATGAAAAAAAAATGTGAATATAATATGTGTATATAATTTTAAGGTTAAAGATATAGATAAGAATTATAAGTTTATATATATTTTGATTTCCTATCAAAGAGAAAAATTTTATTTTAAAAATTTTATGTATGTATTTTTTATTTGGAATGTTTGATAATTGATGTAACCCTTAAAGTGGAGGTTACAATGATTTTCTTCTTCTTTTTTTATCTTTTAATTTATCGATTTTCTCTTCTTTCAAATCTCTTTAATTTATTGGAGACGTATCATTCACACGACCAAATCAAGAAAATACATCTTAGAATACTAAGAATAGCAGCACCACATCGGACAGAAGAAGTAACTATCTCGAGAGAGAGGCTTAAATTATGATTAAACTAAAGACAAAGGTATTAAATCTTAAGAAAGATAAGCACGAGTTATGTGTATGTAGTTATAGATACTTGCAATCCTCATACTCTCACACCCACGCTACTTCTTCTTCTGGATGCGTGGTTCGCATGGAACCTTTTTTTTATTCAATATTAGAAACACTTGCACCTCGTTTCACACACAACACTTTCCATATCAGACCCCACTCTTCCCTTTTCAATTCACATTCCTTTTTCTCACCATATTCTCACCGCCACTTCTCTTCATCTCCATCATCATCATCATCGTCAATGATCAAGTGAGAAGTGAAGTGAAGACTTCTCATACTTGCACCACTTTCACACTTTGACTTATCACAACACCTTCATATATCTACAACCATGTCACAACATCTTCAAAGGCTATTACCACTTCATTCTAACATGTCTTCTTCCTTTCCACCTTCCTGGCTCACTTCCCCTTCATGTTCCACTTTGGACATAGATTCATCTTCCCCTACTGCGTTTCTCACTGTTCAGTGGTTAAGGTTTCTTCTTCTGTCACCATGTCCTCAACGGATTATTCTCTCCAGTGTTGACTTCATCTTCTTGCTCGCTCTCTTAGCCTTTGCGGCTGTTAAACTATATTTCAGATTCACTTCCCGTCACCCCTCTTCCTCTTCCTCTTCCATCACCAAACCCCTTTTGCATGAGAAACACCCTCACTATAAAGTCACCTTCTTGTTCAAACTAACCTTCTTGGTAACCACCCTTTTGGTTGCTGCTTATGCTGTCCTTAGCGTTTTGGCCTTCACTCAAACAAGTCTTGCTTCATGGACAGTCATAGAGGCACTCTTTCGGCTCTTTCAGGCTGTGGCCAACATAGTGGTTCTGATCCTATTGGTTCACGAGAACAAGTTCAAAGCTTCGGAGCACCCTTTATCGATGAGAACGTATTGGATTGCAAACATGGTGGTTTCGTGCTTTTTTGCCATTTCAGCTGTTGTTCGCTTTGTAAGTGTGGATGGAGCGAGGTTGGAGCCTAGTTTGAGAGTGGATGACGTGTTTTCTTTGGTTAATCTCCCACTTTCTGCGTTCCTTTTCGTGGTAGCAACCAAAGGACTAACGGGGATTCAGGTGATTAGAAATTCGGATGATGTGACAACATATCAGTGCCTTTCCAATGACAGAAATTTGAGTCCTTATGCTCATTCTTCGATTTTTTCCAAAATAGTGTGGCTTTGGATGAACCCTTTGCTGAACAAAGGGTACCGAACACCCCTCAAGCTTGATGATGTGCCTACTCTTCCTCTGGAATTCCGGGCAGAAAAGATGTCAGAACTTTTCCAAACCAATTGGCCGAAGGAAGAAGAAAACAGCAAACACCCGGTTGGTGTCACCTTGTTTAGATGCTTCTGGAAGCACATAGCTTTCACTGGCTTCCTTGCAGTTATAAGACTTGCGGTTATGTACGTTGGTCCAATGCTTATTCAGAGCTTTGTTGACTTCACCTCAAGAAAAGACAGCACCCCCCTTGAAGGACTTATTCTGATTCTGATCCTGTTTTTTGCAAAATCAGTTGAGGTTCTCTCTGTGCACCAGTTCAACTTCAACTCTCAGAAACTAGGCATGTTAATGCGTTCCAGCATCATCACTTCCGTGTACAAGAAGGGTTTGAGGCTGTCAAGTTCCTCAAGGCAGGCTCATGGCACTGGCCAGATTGTGAACCACATGGCTGTTGATGCACAACAGCTTTCAGATTTGATGATGCAGTTTCATCCCATATGGTTGATGCCACTGCAAGTAGCTGCAGCTTTGGCACTTATCTACAACAGTATTGGCGTGTCAGCGCTTGCAGCGCTGCTTGGAACCAGTTTGGTGTTTATTTTCACTCTCTTTCGCACCAAGAAGAGCAACAGCTTCCAGTTCAGGATAATGAAGAGCCGTGACTTGAGGATGAAGGCCACGAATGAATTGCTTAACAACATGCGTGTCATCAAGTTCCAAGCGTGGGAGGAGTACTTCGGCAACAAGATTCAGCAGTTTCGCGAAGCCGAACACGGTTGGATTGGAAAGTTCTTGTACTACTTTGCCGTTAACATGGGGGTTCTGACCACTGCTCCTTTGTTGGTGTGTGTTCTCACATTTGGAGCTGCCACTCTTCAGGGTGTTCCTTTGAACGCTGGCACTGTGTTCACAATCACTTCAGTGATAAAGATTTTGCAAGAGCCTGTGAGGACCTTCCCTCAGGCACTCATCTTGATTTCCCAAGCGATGATATCTCTTGGGAGGTTGGATGAGTTCATGATGAGCAAGGAAATGGATGAGGGTGCAGTGGAGAGATTGGAGGGATGTGATGGTGACATCGCTGTGGAGATCAAAAACGGGGAATTCTCCTGGGATGATGCAGATGCCAATGTGGCTCTGAAAGTTGAAGAGTTGGAAATCAAGAGAGGGGACCATGCTGCTGTTGTGGGAACAGTTGGGTCAGGCAAGTCTTCATTACTGGCTTCTTTGTTAGGAGAAATGTTCAAGATATCAGGAAAGGTACGTACTTTGTTCTGGTTTGACTCATTCTGTGCAAGTTCATTGCTACATAGATGTTGTGTTCGTTGCATTGAACATTATTGCATTGAACATTCATTGCTACATAGATTTCTATTATAAGTTGTTTAACAAGATTTTAGTGAAATAATTTTTTACATTTTTTATGTTTTTGTAAAAAATTGCACGGGACATCCTAGTTGGGATAAATGTGTTTGTTGAGTTGTTAATGTTCTACCATACAAAATTTACTTGTACTGTTCACGGTTGTCATCATTACTTTTTTTTTTCTATAAAAATCTTTTAGGTCAGAGTTTGTGGGTCAATAGCCTATGTAGCACAGACGTCATGGATTCAGAATGCAACAATCCAAGACAACATATTGTTTGGTTTACCAATGAACAGAGAGAAGTACGAGGAAGCTATAAGAGTGTGTTGCCTAGAAAAGGATCTTGAAATGATGGAATATGGAGACCAAACTGAGATTGGAGAAAGGGGTATTAACCTCAGTGGTGGCCAGAAGCAACGTGTACAACTTGCTAGAGCTGTATACCAAGACTGTGACATCTATCTCCTTGATGATGTATTCAGTGCTGTTGATGCACAAACTGGGTCATTCATTTTCAAGGTAAGTAAACAACTACAAACCTTGCTCACTAGCTTCATTTCCTTAAACGTTTTATAGTTTTTTTGTTTCTACTGATGTAATTGTTTTTCATGCCAGAAGAAAAGGAAAACCAAATCATCTATGTATAACAAATACACATAGACCATGAAAGATTTTGCATAACCAATGAATCAATCAACATATTTTGGCTTCCATCATCAATAAATTGCAATATCAAAGTTTCTAATTTCTCCACCTTGTTGCAGGAATGTATCATGGGGGCTCTTAAAAACAAGACCATTTTACTTGTAACCCACCAAGTTGACTTCTTGCATAATGTTGACTGTATAATGGTACGTGTATATATATATACGCACAATGCTTTTCTGTTACTCTGAACTGTTCTTCTGTTAATGGTGTCGTTCACTCTCACCTATTTTAACCTCTAATAGTGGAATTCTTTCAACTAAGCACATTTTCTTGTTTTTGATACCATCATGAAGGTGATGAGAGAAGGGAGAATCGTGCAAAGTGGGAAGTATGATGAACTTCTGAATGCAGGGCTGGATTTTGGTGCACTTGTGGCGGCTCATGAATCCTCTATGGAGATTGCAGAGTCTAGCGATAAAGGTGGTGAAGATTCGATTCAGTCTCCGAAACTGGCTCGAGTCCCCTCAAAAGAAAAGGAAAAGGAAGGTCAAAAGCAACCTCAAGAACAAGCTAAGTCAGCTAACACCACAGCAAAGCTCATTGAAGATGAGGAAAGAGAAACTGGCCGTGTGAACCTGAAAGTGTATAAACACTACTTCACTGAAGCGTTTGGCTGGTGGGGTATTGCACTGATGCTGGCAATGTCTCTAGCATGGATTTTGTCTTTCTTGGCTGGTGACTACTGGCTAGCAATCGGAACTGCAGAAGGCTCTAGCTTTGCTCCTTCTACATTCATCACTGTCTATGCTTGCATAGCAGTTGTTGTATCTTTTGTTGTGATGTCAAGAGCACTCTTATTCACCTATTGGGGTCTGAAGACATCTCAAAGCTTCTTCAGTGGAATGCTTCAAAGCATTCTGCATGCACCAATGTCATTCTTTGACACCACTCCCTCTGGCAGAATTTTGAGTCGTGTGAGTTTTCATGCCATATTTCACGTTAATTTTTGTTACTAAACTGCATAAACTAGCATATTCTTTAAATGGTCATGTTTGGACTTACTGTGTTGTGAAATTTTTAGGTATCTACTGATCTACTTTGGGTTGACATATCAATTCCAATGTTGGTAAACTTCGTAATGGTTGCATACTTCTCAGTGGTCAGCATCCTCATTGTAACATGCCAAAATGCTTGGGAAACGGTCTTCCTCTTAATCCCACTGTTCTATCTTAATAACTGGTATCGGGTACGATATATCTTCTCACTCTTATTTTGAACGCTATGATCCAAAAATATGATGGAGTTTTGTTGATATTTGTGAATGGATTGGATAGTGCCATGTTGTGTAGAGTTTTGTGATTACTAAGTAAAACAAAATATTCAGTGCATTTTGACACTTCCTTGCTCTGGTTTGTAGAAATATTACCTTGCATCTTCTCGGGAACTGACTCGCCTTGATTCTATCACCAAAGCTCCTGTTATTCACCACTTTTCGGAAACCATTGCTGGTGTTTTGACCATTCGTGGATTCAGAAAACAGAACGAGTTTTGTCAACAAAATATTGACAAAGTCAATGCAAGTCTGAGAATGGATTTCCACAACAACGGTGCCAATGAATGGCTTGGTTTTCGCTTGGACTACATGGGAGTGGTTTTCCTTTGCATTGCCACTGTTTTTATGATCTTTCTCCCAAGTGCTATCGTGAGGCCAGGTACAACACACTAGATCCCTCATGGTCAATTCTTATGTCATGAATTTTCTTTGAGAATATAAAAGAAGAACTAAACAAATATTGGATTTTATTTTGTAGTACAGAATTATTTATTTATGATATAAGATCTCGTGCATACATACATAACATTTAGATAAATATTGCTGACCAAGGATCATTCCAATTGTTGCAGAATATGTTGGTCTGTCTTTGTCCTATGGTTTGGCTCTCAGTAGTCTTTTGGCATTTACTATATCAATGACTTGCTCGGTTGAGAACAAAATGGTTTCAGTTGAGAGAATAAAGCAGTTCACCAACCTTCCCTCAGAAGCGGCATGGAAAATTGCTGATAGCTCTCCTCCTAAGAATTGGCCCAGCCATGGCCACATTGAGTTAAACAATTTGCAGGTATATACTAGTCACAAACATCTAAGTATATACTGTTTATATGTGGCTTAAATTTGTTGAAAATAAAAAAATTGTGTATGTCTTGCTCCTTGTTCAATGAGAATTACGTGTGATTTTGTAGTTTTCAATAAATTTTAATCAATATAAGAGTATGCTAAGATGATTGTGTTAAAGAATGTTTTGCTAGTACTCATATATAACCTTTGCTATTAAATGGTGGTGAACAGGTTCGGTATCGGCCAAATACTCCTCTGGTTCTCAAAGGAATCTCCCTCACAATTCAAGGAGGAGAAAAGATTGGTGTTGTTGGTCGAACAGGGAGTGGGAAATCAACCCTCATTCAGGTGTTATTTAGGCTGATTGAGCCTTCAGCTGGGAAAATAATCGTTGATGGGATCAACATTTGCACTGTGGGCCTTCATGATCTGAGGTCTCGATTTGGAATTATCCCTCAAGAACCTGTTCTCTTTCAAGGAACAGTACGAAGCAACATTGATCCCCTTGGACTGTATTCAGAAGAAGAAATCTGGAAGGTATATAATTCAGAGAAGAAACATGCATTTATGTTTGTTAGAGTGCATAGTCCTGTGATTTGTTGAAGGAACAAAACTTATGTCTCATGAACAATTACAACAGTTTTGATTAGATAAAGTGTCTCATGAACTGTATATAACTTCTACTCCTGGTTGAAAATGTACATGTGCACTACAAAATGGGAAAAAGTAGAGAAAAAGAAAATGCATGTTACATGCATGAAAACATGAGTACACTTCAGTTTATTGTAATTTGAAATTTTCAAAACTAATAATTGTTGGAGATCTCGTATTGACTAGAGATGAGACCTTTCAATAATTTATAAATGGGTGCAAATCTCACTTTACAAATTTGTTATGTAAGATTGAGTTATGCTTAAAGTCCACTTCTGATAATAACTAACTGTTTAATTGTATTGTTGCAGAGCTTAGAACGTTGCCAACTAAAAGATGTGGTGGCTGCAAAGCCTGAGAAACTTGAGGCTTCAGGTGTTAACTCCTCTCATAAATCTCAATATGGCTAGAAAACATTGCTTAAAATAATCTGACATTTATACTTATTATTGCTTTATGATGTGGTACTTGGTGAAAGTATGAGGTGACATAGTGTACTATACTTTATTTGTTAGTGGTTGATGGTGGAGATAATTGGAGTGTGGGGCAAAGACAGCTTCTATGCTTGGGAAGGATCATGCTAAAACGCAGCAAAATACTGTTCATGGATGAGGCAACAGCATCCGTTGATTCACAAACTGATGCTGTGATACAGAAAATCATCCGTGAGGACTTTGCAGATCGTACAATTATCAGCATTGCTCATAGAATACCTACAGTCATGGACTGTGACAAAGTTCTAGTCATTGATGCAGGTAATTATACCAACATGGCCTAATTACAACTACAAGTTTCATATAATGTGCAGCTTCCACCATTGCCAATATTTTTACACTTTCAACACAATTTTTCTCAAGTTAAGTAATAGCTATGGCATTGATTTGGGTGATTGAATTTTTGACAGGGCTTTCAAAAGAATATGACAAGCCATCACGTTTGCTAGAAAGGCCTTCACTTTTTGCAGCATTGGTTAGGGAGTACTCCAATAGATCTGCATAAATATAGGCTTAGATTCTAACAAGGATAATTGTTGTACTCAGTTTGGAACACATGACACCAAAGTCAAATGAAATGACTCTGGTAGATCAATGTTTTTGAGGATTTTGATGTTGTATCCATTCACATGTTGAATAATTAGACTAGGATAGATGCAATAAGATTTTTTTTAAAAAATTATTTGGTTATAATTATCCACTTTAGATGCAATTATTATTATGTTAATTTTTTCTTTCCATGTGTGTATTCATTCCCCTTTTCAGAATTGTATTTCGGTAAACACTTTGAATTTTAGAAAAAAAATTATTCATTGTAAAGTATCTATCGTATTGTACAAATAATTTTAATTTAAAACGAATTTATAAATGTAAATAATAAAAAAAACAATTTACGAAGTGGAATGAAAAGATTTGTTTGCAAGGATCCATGAAACGTCCTCTGTCTTTTTGTCATGTTGGACTATCTAGTTTCAGTATGTGTTGTATATAGTATTTGTTGTATATGATTGATCATTAGGAGATGGCTACCATGGAAAGCACCTATTTTTTTTTTCACTTTTGAATATTTATTACTTTTAAGTGGATAGCTATGATTTTTTTCAATTTATTCTGATTGTTAATTGCAAGAAAAAATTATACTATATGTATGTATGAACATGGTACCTGCCAATCTTGAATTCCGGTAACACTATCTTATTTTTTTTATTTATTTAAAAATAGGCTATCTTATTTTTTTTATTTTTTTAAAAATAGGCTAGGAGTTGGAGTTGGTGTCACATTGTTACAAGTTGAATGAATTCAAAGTTCCAAATGAATATATTGAGATTGTGTTAAGAATTCCGAAGGAAGACTGACATTGAAACTTGCAAGTTTTTTAAGGAAAAATTATGGTAATTATATTTAGTAATTAAAGATATTTTCTTGTTCAATATTTGTAGAAATCATATCAACAAAATTATGTCAAGTACATTCAATAATTTCATTGAATATGAGTATGTCTAAAAAATATTTATTAAAATTTTTGTATAGTTGTTTTTATTGTTGTAGTATTATCCTTTTTGTTTTTTTTTTAAAGTCAATACAGTGCTTCTCGATTTTACTAAACTCTTAATTGTCTCAACAAGTATAAATTTTTCATTGATTCTTAATCTCTACTCACATGGAAAGATCTATTTTACAATTCATCAATCTTGTTAAATGATTTTTCATTTTAAAAAGACAATCAATTTTTTTCGTTTCCATCACCTCTGTGTAATTTATACTCAAAATTTATATATTTATTACATATAATTTTTTTTAAGAAACTGAATTCGTTACTTTTACACACAAAAAAAGACAAATTTTGAATTTTGTACAATTTCGAAAAGAGAAAAATATATTTAATTTTAAAAACTAAATTATTTTCCTTCTTTTTGAAACGACAAAAAGTCTGTTTGTTCAAACAAACGCGCACTACAGTTACTCTCAGTCACAGTCACTGCATAACCCCGCGAAAATTGTTTAGGGTTTTAGATTTTCCACAGAAGAAACCCTAATTCCCCAAATTCACGCGGTGGACATGCTTCAATCACTGTGCGTTTCCAATTCGATCAACCAATGGGTGCGATGACCACCAACCGCAAGCGAACCGAAGAATGCATGAACGTGAACTGCTCTAACTCAGATCCCTCCCATAAACGCCTCAAATTATCGACCAAACCCGTTCCGTCCGCCGCCAGCGCTGTCGCGCGACTCTCCCGGTATCCGCAGGTTTACGCGCCGTTGGCGAGGGAGGTTCACGCGCCCTGTAGGCCGACAAAATTTCCACTCACTGCTAGGTTTAGAGCTCGCGGGGGCGACGCCATGGGGAACATTCTGATCGCGAAGTTCGAGAAGGCGAAGAGTTCGGCGTTGGCGAAATATAGGTCCGTGGTGGAGAAGGGGAAGGAGGTGATTGTAGTGGACGAGGAGAGTGATGAGCCTTGCGCGGATTCGAGTGTGGAAGAGCCGCGTGGTGACGGTGACAAGTTTAGGGTTCAGCAGCAGTCGCAGTCGACGTTGTCGTTTGATTCGGAGTTGAGGAATGCGGAGTTGAAGGTGGCGAGTAGAGGGAAGTTGTGGGGTTCTGAGACGCAGCTTGATGTTGAAAGTGTTCATGCGTATAAGAAGTTGCTTGAGGATGTTGGGAGGAGAAATGGCACGTTTCAGAGGCTGAATTTTGAGATTGACCTGAATGAGAAGCGCAGGGACCATTTTAATTTGTTGAGGCCTAAGAAGGAATTGGATGAGGTGATTATGATTACTTCTTTTGCATTTACCAATCGATCATCTTTATGTGTTTGGTTGTTTAGGTGTTATTTTTGTAACTTAGTAGTAGTTTGTTTTTTTGTGGGGTGTGTTTTTGAAGTGGTTGTTCTTTATCATAATTTCGTAGGAATAAGAATGTCTTTTTTGTTTGAATTTTGTTTCTGGTTGACAGATTTTTTTCTCCATTTTTAGTGTGAATTTTGGAAAATTGAAGGACGTAAAGTGTGACAACCGGTTTTAGTTGTTAGTGGAAATAGAAAATTGAAACCCAATACGGAAGTTACTTTTGTTTTTAGTACTAATATGTAAGTTGAGTTGGTGTGGTTGGATGGGGAATGAGAAGCAGGGTAAATGTTACTGTCAATTTACCCTGTGTGTTGCTATGATTTACAGGAACCAGAAGTGCTGCAAGAACCATTTGTTGCTCTTAGTAGTGAGGAAGAAGATGAGGTTGAACGTGCCTTCTCTGCCAACCGGTATGAATTTATGATTTGGCTATAGGTTAGGAGGTTGAGTATAGTCTGTAATGTAAGCTCATTGCTTTTTCAGGTGGACAATCTTGGTTACCCATGAGAATTCTAATATTGAGATTACTGGAGAAAAGTTTCAGTGCCTTAAGCCAACTGGATGGTTAAATGATGAGGTACACTTGTTTGCTATATTATTTGTTTATCCCTTTGTTGAGTTGCTGAAGTAGAGAAGAATTTATTGTCTAACTGTATCATGATTTGAAATTTTGGTACCTTTGTTGTGCAGGTGATAAATTTGTACTTAGCTTTGCTGAAGGAGAGGGAACAAAGACAGTCACATAAATTTCTGAAATGTCATTTTTTCAATACCTTTTTCTACAAAAAGGTAGGATAACTCTTCACATGATTATTTAGTGTTGGTGTAGAAAAACAATTCCACTTTCAAATGATTGATTACCATTACTACGGAGAGGGGGGCATTTCCCTCTTGAAGCATTGGTTACTGTTGACCAAGAAATTATTAACATTCAATCTTGTTTCAAACTAGAAATTCTTGTGTTTGTATACTGTTAGTTGATTGATACTCCAAGCTGTATATAATGTGCTATATACAAACATTTATACATGTGTGCATAAGTGTGAAGAAAGCTAGCCTGCAGGTATTCATGATTGCATCTAGTTTAGCCTCTCCTTATTTACTTATGTTTGAAAAGCCTTACCACGCCATCCAGTTTAATTGAAAAACTGGTCCATGTCTAATCCAATTAGACTACAAAACCAGCCAGCAAAACAATGAGCCTAAAAACTGGTGAATTTGTAAGAAACCACTAAAACCCATAAAAACTAATCAATAGTTCAAACCACATGATGTCATGTCATCTTAAAGGGACAGAAATGAGAGTTTTCAGATGGATGAGAGACCACATAAGGAGTGACAAGATACTAAATGATTGTCCAAGACGAGATTGGGCTAACCATAGTAGTTAATTATGCTAAATCAGCGTAGAGGTTTGCCACCATACGATATGGAGCATGTTGTATCCTAGTTTAGTGTTGCATCTGGAGTGGGGTAAATCGTGGCATTATCATGGCCTTTCATGGTTGCCACTGGCTTAGATATGACACGCCCTCCTATTTTCCCTTTTCTCACCCCTTGATGGGATATTTGTTATAAGGGAAAGAAATAAAGGGAGAAGAAGTAGAAGAGAAAAGAGAAGAAGAGAGAGTGGAAAATAGATATGTTTTATTGAAGATAAATGGAAAAGAAATAGAACCTTTGATATAAGGTAAAAAAAATAAAGGGAGAAGAAGTAGAAGAGAAAGAGAAGAAGAGACAGTAGGAAATAGAGATTTTTCATTGAAGAGAAATGGAAAAGAAATAGAACGAAAATTAATTTAAGATGCTGTTGGAGTTGTTTAAGGAGGGTGGGGGGATCTAGGGAATTTGCTCCCTTTCCATCTGGACTTATTTTCTACTCACATACCTTTCAAATGCTTAATGATGCCGTTCTCTTTTCTCTTTGATGCCAACTGTGCTTGTGGCCAACCCATGGCACTCTAGTGGAGTTTCCAGCTAGCTTGAACACTGGAACCCTGCAACATTGTTCTCTAGTCTCTCTCTGTTCACGTCCTTTGGGATGTGTTTTGTGTTCTATTCTTTCTTTCATATACTTTTATATTACTTGTATGTGAGAAGTCTGTTTTGAGATTCCAGCTTTTGGCCAATTGCTACCAAGGTGCAACTTTACCAATATCATAGTGCTTCTGATTGACAATTTCTTTATGTTTGGCACTCATTCCTTAATATTATAATGAATCAGAGCACATATTGAAAAAAAAAAAGGTCTTATTATGATATGCATTTCATTATATTTTTAACTTAGTAATATTGACCACACACTTATGTTTATTATTTTGAATGTTATCGCAGTTAATAAGTGGTCCGAATGGTTATGATTTCAAATCTGTCAGAAGATGGACAAGCCAACGGAAATTGGGATACAGTTTACTTGAATGTGATAAAGTAATTATGTTGGAACTAATTTTTCATCTTGCTTCTAGCAAATTAGATTGGTTTTTGTACTGAACTTTCACCTGATTTATTGTTATTACCAGATTTTTGTACCTATCCATCAAGAGATACATTGGTGCTTGGCAGTAATCAATAATAAAGAAAAGAAATTGCAGTATCTTGACTCAATGAAAGGAGAGGATAGTTCTGTGCTACAAAAGCTGGTAAAGTTTTTTTCAAGTAATTTAGCTGTAAATTCCATATTCCAAGATCTATTATGTTAATTATAACCAAAGTAAGAACTTTTTTTTTATTATTTTATTCGTTAATATTTTTTCACCAGAACCCAAACTTGTGGTTTGTTTTGTTTATTTTATTTTTGTCCTTTCACAGTGTGCTTTTTGCAATGTGAGGATTTTTTTGAGCTAGAGTGATTTGTTAACGAATACAAAAAATGATTGAATATACTTGGTGGGTGATAAACCATAAAACAACTAAGTTCACCTACTGCAGTATAGGTTCAACCTAGGTCAAATCTAAGGAAACTCAAAACACATTGATTTCATTAAAGGATTTTCTTTCTTTGCCAAAATCAACAAATATGATTGTGATTGTTTGATATACTAAAAACAGCAATGATAAAACGAAATTGAAATTAAACTATTACACATTAAAAGAAAATTACAACACTAATCCTAATCTGTGATATAAACTGCAGATGTAAAATTGTAAATGACAGTAACTAAAACAATTGAAGATCCTAAAACTAAAATTGAGTCATACAAAAGAATGAAATGTGAATCAAACTGTAAGTAAGTAATACGCAACGAATACTGCATTTATGTAGGCAAGGTACAGAGATCATGTGCATATATCAGTAAAATTGTTCTTCAGAAGAAAATAACGAAACCTAAATCCACCAACTGACATGGACATTGAAATACTATTCACACCTAAACTAAAACACATTGTAATCTCAAATTAAATGAACAGAATTAACATGGATATTAAAATTAAAAATTAAAACTAAAATGATAAAAAACAGTAAAGACAGATTAACTAACATTATATTCTTCAACGAAAGATAGAAAACCTAATTTGAATTATAAATAGTAGAAAGAAAATTCGAGAGTCCAATTGAGATCCCTTTAACAGTGAACAACAGATTGTATACACAAAATCTCTCCAAACAATAACCTGTTCAATTTCATTTTTACTTTTGAATGTGAAGAACATCACATCTGATTTCTTTGAACTGATAACTCCCATGACCAATCGGTTCATGGTTGCACATTCCAAATCTGGAAATTAAAAATCATCAAGTGTAAAATAAAATTGAACAGCAATTATGAAGGAGTTCATACATCATTAGGCGCAACAGCAAATTGAGAAAGAAAGATACTACACTTACTGAACAGTAAAGAAAAGTAAAAAATATAACCAAGAGAAGAGAAATGAAAGTAGAAAAAGGCAGAAACTCAGAAATGGAAGAAAGAAAACCCTAAAATCACGAATCGCCAAACATCAAAACCCAGAAACATAATATTGAAAAATCCAGAATCTGTGAACAGTAAAGTGAAAAGAACACAAACATCAGAACCCAGAAACATCATAACGTGTATTCTAACTAAGAACAAAAGCAGTAACAAAGAAAGTAAACATTATGAATGTAAATGATGTAAAACAAAAGAGAAACTAAAACTGAAAAGCAAAAATCGAAAAGTAAGAGTAATCGAAAACAGAGAACTACAAATCACAATGAAGAAGTAGAATCACTTCAAAACTTGACGAACTCGAAAACCCAGTAAAAGAAAATGTTCATCTTAACGAAAATCTCGAATACAATCGGTGAAATTGAAGTAAGAATCATGAATGAAAACAAGTAAACAACTAAAAAGCAGAAGAAAAAAAAAATCAGCAGTGCGAAAGTAAGAGACAGAAAGAAAGATGAAGAAGAACTCATAAAAAGAAGAACACTGAAACCCTTTTCATTTCTCTTTCTCAAATGTTCTCAGTAAAGTAAAAAGTACCAAAGCAATGAACCAGAAATCTCAAAGTTGGTAACGAAATCTAAAATTAAAAATTCTCTGTTTCTCTAATTGTCCACACTGTTTTTATAACCTAAACCGACTAAAATGTCCCCCAAAGTTCCCACAGTTCAGTTAGGATCGCATGATATCAATTATGTTTCAGCTGATTCCGTTAGACTGTAATTACAAAATTGCCCATTTGACTTCCATCTTTGTCTTTTTACAGAAATGCCAGTGTCTTTTCATGTAATTCCCAATCTGACCAGCAACCTCATATTTTCTTTTCTTCTCTGCTTTCACGTTCAATTAACCAGCTGCATCAATTTTTCTAGAAAATTTAACAAATCCATGGGTTAGAAGTCTACTAAAAGAAATCTATTTAAAACAGAAAATTAACCTAGTTTTTACTAAAATGCCAAGAAAAATGTGAATTAAGCATGTGCTATCAGTGGGTTTAAGCATATAACCAAGGAAAATAGGAAATCGAAAATTTATATATTACAAACTTGGACGCCAACTGTTGTAAAGGCTTTTCATGAAATCAACTTAGAGGGAAATCGAAAATAAATTAATAGATGAAGTTGGAAATATAAAATAAGAGAATTAATCAATGAGAAATTGAACTACTCAAATAGAAATTAAACTGTGATTATTGCTTAAATTTCTATACTTTAGAAGTTTGTCTGTGGCATATGAATTTAAACATTTAGATAATTGATTTATAATTGTATACACTGTAGATATAAATCTATTTCATTAGGATGCTGCATATACATTCAATAACAAATTTAATTATATGTGACATGAAAACTGTGTTTTACCCGCATTGTCAATTGATCTCGTTGGTTTTTAAATCTTTTAACACGCTGCTTTGGTCAGGTACAGGCTTTTGTCTAGCCTTTGGTGCGTTTCACTTAAAACACCAGAGGTAGCCATTGTAGCAAGTGCTGTCTTTAGTTTAAGTTATAGTGACAAAGTTTTGAAATTTCATACTTATGTCTTTACTTTGTAAGAACTGAGGAAATATATGCGTTTATTTGACAATTGGCTGTTGTTAGGTTCATTTATTATTTTTCATTGATGTCTCAGGCTAAATATTTTGCGGATGAAGTAAACGACAAGAATGGAAAAGATATTGGTGTAAATACCTGGAAAAAAGAATTTTTGAAAGACCTTCCTGTTCAGAGAAATGGGTTTGTATTCTGATCTGCAAATCACTATATAGGTCGTTTGTTTTTTGTGTTTTGCCCCAGTTTTGCAGAATGGAAGATATATGCGGTGAATTGTAGCTCTTGACACATTTTTGAAAGTGAAAAACCCACAAATATGTCGTCTTTCACAAATAAAGAGCCTAACAGATTTTTGTGAGCAAAAGTATCTTGAAGCATATAAATTTATTTCTTATTTGCTTGAACTTCTTCCTTTGTATAATGAATATATTTTCAATACAATTTTAAATTTAAACTAAAATTTATTGTGGAGATACTATTAACAAATGTACATATAAAAAAGGGACTGGTTAGATTAATAAGAGCGACACAAGTTTCTTTATAGAATGACTATTAAAATTATTAAGTGAAATATATTGGTTTTAAGGGTTCCTTATTTCTTAGGGCCTTATTTCATGGAAGTTTAAGTCTTTTTGTTCCTCTAAAAGGTCAATTATTTGTGGTAGTTACTGGTATCGATTCTCATAATTAATGGTCATCAATGGTATGGAAATGCTCTAGAGTGTTCTTTTATTTGGGTAATTGATTAGTTTACGACACTGAAACTTGATCATGGTTGGACAAGCTTTCTGCATTTTGAGATATTTTTTTATATGTACTTCTGCGGAAGAACTTCTGTAATTTTAATTTCAAAGGAACGACAATGTGACATTTTGACATTAACAGTTTTCCATTTTTATACTTTGAATGGTTCAAACTAGAAGTTTTTGGTGAATGTTTTTTAAACAGTTATTTCTTTCGTATCTGAACAGGTGTGATTGTGGGGTGTTTATGATCAAATATGTGGACTTTTATAGCAGGGGCCTGGAGCTGTATTTTGACCAGGTAGGACATGGAGCATTTCATTTATAGCAGAATAATTGTTTTTTTTTTTTTTTCTATATATTTTGTCAAATTGAAATATTTTTCTTTTTCTTACGTCTATATCTAGACACTCCCGTGTGGAAATCATTTGCTTTAACTCTCTCCAAATCAATAACCTCGTAGTCATTCACTTGTGTTCTAGTGTTAGTGCGAGAATGCTTTGAAGACAAAATGTTTAATTAATTGCCTGAAATATTTTAAATCCATATTCGCATATGGTGCATGACATGACAAAATCCTAATCTGTTACCAAAGTACTGTGACCAGAACTTTGTTTAGCATGACAGTTTAAAACTTCGATTTCAATAAAGAATCGTTTTCTTTTCAAAGTTAAAGTCAACAGAAAAAATTATTTCTTCATATATTTAAACCGAACCACCAAAAATTCAGTGATGCTAATTATGTGCTTCACGAAATTGCATACACAGTTTTTTTATGGCTTAATTACATTTTTATCTTTTAGATATCATAATTATACGATTTTAATTCTTCAGATTTCCTTTGTGTCAATTGGGTCCCCTAGTTACCGCAAGTGTGTTAAGCCCCTCTCATTCTAATTGCGGTAATTGGGTCCCTGAATATCAATATTATGTGACTTTAGCTCTCAGAAAATTCCAATTGAAGTAGGAACTGAATTTTGATATTTGAAAGACCCAATTGATTCATTAGAACCTAAGGAACTAAGATTGTTTCTGATGGAAAGATCTGAAATTTGAAGATTTAAAATTGTACAGCTGCCATACCTTTGAGACTTAAATTGCTATTAAACTCTCTAAGAAATATTTATTTTGTTTGAGAATTGAAATACTCTTTTTCGTTTGTAGGAAAACATGCCTTACTTCCGGCGTAGGACAGCTAAGGAGATCTTGAGATTGAAAGCTGAATGAGGAAAAGAATGACTGGGGCAACAGTCCAATGCAGTGCCGCGAAATTTTTGGTAAAAGGTATGTATTGGAAAGGTCGTACATTATTGTCTAATAGGCATCACTTGACGAATGATCCTTCACATCTGACCATGTCTTAGTGATGACCATTATAGAGTTGCATAATTTATTAGGCTTCAAAACTGAAATTATTATTATACATGTATTGGTTATATGGAGTTTGTTTGTATACAACTTGTGTGTAGTGGTAGAGTGCAGTAGGTTGTACATTGTTATACAGAGTGGATTCTAAGATGAGGCATAGTTTTAAGGTTATGGTGTTATTTCTTCCTCACCAATCCCATTCTTTCTACTCCGTTTCATCAACGGGACATTTTGTTCCTGATGTCATTCCAAGAGAAGCTAAAGAATGATAATTTCGTCTGTAGTTATTGTGCCATACTCCTCTTTTATTGATATCAGTGCAGCTTTGCATTGTAGCTTATCTCCATCAGTGGGTATAAAATTGTGCAAAAGCCCATTTCCCACGACATTTTGCAGCTTTGCTTTTATTATATAAAGTATATATTTCAAAAGAATGAAATTAATGATAACAAAGATTACTATTCACAGCGATCTGATAATTGATTAATTGTCTTATTTGTACAAACTGTGGACATGACAATGAAGGTCCTTTTAAGTCCTCAACGGAACTACGTACTAACTGAACTGAAGCAGCCCTTGCTAGTTTATCCATGCCATCGATGGCGGTTATTTTATATATAACTTTTTACCTTTTCTATTAATTTCCTTTGAAAAAAACATATAGAATTATGGAATACGGCAATCAAGCGTCTCTCACTAATAAGATTAATGAGAATAATCGAAAGGAAAATTGTAAAAAACAAAATAATGCACTTAATTCAAATTAGTCATAAATAATTAAACCTCAATTCTAGAAAAGGTGTTAGTCACAGGTACACATGTTAGAAGTCCAAAAGGAAAGAAAGGTAAGAAATCTAAACGAGAAAGAATTATGGAGAGTAAAATCCACTAGCTTAAACCAATAGAAATGTCTACGCCCATTTAGCACTCCTTAAAAACTTAATCTAGACAATTTATTTTATAATTTGTTCTGGATTATATAATTTGAAAATGTATTTTAAACTGTATAATTTGAAAATATAATTTAAACTGTATACTATGAAAATAGAACTTAAATTGTACAATTTAACAGATTTTTTGTAGATATAGTTGAAATTGTACAATTCAACGTATGTTTTCAGGTCTAAAATTTATTATGGATTACATAGTCCAAAACGCTATCCTAGATTGTAAAATATAGAATATGCTTTTGAATTGTATCATTTAGAATGTTATTGAATTGCACTATTTATATTACATTTTTAGATTGTATAATTTGAAAATCTAAAAAATATTATATTCTAGATTGTGCAGAACATGAGTCCTGGTTAGGCAGTCCGAAAATTTAAAGCACACCAATCAAAGTGCAGAAAGCAACCGTGTGAAAAAAGAATTCTGTTTATTTAAAATTAGGGAGTTTAAATATATGATGCAAAAGTAGGTCTGAACAGAAAAATGCATGCATAGTAATAAAAATCATATTAAACATGTCACGACGACCAACACGTTAAAAAGATCTATCTTCAAGATTGAACAGATTTAGTATCCGTCTTAAAAAAGATAAAAATACAAGTTTTTCATGATATATAGATTCACCAATATTGAATTGGAAGAAACGGTGAAAGAATAGATTACAGATACATAACATAAAGGAGAGGCTTTGACTCTCTTCTATGCGAATTGTTCTTTTTAAATTAGTGCAAGATCGATAAATATATCAAAGCTTTTTAAATTAATAATAAACCCTTTAGTTTACGGACCAAGCTTCATGTCTCGCAATATGTATAATTGCATCCCATGAGCTTGAAAATGAATACACAAGGAATGTTCCATACATTAAGTGAATTGCATTAAATTCTATTTTTATTTTCACTTTGCCCTCAAACTAAAAATTAAGGGGCAGACAACCTTTTTGTGTTTTTTATAACAACGGCGCAGATAACCTACATAGACTACACCAAATTTGCAGAGGCATGAGGTGGCCCAAAAGTCACACGACTCACACAAAGGGCATATACATGTAAGTAAATTCAATTAGAACATATTCACCAAAAGATTTGCTTATATCAAACAAAACCTTTCAACTATATTGCTAACAAACACGATAATACAGATGAAGCGAGGAAGTCTCTTACTGACGCGGAACTCTTTTTCTACTTAGAATCTCCTGCTCTTTTAGCCGATGTTGGAATCTTGCAAGACGAGCTTGAAGGCCAACCAGACTCGCTGCTTTGCGAGAAAGCACAAAACTCAATTGGGTTACATAGTTGTCAATAAGGCTTCCTGGTTGGTCCACTTCTGCAAGGAGTTTCATTTCCTAGAAACCAGAAGATGAGCACAAAATGATAAATTGTCAACAAGTCATCTGAAATTTAAATTTTACTATTTTTCCTTTTCACTATTTTATAAATTTTACAAGTAAAAAAAGGAAAAACATACTTAGTTCATGTGAAGGCACAATAATTTTACTTTTACTATTCTGTAGATTTTACGAGTTTCTACTTTGTCTTGCGAAAATATGAATAGCAAATCGAAGCACAAAAACTTAACTTCTACAGTGAAATGATAAATTCAATTAGAAATTGAATTTCACGACTTAAAATAACCTATAGAAAAAACATGTAATAACTCACTTCACGAACAATCTCCATCGTGTCCTCAATTTCCTTCCTATGAGCAGCAATTAGTGCTTCTTCCTCCTGCATAAATGCAATAAAGACTTAAACAGACACCTTAAACAAGTTTATATAACAACAGAAGCTATTCACAAGATGAGTTCAGTTATATGGATTGAACAAAATCAGCATAAACAAGTTCATTATTCAACTAAAAATTTATAAAGAACAAGTAATTCCATATATTTGACAAACCTCAAGTACTGCATTGATATTCCCGTTAGGAGAGGATTCTGCTTCGTAAGGCCTGGATCCAGTGGTAATATTGTTGTAGTTCCCTGTGCTAGGCTGCTTGGAGCTTGTAGAGAACATATCAGAGTTGTTGGCATCCCTTTTAATCCAGTTTGCTGGCCTTTCAGATTTTTCATCCTTAGACGCATAACTCCCTGTGCTCTGCTGTTTGGAGCTTGTAGGGAAAAGGTCGGAACCGTTGGAATCCCTTTTCATCCAGTTTGAAGGCCTATCAGATTTTTCATCCTTAGACACAGTGCTATAGTTCCCAGTGCTCTGCTGCTTGGAGCTTGTAGTGAAGGTATCAGAACCATTTGCATCCCTTTTCACCCCGTTTGCAGGCCTTTCAGATTTTTCATCCTTAGACCCTTTTCTACGTGGCGGAGACACCTTTTGCAATTTCTCACCTGTATCAATTTGTGAGTAAGAGTTCATCTTTTGACTGGTAGAGTCACCATACGAGTTCTTCGGTTCAAACCTCTCCCGGTCCAATGAAGCGGAAGGCAAGCCTTTTTCCTCTCGCCCATTTGATAGATAATTTGAAGAAAAACTTAATGGCTGGTTGTCAACAGCGGTAGCAGCAGAGCTGTACGAAGCATTTTCCCTTTCAATGAATTTCCTGCCTATATCCATTGTTTTCTCTGGACGTTGATAGTTAAAATCCTCTGCACCAGCGCTAGCTGGAACGGATGAAGTGGATGATATCTCCTTATTAGTTTGTGGTGCAGGATTTGGGACCTGCTCTTTTCTAGGATTCCCACTTTTGGACAGACTTTTAACTCTGTTCACATTATGATAGAACAGTTAGTATAATAAAAAATGAATGTGCATAAAAAAAAGAAGGGACCATGCTAGAAAACTATATGTTAGATCACATAATGAACACATACCGATCTGCGTATCTCAAGGTATTAAGTGTGTGTTCACAAGATCCAGCACCCGGAGATATACAAGAGATCATTACAGTCTTTGAATTACCCACAAAGGAGTCACGAAGCACTTCTGTAAGTTTACTTCCCCGAAATGGAATATGGATCTGGTCATTGTCTAAAGCACGGATGCACTCCTTCAAAGCCAAAAGGCTCTTGTTGATTTCCGCTCCTTCAATCCTATATAGCATTTGATGGAAGAAAAATTGCAGAGTAAATTGATAGTTAATATAATAAAACGTGTTTGATCAGAAAGAGTGGAAGGAAGCTGCCAAATACTGTTTTCAGCAGTTACATCAGACAACATGCTAGAAATTCGTTAACAGCAGCCAAGATGTTTGTCCATTTGGTTTATATTTGTAAAGTATTTATGCATTATCTATAATTTTACAAATCTATCCAAGAAGGAGGCCACCTGTAGTCTGTACTGTAGATATCTGCATCAGTGTTTTAAAATTGAAGCATTTTAGCCTCAACCTGTGCAAAGCTAGGACCCGTCATCTAGATATAGTAATTTGTGCAACTTGACTACATAGTTTACTATATTAAAACCAGTTTGAAGTATGAAACACAACAAAGCAATAACTCAAAATTCTAAAGCAGAGACTAAAAACATGTGTAATTTCCTTATCAGTCCCACATTTAAGTATAATAGGGAGCTTTATGTGGCACTTAAATAATGAGACCCTCCCACTTAAGGACTAGTCCTTTGGATTGATTTTCCTCATGCGTTAAGTGATACAAATGGTGTTCTTGTGAGTCTCACGTATTGAGCCCCTCCACCTAATGAACTACTGCTCTTTTGGGCTAGGTTTTGTGATGTTGAATTAGGTTCTAAATCCAAATTCTAAGAGTAGTCTTATCAAGCAATTGATTTGTTCAAGAGTTTAAAAATTAAGCAATTAATTTAAATACAGAAGTACCGTGTCTGACGATCATTATCAGTAGTGTCAGCACCTCGTTCACTTCCGGCTAGATCAATAAAAGAAATTTTCCCCACAACCTTCCCGCTTCTTGTCTCATTCCCATCATTGTTTCGCTTACTCTGTTTCACTTCACTGTGTTTCTTTACAACCAGCTGTAAGATAGCATGTGACCTGGAAGACTCCTCATTAGCACCAGTGGATCCTGTACTTCTTGCAGCATTTCCCCTTTCAATGAATTCTTTGACAATTTCCACATCAGAAACTTCAAACTCTTGCAGTCCTACAATGCAAACTTGCTGTCGTCCATCTTCCCTCATACAAAGTTTCCTATTCATATGTAGTAATAAAATAAATACAGCCATTCAACAACACATTAACACTGTAAAGCAAAAGAGCAAATAAAACATGCAGGTAGAAGCACTATGCAAGATGACATAGGTAAATACATATACAACTGAAACAGAAAGATAATACATCCAGATACAGGCTAGCAACAAAGAAAAATGAATACATGATATAAGATAAAGTTAGAGTCATACTTGACATTAGAACAGTTATGTAGTAAAGCAGTTGAATCCCCAATACAAACATTAAAAACGTTGTCTCCTAATTAAGCCCCAGGTCGATATACAAAGAACTTAAACCAAAGGCAATACAAGACTATCATCACATGCATTTAGATAACATACCCAGCGTATTTGTATAAAAAGATTGAATACCTACTTTCTGTCACTAAGAAGATCATAAAGCTTTCCACCATATATCTCAAAATAGCTGAGCCACAATTTAAATCTCTGATTCCGGTAAACTGGCTGATGCAACCGTCGAACTAGGTCTTCTGCAGCTCTGAGTGGTAAAGGTTGCATTGTGTATGTTTTACCACTTCCTGAAAGCAGATCACTATTAGCATCCAATAATGAAGGTACAGTAGCTGCTTGAGGATCAAGCATATCGGTGGAACATGAAATGAACATTCTTATATGTTGAAAACAACAACGAATACAGCTTTATTTAAAAAGTATTTTGAGGATAAATTTCAAAAACTCAATTTCAAGCATAATTGCACCTATCATCGGGTGCAAAATATCATCTCTATCTACAGCAGGGCCATTAATATCTTCTCACTCTCTCAACTGTTACAATATAAGAAAATGCTGATTATATATTTCCTCAACATCTCTTAGGCTTAGTATCCTTATTTCCTTGGTTTCCTTATTTCCATATATTTCATATTTTTTTCCTTATTTAGTTATGATAATTAGCATAAAATGGGTTAGTGCTTTAGATTTTATCAACACATTGTAACAAATCACAATACATAAGAGAATATTGTCCGGAGTCTACCTTTCTATCAATTTCTTTCCTCTATAACTAAAACTCCATGATTTTCCCGTTAACAAATGAGCATTTACATGCTGGAATTCTTAGAATTTGGTGTTACAACTTACTCAACCCCACAAAACGATTTGTAAGAACTATCCCAAGTTTTATAAGGACTATATTGATCATATCTCTAGCTAATGTGGGATCCCAAGATTAGACATTTGCAGAGTGAAAAAATATGGATGGCCCCGTAATAACACCACTTCACACTGAGGGATAGGAATCTAGAGTATAGAATTTAGGATAATTTCTAAAATCATGTTAGAATTTAGATTCAGGGTCTAGTTTAACCACACGAAATCAGCCTAACAAGTGAGAATTACCCGAATTTTGAGCCAACAATTAAGGCAGGTCAGAGGTGATTGTAATTAAGACAATTACCCATTCATACTATTTAGGATAGGCGTTGATGTAGATTTTCACCTAAGTTTTAATTTAACCTAACAAAATCAGTTAATAAAATGAGAACTATCTAAACTTTAGAAGGACTACATTGGTCATAACTTTAGTCAACTAGTATAATAATTATTTAGATGTTGAATTTAGAGGCCAATAACACATGCCAGCTAGGAACAAAATTACAATCTCCCCCTCCCAAAAATAGACAAAGAACTGCATTCCTCCCTTGTTCACTGGATTCTCACACTGGCAACCAGCAAGGAATATCATAAAGTATAAACAAAAACTAGTAAATTTAACCCAACAAAAAAAGCACACAGATAGATGATATGAAAAGCTAAAGCCTTTGAAATGCGAAACTGGTAACTAATAGTTTGGTACTAGTATGATATCAATAGCATACAAAAATTCTTTACCTGTTTGACCATAAGCAAAACAGGTAGCTTTGGTTCTCTCAAAAATTGTAGGAATAATTGGTTCAACTGTAGTTCGGTATACCTGTTATTATAAAGCAATCACATCTTAAATCAAGCAAATTAAGACCAAGACATAGACAATCATTCACTTACATAAACCTCAAATTCCACCAATAACAAAGAAATCAACAGATGGCATCAAAACAACTAAATAAGTTATTAAATAACAACAAAATTTAATCTTGAACATGATAAAGTCTTACTTCATCATTGGTAACCTGCTCATCAAGCACAGCATCAAAACAAAACTCGTGCTTCTCCACATAAGCTGTCAAATCAACCTTTTTCATCACGATAGAACAATCAGATCTCGTAGCAGTAAATAAAAAATGAAAACATAATGGAATATAGGGCTTAAATCCAATATCTAAACAAACCTTTAGTTTGGGTTCATGGACTGTCAAATATGCATTGTCAGATACAGTTACAATATCATCCTCCTTCTTAGCTAGCTCCTTCTTGTTTAATGGTCTTTTGCGTACCTAAAGACATGCATTAAAAAACAATCAAAAAATTATTCAATACAAATCCTAAATAATCAAAAGAACCTTTTAACTATCAAGTATCTAATGCATAGAATGAATATTTTTAATTAAGTAAACTTAAAAATTACAAACTTAAAGAAAGTTATTTAAGGGAGAAATGTTTAAAATTATAAACAAAGTATGGATTATATTTAAGAGAAAACTATTTAACATTATACATATGCCCAATTAATTCAAAAGAATTTAAGTTAAAAGAGAAAAAAATGGCATTTGCCCATTCTTTATGAGAGTGTAGATGATGAGCATACTCTAATTTAATATATACAGGTGCATTTAAAGTATTTAATTTGATAGAATCAGTGGCGAAAATATTGTGGAAGAAATGGAGGACATAAATCAAAGTTTAAAAATGTACTCCCAATGCATGTTAAGTCCCCAAAGCAGCACATGAAAAACAAGAAATCTATGCATAAAAGATGAAGTTATGCATATGTATATGAAATTTTGACATACCACAACTCTAATTTTAGCAACATTATTTTCCCTTGTGCTATACTCTTTTTCATTCATTGGTAAAGAAATTGATGCATCAGCATCTGCTTCCCCGCTTTCCAGCTTGTAGTTAATTGGATTAAAGTCGTCTTCAAATACTCTAGCATCTCCAGGCATGAAGGGTGATGGCTCAAAAGGTTCTGAAGCTACATGCTGACAAGAAGGTAAAAAATTAAAACAACAAACACATCCAAAGAAAAAATGCTTAGGTAGTGTCCGACTTGACTTTTACAGCAGGTTTAAGCTATTTTAAAGCTGAAGTTAAAATTAAGAGGATTAAAATTAAAGCTAAAGCTTTTTGGTAATTCTATACTTTTTTTAAGCTTAAAAATTACTGCATTAAGTTTTTTGAGTAGTGTATTCTTAGATCTTGGGATTTGGAAGTAGAAGCTAAAAGCTCCTAAAACTAAGAGTTCATTTAGTTCGAGAAAATAATTTTTATGTTTGTTTTCACTGTTATATAAACAAAATTTTGATGTGGCATTCTTTTAATTAAAACTGTAAACAAAAAGAATATTCTCAAACCAAATGCCACCCTAACAGAAAACAGAAGCCCGCTGGCCAGACACTACCATGCATTATACTCAAAGAAAGTTAAGATAAATGCAGGACTACAAGGTACAGGGATCCCGAAAATAAACATGCACAACTAAAACAAAATAACTGAAACAAAAGTTCTAAATTCGTTCAGACATTCAGATTCATCATTTCTGTCTGAATTGCCAGTTCTATAATCTAGGATTTTCCTCATCAACAACACAAACTGTTATAGAAGACGGTATAAACAGTTCTAGAGTTTTCATGACAAACTAGAAAGTAGCATTATCAATTTTATCCATATGACAATGTTTCAAAATTACATGAACCCAACTAAGTCTATTAATGAACAGACCATTATGATATAATACATCAAATCATATCTATACCTCAGACAAAAGCTCTGTATCATCCATAGCATGAAGATCCAAAAGCCCGGCTCCAAAATCCCCCCTGAACTCAGGGGAAAAAAACCCATCCGACCCAGCCACTCCACCTAAAGATTGGGCGGTGGGCGTATATGGCTCTGAACCAGACTCCCCATTAAAATTGAGGTTTCTCATTAACTTCAAAAGCCTCTGCTTTTCCTCGGCAGACTGTGCTCCATAACCCTACAACAACATCACAATCATCTTTGTCACCTCATGAACTACCATCACAAAGAAAAACAAACAACATTTAGCAAATTCAATCCGTACTGCACTCAATGCATGCTTCCAACTAAAATAAGACCGTACCATAATCACCCCTCAAAATGCAGTACAGCTAAAGAATCGTATAGGGTATTATAACCTAAAAGCAAGTACAACAAAATTTCAACTTACTCAAACTCATACGAAACAGGAAAAAACCTTACGACACGCATAGTCAACCAAACTCCCCTTTCTCAAGCAAAGACCAAACAAAAAAAATTCACATAATAAAAATAATAAGAAAAAAACGATAAAAAAATAAACAAATAAATCAAGCAGCAATAGCGTGATACGCTAGCTAACACCTTCTAAACAAGAGCAGAAAACCAAACGCTGAGTATTATACACGGAATCATCTCAATTAACAGAAATTAAAGGAAACATTGAGAAAAATGCAAAATCAAAGAGGCCGATGATGCGGTAATGGAAACCTGCATGAGAAGGTTAGGGAGGAGGCGATGATCGATGGCGGTAGAAGCCAGGGGAGAGGCGAGATGCTGCAAGCCGGCGGACTGGAGCCACCGCGCCATGACGGCGTCTCCAGCATCGCCGCCGTGGTCCAGCAGAGCAGCGGCGGCGGCGGCATTGCCCTGCGGCATCTGGCCACTCGCGTGGCGCTGCGAACGTCGTTGAGGCGCCAATTTTCAAGATCTGTACGCACGAGCTGCACAGCGAGCGAATCGTCGACATCAGAACCACAATAGCAACAAAAAAAAATCGAAACGACAATGCAAAGAGATAAAACGACGAGGCTTACGAGAAGAACATGAAAGGTGCGAGAATTGAACGGAGAATTGCCGGCAGCGTGGATCTCCGAAGCGGTGGCGATTCAGATCTGAAACGGCGTCGTTGGAAGGAGTGAGCGCGAGGAATTGGATTCCAGTGGCTTGGGCGATTATGGCGGAAGAAGGAGAATGCGGGAGAAGAAGAGAGAGAAACCCTCTGAATGAAAATTTTGGAGATTAATAAAACGTTAAATATCATAATTTAATAATCATAATAGTCTAATTTTCAAATCTATGAAACGGCTACGTTGAACTAACTCGCTCGTGCTACTTTTACCGAAAGGTACGGAAATGTCTGATATGCCCTTCCTTTTATTTCACCACCTACATGCATAATTGGAAATAATGAATCAAACAAACGCACCTCAACCATCTTACTTTTTTCATTTTCTTTTTGGCTGGTGCCTACTTTAATTTATTATTGTTATTATTATTATTATTCACTTTCATTTTTTAGAGGATTATTTGCATCAGATTTCTGCAGAATGTATTTTAAGAAATTGGTGAAAACTGTCAAAGTAGGTGAGTACAAAATTTGAGTTATATTTTAAGAATTAGTATCAGTTTTTTTAGCACAAATTAGTCACGTAATTAATTAGTCGCATAGTTAATGACTAGCCATGTAGTTTCATAAAAGATAAAATTAGCTCTCAGAAGTTAGCAAAGGCAATATATAATAAAAGAGTAAAATGTCCCATGCTATTTGGCAACAAAGTGGGAAAGTTTGAGGTTTCAAGTATAAAAGAGGCAAAAGTTTAAAATTTTTCAATTTTAATGTGAAACAACAAGCTTTTAAACATCACTCTAGGTAACATATTTTGAAAAGTAATTCTATTATCAAAAGCAATGTATAATAAAAAATAAAAAAGATTGGATAATTTTTACCAAAAAGAAGGAAATAAAATTTGTGACAAGGGATATGTTAAGAAGATATTTATTGATTATAATTGAAGATTTTTTTTATAATTTTAATACTTATCTAATTCGCGATATTAAAAAATATTTGTTCGTTAACTAAATTTATAAGTTCTTTGTTATTATTGAGGAAGAGATAAAAAAAATCTTAGGATTTCGAAATGAGCTTTCAATTTTGAAATTTTAGTACTTGAATTTTTAAATGACAAAATTTTGTTTAGCATTGTGTAAATATACTTAGTCAACTTCAAATTCTTTCCATTTATTAAAATGCATGAATTTATAGTAAAAGTAATTTACAAGTATTTCTTTAAAATAGTCCTTTTATAAAAAGTTCATCAAGAATATCAAAAGTTTTGATTCTAATGAATTTTGTTAGGTATTAGATAATGTATTGAAACAAGAAATAAACTCGTCCACAGACTTACTAAAGGTAAACTTAAAATTATGGACTTCAACTTTTCTAAGTATCCAAAGCTACTTTGAGAAGAAAAGTTGTCCTTTATTTTTTTCATGGTCAATATTGTTTCATTTATTTACAACTGGTCTTACAAACGAGCTTTCTATGTTAGTTGACAACTCAATGAGAAAGTTTAAGGAGTGTTCAAATATAAAAGAAACGAAAGTTTATAATATTTTGATTTTCATAGGAAACAAGGAAGTTTTCAAACATCATATCTTAAGAAAACATGTTAGGAAGAGTAAAATGTCAACCACACAGATATTGTAACACTTGAATAAACAAAAACTTCTCATAAATACACATTAAGAATCACCATTTGGTATATCAGAAATGATTGGAAATGTTTAACACCTAATAGCATCCACCTAATAAACTCAACTCCAATCTTCCAATGAAATGGTTGTGAAGCATCCACCCTTCACATGATGATTGTAAAAAATCAACCTCAATTATACATAACAACTATACATAATTAATTACTTGTAACCACCGACTAACTATTAATAAATTAAAAGATACTATATATTAATTATATATTAATTGATTGTCTAAATAAACATATATTTTAGTGATTAAAACATTTATTTTATAGACTTGTGAGTCTATAATATATAATATTACAAGAAATACTCACTCAATTTTTAAATACATTGGTATACTTAAATTTTTTCATAAATCACAATTTGAATGTTAAAAAGAATTTTATGTAAAAAGGTACCACTATTTTCACCTTAAAAAAATAAGATTTTTCTTCCCAATAAAAATATTAATTATATATTATATCTTTTATCAGTTTATCTTCTATTTTATTTTCAAATAAAAAAGTATTCTTTTTTTTCAATTTTATTTTTTTCATAGATCCCATAAATACTAGAGTATAAGTTTCCAATTTGTTTTTATAATGGCCAAAATGAACCCGACAGATTTTGTGAAGATTTTTATGTGTTGAAATGTCTTTTTCCACTTTGGAACTCACGGACTTTAAAAATAAGGGACGTCAATCTAAATAGACTAACCCTCTTTTCTTATACTCATGTTTTAAAAATTGACTATAAATAATTGAGATAATAATTATATTACAAACAAAAATGTTCATTAAGATTGTTTTCCTTATCGTAATATTTTGATGGTATATTCATATTACTTTAGTTAATTAATCATACGATTAATTGTTTAAAGTCATCAACATATAAAGTATTATACATCTATTATTAAATTGTTCTCAAATATATATATATATATATATATATATATATATATATATATATATATATATATATATATTTATTTATATATATTTTTTTTATTTTTTTTTTTTTTTTTTTTTTTTTTTTTTTTTTTTTAT
>Ga0099824_1000033_pt1 | contig 81222 bp, 34 predicted proteins | sample SiratrowhiteBW_FD_76837 | JGI IMG/M metagenome (GOLD analysis project Ga0099824, IMG submission 76837) | Root nodule microbial communities of legume samples collected from California, USA - Siratro white BW | ecosystem: Host-associated > Plants > Roots > Nodule | place: USA: California... | reverse complement strand
CTACTAACATATGATAATGAAATATTTATGAATCAACATCTAATAAAAACATCATGAACAATGGATTCTTGTCCAATCTTAACTTCTTCAACTGCAAGAAGAATAACACTCTGTCATAAGCTCAATTCATTCTGCAAGATCTGATGAAGCTATGAGGTCAGAACAGATGGCACTCATAATAATGCTCCCAAAAACTCTGTTACCATACTTTAAATATACATATACACTTTCTCCACATTCAAGCAAAACATCTATTAGTAAAGTAAAGGGTGACTTCAATTAAAGTTAATATTAAAACATTTCATTCTTTAATCTGAATATTAATTAACTTTATTTTTTTATCACCTGTATATGATGTATAATGAGAGCGTTATTTATTAGTTAGATATAAAGAAAATTAATTAACATATTCCATTGCACTATACACATTATTGATGTCAATTGTTAAATATAAATTTAAAATTAAAATTATTTTTGTATAGATTTTGAAAAAGTCTTCATAAGTGTTCGGTCATCAAATAGGTGTTGTTGGTTGGGTCTTTAATTAATTTTCGATTTTTATTAGAGAAAAAAAAAAGATACCTGTAAAAGATACTTTTATGCTAAATCAATTCTCAATTGTCAAAATTTTTATTAGAATTAATATACAAAATATACATTTCTTCGAAAACTTCTCATTTTATTTATAAAAGTAAAAAAAATATTTTGATAGGATTAATTTGACTTTTAATAACTTTTTCATACTACTATTATTAAACATGTTAAGGTGACTATATTAAAAAAAATTATATAAAAAGTTCAAGTAATATTCAAACTCGTTTCATCAAGAATATCAAGTAATAGTACATGTTTAAATGTTACAAAAGGTAGTGCGTTTTGCCGTTTTGTTGCATAAAGATGAATATATATGTTACATTTTCATGAAATTTTCAAACAATTTTATTTCAATCAGACTATTTTCTTGTATTATTTAAAATTTTAAATATTTCTAAAAATATTAAAATTTAACAAAATATTTTTTATTTATTGAAATTTAATACTTATTTATAATATTATTGAAAATTTGATTCTTATAAATATAGTATTAGTATACTTTATAACTATTGCATATTTAATTTGATCCCTAAAATATTAGGGGCTTAACTGATAAGTCTTAGAATAATTTTTTCATAAGAATGGATCATTAAATAATTTATCTTTTTAATTTTTGTGTTGCTTTTGAAATCTTGTTGAACAATCACACATATATCCTCGTCACATTCATTAATCCCTCTTCTTCGGGCTCAACAATAATAGTACCTACATTATTGTTTACCCTAATGAGCTTTTTATGTTTTTTCCACCATTATGAATTTTGTGAATTTTTTATATTGAAATATCCAAAATATCTTCGGAGGATTAACAAATATGTTAATTGATAAAATTTGATCCTATAGCCCTCTTCCTTTTTCGAATTTTATCACAAAACTTTAGAATAAACATATCATAAATTAATTTATTACCCTATATTAAATCTGTCGACGTGATTTACCCTTTGATTTCTAAAAAATATCAATTAAATTATAATAAGACTTAAGATTTGACAAAAAGTAATGTTTAAAAACTCATTTAAATAAAAAAAATTATTAAGACCTATCAATCACCATTTTAATTTTTCATAGACTAAATTTTATATTTATTTACTTTATAAATAACATGATGCTGTAAGCTTACAATATGTTATTTTGTTTAGGATAAACTGTGAATAAGCTTTCTTTTCTAGCTCTTTATTTTTATGAATTATTTTTATTTCTTTTAATTACTATGAGTTTAGATGATAAAATCAAGAAAAAAAAAAAGAAAATAGTATACATAAAAACTCAAATAGATTAGATACTGAAATAGAAAACTTTTAAATATAAAACTAAATTATAATTTAACCCTTTTGTTTATTTGCTTGAGAATAGAGACAATGGAAGTGAGGTAACAAAGAAAAACATGAGTTGAGAAGATTGGATATATGAGAAAGTACAAGAGAAAAGAGAATAGAGTTGGTAGGCATCACAAACAAATACATCTTCCAAAAAAATACAAATACCTCTTCAACCAGTTGGGATAAGAAGGGAGTACAAAAAGATGTTTTTATTTTTCATCAATCAAATTTCTCTTTTACCATTTTCAGTTTATCCATTAGAGTATTATTTTATTGAAAGGGACATTTATTTATCTTTTATATTTTTATTTGTGCCATTGAAAGAAACAAAAAAAATGTTTATTTTTTCCTATCAAACTAAATAATTTATAATTTTTCTTGTTTTCTTTACACTCTTGTTTTCTTTTATATTTATTTGCATCCATCCTCTTTTCCAATCAAATAGTATTGGAGTTAAAATAAAATCAAACTAAAAACATATATATTTCCATTTAAGTTTATGTTTCACATGAAAAAACGTTACTTAAACTTAACTCAATATATAAATTAATCAAAATTAAAGCTTAATATCATTTCTGTTAACAAGACATAATGTTTGAACCTGATTATGATAAACTCTTTTAATAAAAAGTGAAGTGAAATAGTATGAAAGTATATAAGAGTGAAATAGAAGAAATAAGCTTAACTTATTTAGATCCGCAGGTGCAATGTATTTTTGTTGTTGTTGAGTTTATGGTAAGCTTTTATTGGCATTGTTCCCCAAAGCTCCAACTCTTCCCTTTTCTTCCGCTTTTCGCTTCCTCACATTTCTCTTTCACACTCACTTTCATAACTCTTCTCTTTTACTTATATTTATTCTAATTTACTCCTCACACATGTATTTTCATACAACTGTAATATATTTTGTATATAACATAGATATGTTGCAATGTAATTAAGTAATAGGGAGCAATAATGGTTTTGGAGGAGTACTAAATAAGCAATGACACAAACAATTTGGTGGTTCCGATCATGTGATCTGATACATATGTGTTCCCTTAATCTGTTGTTTTGCACTTGTTTATTGTACTCAACAAAGGTCAAAATCACTATACAACAATAGTGTACTTCTTCCTTTGGAATAACATATAATGCTGGCTTTCACAGTACCTTAATAATTCTTTGCATTATAAAGGAAAGAAAATTTTTCCTCTCTTCTTTCTCTTATGGTAGACAAACTTTGTGTGACATGTCCGCTCAACCAACATGTTGAGCCATATTAGTAAAATCCTCCACCTGCAAAGACCCAACATCAATGTGAAAAATTATCAATCATTTTTGGACATCATTATCTTAAACAAACTTTCAGGTATATGTGCACACACACCATCCTATGTTTGAGGAAAAGTAATGTTTAGTGGGAATGTACAAGAATTATGGGTTCCATAAAATTAAATGTATGGAATTAAAATTGGTGGGATGAAGTGGTCCAGTGAGGTTATTTTCTAAGCATCTGAAAGTGGAATCAGAAGAGAATGGTAGGGACTGCAAAGAAAGAGTGAAAAATGGAGAGATGGGGACACATAGTGACATGAGTGAGAGTAACTTTTCAATGAAAAATGATGTGGATTTGGGAAGACAACATCAGAATCAAATAAAGGAAAAGGAAGAGACTCCAAAGTTCCCCACTTGCATTTGCTTAAACACACAAAAATTGGCACATCTAACCACATTTTCCACTTGGCTTCACGGGGTTTTCTCACAACAGACAACTAACTGCATGGATCTCTATGATACCCTTTTTCTTATCTTATTAATTACTTAATAGATTCAATAATTATTTTACCATTTTAAAGGTTTTCAGACTCAATTATGGTTAGTGCTTTAGATCTTTTATTGTGTAGTTTCTTCCACATAAAAAAAAAAAATATAGTTGACAAAGTAATGGAATATATATTTAGATATCTTCTCTTATTTTGAAAATTTGTTTTGATTACATCAACTTAAAGTAAAATCTTTACATTTTATATTTTGTGTGGTTATCATGTATACTTCGTAATGATTTTAAGTCGTCACCGAGTTAAAGATTATAATCAAGATGAATTTAAATAAAAAAATGATCTAAAATATATTTTAGTCTATTTTTTTTTATTTTTGATCACATAGCGTGTGTGGTGGCAATATAACAATCCATGGTTGTGTATGCAGAAAACTGATAAAAGAAATAAAAAGGAAGTGCTTTTTTTTTTCATTGGATTGACTCTTGGTTGGAAGGTGAGGAGGGAAAATCAGAAGATAATATGATTTTATGTTCTATGAAACCTTATGTGTGGAGAAAAAGGGGATTGCAAAAGCTAGAAAGAAGAGAGTGAAGAAAAATGAAAAAAAAGAGAGTAAAGAAAAACATATTGTTATCTAAATTTAATAGTTAAAATACATGTTTTTAGTTATTTATGTTAGTATACAAATATGTCTGAATCCTCTAAAGATTTATTTAGTATTTTTAACCTATAAAAATTAAAATTTCACTTCAAATATGAAATAGATGTTCGAAATTAAACCCGTTCGATCAAACCGGAAACTCATAAAAAATAATTAAAGTTAAATCTTTTAAAAAAAGTTATTTAATTTTCTATTAACCAATAATTTGATTCAGAGTTTAGATTAAAAATAAAGAACCAAATTAATATATTTAAATGTTAATATAATATTGTATATTTAAAGTTATGAAGATTATTTTAAGGCTTTATTATATTTTAATAACAATACATTTATACTTATTAAAATATTGTGTTCTAATTTAAAAGAAAAAGTGTAATGTATTTATAAATATTAGAAAAAACATATAATTATAAAACAACAAGAAACATACAAAAGAGTGCAAATATTTCAGACATTTTTATTATAAAATGGTTAACAATTTTAAGAAAATTAAATTCTACAATTATTTTTGTAAAAAATGTTTATCAAAGTTATGACCAAAAAATCATAAAATTATGAAATGGAAAATATTAGTTTGATTTGATCATAACTTTTTATTAAATTAAAATCAAATTACATTTGTCTTTTATATTTGTTTCAAATGATAATTTAAAAAAAATTGAACAAAGTAATTGGCCAAAAACTTATTTTAAATCGGTACAAGAACAACATTGATTTCAAATTCAAAACTTAAAAGATTATAATATATTTTCAAAATGAAAATAATTTTTTAATTACAAGATACAAATTTAAGCATATTTTAACCCAGTTAATATACATAATATGTTAAATTGAAAAGAAAAGAAAAATTGAAGTTAAAAAAAGAAAAGAAAAAAACACTAATGTAGTAATCTAGCGGTGGCCACATGCCATCAAGAGATTCAATATAATAATCTTACGGCTGTCACTCGCCCATCAGAAGATTCCTCACTTAGGATACTTCAAAGACAATAATCATAAACATATAATATATATATATATATTCATGTCTAAAAGTGGAACTAAGTTCGGTTATATGTTAAGGTCTTTGGTCCATCTGGAACTATATGCTTTATTATAAAAAAAACAGGTTAGAATTTTTTCTAAAACCCTATTCAAATAAAGAGATCAGGTCTATATCTTAGAAAGATGTTGCTAAATCTGTGAGACTGAACAATTTAAATATTAACAAAGAAAATTCTATAAGAAACTCTAAAATTAGAATGTTTTACATTACTTTTCCTTTCCCATAAAAACTCTGCATGAAATTGTAAAATATGTTATCCATGATAAGAGAGACAACAGAAGGTAAGCCTTTGAGTCAAATAGAGTGTGATCAAAAAGCTTTTGGGCTGCTATTTCATAATATTCATTGAAAACAGTCATTTCTGAAAGACATGAATGTAGTTGCTGCAGCAAAGGAATACCCCAAATAATTCCGAAATACTGCAGATGGACATAAACGTAGAGAACCATAAAAATTCGTTTTTATCACACGGGTCCCAGTGGCACGCAATGTATCTTACTTTGCTTGCAAAGAGGAAGGTCAAAACGACCATATATATGTAACTTTAGAAGCACTATAAATATATTTCATTTGATATGATAAATAGTAACTTTCTGAGGATAAAGAGATGGTAAGTTGAGAAAGGTGCGTCAACCAATATTTCATTTGATATGATAGCATGTAATAGTTTTTTGAAGTATGAAGTAGTTTAATATGATTAGCTAACACAATCTTTTTTTCGTGTCCCCTTGTGCCTATGATGAATTAAAATGCCGCATCTACATGCAACCTATCCACCTTTTACACAAAATTTTGTGGTCCTCCTTTTTCACTTCCTCAGATGGATTTTTCTACTTTATGAACCTAACTTTTCCAACATTGCTCCATCACGTAGAATTGCTGTCCTTCCTCAAAGAATTATTGGGATATTAGATACCGTTTTTCTGTCTAAACTTTTAGAAGCCATTTGATCATTTTCTTCCCAATAACACCCACAGGAATATCGACTTTATGCTGGATGAAACATCATAGCCTCCAAGGGTTTTAGAACATGAATCATAGTAATGTATTATTAAATACTCACCATATGAACCACTCTTTACTAGTAGTCGCTTTAAAGACTTAAGAACAACTATATACACATAAGGTGTGTGAAGATATGTATTAACAAGAAATATCTATAGTTCCAATTTGCTAAAAAACAATTGAACAAGAAAATACACAGTGATGATTTAAAATATATAAGAAAAAGGTTAATAATTTAAACTAAATTGAGTGGTGTACGTCTTAGATCCGTTATGTTAGCAACAGTGTTGATGACGATGAAAGTCGTAGTGATTGAATATAGATGTGTTATGGTATAAGAAAGTGTAAAGAAAATCATGGAAGTCCATAAGTGGTGGAGGATTTGATCTTCATGCAATTAAGGATTTGCTGTTGTCCTTACTTTTCCGTCAGGCTTAATAATGCTAGATTTATCACTGAACAAAACTTCAAAGTAGGGTCGATATTTATCTTCTCATAATTATCATCATTCTCATTTATACAACAACAATAAAGGCCAAAGCTCCTTATTTTTATCACTATCACCATGATGCCCCTGTCCTTGTCTTTTGTCTTTTGGACTCTTGTTCAAATTTCAAAAAATTCAACAATTCCTGTGGCAATCAATTGACTTGTAGTTTCCTTGCCCAAAATGGATCTCTAATCTCAAAAGTACGTATAATCCTACTGTCATTTTTTTGCGATCTTTCACTAAACTATTTTCTTCCTCAAATTGCCATCAATCCAGAATTCCTTTACCAAAGGAAGAAGATAAAAGAATAAAGGTTATACATTGGAATGATGATAGTAGGACATTAACCGGGTAGTTTAGTAAGTCTTGATGATGGTTTTGTTCTTTGAATGAACAGAACATAATCAAATTTAAGTTTTGTTCTTGATAAAAGATTTTGAAAAAAACAATAAAATCCTACTTAAAGAAGCAAGCTGATTTTTTTATTTTTTATTTTTAGGATCAAAATGATAGGCAATAAGAAAGATAGAGAAAAAAAGTTGGATAAAAATGAAAAGAAAAAGGTGAAATGAAAAGTGGTAAATGAATAATTAAATAATTGATTGAAAGGGGCTGGGTTTGGCTTCGTTTGTCTCTTTCAGACTTTTTGAACAGATGAGGAAGTCAGTATTCCACGTGCTCCTGGGGAGTCTCCCCTGTTCCACTACCCTACGCTACACTCTCTCTCTCTCTCTCTCTTTGCCTATGCTCTTTTCAATACTACTTTTTATTTGTTTTCTCATCCCTCTCACCCTCTCTTTGTTTTCTTCTTCAACCCATCTACCTCACTCTCACTCTCTCACTCTCATGATCCAAATGGAAGCCATGAAAGGAGGCGGAGGAGGCAGAGTCGGCATGGGAGAGGACCACGACATCGCCGACGGAATGCAATGCACCGACCACCCTTTCCGAAACAACCCAGGTGCCATCTGCGCCTTCTGCCTTCAGGAGAAGCTCGGCAAGCTCGTTTCCTCTTCCTTCCCTCTCCCCATCCACGCTCCTTCCTCCTCTTCCTCTTCTCCTTCTTTCAGATCCGACCGACCACCCTCTTCCTCCGCCACCCGCCCTTCCCTCCCCACCACCACCACCTCCCCACCCGCCCCTTCCTCTTCCTCCTCCTCATCCCTCCCCCACTCCCACTCCCACTACCACCACTACTACGCCCGCAGAACCCGCCTCCCCTTTCTCCTCTCCAAGAACAAGAAGAAGAAGCCCTCGCCCAATGCCTCCTCCCACCTCGTCCTCAAGCGCAGCAAGTCCACCGCCACGCCCCGGAGGAACCACTCCTTCGTCGACGCCGACCACGACGCCGCCATTCAGGATTTCAGTCCCAGGAAAAGACACGGCTTTTGGTCCTTTCTCTACCTCTCTTCCAAATCATCCAAGAAACTCAACTCCAAGACCTTCAGAGACACCAACACCAACATCAACAACACCCCCAGGATCTCTACCATTAACTCCGCCCCCGGAACTGCCTCTGTCAAGCCCAAGGAAAACTCTTGCTCTGCCTCTTCTCTCAGGACTGACATTGTTGTCCAACAGGACACCAATAACGGCAGTACCAGCCCCACCACTCACGCCACTTCTCTGGAGCGTAAGGTCTCGAGATCCAGATCTGTTGGCTGTGGTAGCAGAAGCTTCTCCGGGGACTTCTTCGAGAGGATTTCCACCGGATTCGGAGATTGCACTCTCCGGAGGGTGGAGTCTCAGCGCGAAGGTAAGCCCAAGGTGGCAGGTGGTGGCGCTGCCGCCGTGAGCCGTGGCGGCGATCACCACCACCACCATTGCATGAAGGAGAGAGTGCGGTGCGGAGGGTTGTTTAGTGGGTTCATGATGACTTCGTCTTCTTCCTCGTCTTCGTCCTCGTCTTATTGGGTTTCTTCTTCTGCTGATGATGCCGCGAATGGGAAATCAGCGACTGTGGCGCTATCTCACAACAGGGGTAGGAGTTGGGGTTGGGCTTTTGCGAGTCCCATGAGAGCTTTCAGCGGCAAACCCTCTTCCAAAGAGAGTAACAGAAGAGATATTATTAGAGATGCCAATGATAATAAGAATGCTGCGCCAAACTTGTCAGCCATACCTTCCTTGCTCGCCGTCAGAAGCTGAGAACAGATGGGCCAACGAAGAAAAGAAAAAAAAAAAAAAGAGTATAAATTTGGGAGCTTTAACTCGGTTTATTATACACATTAGTACGATGTTAATGTTAATTACTGTCTATTATTATTACTATTACTACTCTGTTTATTTTGTGGATGAGTGTTAATTTTGCTGGATCACTAGTAATCTAATACTATTAAAGTTCTTCTTCCATCTGGTTCATAATTTCATTCTCTAGCTATGGGCAGTTTGTGCAGATGAGAAGGCAGGGAATGGAGTGTGGTCGAGAAGAGGGGAACCGGGGAAGTAAATCTCGATGCATTTAATTCTCTGTCATCACGTGGCTTGTTTGGACTGCGACACCACGTTGTAATTTTTGAGGCGTCCTTCACTTGTGTTACGCGAAAGGCGTGTAATTTTTATTTGCCAAAATCACTATTCACATGCATGCACATGTTGGAAGGTGGTGTAGGCAGAATAGCGGGATATGCGTATGCATAGATTGAGTTTGAGTATCTGTTATCTGTTTTGTGCAATTTAATAAGGTGTTATTAAGTAGTAATGTAATTTATGATATTATTAATAATGTGTGTGTAGCTTTGAAAAGTTTGTACACAGGAGTTGGTTATGTAGTGAAATTGAACATGGTTGGAAGAGAAGTGGTCCAGGGTGGGGGTTTGGAATTGAGGTAGATGTTGTAGTTATAGAGCGTGGTGTGATGGCATTTATTCGAAAGTTGTAGTGTGCACCTAATTGGCAGTGCTAGTAATTGTTTAACGCATTTATATCTGGAGTATTCCATTTGCATAGCTGTGTACAAAGTCACCAAGGAGTGCATCAAGCAGTCTCATGTCTCTGAATGCGATGTGTAAGAATTAATTATATTTCATTCATCATAAATGGACACCGAGCCCAAGTTTATAGGACAAAGGAGTTTTTGACTCTGTTATAGGTACATAACCTAAATAAATAAACGCCACGTATACCCACTCTATCTGTTTTTAAAGAGAAAAAGAATCCAATAAATGTATTATAAATTGTGAAATTTTGTTGTGTTATTACACATAGATACTCACGACCGTTGCTGATACCTAAAATACAGTGTTCCTTTTCTTCATCCTTTGTGTTTCAATATTCCTTCTTGTTTTGTTTTTTCATGATTGTGTTTGATTAGTCATGCTGTTCTTAAGTGGACGATTGACTCATGTTTCGACATGACATGCGTGTTTCTCTCTTTCATACTATTTTGTCGATTCTATTTATGCAAATTGCTTCAAAAACATTTTATGAAATTATTGAAAAATATTCCTAAATAACCAGGAGTGTCTATCTAATCTTTTTGGTGGATAAATATAACACGATAGACATGATCATAACAACTCTCATATCCTTCTGTAGTTTGTTTTATTACGTTACAGAGAATCGTATTTCATTTTAACTAATCCTCAAAATATTTCATTACAGATAAAACTTCATATACACCGTATATATTTCTAACGCCTTCTCTCAGGTCTCATCTTAGCATCTTGTGGTAGAATAGTCATTAATTATATATAAAATTTATAGCGAGGGGCTATCATTAATTTTTCATTAAAAAATTTAGATTATGAAGTAGAACATTGAAACAAACTTACCGGGTGGACGAGTTCCAAAACATTGTAACAATTATGTTGGTAATTGATTGAATTCTCATCAATTTTGAAAATGTAATTTAAACGTAAAACAGTGTGTAAACCCAATTTTCTGGCTTTCGACTTAAATCCGGACAGATAAAATAAGAGATAAAATTGGTTTTGTGTTGGTTTAACATTTTAAATAAATATATTCTTCAAGAAAATCTGTATTAGCTTTTCTTTTTCAAATTTAAGATATTTTTAAATTATTGTTAGTATCAAGCAAATATTAAAAAAATGGTATAAATACTGGTTTTAACACTTGAATTTTATAATATAATTAAAAGAGATTATTTATATATGCATAAATAATATTATTTTAACTTCTTATACATTATTATTGACTTAAAATATGTTTAAATTTTAGAAAAACTTAAAAAAATATGTTTAAATTTATACGAAAAAGATATGCAATTTATTTAAAAAGCATATTTAATATTTTCAAATTTTAAAAGCACGCAAAATATATTCTCTTTTAATTTCGTACTTGTAAGTAATATCTAAACTTGTCTTAGTTTTGAAGGCCAATATGTGGAGGTTCTACAACGATTAAAGATAACTTCAAATCAAACTATAAGAGGGTATAAACCTTATCTTAAAAGTAGGTTGAGTTCAACTTAAAATTCACTTTCTAATATATTATTGGAGTTTATCTTAACGAGATTTGTTGGACCTATTATATCACTCATTATTGGGTTATTGTCAATCCACCCACATATATTTAGTATGATGCTTAAAATATCTAATTCTCGATAAGTGCGTTGGAGATCTTATATTCATTAGAGAGAAGACCAAATTATAAATATGTAAAAACCTCATCTTAGAAATCAGTTTTGTAAACTTAAATTAGATTTAAAGTTTACTTCCTAATAATATGGGTAGTGACTTTTTTAAAATAAAAATAAAGACAAGGTGGATATGTATATATCTGTCTCGTTCCCACCCATAGTTTATTCTTAATAAACTTATTTTTATTATTTCTTTTAGTCTTTTGTTTCCTTTCATCTTAAAAAACTTTTTTTGCTAATATCCATCAAATTTACTAAGATCCCTAAAATATTTTCCCTCTCGTCACAATCTTAATTACACTTTTTATCATGTTTTCTTTATTGTACTCCTTATTTTATTTTTGTAAGAAATTATCTAATTAATATTTGAAAGATACCGATACAAGTACAAATATAATAAAAATAAAACACTAATTTCATACTCAATAAAGATGGAGATGGGTATATTTTTTACTCATAATAATGTCGGATTTGTCATCCCTAATTGTAGGTTTAGTAAGTTTATTATAGTAGACCATTTTTATCTAAGCATTTGATAGTTTTGTTTCATCCATTAAATAATAAGCTATCATATTTCTTTATTATTAACCATCAAATATATAACTTAATTATATAAAAAAAATTGAAATACTAAAATGGATGAAAAAATAAGTATATAAAATATTTCAATACTATTAATACAAAGTATCATGAAATGTAACATCTAAGTTGGTGCATTTATAAATATATCAAAATACTTTATCCAGTGAAATACATATAAGAATATCAAAGTCACAAATAAAATCCATTTACAAAAATTTTGTAAAGTTGACTTTGGTCACTTGTTTTATTATTGACTAGAATCAAACAAATTATGATCCATAATTATATTTATTAACTAACTAGAGTAAAACATTTCTAACATTTTTTAATTAAAATAAATTATTAAATACTACAAGAGATTAATCAAGTTAAGTTGAATTATGTATCTTTTTTCTCCAAGTTTTGATGACACAGACAAAAGCTCATTAGAGACTGTCTCTAACTCTAACCTAACTTGGAGATCTAGTATGAGGCCGAAGGTTAAAAGAAATATTCATTCTCTATGTATGGTAACGAAAATTGCTCTCTCTCTCCACTAAAGTTAGCAACTTGGAATATCTTCAACTTTGGAGACCAAAATTAAATATTTTTAATCTTCTTTGTGCTAACAACGGAGGTATGGGGAATCTCTATTTTTCTCATAAACCCTCTCCCTCTCTCATGTCCCATCTCCTCCATTTTGTGATGGATTTTTATTTTGCTCGTATTTTTGATTAATAATGTTGTTCTTAGGACTTTTTTGTTGTAGCTTTGATCATGTTATCAAAACAAAGGAAAGATGCTTGTGATTTTTGGCTTATTATCTATTTTGGTACCTAGGCAACTACACTTTAGAAGATGTTATGTTGTTTGTCTACTTTTAAGGTTTTACTCTAGTGTTTGGTTTGTTTCTACAGCACTTCAATATATAAAAATCTAATGGAATTTAGGATATGATCATAACTAATTCTTAGAAGGATTACTACAAGAAATCAACACTTGGATCTCACGCTGGAAACACATGGATATAAAAGAATATTAAGAACCTTTAAAAACTAATAAGACTATTAAAACGAGTGTATAATAATTATTTTGACTTCATTGTATTATGGTTCAAGTTTCTGTTTTTCTATTTTTGGAAGTTTATATTTGTCCTTAAACTTTCGTTGTGTTGTGATTAAATAGAAACTAGAATCAATAAAAAGTATTTCCTTTTTTAAGTTAAGTATGTATTATTTTTTTTATGGTTAGGGTCGTTGTTCCCAATTTATCTTCTAAATTTAATGCACGTAGTTTTAAATTGTGAACCTAATTTTTTTGATACCATATTTGAAAATGTATTTTTCCTTTAAATATATTTGATAATGTATGAAATTGTTTGAATTATTTGTGAGAATATTTTGACGCGTTTCATAAAAAAAGATAATGAATATTGTATGTTAGAAACTTGAAAAGATAACTTGAACCGCAAACTTTGATTGAGAACAGTACGATACTCGAGAGATATCCACTAAATATTGGATTGAGAAAATCAAAGGTAGAAGAAATCATATAGCGTTGGTGACGATGATAAATATGGAATATCACCGTGTTTTCTTAAGACATTCTAATTCATGTATGAGATAAGGTTTAGCACTTCTGATTATCACCCAAGAATTAAAAGTTTACACTGGATCAATTCTTCAAAATGAAAAGCCGAAACATTGAAAGTCTAAATTGTAGCGATAGTTACTGTTAATAACTATTATAATAATAATTTTTTAATTTATAATGATAATATTATATTATTTTTGTAGAAAAGGTGCTATTATCTTTGATATTAAGTCTGTGTTTGCTTCTGAATGTTTACTGTTCATACAGATAAAAAAACGTGGATGAAGATAGTTTGTTCCCATTGATCTGAAAGAATATATGACGACAGTTATAACATGGCAGTTTTATGTCTTTAACCTTACTTTATTTCACTCTTCATAATCAATTTTTCTTGTTTGTTATAGGTCTTCATAATCTATTATCCCCTTATTTATAGGTTTACGAAAATCACTTGCTCCCTTGTATTAGTTAGCTGTAATTGGAAACGGTGTCTTGAGTTCATTTGTGTCAATATACTCTGGATGCATGTTATTTTCATTTTGGAAACGAATTAAAGAAAAGTGTACTATATGAAATAAATTTAGATTATGTTTAGAAATAAATTATGTTCATTAATTAAGTATAGGTTTATATTGATATGAAATAATATATGCATGCATTAAACAATATTAAATTTTATATTTATTAATAAAATATTTTAGTAACTCTAAATTAATTATACCCACAAGAATAAAATTATAATTTTACGATTTTAATAATTAAAATATCTTTTTATTAATCACATCTATTAAACTACTTATAATTTTATTTTATTTTTCTTCACTTTCTATTATCTTTCTCAATTCTGAAATATAGTGGGCATTGTATTAATAAGAAGAAGAAAAGAATCTAAAAAGAGAAAGAAGGAAGGTGAAAGATAGTAGTGAATTTGGGGAAGATAAGAAGAGTAGAATGATATCATGATGGGGACGCGAGCCGCTGATGGCAAAGTACAGAAGCGGAAGGAGACAGAGGAAAGTTGAGTGAGTCACTGAGAAACACAACACACTGCTAATGTCATTGCCCTCGCAGATTGCAGATTGCAGAACGCAGAACGCAGAACGCAGAACGCAGAACGCAGAACGCAGAACGCAGAACGCAGAATGCAGACGGATATTTAAATAATACCTGAGATGGACCACCACCTGAGATGTCACTGCCTTCCAATTTCCTTGCCTTTTACATTCTTACCCACCCACCCTTCTTCTCCTAAACAAAATTCACTTCGAATTTTAGTAGCAAGTCTCTTAAAATTTAATATGCTTAATATTAAAAGTATTGTTAAAATATTCAGCAGCTTAAGGTCAGGTTTTGGAGAAGCATGCACAGTGCTCCAGTTGGATATTGAAGTTTATCCAGTCTTGAGAATGAGGACAGAAAACATGACACCTTTCTTCCTTGCATCTCTCATTAAAATTAGACTATATTTCGTTTGCATTGTAACTTGAATATCAGCGTTTTCATCATATGTTTTCATAAAATCCAGACCAAACGTAAGAATCAAGCGATTCGTCATCTCAACCGACTCATTACACTAATTCTTATGCCATGGAATGAGCTCCTATTGGAAAAGAAAATTATTTAAGGGCCCATGGGTCCACTATTATTTTGTGTTTTCTGAAATTTGGGCTCTGCTTGCTTTTTGTAACTTCTTTTCTTGCCAATCATACTATCTTTCTTTCTTTTTTTAACTTCCCTATATATTGCTTTCTTTTTTAACTGTCCCAAGAGCAATCAGTTGTTGTTGTTTTCTTTTTCAAAATTTTAGTTTTAAAGAATTTTAATTTCAAAAACAATTTAAATCACTTTTAGAATTATTTTTTTAATAATTTACAAACAAATTTCGGTATTAAACGAAGATAATTTTGGAATGATGATTTAAAAAATAAAAAATGGCACAGCTAACGAAAAACTGCAAAATTAAAAAGTTAGAGATTCTTGAGAATGTAGGTCCAATCGTTGAAGAGACCATAGTTGTTTGTCTCAAGGAATGGATTTTGTACAAAATGACGTTTGCGTGTAAGCTTTGATTCAACCATCATTGCTTTCAATTACTGCTAACAAATTGACAAGTGTAACCAACTAATGTAATTCCACTTTATTTATATAACATTAAATTTAAGGACTATTTTCTGATATTAATGAGTACACGATAAGTTTCTTACATGAATGTATTATACGAGGTAGTGAAACTTTATAAAGACAAGTGTCAGTAATTTACCTTTTCAATTTATCAATGCAACATAATTTATTTTATCTCTTGCGTTCAAGAAATAGGATGTAAAACTAATAAAGTACAGCGAATTTTAATAAATTTTTATTAATAGCAAAAAAACATGTTCCAAATATTATGCTAAAAATATATTATTAACAATTTTTAGTAATAGAATAAATATTTTATATCCTGAAGAATTTTTCTAAATTAGAATAGAAAAAGAAACTGAATAGATAGGCAGAAAGTAAATATAGCACTACTTCACAGAAAATACTATAAAAACAAACCATATTATAGTCTTCATTGTTTATAGTCCATAGGACATAATTTAACTTGAACTACATATAACATACTTGAACAAAACTCTTCTTTTTTCATATTTAGTAACAACAAGAACATAAGGTTACCCTACCAAGCCAAATCCTAGGTGAAATTTGGGCATATTATGGTATCCCCTATCAAGCGCCTCCTTTCTAAACTCTACCGTGCTGATTTGAACTTGTGCTTAAGCAACATCCGTCGGAGCTCCACCGGATCAATTTCAGGGGTGTGGTTCATGGGCCTATAGTCACCTGTTACTGGGTCTGGGGCCCAGTCAGAATAGGCTTTTGCACCATCTCTTGTTACAGGCTTTTCTTCTGCACCTCCCACAATTCCACTCCTACGCCCAATATTATTGCCCAAGCCAACTCTTAACGACACATCAGACGCAACTGCATAACCTCGCCTACGATTGTAGCATAATAATATACAGGTCACAAACAAAGGTCATATTGCCAACTCAAGTACAACAAATAATGATAATAACGTAGTGAACATCCTAGGATGAATATTTATTAGGGTTAAAGTATTCTTAAAAAAATGGAACTAACCGATGAACAGGAATTGGTGAGATAGATTCAGCTACAAGGACACCGAGACGTTTGGCTTGCGAGAGAGAACGAGACATCTTATTGATTAGTTTGCTGCTGCGAAAATTCTAATGTTTTTGGAACAAATGAAGCTTTCGCAGCAGCCACCACCTGTTTTCTTTGAGTCTTCTTCTCACTCTGTCTCTGTGTTTAGGGTTTGTGTGGCCATTTATAGGGACATACAAGACAGATTTTAGTGATGGTAAGTATTGGGGAGGTGTCATTGGATGGGGGAAAGAGCCAACTGTCACCATTTAGTAGGAACACTTAATCCAAGGTCGTTAAAGTCGTGACACGTCTTGCTGGCTGCATGCAATCATCAAATATAAATCATTTAAAAATTATTCACTTTTAATCTAATTTTAAACAAAATATATTTGGAGTGATTTTTAATTCATTATCAGTTTTATTTTTTTTATTAGTAGTTCTTCTAGCAAGAGATGTGATATTCCTCTGATTAGCACGAAGTAAGTTCTATATTGTATTATAGTTTATCGGTTTTATTTATAATTAAATATTTTTTTGGATTTTTAATTTTTTTCCAACACTAAGAAGTGCGGTTTATTAAGATGAATTTTCTTTTTTGGATGAAATATCATATGGGATGCAAGTATAAAATCAACTGGAGTAGTGTATGTGAGAAAACTACACAATAAAATTATATACAATATCTTATTATTGAACTGAATATTTAAACAATATATTAAATTCAAGATTTATGAATTAAAAAAGACACGAATAGAACAGATCATACTAAGAATAACTACGAAGATATTCACATGTAAAAATTAGTTATGTTAACAAAGTTACAGATAATTTACACCAATGTTATGGTGATAAAAATAATTAAATCGATTAAAAGGATTGATTTATATTTTTTTATACTATCAGACAGGTTAATTTCTAAATAATAAAAAATAAAATCTTGATAACCAAGTTATGTGAGTATTTTATTCATTCTTGCCAACATACCCGCATCGGACACCAGGTGGGCTTATCATATTTTGCATTACTTCTCAAATTCAACATAACCATGATATGGATCATAATTATTTAAAATAAACTCATGCCACCTTCACCAATTTCAAATGTTGCTTATCTAACTTGTTTCGGTAGACGTGTAAAATCCAAACTAATCTACTCCTATGTATTATTTTAAAGTGAGGATATATATCTTGAGCTATTAAGTTTATTGATAAATTCAAATTATAATACACATTGACGATTGTGGCTAAAGCGATCCCCAATCCCTATTCAATTTACCATATAAATATAAACCATATATGCGTAATTTAAAAAAAAATGCAACAAGTGTAACGATTTTAATTAAGGAAACGCAAATGCTTAAAATAAAATAAAGGAAAACTTTGCTTTTTGACAACCACAGCTTGCATATAACCATATGTCAACTACTAACGTGGTTTAATTGTACACATGAATAAAGAGGATAAAAAGAGACTTTTCTTTTCAAAATAACATTTAGGGTATTTTGTTGTGAAATGACATAATTAGATTTTAAGTATCTAAATTTAAGATTTGAAACGTTGGAGAAGACCAGTGTACCCATTTGTATAAGGAAGATTTCTTGTGAGAGTGGTTGTGGTGGTGAGTGACGTGGGAGACCATCGACCGTGGAGAGCGACGGTGGTGAGAGAATCAACGACAGCGACAACAACTTCGGGACAGCAACGGATACGATTGCAGCGACGGCGTCAGCATTGGTGAGAGATATTCAAACTCACTCCTTCTCAACCCTTGATGGAATATGTTGGACATCGTTTTAGATAAAACCCTAAACATGTAAACCCTAAAAAAATATTTTTTTATACATCATTTATCTTGATCATATGAGTGCCACATAAGGTTGTAAAGTGGGGGTGTGTCACCTCTAATTGTCAAAGTATAATTACTCTAAAATAAATTAACTACCTGATAGGTATTACTTTTAGCCATAATTAATTCAACAGCAATTTGATTGTTTCAAATTTTGCTAAGAGTAAAATAAATAAATATTGTAGATTTTTAAAATTTTCTTTTAGTTTGTGTTTCTGAATTTTTAGCTAGTTGCGAAAGTAATAAGTAAAATGCATTCTTAACGATTAGAGAAAAATACCATAAATGTCTAATTGGGACAATAAAAACTATACATTTTCATTTAAAATACAAAAGTAAATATAATAATTTTAGGGGCAAAAATACCAAGCTTGTATAAATGTTATCCATGGTTTTGAAGATAAGTTTGATAACATTATGTACCGACCCGCACTAATAATTGTTAGACCATTTTGTATTTGTGGATATGCAAGCCTCAGAAAAAGTAAATGAGAAGACCAGTTTACACGAAAAAGAAAGAAAGAACATCTTCTGCATTATGACTCTGAAACACATACAAATACAACAACAAAAAAATGTCCCTTCTTCCCTTGGCAGGGGTGGTGTTTATTTTGCTGCCAGAGGTATACATAAATCTCATTCATTCAACAGATACATATCTAATGTAAATCGAAATAAGCTACAGAAGCCAAATTTTGTTACATGTATATATGTTTATTGTTTTAATTACCTTTTCTACGTGATGATATATATATAAATTTAAAATTAGTCTATGCTACAGATTTGCCCCCAGGGAGTTTTGAGTCAGCGAACAATCTTTGCCGGAAATCAGATACCATTAGAGGAAGTCCCTCTCGGAGGGACACAGAGGGCTGCCACCCAAGAAGCTCTTTGGCTTTGGAGATGTCTGGCTTCCTCTTATGTGGGTCATCTTCTGTATTTGGTCTAAACTCTATCTTTGCATTTGGGTCTATGGTCTCTTGTACCACCTGCACCAACCAAACACCAACATCTCAATTATCATCTATATATCGTTATGCACAAATATGTAGTTATCAACACACAAAATATAATACCTGAGCCAGTTCCAGCATGGTGAATTCACCAGGGTTCCCCAGATTGAATGGACCAACGTGATCACCTTCCATCAGCCGCATTAAACCTTCTACCTGCCATACATTGTACAGCTGCATGTTAGTGTTCTTTGTTGATGGTCAGAAAAGATGGATATATATGCCATGAAAAAGATTTACCAAGTCTGATACATATTGAAAGCTTCTTGTCTGCTTTCCGTCGCCATAAACGGTCAATGGCTCCTTCCTCAATGCCTGTTTCAGATTCAGAGTTGTTAATTAGCGTCATAAGTTAAACGTAAGAAAACAGTCAATAGAAATAAATAATAAATAATCTCCCAAAAGGGAAAAGCAAATACCTGAGCAACAAAGTTACTAACTACACGCCCATCATCGATGCACATTCTGGGTCCATAAGTGTTGAAGATTCGAGCAATCCTCACCTACACGTAACACCACAACTACGTTCAAGCTCTTTATTTCAGCGAATACCTAGCATGCACGAAAAAGGAAAATGCGAGATTACGAAGAACCAACCTCGATACCTGCGCCTCTGTGATAGTCCATTGCCAAAGTCTCTGCCGTGCGCTTTCCCTCGTCGTAACAGCTCCTCACACCTACCCCAGTACCATGCAGCGCAATTAAAGAAGGTGCAAGATTTGAAAGAATAATTAATTATAACACTAATACTAATTATTGAGATTAATTACCGATGGGATTAACGTTGCCCCAGTAGCTCTCAGCCTGAGGATGCTGAAGAGGATCACCGTAGACCTCACTGGTGCTGGTAAGCAAGAAGCGTGCACCCACTCTCTTTGCCAAACCCAACATGTTCAGCGTTCCCACCACGTTGGTCTTGATGGTCTTGACGGGGTTGAACTTGTAATGAACGGGGGAAGCGGGGCAAGCCAAGTGGTAGATCTGGTCAACCTCCAGGAGGATGGGTTCAACGACGTCGTGCCGAATCAGTTCGAAGTTGGGGTTCCCCATGTGATGCAGCACGTTCTCTTTTCTTCCAGTGAAGAAGTTATCCACCACGATCACGCTGTCGCCTCGTTCCAAGAGACGGTCCACCAGGTGGCTTCCAACGAAACCGGCTCCGCCGGTCACCACGATCCGCTTCTGCTTCTTCCCCTTAACTCCCCCAGGCACCCTTCCCTTCTTGTCGTTGTGCTCTTCCAACAGCACGCGCCGAGTTGGCAGAGCCAACTCGGTCTCCAGGAGCGACTCCTGAGGAGCTGCTACGGTGGACGGAGAAGGGAGAACATGGAAGAAGACGGCGGCGATTGCCACGCCCACGAGGAGGAACGGGACACGCTCGCGCAACATGTAACGGATTCGGCTGGTGGATTTTGGTCGGGAATTGGACGCCGGCGGTGAATCTGAGTTGCTGTGGCTGAATTCTGGTGTGTGTGTTCTGTGAATCAGCTCGGAACTCATTTTTTTTTTGTTTATTTTGTTCTCTGAATCTGTGATTTGAATGTATATAGTTCGATGCAGATGAAAGTGGATTGTGAAGCATGAAATATGGCTTTATAATCGCTCCAACGTGCAACTTCTCTTCCTTGATTTACAAATTTGAGGTTTCCAACTTTCGGTTTTCCTTCTTTTTTGCTTTCCTTTTTTAAAAAACAGCATGGCGAGAACACTGCTACTTCCCATCATAATTTTTCTTCTATTTAAGATATATTAACCAAATTAATACATAGGATATTGGTTATAGTTTATTTCCAAGTACTCTCAGATCATTTCATAGATATTTTTATTCTTGTATACTTTATTTCGTAGAAAAAAAGAAAAGTGGAATTCACGGAAATGAAAGTTAATGAAAATAAGTAAAACTAGGAATGACGCTTTCATGAAAGAACATAAATGAAAATACAAGTAAAGTCATTCACTCTATTTTTCTTAGTTTTCGTTCCTTTATTTTTTATTTTTTATTTCTTATCCAACAATAATTTTATTAGTTTTGATTCCACATTTATCTCAGTCAAAAGCGCGGGATTAACGATTACAAAAACAATAAATTTCATTGAAAAAACATTTATAACGTTTAAATTAATATTTTAAACCAAATTTTGAATTAAGAGTCGATTATGTCTGAGAAAGAATTCACTACCGTGCTATGGTGTATATTAAAGGGTTATTTTTAATTAAGTAAATTATTAATAAGTTCTGGATAACTTTTACGATCCAAAGTAATGGACAATTAGTTACAATAACGATGAGGTTTTTTTTTTGGTAAATTAGTTATACGCGTGTGTGTGTCTATACATATATAATTTTGAAATTATTAAATTTTAATTTAAGGGAAAATTAAGGATAAAAGTGATCATCCTTTGTAGAACAATCCCAAAAAAAAAAGCTATTGAACATTTTAATTCAAGTTTTTTTAGGAGAGAATTGAATACAAGTTACAGAATTTATAATAACTTAGTAATTATTAAATTATAATCTATGGAAAATTAAGGACCACTTCAAGCTTTATGTGCATTATAAAAATTAACTAGGGTCGGTGTTTTAAACCAAGTCCATACAATCAATTTTTTTAAAATGTACCTTATTAATTGGTGGATTCTTCCTTCTATGAGAGGATCAATAGATTTGAGATCGATGAATATGAAAAGTATTAATTTGCTTTGATTTTCTCGTAGTAGCATTGTAGAAACTAATATTTATGTGTGTCTAATCATCAAAAAATATTACCATGTTTTTGAATTAACAGAAAAAAAAAAACTTCAGTATATGTAAAATAGGATTGGGGTAAGATTATGAATTGGACAAATGTACAAAAGAAATCAAAGAAGAGTTTCCACTCGGAGATAATTAATTCATAAACAAGCATCTTTGCATTAGGATAAGTGGACCTTGACAACGTAGTTTCTATAATGTAATTAACGCTAAAAACATAATTTTCAAATAAATATTTATAAACAGGAATTTATGTAAAAAAATAGACACAGTACACTGAAGTGTCTATATATAACACCAACAATAAAAGCTAATGAAAAATGTGTATTAGTGTCTCTTCTAACGGGTTTCATTTATCAACAGATTATAAGATCCTTTTTATATTCACTTATATAATTTGTCTATATTTAAGTATTTGTATTTGTTTTCGCCATTTTTATCCTAAACTTAACTTTAAGTTCCAAATGATTTGTTTGGTAAAGATGTACATGTTTTACTTTTGTGAATTTAATTCAAAAAATTAAGTTTTTTTTAAATAAACAAAAATTATTCTTTGCATAACATTTATCTGTTATGTTTTCATTCATATAAATTTCAAGTCTTATGACTGTTAGTTTAAAAATAATAATTCACAATTATTATTTGTTTTAAATTTTAATAATATTTTTACGCAAAAAAAAAAAAGTTTTGTGTGAGATTTCTATATAAGATGTATAGGAGCAGAGAGTACAGGGAAGGAAGTAGTTTGCTAAATGTGAGACTTCTTAAATAAGGTTAAAAGAGCTTTTATGTCCTACGTATACCCTTGCTTTTGTATTTCTTCCAAGTTAATTTTGCTTTAAATATTAAAAATATTAATTATACTTTTTTTCTTAACTTTCCAAACATAAAAAAGGTTATTTTGATAAGTATAGCTCGATGTATGTTCTTTTTTTTTTTTTTCCGTGATGTCCAACATAGAAAAAGGAAATAATAACTCGTGAACTCCTTTTCCCCTAAGAAATCTATATATAATTCTTTTATTAGAATTAATAAATTGTTATATTTCTTGTTTTTGGAAACAATTTAAAAGGAGTGGGCAAAATAAGAAATATAAAGATATGGATTACAATTATTTTACTATTGGAATTGAAATTGTTTTTATAAAATATAGAATGCAGACAGGTATTCTATTATCTATATTAAAAATAATTATTTAATTAAAATAACAATCCTAGACAATTATTTTAGGCATTACTCTTTCTATAAAAGTCATCTTTCTCCCTTGTTGAGTGGCTGAATTTATAAGGGTCGAGAGTCCTTTAACTCTCTTGTGATATTTACTCTTTTCGAAATATTTTCTTTAACAATAAAGTTGGTATCAATATTGTTTATTCATCAACGAGAATACTCTTGTTTCATATATAAAGTAGGATGAAGATAAATTAGTCTGTGACCGGTGAATTATAAACTGTAATAATTCTATATGGAGATTAAATTTAATTAAAATATACTATTTTGATCTTATAAGATCCCCGCGAGTACTTTTATTCATGAATGATGTTTACCACACTCACGCCCTCTACTTCACTACTACTATCTGTTTATTTTTTTCTCCATTTCTCTACTTGGATATGCTCTTGTTTAGCATGACTTCTGCCTTACATGTCTAGAAAAAAAGAAAACAGACTTTTTTTTATAAGAATATTCAGAAAAAAAATTAGAATTAACTTCTGTTTAAATTTATATGAAAATTTAATTTTACTTACTTTTTTCCTTAAAGGTTTATTAAAAAAAATCTTAACATATATTATATATTTTTAATAACGGAATAATTTTCTTAGAAATTGATATATAGTTTAAATAATTTAGTATATAATGCAAAAGTAAACAATATTTTGTACTTCCGACTTCAATTTTTTTTATCTCTGTAGTTTTGTGAATATTTAAATTTTAGTCCTAATAAAGTTTGAATTTGAAATTAATCGGTTTTGTTTAGTTGATACAGTGAATTTGAAGAAATTTAAATAGATTATATGTGGATGGTAAGGTTGTTTGGCTTAATGGATATATGATAAAATTTGAAGAGATTTGAGATAAATGTTTGTGAAAATTTGGGAATGATTTCATAAATGTTATAGATTTTTATTATTATTTTAATTGATATATTTGTAAAATTAATAATTGACTTTTGTAGAATAACTGACTCATCTGTATATCACATGACACAATATGTCCACTTACAATGAGTGTTTCGAATTTTCAATTATAATCTCTTCAAATGATCTAAGTATCTTATCTCACAAATCTTATCAATCCATCCTTACAAATTAGTTCAATTAAATAGAATTGACCCTTGAACATCAATGATATACAATAGAACTATACAAATTAATTCAACCTATAACATGATGAGTTTTATAAGATTATAAATAACATGTTAATAGAAAATGTCAAACATATGTATTTGAATAAGATGTAGGAAGGATTGTTTTAAAACCTTATTATTAATAATATATTATATAAATGTGAAATTAACACTATAATCAGTTATACATATGTAGGATTGTGTTTTAGAAATTAGATATCTTATTAACAATAGAGTAAAATTATGCATCTTCAATAAAAGTGAATTAAAGCGTATTTGAAAACTAAAAGTCCTTGTAATTTTTGTTCAATAAAATATTATTTTATTTTGTTTTACACTTGTACAGTTGCTCTGACAAAGTCCTTCGATTAGCACTGTGGCCTAACCCGATAGGCAAAGGTACCCTCGGCCCAACTTCTAAAACGGGCAAGTCAATACCAAGTCACAACGCACTCAAACATCAAACTCCCACCCCCTACTATAACACTGCTTTACACTATATTTCGATGTGAAAGCGAAAAAGAGAGCAAACAAAGTTCAATCACTGTTCATATTTAGATATGTGAGTTTCAATGAAAATGATGGGGAGAGGGACAAGGGTGCCTCCTGCTGAAATAAGGGAAAAAAAGTTATTATGGCGGGTATAAGTGTTTTTTAGAGTTTACTTTTAAAGTTTAAAATAAAGCCTTCTAAGTATAATTTTAATACAATTTAATTTTCATTAAACTCATGTTTTCATTCACCACTTCTTTCTAAATATTAAAAAAAATAAAACTTAAGTTGTATTATTAAACGTGAGTTATATATTAACTCAAAATAAAAAATCATATTTTGTAACATGATTTCAACCTAAGTTGAAAAAAAAAAAGAATAAAACTGTTTAAAGCACAACTTATAACTTACTTATTTATGTCAATTTCTAAAATAACAATGATATGTTGATGTGTCAACAAATTCCTACAAACTCTTTTTTTTTTTTTTCTTTACATTTATAAAAAATTATTTTTATAATAACTATATACCTTTAAAATTATATTGTCAAGTAGTTATTTGAATCCCTTCTAAAACTTAATATTAATATAACTCAAACTTATTAATCACTTGGTTATTATTTAAATTAAAAAAAAAACTCAAACTTCTAATTGAATAGCAAATGCCATTTCAGTTGTAATATTAATAAAATAATTTTAGAAAATTTGTATGAACAAATAATTAATCTATAAATTATTATATAAGTTAAATTTAAATTTAATAATCTTTTAACAAGTCAACCAAAAACATTTAAGGTTATATATTAATATGATATGATCTCTTCTGTTATATATGTGACGAATAGATATTTTATGTGTTACTTAATCTACACGTTGTTAGTAATTAAAGAGGTTTGGTTAGAATTAAGTGAAGATTGACATACTTGCCATGTGAATGAGATCATTTGTGGAGGTGTTTCAAAATTTGTGTGTTTTTTTTTAATTTTTAATTTTTATTATATTGTATCAAACTATAAAGAGTAACACATGCAACGTCATTCTCTTGAATCTCATCAATAATCATTTTTCATTAGTCATACTTAACAACTTCCTCAACAATTAACTAATCACTAATCATATATAAATTAAATTTCTTTAATGATGGAAAGAAAGCATTACTTGACACGTAAAATATTTAGATAAATGCATATTAACTCAACTATAAATTAAACTCAGTTAAATAAAGGATTGAAATTTGAGTCATATATACTGAAGAAAATAAATCCAAGCTAAGATTGGATTCTTTATTTCCTGTATTGATTCAAACCACACTTACATTGTATTTATTTCCATTTATGTATTAGTTGTGAATAAAGGAAAACACAAATCAATTTTGTTTGGATAGAATATTTGAGGTGATTTGGGACGATGAGAAGGAATGGAAGGCTGCCACAGATGAAGAAAAGTGAGTTGATAAAGAATACAATTACAGATTTATCCTCAAAATGAATATTAATTCTCAAAAGATTGATGCCAAAATAATGATACAAGCACTATTTGATAGTGAAATTAGGGGAGAAACCAATAAATAAATACTTTAGTAATAATAGTTTACGCCTAAAGCCATAATAGATTATGTAATAGAAAAGACATAATGAATTATGTTATGGAACATAATTGATTATGGCTACACTGAACTATTTATTCCCATCAAAATTCACTTTAATATAATGTCAGCATTATTTTCCCTTATGCAAAGACATTTCTGCCATTCTTTTCACACATTTCAATATGAATTGAATGTGACCAAACATAAACAGTAAAAGTTGCATGCAAAATCAGTGAACACCTCTTCCAATCAGATTGCAAAAGGTGTTCCTGAATTAAATTTGATTTTACTGTTACATTAAATCCATTCAAATTTCAAAATTTCATTTCTAAATCAAATTCATTAGTTACAAATATTTTCTTTTTTCAGTTTTAAAATAATCATATTTGTATCAATAACTAAATTTCAACCTCACCTGCAATTTAATATTTTTTTTTATATATAATACAACTTTTACATATTTTAGCCACATCAAATCTGATCTAGTAAAAACATTCATGTTTCACTTTTCCTAAGATCAATCTCACTCTTCCTAAAATCAAATAATTTAAGTTTTCATTTTTTTTTTCTTTTACTTCCCATACTCACCCCTATACAAAGAAAGTGTTATTTTAAAGAGGAGAAGACAAAAAGCATGCGAGCACACATTTATTGGTTCATTCACAGAAATACACAACAACCTTTGCTGCCACACTTAGTATTACCTACCACTTCTACAACTCCTTCACACAAAGGGGTTATTAGTCATTACCAACCCATTCTAGTTTCCGCGTTATGATACCGGAAAGACAACACGGCGGTGGTGGTGGAGGAGGTGCGCCCCACGGCATCCTCTTGGCGGTGGTAGTAGCAATCGTGGTGATAGTTCCCTTTCTGGTTGGGGATCAGGGAGAGGCCATAACCGAAGCAATCTCTGAGCTTCTAAGCCCGTTGGGCCTCCTCCTTCTCCCCATCATACTCCTTCTCACCATCCAGTTCCTCTCCTCCGACCGCGGCTCCTTTGTCTCCGCCCTCTTCTCCACCGGCGAGCCCGACACCATCCACCGGGTTAGTGGCTCCCCTGTCGGCGTCGCACTCCTCCTCGTCCTCATTCTTCTCCTCCTCTACAACCGCGTCTCCATCTTTGGCGGCGACGATTCCGATGACTGAAAATGAAATCAAATAGAGAAAGCACATTCCGGATCTGTCTCTCCCTCTTTTGCTTCTGCAAGTGCGACGGTTATGCTGTATATGTACGTACATGTATGTACCTATTCTTTTTCAATCCAATCTATGAGATTAATTGGGATTATGGAAGTTAATTCAAGTCATAGTTGCCAGATTATTGCCTCTTGTTTTTGCCTTTAAATTTCAGTTAATAGTATTTTTTTTGTTGTGATTTTGTTGTTGGAGGGTGGTATGTGTAGGGATCTGAATGAAAAATGTATTGGGAAGGTGAAAAGCTATAAAGTAAAAGGGGGAGTGATAGAGAGGGTTTGAATTTGAAAGATTGAAGTTTTTAAGGAGATATTCTAGTGTCGGTGCTTTTCTCTTGCTTTTCTGTGTCCTTATAAGACTGTATTTGAATACTAAAATTAAATTTTGAAAAAAAAAAATTATTCTTTTATATATCCATTTTACACTCTTTTTTATAATAAAATAATAATATTTTGAGTATAGGATGAATGTAGAAAAGAGAAAGTATTGTCAACATATAAATGCTCTTTGTAGTAAAAAAGTAAAATTAATATGAAGTTGAAATTAATAGGAAAGAAATGAATGTAATTAAAGGAAAGCAAAAAGTAGTTGAGGCAGTGTGGTGTGGTCCCTACCTGACGCATGTATCTCATCTTATTTCTAAATTTATATTTTAGGTATAACTTAGCTTGGGGACTGTTGTGTGGTCCACTTTTATATTTATATTATTGAGAAATTATGTTATATTTTATATATTTTGAATTAATTTAAATAAAATTATTTAAATTATTGAATTAATTTTTATAGAGATTATATTACTTTTTAATTAAAATAATATTTAAAATTAGCAAATTTTAATAAAAAAATATTTTTCAAAATCTTAACTCCATTCAATTAAATTTCTCAAAAATGAATTGAGTTTAACATAAAATATTTAGAAATTCAATTCAACTCGGCTTAATAATTTTTTTTAGTAGATTAAGTCATTTGTTTGTCTAAATTCTAATACGAATACTCTATTATCAATTATAGATTTCTCTATTTTTTTTTTTCATTCTGGATTCTTTTAAAGTTTATTTACTCATAAATTCATCTTATTCCCAATACTCTAATTACTCATTATATCTTTATACGTTAATTTTAAAAAAATGAGTTAGTATATCACTATGTCCTTGTTATGTTCTTCTAAACTGTTTTGTTATTGAATTGAAATTTCAAGCATTGATTTTATATTAAATTAGGATAATTTTGCATATTGAGTTGTAATGATGTTTAAAGATCGATTTATCCATTTTAATGGTTGAGGATAAAATTATATATTTATTTATTTATTTATTTAAGCACTGAATTGATAGTGTGCCGTATATTTAGACACCTAATTGATTAGTTATATTTTCTTTTTATGTTGGGTTAAGAAAAAAAAAAGTTGTACAAAAATAAAGTAGATGAAAAATAAAATAAATTAAGAGAACAAATATTAAAAATAAGTGAGAAATATAGTAATGAGTTTTATTATTTTTTAAAATTATCTCTGTTATTTTTCTCTCACCAGTAATTTACCTTAATTCATCATTTCTTATTCTCCCAACCTAAATTAAGTCAATAGTGTTCTTTTTAAGGTGTAGTCTTCATGGACTTAACTGGTCTTATAACTGTCTTATAATAGTTAAGAAGAAAATAACAGTTGCTAAGAGAATAAATATTTATTATATAAAAACTATCACGTTTGATTGTTTCAGTGATAAGACTTAATGAAAACTTAATTTTTTAAGTTTAAGAACCACGTAAGGAGTTTCTGTTAGCTAGTTCTAATACATACATCAGTCAGGGCTGTTTAATCTTAATTGTTGATCATGGATTGAAATTTGAAAATGAAATAGTATTAAAGGACAAGAGATTTATGTTGTTGTTTATGGTAATTTTTCCCAATTTGATAAGGTGGTCAAAAGGAAAAAGGAACGTTGTTAAAGAGTTTGATGCAAAATTGAAAATGTATATTTAGAGACAGAAAATATATGAGTGACTCCAAAGATTGATAAATAAAAGGGAAAGAGAAAACATTTGGGGTTGTCTCACTCTCAAAGGCTGTTTCAATTGCCACTTAAGATCTCTTTAACGTTAGATCCTAGACATTGGAACGTGGACACACTTCTACTTCATCAGAGTCAGAATAAACGAGATAGATATAGAATAAAATAATATACGCAGTGAAAAAAAATCAGAGAAAAATAATACTATGGAAAGTGCAATAAGAAATTCTATATTCATTCCTATTTCTTTTACCAACTCTCCTATTTGTTTTAAAAATATTGAATTTTTAAGATAATAAGTATATTTATATTTCATTTAATAATATGTTTACAAAATTGTAATTTATTTAATTTTTACATTTTTATTTTAAATTTTGTCTATGAAAATCGAATATAGTTCCACTCGAACTAGTGAACAATTGGTGTAAAATATTGTCTCCAGTAGCTTGCAAATAGTTTTAGTAGTTTAATTTATTCTTGAGAAGAACAAAAAAAATATTACATTAAGAGGGTATTAAATTGCAAATCATAAGGTGTGAATAGTTATGATCATTAATATTTTGCAATTTGTTTGTGGTGTAGGTGATGTGAAGTATTATTAAGTTATAGAAGTGTGAATCTTGGTCATAGAAAGATCCATAAAAGACGCTGACAAGTGTCTCTTTCTCATCTAATCATGTGAATTATTAGGAAGAACATGGTTAGCACTGTTTATTGAATTTGACAGTAAGAAAGGGTTGAAGCATGCACAAATTTAACTGGTGATGGAAGAATAGGTATTAGGTTAAAACGCCTTTCTCGAAGGACTAATTGACATTCTATTAAAATATATGACATTGGAAGCAATTGATTTACAGTCTCGTGGATAATGTTGAGTAAACTGAGATATAATAACGTTGAATTTGAAAGAAAAGGTAAATTATTGAATAAGTTAAAACAATTCTAAGAGTTGTAAGCACCCATTTGAATGGCAATAAAATACTAAGTTTAGTGGTAAACAACCAATCATTTTGTACTTTTAATTTTTTAACTAAGGTGCTAAAATTACTTATCGTCGCAATTTCTTACATTTTAAATACATCAATCATAAATTAAATGTCTTGTTTTATTTATCTCTTATACTAGTTAAAAAGAATGTTTTTAAATTAAATAGGTTATTCAATTAAAAAAGACACATTTTCCTCCTTTAATTCTCCAAACTAATAATTTAAGATAAAAACATAAAACAAAAATGAAACAATTTATTTTTGTCACCGGTCATTAGTCATGAGGATAACATGATTGATTTTAGGAATATAAATAAATAAATAAATAAATAAATGATTTAGGTATATATTCTTACAACTCAAGTCCAACCTGAATTTTCTATAGTTTGTTTAAAAGATGATCTTTTATTAATACTCAGGATTACAGTTAAGGTTAATAGGCTAAAGAGTCTATCATTCAAAAAATCATTAGATTTAGAAAATCACAGGTTAACACATATATCACATTAAAAACAATTAAAAACACAAAAAGAAAAACATATTGCATTTTATATCAGACCAGTTCAGATAAAGGTAAGAACATAATACTTTAGTTGTTAGACCTTGATATACTATTATATAGTTTTTATAAAAATAATATTAACGAAAAACAACATAACCTATTAAGTTATACTCTCTCTATATCAGTCTTTTCAAAGTTTTGAGTCCGACTGAAAAATATTTAATTCATATACATTTATATTAAAATATTCTCCAATTTTTTAACTGTTTCTTTGTTTTTTTTAATGGAAGTGTATAGCTGGATATTTGGACTACTCGTATAACCTGACTTCCGTGTCCATGTGGATTTGTATTTTAAAATTAAAAATTGAATGCAGAATTTTAAAATTTGGTCTATATTATCGGTAGATTAAACAGTTTTACTCTGCAGATATCCGCGTCCAATATAAAAGGAAGCCGAGTAACATTATTGACATGTAACATTTAAGCATTCGAATAAAAATAAATAATATGTGAATAAACTTTTTGAATAAGTTTTTGTATTTCTAATAAATATCACACTCGTCTTTTTTTTAAATAATATGTAGTCTTTGATCTGTATAAAATATTGATTGTTAGGATTTGAAGTGGAAGGTACAAACCATTGTATTTAAAATTTAAATAATTTTTTTATTTATTTTTAATAATAAATTAAAATATTTATTTTGTTTGCATATTGTCTTGTAGATGAAATAGACCAACCATATCAAGTATGAAATCAAAAACATAATTGATGAATGAATGCAATATTTTTTTAAATATTTTATATTTTATTATGTAGTTTAATATTTAATACCCTTTGTATTTAAATCTAGTTTAATTTATGGAGTTTGTGAAGTATATTAAGATTATTTTTTAAGTTTATTTTTAATTATATATAAGGTATTGTTAAAAATACATTCTTCATCTTAAAAACTCGAATTCTATATGGTAATTCATAACATGCTACTGAAAGATTTAGACGTTTGAAAAGCAATTACTACATTTAGGCTTTTCATATGGCAGTAAAAGACTAAACGGTAGGATAAAATAAAATAAAATTTACAGTGGAATCCAATTTGAACAGGCATTAAGATGGACATAATATCACACAAGAGAGAAATATACATTTGAGGAAATTTAATTTGAAAAGCCAATAAAAGATCCATTTTTTTTAATAAAATGAAAAAAAAACCTTTAAAACTATATTGGTAGGAAAGGTGAGAGGAACGAGTCTTAAAGGGGTCCTCTTTTTCTACTTAGTATCTCTTGTTCTTTTAGTCGATGTTGGAATCTTGCGAGGCGAGCTTGAAGACTGACGAGGCTAGCTGCTTTGCGAGAAAGCACAAAACTCAACTGAGTTACGTAGTTGTCAATTAGACTTCCTGGCTGGTCCACTTCTGCCAATAGTTTCATTTCCTAATCACCAAAATCAATACCACTATCAGCTCCAACAAGCAACAACTTATAATTATTTTCTTCACATTACCAAGAATCGGAGATAACAGGCTATAAAACACTACACTACAGTTCATAGAGCATGTAACAACTATAACTCAGAATACTCGTGCATAGACGAAAGCAACATGCAAAACATCATATCATATAAGAACCCTACTACCTTTCGAAATTTTTTTGTGCCATCAAACATTGAACACGTGCATAAGCTTTTTGTATCAACGTAGGTATGAGTATACAGAAATCAAATTGATGGATGTCAAAGTGCAATGAAAAAACTCAAGCCCTAAAGTTACCTAATAAAAAGCAATTAAAAATTGAATTTCACAATGTTAACGAGAAGGTAAAGAAAAAATTGCCCGACTTACTTCACGAACAATCTCCATTGTGTCCTCAATTTCTTTCCTATGAGCAGCAATTAGTGCTTCCTCCTCCTGCAGAAACATAAATTAAACAGATACTCAAAAGTGTTACAGTAAACTTTTAAACTGAAATAGGATAGGTCCAAACATTTGACAAACCTCAAGTATTGCGCTGATATTCACGTCAGAAGAGGATTCTGTTTCAGATTGCACCGATCCGGTTGTAATTGTGTTATAATTTCCTGTGTTCTGCTGCTTGGAGCTTGTGGTGAAATTATTAGAACCATTGGCGTCTCTTTTTACCCAATTTATAGATCTCTCAGATTTCTCCTCCTTCGTTCCTTTTCTGCGTGGGGGAGACACCCTTTGCACTTTCTCATCTGTAACATTTAGGGAATAAGAGTTCATCTTTTGACTGGTAGAATCACCGTACGAATTCTTCACTTCAAACCTTTCCCTGTCCATTGATGCAGAAGCCAAGCTTTTCTCCTCTCGCCCATTGTATGAATAACTAGAAGAGAAATTTGATAGTTGTTTGTCAACATCAGTGGAAGAGCTGTACAAGGAACTTTCCTTTTCGACAACTTTTCTGCCCAAGTCCGTGGCTTTTATCTCTTGACGTTGACCATTAAAATCCTCTGCACCCGTGCTGGCAAGAAGTGAAGATGTGGATGAAGCCTCTTTATTCGCTGGTGGAACTGGATTTGGGGCCTGGTCCTTCCTAGGATTTCCACTCTTGGATAGACTTTTAACTCTGTTCACACAGGACAAAAATGGTTAATATCTGAAAACATGTACGTGCACGGAAAAGTGCACAAAGTTATGAACATAGTCTTAATTTACCGTTGGAAAACACATACCGGTCTGCATATCTCAAGGTATTAAGTGTGTGTTCACAAGACCCAGCATTTGGAGATATACAAGAGATCATAACAGTTTTTGAATTTCCAACAAAGGAGTCACGAAGCACTTCCGTAAGTTTGCTTCCCCGAAAAGGAATATGGATCTGATCATTGTCCAAAGCACGGATGCACTCCTTCAAAGCCAAAAGACTCTTATTGATTTCAGCACCTTCGATCCTGTAGTAGTGATACAATTAGTGCCAAAAGTGGAGATTATTACTACAAGACACAAAGCAGGGACAGAAAGGAACTCAAGGAAGCCAACCATGATCACTCAAACCATGTTTTGCAGCAGTTATATGAAAATAACATTATACTACAAATTAGACAACAAATAAACACACTTGAATGAATAATTATTACTATATGATTAACAGACCATCCATCATATTAAAACAATGGACCGAGATATTGTATCAGTGATAGCCACAGGAGCAAATGCCCACTGCAGGTTCTTTTGAAAGCAAACCTAACCTCCACAGAAATTTTTAGTTGACCCAAAAAAAATAATTAATTTTTAAATAGATGAAATGGATCCATTTATGAAAAATGTATAGGTCAGATTTTTACTTTTTATAATTGAGTAATGAGTTGATTAATCTTTTTAATAAATTGTTAACATACCATAAATGAACTAATAGTTTATTTTTTATCCGATCATTTTAATCGACTGCAAATTTATCAAAAACATCCATTTTATTACGATTATAATAATCTGTGCAAAGTTGTAATAGACGATTATAATAATCTGTGCAACTAAGTGATCCCTAAGTATATTATACTAAATCTAGTTGCAACTTTGAATAAATAATAAATTGAAATTTCGTTTTTATTACCAGTTGACAATATCCTATACATGTACAGTAACTACAAATCAGGTTATGAAATAAACCAAAACAAGCTGATTTCATTTATCTTTGTCATCTAGAGAACAGTTTATATGTCCTGCTCTTATCCTTTTTAATATAGTAAAGAAAGGAGTCGGTAAATGAGGTTCTCAAAAAGCAAAACATAATTTTTCTTACTTAGAAGCTCCCACACAAGCAGATGGTTTATGCAGAGAAGATAATTTTAATGAAAAGGTACCTTGTCTGACGGTCATTGTCAGTAGTATCAGCACCTCTTTCACTTCCAGCAAGATCAATAAAAGATATCTTCCCCACAACCTTCCCACTTTTTGCCACATTTCCATCATTATTATTCCGCTTACTCTCTTTTATCTCATTGTGCCTCTTTATAACCAGTTGCAAGATAGCATGCGACCTGGAGGACTCCTCATTTGCACCAGTTGACCCCGTACTTCTTGCTGCATTCCCCTTTTCAATGAATTCTTTGACAATCTGTACATCAGACACTTCAAACTCTTGCAGTCCTACAATACACACCTGCTGCCGTCCATCTTCTCTCATGCAGAGTTTTCTATTCAAAGCAAAACAAACACAGCCACTCAGCAATCTATATTAACAGATTGTACTTCCAAGCAGATATAACATGCAAGGTCACGGAGTAAACAAAACACAAAAAATGCGTATTAACTGGCACAAATATGTACAATCCATAAAACCCAAAGAAAAAAAATCAAATCCATTGTATGGGATGAAGTTTATGTTGCTTGGGAAAATCTAGAGTAATACCCTTCACAGTCGAGACTTGCTATAAATTTATTATTATTTAAAAATTTAAACTCAAATCCAGTAGCATTATGATTACGCTGTCCACAATTCATGTTCTTAGTGGGGACTGCTTAATACTATGATAGATATTACTGCTTAGCATAAACATTAAGAATAGTTGTTTCAATTTTTGCAAAATTATCCCCACGAATATGAACTTAGGAATATAGCATTCTCACGTTTGTTATAAAATTTAAAAAATAATTTACCCAGCATAGATGATTCCCATAAGTATATTCAGCATGTCTTTCATTCCCATGATGCGGTGGGAATGTTGAAGTTATAATATAATATATTCCAAATTTCATTTTCTTTCCAACTTCTACCTTTTTGTCTGTCATTTGAATTTTGAAGAACATTACTGGGAGGAATATTAAATCTTAACAAAACATGCTTTGATGTTTACCCAGAAATATTACTTCGAATAGAATTATCTATCTTGAAACAAACTCCACCTAAAATTACAATCTTCCAGTTAAGAACCAGATCACAAATACAAAGCATTCATACCAAAGGTAAATTAATGTCCGAAGGACAAAAACACCAAAACACGCAAGAAAGGAGTACCTACTTTCTGTCACTAAGAAGATCAAAAAGTTTTCCACCATATATCTCAAAGTAGCTAAGCCACAATTTAAATCTCTGGTTTCGATATACTGGTCGATGCAACTGTCTAACAAGGTCTTCGGCAGCCCTGAGTGGCAACGGTTGCATCGTGTATGTTTTGCCACTTCCTGAAAGTAAAACACAATTAGCCTCAAAATTAAACGGTTTGATTCATTAAACCTTAAATTACTTGTGTAATAGCATCTATCGTCAGTAATAATATCATCAACCTCAAGGCCATCAATAGCCGCCAACTCCAGGCAACTACAAACCAAGCCTTTTCTCACTTGGTGGAGTCAACCACATAATCAAATGACACGCTACCCTCCATCTCATCTACTCTCCTAAGCCCTAACTAAGGCATACATTGACTTTATCCACACATGTCAAACAATTGAAGCAAGATGCTATGATCATTTGCACAATAGCCTCCAACTCTTGGCCAGTTTCCACAAAATGAACATGTCATGGCTATTTTGGAACGTTAAAACATAATGGATTTCACAAGAAATACAGGAGCAATACTACACAAGAAATGAATTGACTTCACATTTCCATTATGAACTCCACAGACAATCAAGAACCATTCACAAAAACCAAAATATATGAAAACCAGTAAGCAAAATATATAAATAAAAAGCTTGGAAATATTTTTGAGATGACAAAGTAAAAAAAGATATGGAACCCCTATGCTGTTATGCTTGGCTACTAATATAATCAAGAACCATCAATTACACTCTCTCACACACAACACATACTTGGAAAATATTGAAAAGAAAAAGCTTGGAAAGTACAGGTATGGTTTGAACAGGGAACAACAAATTTCTTACCTGTCTGACCATAAGCAAAACAAGTAGCTTTGGTTCTCTCAAAAATTGTAGGAATAATTGGTTCTACTGTTACTCGATATACCTGTTATTGCAAATAAGCAACCATGCCTTAGATTAACAGATCAAGAATCAAGACCAAGACAGAGACGAGCACTCACAATCTCATAAATACCAACAACAAACAAGACAAAATGATGATGTTATGGCTACTCAGGAAAAAAAGGGTAATCAAAATAAGAAACAGCAAAAAGATTCAATATTTGTTAAGGAGCTGCCTTACTTCGTCATTGGTAACATTCTCGTCAAGAACAGCATCAAAACAGAACTCATGCTTCTCGACGTAAGCTGTCAAATCCACCTTTTACATGACAAGAACAAACAATTAGATCTTTGAACAGTAAGTAAGAACAAGAATAGCAAACTAAAATAAAATTCGATAATTAGTCATAAATAATTCAACCTTTGAATTGATATAATTATTGTTTCAATCCAACATAAACAAACCTTTAGTTTTGGTTCATGGACTGTCAAATATGCACTGTCATATGCAGTTACAATGTCATCCTCCTTCTTAGCAAGCTCCTTCTTATTTAAAGGTCTTTTCCTTACCTAGGACATGCATTGAAAGTAAATGCCTAAAAAAATAGCAATGACAATTATAAATTTCCCTTAAATGTTACTGAATCCATAATTAAAAAGTTACATGTTAAGTTAAGGATAAAAAGTTCAAAACGCTTAGTGAACTAATATGGAGCAATTTATAAAGATGCATTTTACTCATAAGTTTCTTTTCCAAATGATGATTTTTAGTGAATTATTCAGCTAGTTTGGGAAAAATGGTGATAACAAAGAGAAGTGGCAGTGCTGTTACTAGGTGTGATTGTAAAATATGAAAAGAACAAAAAGTGGGATTCAAAAGTCATTGCATACTTATGACAACAGCAGAGTAGGAAAACCATAACTTTTCTACATGTTTTAAAGTGCAGGCAAGAAGCTAATGATAAATGTGTTAGACTACTTATTTCTTTAAAGATTAGCATACCACAACTTTAATCTTAGCAACATTATTTTCTCTTGTATTGTTCTCTTTTTCATTTGTAGGTAAAAAAACTGATGCATCAGCATCTGCTTCTCCTCTTTCCTGCTTTCTGCTAATTGGATTGAAGTCGTCTTCAAAAGCTCTAGCGCCTCCAGGCATAAAGGGTGATGGTTCAAAGGGTTCTGAAATAACATGCTGAAGAGAATAAAGAAATCAGAGACAATAAAACATATGCATGTACAGATACTTGTACTGAAAATGCAAGAAAGTTAGGAAATTGTAGCAATATAAGGGGTCAATAAGAATAAACACGCACAATCAAAAGGTAATGAAACTCAAACAAAATACCGATGGTTAAACATGCATGACTGATACTTACAATTCATAATTTGAATTTTACTACAGTTTGACTGCCTATATTTGTATCATAAGATGAATCTCAAACGACTATGAATCTTAAGATACATGTATGAATGTTATCAAATTTGTGTCATCCATTCAATGATACGATTTAAAAATTCACCTTTTTTTTTTTTCTCAAAACTTCTTCACCAATTCTCGCTCAATCAAAATTGAAAAGTTATATAAGCTTAAATTATTAGATGCAAAGGAATCGAAGGGTACTTTGAACTTATCCTATCTGATTACTGTGCTACATTATTTGTCACCCAATCGTTCAACGTATGCCCTCTAGTTTGGATTTTAAATGATTTGTTGCCATTCTTCTAAATTGAAGGCTTTACAAACTCACATATAGCTAGAAATTTCGTTGTACAAGTCTTGTGGTTAAGTTGTTTTGTCCATTTCTAGCTTATTATAATAATTATAAGATATATTTGAAGTAATTCAAAGACCAAAAAATAGTTTTCCAATTCACAATTTGAATCTCGATTTGATAATCTTTATTCAGACATTCAAACCTATGACTGTTGCCTAAACAGTTGCTCGTATAACCAAGATTCTTTACTATCGTCAAACAAACAGTTGCATTAGACCTTAAAAATTTGTTAAACTTATCATGAAAATTAATAATTATATTGGATTAATCTTCTTACATGGAAGACAACTTTACACGTAAAACATATTATCCCCGGTAAATGTGTAGAAAAGGAATCAAACTGCAGTTTGCTGGTTTAATTGAATGAACTGGAATGGAAACCACCATATAGTGAATCGTACCTCAGACAAAAGCTCTGTATCATCCATAGCATGAAGATCCAGAAGCCCGGCTCCAAAATCTCTCCTGAAGTCTGGAGAATAAAACCCATCTGATACAGCCACTCCACCTAAATTTTGGGAAGTGGGCGTATATGGCTCAGAACCAGATTCCCCATTAAAATTGAGGTTTCTCATCAACTTAAAAAGCCTCTGCTTTTCTTCTGCAGACTGCGCTCCATAACCCTATGCAGTATCATGTTTACTTAGTCATCTCATAGACTACCATCATAAGCAACAAGACAGAAAAATAAACAACATTTAGCCTGTTCAAGTTCAACCATAGTCAATGAGAGTTTCAAAACAATATAGAACAAAGGTACACGCTAATTATCCACAGAATTGTTCCAAAACTTCAAATAGAAATGATAGTCAGGTGTTTCAAAATTTTTAACAACACAAAAATGCATCCTAAACACTAAAGGCACAATGATTTTGGGATACACACGATAAACTATACACCCTTCCTCTAGCAAGCACAATATAATATACTCACACAACAATACGCAAATAACTCCAGCAAACACATCGAGGGAAAGTATCAGAACAACAGAAGTGCAACAACAGAGAAAATGGACAATTAACAGATAATTTAGATATCCTTGATTATCTCAACTGACCAAATTGTCTAAGCAGAACTTCGGACGATCAAGTTACCACACTATATACAGCCCGAACATGAAAGAAGTTGCAGGAGAGGGAAAACAAAAGAGACGGTAAATTAATAAAATGACAATTCAGAATTCTTTCAGAAAGCGAAGAATTAACAACTAGTTGAGAAACGAGTACCTAACAGAGTTGTTATCTACGGAAGAGAGACGATAAATACCTGCATAAGAAGATTGGGGAGGAGGCGTTGATCAATAGCAGTGGAAGCCAATGGAGAGGCCAGATGCTGCAAGCCGGCGGATTGCAACCAGCGCGCCATGACAGCGTCGCCGGCATCGGTGGCCGGCCCCGCCGCATTGTGGAGGGATCCGGCGCCGGCGTGGTCATACAGAGCAGTGGCGGCTGCATTGCTCTGCTGCATCTGGCCACCCATGTGGCGCTGCGACCGTCGTTGGGGCGCCAATTTTCAAGATCTGTTTTCACAAACTTCGCAACAAACACAGACGTCAGAATTCAAATTCGAAAACCGCCGCAATACAAAAAAAATAAAAATAATAATAATAATAGAAGCATTCGGAACACTTACGATAAGGAGAGAATTGGAATCGAAAAAATAACATGAAAGTGGGAGTGAAAAAACGGAATCCAAAATGAGCGAAGCGTGGGATTGGAGTGAACGGAGTTATTGAGGAACGGAGTTATTGAATCGAGATCTGCGCTGCGAAATGGGGATTGGCAATGGCGGATTGTGATTCAGATCTGAAAGTGGTTGAAAATACGAAAACGAAAGGCCTGAACGGTGGAGAAGCGTGGCTTCTAATGTTGTTGATGTTGTGTGAGTGAAGAAAATGGAAGGATGGCGGAAGAAGAGAGAGAAAGTGAAGCGAAGAAGAAAGAGTAGGCGTGGATGATATCATATACTTCTTCGACACAAACAAAGTATACGTCAATGGAAAATTTACAAATAACCATCACATAATCAAATACTCAAATATTATATAATATTCTTTTCAAATATTATTAAAACGGCTACACGAAATTAAATCTCTTTTTTATTTTTTTCTCGTAAATACTAATATATCCTCCTCCTTTATTATAGTAAAAACGCATTCCTCTTTTCTCTTTTTTTTTTTTTCTCAGTAAAAAGCTAATATTAAGTTAGATTATTATAAAAATTAAGAATAATTTAATTTTCTTTGGCATACACACGTCAAAGCTACAAAGGAAGAATGAGAAGCGATTTCCAAAAAGAAAAAAAAATGTATTAGAAATTTGGAATTTATTAAATTCACGAGAATTACCAGAGTCATCTCTTTCACCCTAACATCAAACCTCTACTTTCATTATTTATGCCACACACAAATGAAAACCTGCATTTTTAATTTTATGATCAAATTAGAACAACTTCATTAATAAAATCATATCACAAAAGATATTATACAAGTTACCTAGGAGTAGAAATTATGTCATTGTGAAACTTTAATTAGTAATTTGGATTTTTTTTAAATAGGCCTACTACTACTGATACAAGGACTACAATTTTAATAATTTTTTTTTCAAAACTGAAATGCAAACAAAAATTATTGAAAAATCAATGTAGAGAAACTTAATTAGATCTCACTTATTTTTTTTACTTATTTAAATAATTAAATTAGTGTTGAATTTTAGGAAGAAAAATTAAGTTGAGTTAAAGAAAAATAATTCATTGTCATTTTTTAAGTTATGTTTGATTTAAAGGTTTTACTATTTTTAGTGCATTTAAATAAAAAAAATTGTCTATTAGTGAGCTAGTTTCAACTATAGTTAAGACTTTTTCAATAGAAAAATATATTTTAATGAGAGTTTGAAATAAAATTGTCTCGTATTTGGATCTCAAAAGTTGTGCCAAACAAGGTGACACAATATTCAATGAAACTTCGAAAGTAGAAAGTTGAGTTAAATATTTAAACTGCAATCCAAACATCCCAAATAGTAAAAAATAAGTAGATTTAAATTTAACTTATTTTTTCGATGATTTTTTATTTTTCCCCAAGATTTGGAACAGATAAGGAAATATGAAAAATATTTAAATAAAATAATTTTCAAGATTTTTTTGAAATTGTGATTAGTTCAAGTTCTCTTGGAGGAGAAAAAATAAAAAAATAGTACATAACTGAATATATATTAATGTCATCGAACTAAAAGATAATTCATCGCAAAAAATTAATAGTAATAATAAATTAAGAAGGTATTTTCATTTTTTTTTTCACATGTTTGTTTTTCCTATTGTCATTGTAATACGCCAAACTAAAGTGTATAAGCTGCGTTTAAATTTGGTATTGCACGTGTCAATAAGATCAACATATCAAAAATATAAAAGGGTTATTTAAAATATGTGGCTCTAAAATACATTAAATGCGTGGTGTATTAACGTTATTTCCAATTTTATACATTCTATTTTTACACATTTTTACTAAAAGAAATGTATATATACGAATATTGCCCTAAAAGAAAAATGTGAGAAGAATGATGGAATATGTGAATTTTAGAAGTTTTGTGATGCCATTTGGCAAATACATGTAAAACAAAGAAAATGGCATTGTGCTGTATTTCTTTCCTATTTGACTGTATTTTTCACTCAAAACCTTCTTACAGATAAATATAGAACATGTTACGTGGCTTGTTATAATATGACAACTTGTTAGAAATAGGAAAAAAAAGTTAAATAGTGTATATAAATTAAAACTAGTTTATATATAAGCTAAAAATTAAAAAAATTATATCACATTTCTCAAATTACCTAATCTAGTGGCTAATTGAACAGTTTCTTAACCATTTATGATGGACAAAGGACCCACACCATATTTCAAATACTGTGATTAACACAAACCTTGTTTCACTGCTAATTAATTAACAATTAATAAATGTCATAACCATTACGAGTCACCTTTGTGGGCGTACTCTACCTTCTTCATAATAAAAAACTTTAGTTTAATAAAGAATGTGTGCTTAAATTTAGCATCTAATATTTTAGAAAATAGTTATGAAATAAAAACTAATCTAAAATTTATTTTTAGATATAAATAAGATAACATCTAATTTTTTTAACAGGAAAATTGTTTAAGTAAATAAAAGTTATTTATTTACTTTTTATTTTTATAACAACAATCAATTCTCTCTCTAAGAATATATTCTCTCTCTAAGAACATATTATTTTTTATTTTTATAAAAATCACCAATTATCTCTAAGAATATATTATGTCTATAAAAAATACCAACTCTTTTTTTTTTAAGAAGATATACAATTTTATTCTTATGAAAATCACAATCTCTCAAACAATTTATCTTTAAAATTTTTTACCTTTTCTCTAGATTTGTAATCTCATAGGTTATCAGATTGACCGACAATCTTAGATTCTTAGTGTTGAGTAAATCAAGAGTGTCGGATTAGATTATTGAACAGAGTTAAATTTCCTATGATATTAGGATTTTTAAGTATCTATACTCTATAGAGGTAAGGGAAGCGGGTTTAAATGTTTTTAATGGATATTGTAATTATTTATTTTATTAAATGAATTTGAATTGAATGGATCAATGTTTATGTATGATATGATGTAGTATCAATATTTGTAAATGATGCAGTGTGTGATCAAGACATAGTATGTTTAGGAAAGGATATACCCGTATTGAGATTATTAGGACGTGTATTGTTTGGGGATTTGATCTATCTAAGGAGGTATCCTGACTCTTCTAGTACATTGGATTCATATAGATGAAGTAGCCATGTCCGAGGTTTGACTGATCAGAATAGGATATATGGATTAACCTTGTGCATATGAATGTACCCGAGGTTTGAAATAGGAATTGATTGGGACAGACTCTATTCGAGGTTTGAAATATGAGCTGATAACAGATAGATGGTATGAGCTGATAACAGATATATGGTATATGACAGGTGCAATCCTTGAGTTTTCCGGATATAGAGAGTCTAGTGTCTTTCTATGTGAGATGAATTATGAAAGATTAATTGTTATTGTTTGGTTGACATAGAAATTTAATTTATAAAAATACATGTTTTAAAACTCTATGGCTTATCCTTATTTTTGTGTGGTGTTTGTTTTGTTTTTAAACTGCTATGATCGTCGTGGTGGTGTGAGTCTCCCAGTGAATTGTTAGAGAAATTTTATTTTATTTTATCTATAATTTTATGGAGATGTTTTTATTAAATCTTATGTGGAGAAATATATTTTGAAATAAATAATGTATGTATGGATATTTATATTTAGATTTAGTATATAATTTGTGTGTAATAAAGTTTTTATTATATAAAAAATATGGGATGTTAGATGGAAAATGTATTTTTCTAAATTTGTATTCAATTTTGACGAATTAAGAAAGTACGAAAATGAAAAGAAAAAAACGAAAACCCTTTTCAAATGATGCCAAACATGGCATAGCTTGGGGTTCACTTTTTTTTGAACAGAAGGATTTGCTTTGGGACGAAGCATGAGAAGTTTGAGATCTAACGATTAATTAGGAACATTAATTTGACTAAAGGTGAATCTTTTTGTTTTGTTCTTTTAAATTCACCAAAGTAGTTCTACCATCCTTTCTAAACATACGTCCAAATTTCAATAATTGAAGTTGATAACACATGACCCTCTATTATGTCTTTTTCAGATACATCTTTTACGTTTTTATATTTCACGTGACTTTGTTAATAATAATTCACTCCATGCTATTCATTCCATTAATGAATTGAAAAGGATCATACAATATCTTTTTATGCTTGTTAAGACGTCTTTTCTGGTATATATGTAAGCCACTTAATATACCACCTGAAAATTATAACTGATAATATAATTTTCGATCTTATCTTATTACTTATACTCAATTTTAATTACTAATTTGGATTGGAAAAAAATTATTAATTTGGATTGACTTGAGTGATGAAAGACTGAACAAATCTCAATTTTAATTGGATTTAATTAGGCATCATTCTTATTGTGTTTAGTTAAATTTAAATACATGGCTAAATCTAAAAACTTGACCCAGTAAAACACATGGAGCAATGTGAGAAATGAATACGAAATAAATTTCTGCAATTAGATATTTAAGATATATAGTACGACATAATTAATAAATAAGCTTCCATTACTAAATTCGAGCGATCAGAAATTAATAAAGAGATGCACACTTTTCTTAAGAAGCATACGAGCTTCATAGAGAAAAAAAAAATAAAACCTCACCATACAATAAAAAAAATTAAATATAAAAACATATATAAAAATTTATTGAAATTATAAAAAATGGTAAAATAATTTAAACTGCATTCTATAACAATAATTTGAATAAAATAAATTAAGAAAGTTAAAAGATATTTAAAACAAAGTCTAAATTCCTATTTATATCTCAATGCTCCTTCCAGTTAGGTTTATAGATGATAAAATTGTAAGTTTAATTATAATTTTAAAACAAACAATCATAAAAATGTTACGATGGTAGAATATATGATTATTATATAATATATATTGTGATAGACTTATTTTGATTTTTGAGAAACTCAATCAAAAAAATTTAATCTCCTTTTATTAATCATCATTTTTCTTTCTCATATTTTTTTTTTCATGATGAATTGCAGAGAACTTTCATCTTCTATAGACAAAATCTTAATTTGTTTTTATATAATCAAAGTCTACCAAATTAGTTATCATGAATTATTTATAAGATAAATAACCTTTTAATATATTTATTAATAGATCGTTCTATTCTATTAAATTACATTCAAAAACCACAATTAGCAACATCTTTAATTCATGGTATTTTTAAGATCTAGTATTACATCAGTCTTTGTTTCATAACTTGCCGTGCATTAAATATTACTAGATTTTTTATATTTGTGTAAGAGCTTTTCGAACAAATATTTCATGAACTTCACAAAATTCACAACAAAACTAATATAAAACTCATTTCTTACAATTTTCACGGAAAATATATAGAAAATTTCCTAAAGAAAAGATAAAAAAATTATAATAACAAAATGACAACTCTGTCTATTGAGTTTTAAAATATTTTAGTCCAATTTCATTTCTCACTAATTATTCTTTAACTCATGCTTTCATTCTCACTCCAATACCTCTTATTTTTTCATTTTTTATAAATTATAGTTGTCTTTTTCGTTTTTATTTTACCTGGATTTTTATTATTTAGAAGGGTCATCCACCAATACAACACATAATAGAATTATAATACATTCAAGTAATAATCTATCCAACATAATAAAATTACTAATTTGCATAGTAATTGTTTTATAAATAAATTCATAGTATTTTATGAATAGTTGACACTGTAAAAACCTTTATACTATCAACAAAATCTGTCAAATTTAAACCTTTTTTTTCTTCAAAGCGACTCCATGAACATGAAAACATGAGAGAAGATCTTCTTACAATACATCTGAAAATGAGTCTGAGTATTTGCCAAAAAATAATTCTCAGCTTCACCAGTACAATGCTTTTACACTGAAGATTGAAACTTTTATTCTGCAGATGATGACATCTGTGGACCAACGGAGTTTAGATAGCGGTATATTTTAATAAGAAAATTTAAACTTTAAATTTTCATTGAAAAATGTATTTGTATTTAGTGTCTTATATGGTGTATGAAATAGAATTTTATCCAATAAAGAATTTCACCCAAGAAAGATAAAAGAGAAAAAGATGGCATGTGGGTCTGAGGGTTAAGCTTGAGTTTCAAAGAAGATGAATTGATTCTACGTTACACCCAATACGTCAACTTTGATTGTGTTGATTCATGCAGTGTCAACCCCTATTAATGCCACATTTTGCAATTTTTATAATCGCTTCTACAACTGATTTATTCCCTAAATAGTAATTTAAACGCTCCAATATTCCATCAACAGAACAGAGATCAAGCTCCCATCATCATGCATACTCTCCCCAACAAACAAATTATGTAAAAATGGTAATCAGATATATCAATGATTTATCATGAAATATAATATACAGCATGTGAAACTTACAACTGAAGATACTTAATCTTGGGGGTAGGAATTTAGTTACTCCTTCAATCTGTTCTTTGAACAAATTTTGTTTCTCTTTCTCAAATTTTAGTCCTTCAAATTAAAATTAATCGTCTTAATTCCTATATTTTAAAAGATACTTCTTTCAATCACATACTTCTTTCAAAAGTTACAAATTATTTATGACAACATATTCGATTTTACTTTCTTATGATTAAATATCAATCACATTCAGTTTTTCTTTCAAATTATTCATTTTGACGAGATTTGATCCAAAGGAAAAAAATCAAGTTTCTTTTTCAGAAGTACATAAAATAAAAAATCAATTTGAAATTTGAAGACTGTAAATCAAACTGAGACCAAAGCGAATTGGTTTGACCAACTCTAAAAAGGTTCAACATTTTAGAAAATATGGATCAATGCCAGGACCAAAGTGATGATCACAAGACCAATGAAAAAACTTAGCAGTTTAATTTTCATAAATGCGCTCTCTATGCATATATATTATATAAAAAAAGAGAAGAGATTAAGTTATTCTAAGAGTATATTCTCGCCAACATTCTTTACATTTACTTTAATCTCACGACGAAAAAAAAATGAGTAATTTTTTAAAACCATTATATAAGAAAAAAGTAAATGTACAGATAAAAAATATATCTTTCAAAATTTGTCTTATATTGCTTTCATTATTCCTGTATGAAGACTTTAAAATTGAATACCATCCATTATATTTCAACAATTTGCTTTCTTTTCTAAAATACCAAGAAAATACGATAAAACCATCATTTCAGATGCTTAAAAATCTAGATTGAAATTAAATTCACTATACCGGAGATTTTAAAATTGAATGAGGTTTATTTTAAACATATTTCTGATAAAACAAGAAAATATATATACTTAAAAAATAAAGTCTAATTCCTAAAATTAGTTGTTCTAAACATATTCTAAAATGCTTCACATAAAATCGTAGTAAGTCATAATCAAAACCAAAGTAATGCACCGTTTTCTTCACTGCCCTTAATTCGCCAGATACGAGGGCTCTGCATCACCGCACAAACAAGTTCAAAATTCAGTAGAAAAGAACGCAAATAGTAACTAAACACCAAAAACGGTGAGGGGGAACACAGTTATAGTTACATAATTAAAATCACGACCTTATGCCGCATCTATGACTGACCTCTGCGTCGCATATACAACCTACTGCATACTACACTACCTACATGGTGTACCTGGATATCAGGACGATGTGCATAATCAGTCCATCCACAATCTAACAAATGCCAGAACTTTTGAATGGTTATGGCCAAGATAGTGACAGGAGTGAAGGATACTTCATCAGAAAGTGATCAACTGATTTGACATAATGACTGTTTCAATTTTCTGATGACCAAAATCCAGCGTGGAGATACAGATGAAATATTCTTTAGCTTAGTTAGCTCTTAATCTCAAGATTTCCTTCGCTGTTCTGCGCCGAAAGTACGACATGTGTTCCTACAAATGGAATTATGGGAAGAGGAATTCAATTCAGATACCACATGAAAAAAATAGTTACAAAAAGTGTGCCTTCCTCAGCAAATATGGCGAGGCTTAACTTAAAAACTAATCCATTGGATCATTTTAGAATGTTCAGTTGGGCAAGGCAACTTGGGTATTATAACAGCTAATGGTCACCATATACAACATACGTTGTTTAATCTTAAAAAAAATTGAAAGCAATTTACAAGATTTGAAAGTTGAAATGTTCTATTATTCAAACTCTTGGCAGCAAAACAATCTACCCTTTTTGACATTAAGAAAGTATTCCTTATCGAACAGGTGAATGAAATGACTTACCAAATAAGTTAATGGCTTCAGGAAAAATAAAATTCAATGCTATATAATGAACAGATAAACAAAGGCATGATTTTCTTACAGAAATGGAACACTATAATATCTAACCTGGTTGAAACACAGCCCCAAGTTTCTGCTATAGAAGTCAGCGTATTTGATCATAAAAACCCCACAATCATACCTGTTTAAACATTAAGTTGCATATAGAAAACAATTAGCCCACAAACTACAGGAAATACTGTTCAGCGCTACAAAGGAATAAAATGAAAAGTGAGATTGTATTCGTAAAGTATTGATGTCTAAAAAATTTCTTATTTTATCCTACCAAGCTCGCCATTAAAGAAATTCTTTCCCATAGTGTAATAGAAGAAGTTATATTAACTTTGTTAGACTATTCAGAAAGTCTTTATCCAATGCTAAGCAAACATCAATTTCTTAAAATAATAAATACTTAGGATCTAGATTTATATTGGGCAATTGATATGACATCAAACTCTGGTGAACAAAAGTCATATGTATTAACAGTAACTACAACAAAATGATCACCATGACTACCTTCGGAGAAGATAGAAAATTAAAACTTCCCAGCACTGAGCCCTTAGGACTAATTAATCCATACAAAGTCTTGATAATAAATAATCAACAAATTAATTAACAAAGAATCAAAAAATAGATATTCCTGTAAATTAAAAATATACGGTCAATGCATAAAATCTATTTATGGTGACAGTTTTCTTATAACCAATCAATGACAAACATTTCTCCCTTTCATTTCCTGAGTAACTCCCTTTTCTAATATTTTATATCTATACAATGATCTTTCATTTTTAATTTAGAAATTGCGAGATATATTAATTATATAAGGAAAGTTGTCTGAGCCAATAAGATATATAATTCATCAGCAGTGGGAATTTACCACCGATTATTTTTTTATTACAGAAGATATTTCTTCATTTTTAAACGGGAGAAATGCTAAACTAATGATCAGAAAACAAACCCATTCTGCTGCTCAGGAAGGTCTTCAACAAATTCTTTTTCCCAAGAACTTACATCAATATTTTTTCCAGTCTTGTCCTTTACTTCATCTACAAAATAGCTAGCCTGGTAGACATCAATGATAAATATCAGCAATTGCCACACATAAATGTGAAGACATCTATATATTTTTCCTGAGTTTCCATCAAATCAAGTCCTGTGAGAAACACGGACATGTTCCTTAACGGAATTGTGAGAGTGATGACATAAATATTTTTCTTCTAACCTTGAAAATGTTATCTCCATAACTAAAGGTCTAAAAACATGACACAATCCAGAGTCACACTTAGGCACCTCATCAAAGCAAAACACATTTATTTTTTGTGCATCATATAATAAAGATCTCAAGTTCCCTAAAACTAGCTTATATCCAACATAATTTTAATTTACAGTTAATAGGATCATAAACACAACTAACTCAAAAAGTATATTTATAATATATGCACAATGTCTAAATCTATTGTCCAAAAGTTTAATGTTCAGATTCAAATACTACGTCAACTTTCCGACACACACATATTTGGGTACTAATGAACCGTTATTTTATAATCACATATTTGGGTACTAATGAACCGTTATTTTATAATTAGGTGCTTATTCTATTCCATAGTTCTTGGTTGATTTATCTATAGATTAGATTTTGATTTACACTATTGAAAATGGAAAGATACATGACTGGGTTAAAAAATAGTGGGGGATTGAATTATCATTAGAAGTGTTGATGATTCCTGATTGAAACCAAATACTTTTCTACGACTATCACCAACTCGCTGTCATCACTTCCAATATCCTTTTACAAGCAATTGGCAGATAGGAATACCAAACTTGCAGTTAAACTTACCAGAACTTCCAGCGCATGGTTATCTGTTCCTCTCAGTGAATCCAAGTACTGAAATTTCTTATCTTTCTTATTGATAACAGCCAAGCACCAATGGATCTCTTTATGAATAGGTACAAAAATCTAGGAAAACCAAATATGGTAAAAGGTCAACATAAAATCCAATTTCGATGATTATAAGAAAAGCAAAAATTGATAATTCCTTCAACATAATTACTTTATCACATTCATGTAGGCCATATCCCAGTTTCTTTTGGCTGGTCCATCTCCTCACAGATTTGAAATCATAACCACTTTTGCCACTTATTAACTGGTAAGTAGAATTCACAAATAAAAACATCAATGACAGATCAATATGACTAAATTGCAGAGAAAATATAGATAAAACAAAACAAATAACATGCACGATGTTTCTATTTCCTACTTATGGCATGGATCGTGGAGTCTTGTTCATAATATTGATATTGGTTTGTGTTGAAGGTATTATTTGATTACATTAAATAGGGAGATATGACATGATCTGATAAGGAAATATCTCACCAAATATTTCTCATCATTAGATATTAATTTTATTCTTTATAATTGTATCTTTTCTTCATTATAAATAAGAATACTCATGTATCTACTCAACACACGGAATTCATTACATTCCTCGGTCTCTCTCTTCTAACATGGTACCAGAGCACTATCATCCGCCATGACTTATTTTGCCACAAATTCTTTCAACAATTTGTACCAAACTTGTAGATTTAACCACATCCCAACCCCAAAAAATACTCCAGGTTCATCAGCACTGGTAAGAACGTAGGGCAATGAACAAATTTTAAACAACCATAGCTAGAACTCTGCCTATGTGTGCTTAATCATCATACAGTCAGTCCCATGCCGAGATAAAGGATTGGTGTCAAGCAGTAGACAACCAAAGTAACTTTATTCACAAGTAAGTGTAGATTCATTATAATTTATAATAAAGTTTTTATTTTCTAATCAAATTTAGATAAAGATCTTTTCTAATCAAGATATTTTGGAAACTAAAATAAAATTACTCAGAAGCTTATGTGACTTTGTTATTTTACTTCATAATGCTAATATATATAGATGTTAATTTATGTTAAATTGCTCTCAGAGTTATATTTTGGTAGTCATTGATAGTGAATTTTGTCTTCATATCTTCTATATCTATATATGTTATGTTTTATTATTGATCCTGAATCTTATGATTCATGATTCAGAAAATCAGCCTTCATGTTCACAAATTGTGTCCCTATTGAACTACCATGTTTCCAATGCAAAACATTTTAAGACATGCCTTTTAGAAAACAGTTTCCATTACTGTTACTTTCCTCGGAAGAAATGAGCCCCAAAATAAATGTACAAAACATGCCCACATTCAAAAGATGCATGTGTTTGCAAGCACTATTCAGTTTATATTGATAGTAAAAGCTGGCTACCTTCTTGTAGAAAAAGGTATTGAAAAAATGACAGTTCAGAAACTTCTGCGGCTCTCTTCTCTCCCTCTCTTTTAGCAATTCAAGGTACAAATTTATTACCTGCAAAGGTAAAGGTATAAGATCACTAAATTTCAAATCAGTGACTTTTAAATTTTAAGCTAGATATTAACTTTCTTCTCTTCCTCAGCAATTCAAAATAGTTTAAACAAACAATAAGCAAACAAGGTAACCTCATCATTTAACCATGCACCCGGTCTAAGGCACTGAAATTTTTCTCCTGAGACCTCAATGCAAGATTTCTCATGGGCAACCAAGATCTTCCTCCTGTAGAAGCAGACCCTCAATAAGATAAGGAACAGCTTAAGCCTTTGTCAATTGCATATAGCCAAAATTTCTAAACATACCTGTTGGCAGAAAATGCACGTGCAACCTCAACTTCTTCCTCTTTAGTAAGAGGAATAAAAGGTTCCAATGGCACTTCCTGAAAGCAATACTAAAATTTTGTCAACTGCACTAACATTTACACTGTTTCCTATGGCTTGATAACACAGTGGCACATTGCAATGCATCATTCATTAAAAATTCATCAAAAAAAGAACAGAAAAACATACGTCATAATTACAGCCTAATCGGACAAAATATAGAAACATGGGGCAGTTAAGTCTTTACCTCTACTACTTCCTTCTTCGGGCGCAACAATTCAAAGGTGGACCTACGCTTCTCGTTAAGCTTAATTTCAGCGGACAGCCTCTGAATGGTATCCGAGCGCTTTTCAACAGCCTCAAGCAACTTCCTGTAGGCATGAACATCCGAAAGATCACGAACCGGAGTTAAAGACAGAGTGTCCATCATCCTCACAGCATTAACAATATTCAAATGGCCGTTAGTTAACTCAGAAACCACAGATGAAGTTGACTGCTGCTGATGACCACCACGCACATCCTTAGCTTCCAAATCCTTCACTTCAGTCACAACCAAATCACCCTCTTGCCACTTGTGCTCCGTCAACACAGAGCGCACATCCCGTCCATCTTCCCTAAAACGAACCTCCTCCACACCAGAATCTTCGGAAACCATGCCCTTGGGACTATCATCATCCACTTCATTCACCTCCTTACCCTTTTCCCCAAACCTAATGCTAGCTAAGGCTGAATTCTTCGCCCTCTCGTAATTTTCACTCAGCATGTTGCCCACATCGTTACCAATATCTTCCTTGCGATCACTACTAGCATTCAAGCTCGATTTCATACTATTAAAGATAGGAAAACCAAACTTACGGGGTCTACACGGCGCGTGAACCTCCCTACGCATCAATGGCTTGACTTCGGGATATTTGGAAATTCTGGAAACGATACTACTCGAGGATAACACGGAATGGGCGTGGCTTTGGGATGTTGTTGACAGTCTGAGCCTTTTGGGATTAGGAGATGGAAGGTGGTGATTCGCGGAGAGCCAATGCTGGCGGCGCTTGCCGTTGTTAGTTACGACGGCCATCGGAGAACGAGCATGTCCGGTGGGGGTTGGTAGAATTGGGGATTGGGTGAAACCCTAACGGTGAAGGAAGAGAAACGGTTGAGTTAGGGTTTATGAGAAATTGTATATGAGAGAGTGAGAAGGTGGGATTGAGAAATGAGGGAAATGGAATGGATGGAAGAGTTTGAGCGGGAGAAATTGAAAGGTGAGAGGCATGAAGAGATGAGAATATGAGAAGAGAAATTGGGGTGGGAAGTGAAAGGTGGTGTAGATCCCTTGATTGGCGATTCACCTCCGTTTCTGTTCCGCCGACGACCTTTGCCTTATATATTTTGTTTTCTCTTTCGCGGCACAAACAACAATTAGTCTTCTTTCACAAATTTTTCCCTTTTCTACCTTAAATTAACACTTATCTTAATTAACTTTAATCTACCAAAAAATAATAGAGTTCGTTTAGTTGTGTTTGTGATAATTGGCATTTATCAAAATTAGACCTAGAGGTCAAGATAATCTCCAGAACACAAGTAAAATTAAGCAATAATGTGATTCTTTTCAAAATATATGAGTTTTGTTTCTTTTTAATTGTTAATATTGACGTGGACACAGACATGTTTCATTAGAAGGCCTAATGGAATCTAGTGTGGTGAAAAAAATATATACAAACATATTCGGTATAAATAAACAAATTTAATAAGAATGGCTTGGAACATATTCTATATAAACAAATTTATTAAGAATGGTTTATCTTACCACTTGGGTATTAAATTAAGACGATGATATTTTGATATTACTATTTATTTTTGACACCATTTAATATTAATATATATTATTATTTTATTCATATATAATATTTTATTAATAAAATATAGTGTCAAAATAAAAATTAAAATAAATAGTAGTATCAAACTACCATTAAACTATATATATTTTTTTTTAAGAAACCTCTCAACAATAATTATAAAAAGAAAAAAGTTAAGTTTTTTTTTTATAAATTAGAAACAATTTATGGATAAATTAATTTATAAAAAATTGGTTATGTAATTATTTTAAATAAAAAAGTGTCTGAGAGATTTGACCAAACGGAGGTAAACAACCAAGGAAGGACTAGAGTAAAAAAAATCTTATTTTAATTATAATAAAAAAATAGTAATGTATAGTAAAAATATTTATTGTTTTGTAACTTACAATATGTTTTATTTATTCATGAAGTTAATATTCATTTGAGATAATAATAACATTTTTTATGCATTTTAAAAACATACAATTGAATTAAATTATTTGAAAGGTAAAATACCAATTAAAATAAATTTGTTAAAAGTCTAGAAAGATAGTGAGGGAATACTGTTATAATAAGAGTTAATTTCATATAATCAAATGTCTAAGTTATATATTTATTATTAGAAAATTTTGATCTGTTTTAGTACTGTATATTTATTATTAGAGGATATAAATTTTTTTAAATTTATTGTATTGATTTTTTTTTAATATAAACAAAGTATCTAGTGTTGTTTTAGAAAGAGAGGGTTGTATTCTTATCTTTCTATCTTTTCAGGAATTTAACATGATATTTAGAGTTCCTTATAAGACTGTGTTGGCCTGGTAGTATTGTTAAAGAAATTCCTTTTATGAATTTTTCTTAGGTTCACTTTCATAGTTTCTTTCTTCCTTAACTTTTTTGTCCTGGTAATCAACTTCTAAAATAGTTTCTGTAGTAATTTCTAATTATATTGTTAGTACTGAGAAGATGTATGGGTTTAACAATCATTCTACTTGGACTCCTGAAATAGGGTTATGGTTAAGTGAATTGTGATAGAAATCTGATCTCACTGTCACTATTAAATCTCCTTTTACAAAACATTGGGAATAATTGGTAAGGATTGATGGTGAACTTTGTAGTTTTATTAAATCCATTTCACTCAAACCCATTTATTTTGTTACGAGTATATGCACTAGTTTGGGTTTTTTTTTATGACCTTGGACTTGTGTGGCCTGGCACAAGAGTATGTGACCAAATTTTGCAATTACCAATAAATCCTATTATGACTTCTACACCATCCACATTCTTCCTTATTCCTCAAAAAAGTAATAATGATGCACATTCTGGCACAAGTAATTCTAAAAAATCATCAAAAATGCAAACACCTGTCATATTGGACTTACAATCAATAGGTGTTGGAGATTCATGGAAGCTATGACTATTTCTACACTAGGAATTATTTACAAATTAAAAGCTAAAGGAGGAGAAAAATGACTTTTCGAGGATCTTAACTTCTATGTATGTTTCAATTTCATTTAGAAAATTAGATTGAGTTGAACTCAATTAAAATTTTGGTTTTAAATTAATTAAAATTTGAGGTAAATTTTGTTTGTAACTAGAATTGAATGAAAAATTAGATTGAATTGAACTCAATTAGAGTTTTAGCCATAAGTTAATTGAAATTCAAAGTAAATTTTATTTGTAACTACATTTGAAAAAAAAAAAGAAAAAAAAAAGAAAGATACCTACACAATTTGACGTTCAATGAAAACTTGTTGTTCAGTATTCAAAATGAAATCCAAACACACTAAGTCTCCTCTTCTTAGGCATCATTTGTCATAGTCGGAATGCAATTGTTACTGTTAATCCATATACAAGATAAATAGATGTTACAAAAAAGACATTCTCTTTTTACTGCAAAAAGGACATCTGATATTGCATACATCATAACATGTTGGTTGCTTATACTATGAAAGAGAAAGCAATGCTAAATGGTGTATATGACAGTGATCCCATGTTTTTCATAATGGCATGCAGCTTCATGATTATCAATGTTTATCATGTACAATGAAGCTTTCACCATCGTCCGTCTCCTAACACGGGAGAAAAGGAAGTACACGTTTTACAACAGAAAAGGCTGACCAGTAATTTTCCTATCCCAACAAACAACCATTAGTATTTCAGCTATGGAATGCAAGAACTTTATGCTTGTACTGTTTTCATACAAGCTGCACTACAGCAATGACCCTTAGGGCACCGTTTTGGAGAAGATCAGCAAGCTCATCAAATAGCAGAGCAGTTCGCCAACCCCATCCCTTAGGAAATTTAGGTAGAAGTGTGCCTGTTTGTTTAAAGCTTCCAAACACCATCATTTCCCTCTTGGATGGGACAGTCAACTGAATGTGAAAAACAGAACAATCCCAGAACAATTAAAAAAAAATGATAGAAAGTGAAGCACCAGAACAAATGAGTAATTCATGACTGATATTACCTGGTAGCGTGCAGTCACCTTTTCTCGTGAGTCAACATACATGTGCACCTGATAAGACATTTCAAAGATACCAAAGTTAGATACACCATCTAAATGAAGATCTATAGTTAAAGCAAAGTAAGTATAAATGTCAGGCCATATAATCAGGCAAAGTAAAGTAAGTATAAATGTCAGGCCATATAATCAGCTGTCTAAAACCAAAACGAAATAAAAAGACATTGTACCATCGCTAAAGGCATTAAGCCTTCCAAACTTAGCAGCATAATAATTTCAAACTATCTTTAGGTCCAACTCATTAAAATAAAAAAAATAAAAAAATCTTCAGCTAACCTTTCCATGTATATCTGTTATCTCTGCTTTCCGACGATGAAGAAACAACCCTGCATTGGCATTGAAAATAAGCTTCCAGGCAGACAATATTTTCTTTATTTAATATTAATTCACATCCCGAAGGTAAGAATTTTGGTGTATTAAAACATTACCAAGGGTACGCCGTCCCTGGGGGTCTTCATCATTAAAAGCTTGTACACTGACCTGATGATTCAAACAAACAAATTTTATTCATACCAAGACATGCAAAATCATCTTAAATGACTATGACGATGAATTCACGTCCATGTACCTTCCACAAAGAACCAGCATAGAAAACTTCTGTAGAATGCTTGACCTGGCCATCACCAAGCCTGTGCACATCCTCAAAACGTACACTGCAACAACAGTAAAAATTTACAGAATTTACATAAATTGATGAAGCTAAGTGCCCAGGAATTTGGGAACCTTGAAGAGAGTAAAGCACAAACATGAAGAGCCAGAAGCAAGACAACCAACATGTATGTGTTATATGACAAAACAACTGAAACAGAAAAAAGAAAAAGAAATAATAGAAACTGCAAGAGGTCCCCCTAAAACCAACCCAGATTGAAAGATACCTTCCATGGATTCAGGAAATAGCATAGATTATAAAATATTAGACACATTAGAATCCAATTTAAAAGAAACATATATCTGAAAAAGTTAAGAAAGAACCACCACTCAAGAGCAAGTATGTATAAATTCCACTCATCAAAGCAGACAACTAACTTCAATTAGGGGCGAAAATAGTTTGAGGGACACCCGATTGAGATGCAAAATGGAGAAAGGAAGAAACGCAGAGGAAGATGACCCACAAATGATACAAGTATATGAATATTTTACGCATGACTTAGGAAGTCCTACAAAATAGCATAAAAAACCAGGTTCTGGTAATGAAAGTATCAAACGAAAACCATCCAAGGAAAAACAATTTAGCTGGGGAGGATTATCAGATCAAATTGACCCACTACAAGCTCATGGAATGGTGAATATGCAAGCTGACCCACCACTATAAATATATACCTCATGCATGTTAAAAATTGATGATAGTTACAAAGGGGTTAACTTACCCAAAGCGAAAAGGGGGGAAATGGCTTAAAGGTGTTTTCATATCCAGTGATATAGAAGTACTGTTGACATTGTCCCATTCTATACCAATGGTATGTTCTGGTGTCTCTAACATCTGCATGGGGATACCACCAGTACTTGCATCCCCAGCATTACTTCCAGACATGCTGCTTTGCATGCCCATTTCATATCCCCTTTGTGTTAGCTCTGTATGTACATTTGTTCCATTACTCCCTCCCAGGCTTAAACCAACTACAGCTGTCAATCCATCTCCAGAAAGGTCTCCATTTGGGTCAGCACGTGTCTCTGAATCATCATTGGCTGCTGACTGAGGATAGTTTCTGTTGCCAACACGAAATGGTACACGAGAAAAGACAAAACGTGTAGGAGGTGAAGCAGATGCCGGAACAAAAGTAGTTCCACGGCCAATACCTGCAAGCCCATCAATGGCACCTCTAACATGCACTCGTACAGGTCTAAAAAGGCCATTTCTTTCACCTGCAGAAGATTCAGCAACATATATATTTCCCACACTGCCAGGCATAATGTTCTGATTATGTTCTTGCATGTAAGATCCAGTTGTAGAAGCTCCATGTGAAAATGCAAATTGCTTCTGACAAGTACAATTCATGAGGGAGCAAACTTTGCATGTATCAGCTGCAATTTCTTGTACTCTCTGACTAAGAAGCATCTAAGAAAGAGATAAATTAAAACACCAAAACAATAATGTCAACATTTCCCAACCAAGAAATTTGTACCAAAAATATAAATCTCTGTACCAAGTTCAACTACCTATATATTGAATCATTGATCTGCGGAGATTAATTTGTAACATATTTAAATATTTTCAGGGACAGAAGTTTTAGGAGGCAGATATTGGGTTTGTTTTAGAGGCAAAATGAAAATTATAACTTGTTACTACAACTTAGTTGTTTGATTTAGAGGCATAATGGAAACTGTAACTTGAAATTATATAAGCATTTTTAAGATGGAAGATGAAAACTAATTTAAAAGACATTAATTTCAGTCCAACCTGCAGCCAAAGACCATCATTTACAGCTTTGCAAGGGAAACCTAATTCTTCAAGTTGCTTTCTGACATTTAGAAGCGCATCAAAAGACATATTGCAATATAAAAGGGACCCCCCTTCAAATATATTGAAAAATGCATCATATTCATCCCCATGACCTCTGTAGTTTCCTCTGGTGTGAGCTTTAAGCTGTCTTCTGCCAACAACTTGGCCATTCCATGACACATATCTTCCCCAATCACTGGATGTGAGCTCATTACAAGAATTCGACGAAAAGCAATGTCTTGATGAATCCCTAACTAACCAACTATTGTCCTCCAACTGGTAGCAAGGTCCTTCTTCAGATGGTCCTTCGATACCCACTCCAGGGGCTGCCACAGCAGTTGCTCCAGAACCAAGAGGCATCTCCACATAGCATGCTGTTCTCATCCCATTTGTATCAGGTAACGAATTACCCAATGATGTTCCTTCCACGTCACAAGAATATATTGGATTCAGGTTTGGTGAACTGACATATGAAGCTTGTCGAACCTGTTCACTGGAAACAGAAACGCCATCGTTGAAGTCTGCCACTGGATCTGCAAGCTCAACTAGAACCCTTGGAGTGCTAGGGTCCGTTAGATCGCTTTTAAGATTCATTTTCCCAATGTCAGTTTCCAACCTCTTACTAGTGCAACTATCAATTACACTTTTTCCCTTGCTGTTAATAGAATCAGCATGAATAGCACTAGCAGACTCAGAACCAGAAATTCCATGCGAAGGATGTTCAACCTTGCAATGAGCACCTTTTGCCAGGAATGTGTGCAAAGCCAATTCAAACCTTTTTATAACATTATAGAGAAGTGTTACACAGCTTACAAAACCCAATCTGTTGACCACAGAACCCAAATAAAAACTTGGAACAACTTACCGTTTCTCTTCATTGGGTATCCATAGATCATTAGAAGTCAGTAATGCATGTAATGTTTGCGATGAAAGTTTAGGAAGCACCTGCGACAAGCAAATGCTTTTAGTCCAACCTAATCCTCACACTCATAATAAACATATAATAAAAAACCAGAACAGGCACAACTCCAACATGCAAGCACTTCTATTTGCCTCATTACCTCTTTCAATTCCATTCCACCACTTTGACAAAGGTAACCCCAACAAGCAGTTCTAACACGCTCCCCATGAATGCCATAGTCTTGGTTCTCGGCGAACACCTAGCTTACAATCGATCATAAACCACCAATAAATAACTAACCAAATCTTTTTACAATATCATTTAAATTTCACAATGAGGATATACAATCATCTGGATCCTTGAACCTGATAAGCCAAGAAGTTTGAAGTCCACAGCTCAGATATAATGAAATCTGTACAAATTCCACATAAATCCTGCACATATGTATAACACACCAAATGAAAAATATTGCAAAATTTAATAAGCAATTACTAAAAGAATAAAATATATAAACAGTTAAGAAGTCATCAACTTATCGTGGAAACATCACACCTGAAGGTCAAGGAAGGATGCGGCAGCAAGAACACGAAATGCATTATTATCATTAAGCTTAGGGTGGTGCCCGTATAGGTATGCCAAAGCCATTGCAATTGCCTCATCATTAACATTCTTATCATCAACATGCAGAGTCACAACAGGAGCACCGGCTTCTTTCCAAGGCCCGTGAAGCATGTTCCTAACACTCACGAATCATGCGATAAATAACTGTAATCTTCTAAGACTCACAAAATAAATATTTTAATTCTTCTCAGACAAACAAAATAAAGAGTTTAATAGGCATATAGGGTCAATGCAAAATCTTTCACAATTTCAATCAATCAGAAATCATCCTCCTTAGTATGACTTTTATTATAGTTATCATAAAATCCAAATACTCACCATATAGGTTCATAATTCACACAACAATCGCAATAAACCTAAATATAGAGGCATGTGCTAAGGAAAATAAACCACAAAGTTTAGGAGTCGAAAATTAAATTAAGTACGATAAATATTATAAAATTCTTGTTAAACTTGCTTAAAATTGATGAGAGGCGAAATATTTCACACGTGACCCTCAGTAATTCAAAAGGTTCCATCAACAATGAAGCCATGGTTTTTCTACAAAGAGAAGAAACACGACAAGTGAAACAGAAGAGAGAAAGATAGAGAGGATCGTTCACCAACCATCGTCGCCCTCGTTGCAATTCCACTTAAACCATCCCAAACAGATTGTTGAAGCGAGTGTTAAAGTTGATAGATAGATGTAGAGCGATTACAATTACAAAATTAAATAAAATAATTGAGTTAAATTGTGTTAATCAGTTACCTGAAATAGGAACTGCGCGAGAGGATAAGCCGATGAAGGTGATAAGTGGAACCCATGGCATTAACGACGATATCGGAGAAGGAACCCGAATTGAAGCCTTCGATTTGGACATGCTCGCAGAGGGAAGCGAGGTTGCAATCGACGCCGCGCAACTCCCCAGAGGCGCCGTCGGAGTGCTGCGGCGGCGGAATGGCTGCGATTTTGGCTTTGGGATGTTCCCGATACTGAGGCTCCTCCATGCTGCACTGCACATCAAAACCACACTCTCATTGTCGATAACAGCATTGATCGATCCAACGGTTTTATTAGCGCGACAATTTTATTTTTATCATTTTAAGTATAACAATAACAATAATTATAATAAAAACCTTTTTCTTTTTCGTCTGCGTTTTGTGAATCTCTCGCAATTCAATTCATTGTGTTTGGGTGTTTGCAGATTCAGTGCAACGCTCGCTGGTGATCGAACCTTGTTTTGTGGATCACTGTAACAGTGTTTTTCTTTTTTTCCTTTTTCCCTATCCGAAATGAATTAAGAATAAAACCAGGGAAGTCTAAGTACATAGAAAATCAAAAAATTTCTCGACTTTTTAGATTAAGAAAATTGAATCTGAAGAAGAATATTACTAGATTTATTTAATTTTGAAAACTTTATATTTAAATTTATATTTCCATGATAAGTAATCACGTATAATAATATCAATCGCCCATAGATTGCTAATAGAAAGCAATAACTCATATCAATAACAAAAAAAAAAAAAAAAAAAAAAAAAAAAAAAAAAAATAAAAAAAAAAAAAAAAAAAAAAAAAAAAAAATAGTTGAATATCAAAAAAATGTTTGAAATTAGAAGAAATAACTATTATTAGATATTCAAAAGAAATTGAATGAAAATAAAAAGTTCCATATAATTACTTAGATAATATTATTTAATGAGAATGATGTTTATAAATGTAAATGAAAAGTAACATAAAATTCATTAAAGTTTAATAGGAAAAATAATTCATTAAATTTTATACGATTTTAAGTACTATATGATTTTTTTAGTTATGTATTTTTAATGAGAGGAAGGAAAAATTTTCTCCCTCTTCCTTTTTTTTTAATGAAGAGGAAAATGGAGAAATACACAGGTTAATTTATTTTCCTGAAAAATGCGGCATTGGACGGAGGGAAATACATCTGCCCAGTCTGCTTGTTCAATTTCACTTTATGCTGTCTCCGCTAAACTCCAAAGCATTTAAATGATTGAAGACTAATTGTTTCTTATTTATTTACCAATTTCACCCTTTCTAAATCAGCTTATTCAAAAATAGAATATAATTTTTACCCATTATATTATTTTTTATACATTCAACCAGAATAAAATAGTGAATATATATACGAATTAGAAAGGTGAAAAGAATGAGTTCAGGTTCTTTTAAATAATTTCATTTGCGTAAACTATAACAATTTAATTACGTGTTTTTTGAAAATCAACATTTTTAACCTTGTTTTATTATGCTTTCCACAGCCAAAAAAAAAATCATCTTTGTGGGTACTATCTATCTTCCACCTTCAAAAATATTATGGACTGTTAGGTTTGGGGTTCCATACCAAATAAATCTTCGAATGGCTGTGTATAAAACTCTATTATGGTGGCTTGGTGTGAGCTCAGTTATCTATTTTATCGATACATAGTGTTGGTGATTCTGAGAAGTAACCTGAATTTTTCTTATATTGTTCAAACTTCAAAAGCTACTACTGCTGCTGAAAGCATCCCAAGATAAACTGTGAGGAAGCAGACTATGAAAAGCTTAATCCCTAGTTGAAGTTCTGAATTATATATAATGTGCAATAACCACCAAATTGATTCTAGCCCAAAATCATGGCAAAAAAAAGTGAAAACAATTATCTGTAACTGGCTCTCAACGTGGAAATGAAATTGATGGTGGAAAAATTGAATCTAATCCAAACAAAATAGACTGTCTGAGGCAAGAGATGCAGCACAAAGTATTTCATCTTCAATGTATGAGGCATTTATGGGAAGAAGAGGAACAGAAGAAGGAAGGATGACTGAGCTTGTGCAGTCCAAGCTACAACCCATCCCTGCCCATTAAATGTTCAAGATTGTTAATCCTTAACGCTTTATGTGTAAAGACCAAAAACGTTTATAAAACTGCACAAGGATATGCTTTACACACTCCCAATCTATAGTCATGCTTAGGCAGAGTTCAGAAACTTGAATGTGTAGAAACAAACACTAAATTTATTATTCTTGCAATCTGAATTGATTTTCAAAATTTCAGATTTGCATGACAACCAGAGTATGAATCTCCTCACATATCCCACCCCTCACCTACTCCCAATAACCCTAGCACCTTCTAAAACGTATGCACGGACACTTCCCTTTGGAAGAGAAGTGCGGTATTGAAACGAGAATACCAAGAAAAATTTCCAAAAGGCAGACCACCGAGATTCAGTCAGTAAAAAGCATACTTCAACTCTTTGTGCCAGCAGTTAGCTCCATCAAGTCCAACTTTTGACTCTGATAGTGAAACAGTGAAATTTCACCAAGCGTCCACATATTCATGACAACCAATTGTGGTAGAGTTGCCGTTTCTTCAAGACTTCATCATGGACATTTCTTGTGGAACTTGATAAAGTAATGGTCATATCATACATTTTGACCTTGTTCTATTATGGCGCGCAGGGCCATCTCAACATCAGCAAGTGGTTGCCCAGCATAGAGTTGAAGCTGCCTCTTTTTCACCACTACCACTTTCTTGGAATGAAATAGTATTTCTTCATTCAGTTCCTGCCAATTATTAGTAGTGCACTTTAGGACAAGGTGTGTATCAAACATGATTGTACATTCTACTGCTAACTATAGGTTCATACAACTGGCCAGTAAATGATCGATTCCAATTTTCATATGGGTAGTAATGAGATAGGGCATACAAGATTCTTACTCGAATTGACACTGGAACTGCATCAGCACTAAAAGACCCCAAATCTTCGAAAAAGGATTGCAAAAGAAAACAGAAGTTGTTAGCATCAGCATGATCCTCAAAAGCAACAGTAAAGGAATCATCACTCTCGTCCTGTTCGTTAGATGTGGACTTTAAGCTATAGAAACCTTCTGATCCTTCCTTGGAATCTCTCCGCATGAGAATGACCTTCACAAATATAGATAGTCAATTTATAGTCAGAAGCAACTGGATACACACAGGGACATGTATAATAACTAAATGATAGTTCAAGCAAACTTATACCAGTACCAAAAGAGTTCTACAGTTTATGTGTCCTAAAACATGCAGGACAATGGCTTTATCAAGGTTTTTAAGGATAAACTCATGTATACAAGAAAAACATGTATGCTTTTCCACCCTCCAGGAGCTATTTACAAGAAAAACAACAACCAACATATCAGAACGTGCGGCATTGTAACATAAACAAAATGTTAACGTTAAAAACAATTTGTTTCATTTCCAAAATATGAAGAGTAGTGGGTGATTTACTTATTAAAAAAATTATTTAAAACATACATACATTTTTATTTTAAATTTTACATTACAAAACATTGGCTAGACATATTATGCAACTGAAAGACAAGTAAACAAAAATAATTTTTCTTGTACTCACAAACACATAACGGAGGTTCAGCCACCACAAATCAGTCTTTGTATCTGTTTGCTTAATTCTGTTAGCTGGTGAATGTTTTTTAGTTAATCCATGTCTAGAACTGCCATTTGTACTGTGCACACCATCCTCTTCAAACCTTAGGCCTGTGTCCTGGTTTTCTTCCACAAAAATCTGAGAGTTTTGTGTACTCAAGTCTCTTGATTTTCTTGACTGTATTACTTCCATCGAAGACATCCCAGAAGTAGTCTCCTGGGCACCACCTAAAAATATAAAAGTTAACTCAAATTGTGCTACATTTATCATAAACCAACCTATCTTTCACTGGCTTCTTCTTGGAACAAGTAAACAGCCAAAACCTCAAAAGAAAAATCTGTATATTCTTGTTTTATTCATATAAAATGCTAAATTCTTACTGCCCTAACCCATGTATGGTGAAATTTAAACAATAGCGCAAAAGAAAAAAAACATAGTCTAAAACTCGGGAAAAGAACAGTTATTTCAAAATGTTTCACTCCATCAAACTATGCAAGAAAAACCCAATGTAGAGTTTATGTATTCAGATAAACCATAGATATGAAAAACCATTTGGAAAGAAGTTATGAATCGAACCCATTACCATTGTCAGTCCTACTAGTTTTATTTCTAACATCTGTCTTCATATCTGGTGTCTCCATCTTCTCTTTCAAATTCTTCACATCATTTTGAATCACTTTGAACTCGTCATCAACAAATCTTCCCCTTTCTTCCGAAGGAACACTATTCTGCTTAGCAGCATCCCGATCATTCACTTGTTTATCTTCAAGTAACATTTGCCCTTGATCAGAAGCCTCACTTCCACAATCTTGAGCTGTTTCCTCACTCGCTGAATCCCTCTTTATCGCTTCAGAAGCTTTCCAATTTTGTGTCCCAGGAAATCCCTTGGGAGAGTTTGGAGCATTAGTAGAAGGGCTTCTAAATTTGAACTTCTTCTTAAACACCAATGCCTCATCTCCCTCATTCACTTTCTTACTGACACCCCTATCCATTCCAGCAGCAGAAATCTCACTAGCATCAATCTGTAACGCTGAGGTAATATCCTTAGCCCTAAAATTTAAACTATTTATCCTATTCTGCAGGTTTTTCAATCGCTCACTAATCTCTTTCTCAAATTCATCTCTACGACTAGAAACAACACCTTCTTCATCTTCATCACTTTCAAAATCCTCATCCTCCACATCCTCTTCCCCTTTCTTCTCCGATTCAATTCGCCGCGCCTCCTTCGCCATTTGTCTAATTTCCTCGATTTTTTCCTCCATTAAAAGCTGTTCCCCAGAAACACCATCAACCGGCAACGACACAGTTTTCCCATCCCCACCTCCCCTTCCATCAACCTCCAAATCCCCATTTTGGGGGCTGATTTTGTAATTCCCTATAGCCCAAACGGCGTAAATCGTCTGCAACACTACAATCCCCAGAAAATACACAGCCCCGTATTTGAAGACATCTTTCATGGAAACGGTCTCAAAAGCACCTTTGGCAACCACCTCGGAAACACGTAAGTCTCCCAAATTTTCAGATTCCCCGGCGATGGCTCCGGCGGGCGTCTCGCCGGAGGGAGTCTCAACACGGAGGCTGTCGTTTTCTTGGGGGTTGACGACAGTATGTGGCGGCAGGGGTGCAGATAGTAGAAGAGGGAGTGAGAGCGGGTTGGGTCCGGTTTGGGTTTTGAGAATTTTGGGTCGTAAATGGTTTTTCCTGAGCCGTTTCGAAGAAACTAGAATACGACGAGGGGTTCGTCCGTTAGCGTGAGATGCGAGAAGAGAGGAGAGTGCGTATTGCGCACTCGCCATTGGTACGAGGAAAGTGGAAGCTCTATTGGAATTCGAAACCTCAGAGAGGATGCTTGTTGCTTGGGTTAGTTTCCTCCGACATAAGAAGCGTCAGAAGGAGCAAAGCTCGCGTTCTGTTACGGTCAGTCTACACCGTTGAAGAATTCACCGTAAGAATCGTTCCTGGGCCTGACCCTGACCCTGGGCCTGACCCTGACCCTGGGCCCTGCTTCGGCCCCACTTATTACCCGCGTGGCCCAACTGTTTTTTGTCTTTAAATATGCTCGAAAGGATAGGTTGTCGGAATCTGAATTTTGAAATTTGTGTGCCCAAGTCTCAATCCCGCACCGCATGGCTTCTTCAGACTCAAAGGGATTCTTCTTCACCAACTCTCTCCCTCCTCAAATTCGAGCTCCTCTTACCCTCGAAGTCGATGATTCTGAATCCGACGACGTTTCAAGTAACGCCACACTTTCTCAATCTGATTACACCTCCCAAGAAGAACAAGAACAACAAGAGTTTGTTGAAGGCGATGAGTGTGAGGAGCTGTCTCCCATGCACGCTGCACCTTTGCGTGTCACTCCCTTTGCTCATTTGTCTACTTTTACTGACGAAGAGGAAGAAGAAGAAGAAGCAATAAGAGGGGACACGTGGAGTCTTGCGAGAGTGTCGGGGAACAGTTTTGGTGCGCCCACAGTTGAGCTTCTGGACTCGGAAGAAGAAAATCACGAGCCTTCTACTTATGTAAACTCGTTACCTGTTAGTCAATCATTGCTGGCGAATGATTTCGAATCTCTCGGTGGTAGTGACGACGAGAAACTGTATGTGGATGATGAGCATGGTCAGGGCCAAGCTCTTGGAATTAGGGTTGCTTGTGATGGATACTCGACCTCTAGTGCAACGCATTCAGATGTTATGTCGCAGCATTCACAAGACGAGCAATTTGGCGGGGCAAGAGTGGTTTTCGATGAATTGGAGAGTGTTAAGTTGATTGAGGCTGAGAGTGTTGAGTATTGTGAAGATTATAACAACAGCTTAATGCAGGAAAAGGATATGAGTTTCAATCTTCTACCAGAACATGATTCCCATGTACATTGCATGGCGGGTGAACCTGTGTCTGAAGCTTTTGCGGAAAATGTTGAGTACGGTACACGGATTCAACCCACGGAAGCTAATGCAGATGGAGGTGTTGCTGCTGATCAAGCGAGTGACTGTGAGAATCTGGTAAGTATAACTACATCTGTGGTAAACTCAAATGCTGAATTTCATGACTCTTCTGCTGGTTTTGAGTCCAATTATGGTGTTCATGAAGGTAACAAAACTCTTAGTGTTGAATCTTGTGAACTTTTTTGTCCCACACTTCTTCCGGAATGTTATTTGGAAAAGGATTTGTCTAAAGGGGTTAGTCTAGAAGATGAGGTATTTTGTGATCACAAATCACATGAAAATGTGGAAAAACTTGACTTCGGACACACTGCAAAAGAAGAGGCCGCCGTTGAGTTAAACTCCACATGTCAAGAATCAGAAAGTGAAAGTTGTGCTTCAGATGATGATGCAGGGTTGATGTCGGTTGCCCTTGAGCAGTTCAAGGAACAAATTTCAGCTCTCTCTATTCTTTTGGGTTCGAAAGGTTCTGGAAAGGATTCTCAAGGAATACGGGTCATCACGAGCTCACATGGAACGATGGACTTACCAAAGCCTGACGCAAAAGTCAGATTTATCTATGCTAATGGTGATGCTGAATCAGATGGTAACTCAGGTACAGTAACCTGCGCTGATGAATCCAGTCTGATCTTTCTGGAAGTTCCAGATAGTTTCAGCTCCTTACCATATAGCAATGCTCGATCTGGTTTCCAAAACAGCATAAATGAGACAGAAAAGGAAAAAATTCAGAAGATGCAGACCATAAGTGTGAAATTCTTGAGGCTTGTCCAGCGATTAAATTTATCTATGGAAGATTCCTTGGTTTCTAAAGTTTTGTGCAGATTGGTTGCAGATATTGAAAAGCGCTTGAATCAGGAATTTGTCATAAGATCAGCAAAAACATTAGCAAAGAAGCTTGAAGAAAATTGTCCGCATGATTTAGACTTCTCTTTGAACATTCTAGTTCTTGGGGAAAGTGGGGTGGGAAAGAGTGCAACCATAAATTCTATTTTTGGTGAAATGAAGGTTGTGACAAATGCATTTGAACCTGCCACAACTTCTATAAAAGAGGTTTGTGGAACTATAGATGGAATCAAGATCAGAATCCTTGACACACCTGGTCTGAAGTCCTCTATGAAGGAGCAAGCTTTCAACAGAAAGATGTTGTCATCTATAGAGAGGTATATCAGAAGGTTTCCTCCAGATGTCACTCTTTATGTTGATCGAGCAGATCTCCAAACCAGAGATTTAAATGATTTACCGATATTAAGGTCAATCACAAGTTCTCTCGGTCCCTCGATATGGCAACATGCAATTCTTGTTCTGACACATGCTGCTTCTGTTCCTTTCGATGGACCATCAGGATCCCCTTTGAGCTACGAAGTATTTGTTGCTCAAAAATCATATCTTGTTCAACAATCAATTATTAAAGCAGTGCGTAATCTGTGTCAATTGAGTCCAATTTTCATGTGTCCAGTGGCCCTTGTTGAAAACCATCCATTATGTGGAAAGAATATGTCAGGGGACTGTGTGCTTCCCAATGGACTTAGATGGAGAAGCCAATTATTAGCTTTGTGTTTCTCTCTGAAGATCCTATCTGAAGTGTCTTCTGTTTCAAGACCTCAAACGCTCTTCGATCAATGGAAGCATTTTCTCTTCCAGGACCATTCCCAGCCTCTGTGCCATGCAATTTCTTCGTTGTTGCAGTCTCCGGCTCATCTAAAATTTTCTGCCAATTGGAATTAATGTCTCAGCATTTCTGTGATGTCAATTCTCGGTAGACATGCTACCACTGGGACCATGATCTTCAGGGTCAGAATGTTAGCATTAGTAGCTTTGTTGATTTTTCTGTTTCAAACCTTAGCTACTGAAAGTAATGCATTTTTAGGGGGGACTTAGGGGGTAATAAACAACAGTGTCATGGCATTATAACTTGGTTTGGAAGTCATGCTTATTAGAAAATTCCACGATTATACGTCTTCTAAAAAAGGGAAGCATATATTCCTACATCCCAAGTGTTGATTTCAATGATTGTGCGATGTTGTAAAATTTATCTTGAAGTGTTTAATTATGTTTTTTAATCATTGCCTGATTTTCTAGATTCAATGTAAGCTTTTTATTTTAAACCTGCTTTAAAAGAGGCACTTCATGTCTTAAAAATGATGAGAAGTAATTAAAAAAAGTATGAATAATCAAATCATCTCACTGCGTATATATACGAAAAGGAATATAAAGAAGTTGATAGATTATATCCAATCCTAATAAAGTGGAAGATTGGTTCCTCATGCGTTAGAAATAATTCTTACGTATAAGCAAAGTTGCATAACTTTTTATGCGTTGAAGGAGAAACATTAATGAGAAAACATTTAATTGTTAATAGAGGAGTTAATAAGAGGATGGAAACTAACCTTTTTTATTCATCAAAATTTAAGTTAAGCACTCACTTCAACTATTTTAATATTAAAACTATTTTTAATATAAGATATTCAAATTTACGTGACATTATAAGATCACAAACGTAAAATAAAACAGTACTATCATACCAATGCCATATAAAATATTTATTTGATGGCAATGGTTAATATGAAAAAAAACTATTTAAAAAATTAAAACGACTAAATCCAAAATCAATAAATTATACAAAATAAAAGAGTGTTTAAAAGAAAAATAACTGTTACAAATTATAACACTTAAATACACATATAGAGAAATTAAAATATACTTAAAGTTTTATTATTATATATATATATATATATATATATATATATTAATATTAAAAAAATAGTTTATAAAACTTATGTTAATAATAAAAAAAATAGTTTATAAAATAATTATATAAAATTTATCTCTTAGTTTCTTTTTTCATAATTATTACGAAATATTTTAGATGTAATTATGTAGTTATAAAGTTATTATTCATTGAACACCGACTAATACATGTGTAATTTTAATTCGTGTATTAAATTATATGTAATATTATTATTTTTAATCAAAACGGACTTAATATCTAGTATTTATTTCAAGTGTGGGGGAGCAACGGAGTTTTTATATTGATTTTTTGCGTAAACAATGGGGTAAAATGAACTCTTGTTGAATGAATATTTGTCATATATTTTAGGTAGTAGTTAATTATAATTTTTTTTAAAGAGAATTTATCATGAAATTAACATATTAAAAAATTAAATTATATAGACAGCAATTTTGAGAGAACAAAATTTAAAACAAGTTATCTACTCGTTTTGAGAAGTAATAGACGAACGCAAGAAGAAATGGTAGTGAGTGTGGCTTAGGTTGGAGAATCGGAGTTATCCGAATGAATGAGTGAATGAATCTTCGTTTCTTCCTCACTCAGTTTGAGTTGAATTGAGTTGAGTTGAGCTGAGTGGTTTTTATCATGTCTCTTCTGAAATCCCTCACTTCAAATTCCTCCGCTTTCAATTTCAAACCAACGCAATCCACCATGGCGCATTCCTCTCCTTACAGGGTACTCTATTTACTATTTAATGCTTCTTCACCATAAATAACACGCTCAAGTTTCAGCTGCTGTTTGCTGTTGCTTTTCATTGCTTTGTGTCTGTAAAACTTCTGTTCCTTTTGCGTTTAGCCAATGATATCAAAGTGCTCCTGTTAGTCACGCATTGGATGTGTAGACGATGTGCTCGATGAATTGTCTAAGTGAGAATTGAAATTGTTGTTTGCTTTTGCCAAACGGAAGTGTTTCCGAAACTCTCCCTTCATTGTTTTAGCTTCTCCGTAAAATCGTGGAATATGCTTGCGTTGGTGTTCTAGTCTTCCTGGGAACGTCGTTCGTCTCGCAATTGCGACAAAATATACAAATCTGCCCGGAAATATTTGTTGTTCCGAAGAATTATTGTTGACATGTTTTTTTATGCAGGTTTTTCAAAATGTTGTGGTGGAATAAAGATTTAAGTGTGTGAATTTGGCAACATATAAACTAATTCTCTATATCTGATGGTTTGATGGATTTCTCTCTCTCTCTTTCTCTGTGCTGTAGTAACCTGTAATACATGTGTGACACGCTTTTTTAACATTCTCAGGTGCTATTACGAGCAGCTTGTTCCTCTTCCAGGAGAACTAACTCTGTTGGCTTGTTTCATTCCCGAGGGATCTCATCAGTTAAAGTGGCATCTATCTCACACGTATCATACTATTGTACTTGTTCAAGGGACAATTTATGTTCTTCAAAGCGAAGATCACGAGGGCCGGTTATGGCTGGAAAGAAAGCTTCTGAAGGTAGTCTATTTGCTATTTCACATTGCTTTGTACTCCTTTTTTCTAATCCGTTCCTGCTTGTCCTGTTAATTCTTTAGGAATCAAGCAAGAAGATGGAAAATACAAGCACACTGTTGATCTTCCCAAGACAACATTTGGTATGAGAGCTAATTCTTCAGTAAGGGAGCCTGAAATTCAGAAAATTTGGGAAGAGAATCAAGTATTCAAGAAAGTTGTTGAGAAAAATAGTGGAGTAAGTTTTGGGCTGTCCTCTCAGCTTTTTAACTCGTAGTTTTATGAACATATTAACCTACTTTAAATTACTTGATCAGGCAAATTTTATCCTTCATGATGGCCCTCCATATGCCAATGGTGATCTTCACATAGGGCATGCCTTAAATAAAATTTTGAAGGATATTATAAATCGTTATAAGGTATGCTTTATTGCTACCGTAATGTAACCTTTGAAGCATATTTTTTGTTTTAATTATATCTGACACGTGCAACAATATATTTTGCATTCTAAATTGCTGATATAATCTCAAGTAGGCACTAAACACGGATATTTTGAGAATATTTTACATTTTGTTTGTCTGCAGGTTCTTCAAAATTATAAAGTTTATTTTATACCTGGATGGGATTGTCATGGCCTACCAATTGAATTAAAAGGCAAGTATTAATGTTAGTATAACCAGATGTGGCTAGTTATGATACTATGTTGTATTCAAGAATGTCTTGTGTTGATCCTACATTTTTGTGTTTGGCTCATGTCAAAGTTGAATGAAGTCTTGAATTATAGATATAGTTTTTATATTCAATGTGTTATGTGCTTTTATTAATAAATGCATTTGGAGTAGTTGCAGATATCAATAAAATGTACATGTTGTGAAGTATAGGGAAGTGAACCCCTTTTGTTACAAAATACATTTTTGCACTAATTGATTCTTGCATTACATATATATTTTTAAATATCTCGAATTTTTATTAACAATTAGAATTTTAGGCCTCTCTCTTTTGATCCCTGTGATTTTGTTCTGGAAATAAGGACAATTTTGCCCTGTCTTGTAGTCATGTAGGCAGCGGCAAGCCCTTTTTATATTGTAAATGTATTGGTGAAGTCTATGATGCATATGATATAGGGCGTAAAAGAGGGAACAATTTTGTTATTATTTTTCTCAGGAATTATGATTTATTCAATACGTCATGAGCTTTGCCATCTAATATGATATTTAGGAGTGCTAGAACTCAATGTATATTTTTTTAGTTTTGTGATCTTGATTTTACAAGACCTTAGTTTAAGGAATTCAAATTATTTGCTCTCCTACATTTCTAGCATGTTTGCAATATCATAGAATTTGTTAATTCTTGCTTAGAAATAAATTGAATGATTTAGGCTGTTTAGATGAAAGTTGGCCACATGATTTTGGGAATTTCAATGCACATTCCTGAATTCTAAGACACAAAATGAAGGAGAAAGATTATTTTTCTTTAAGAGTGCAAGTTCTCCCAAGTAGCATCCAGACGTACACTTATTTTGTAGTGAATAGATATGCTTCCGAGTGTGTTTGAATGATGTGTTTTGATAGAGGAATTTAATTCTCAACTGAATTGAGAATATTAAAATGGCTTCATTTGGATATCTGATCTGAAGATATTTTTTTAATCTATAAGAGTTTTATAGGATTTTCTTCTAGTATAACGAAATGATTTCAAATAACATCTTCTCAAATGAAAGAATTGGAAATTCTTTCTTTCTTCCATTATCTCATTGTCAACTCTCACCTCAAAATTAAAGTGCTTGCTTGTATCACCCTATATACTAGCTAATAAGTAATAGGATAAAAGTTTTCACTTTTATTAAAAATGAATGTTTATCATTATTTTTTTGGGTTAAACATTACTTTCGTTGTCACAAATTATGTTGAAATCAAAATACTTCATGGTTGTTTTGAATTATTTCAGTTTTGCAGTCACTGGATCAGAAGGCTAGAAGTGACCTCACACCATTAAAGTTGAGAGCAAAGGCTGCTAAATTTGCCAAAGAAACTGTTAAGAAACAGATGTCATCTTTTAAGGTCCCTTTTTTGTTTTGCATTTCTTTCTTTGATTGTCTTTTCTTTATATTGTAATGTTTTTTTTTCTTAGTTATACACTATTAACAATTTCACATTTATTTTTCATTCTAATTAGTAGGGAAATTTTGTACCTTAAGCATGTTACTAAATGTTTGCAGCGCTATGGAGTATGGGCAGACTGGAATGATCCCTATCTTACTCTAGACCCTGAATATGAAGCAGCCCAGGTAGCTGGTACAGCTTTTCTCATGTACCCTTACATGATTGTTAATCAAACACGATTTTAGTACTTCAATGTGTCCTACCATTATATAATATATTTTGAAAGTTTATGTCTTTACTTTCAGTTAGGAATGTTGTGCTATCAACTGTAACAGAATGTTTTTCAATAGTCAAGCAAACAACCAAATAATTACTATATTTGACAAGAATGCTGTTTTTTGCTTTAGTTTTGTTGCTTGCTCGAGGGACTTGACTTCAAACTGTAACTGGTTATTGTTATGCAACCCTCATAAGTTGTTCTTATAACTTTCTAGATTGAAGTGTTTGGCCAGATGGCCTTGAAAGGCTATATATACAGAGGCAGAAAACCTGTTCACTGGAGTCCTTCATCACGGACAGCACTTGCTGAGGCTGAGTTGGAGGTATAATGATATACCATTATGTTATTCTTCATAATATGAACCATAAATCCTAAAATTAATGCTGCCAATATGTTGTTTAGTGTGGGTAGAACTTGAATAACTTTATATATGTACACATACAAAGATCATATACATTTCTGTGTATGTCCATGCAGATATATGCATGCAGTTTCTCTCTAAAATCTGATATGATGGAGCTTGGAGTATTTACGTTTCTACTTCTTTGATTTCTATGTAGTATCCTGAAAAGCATATTTCAAGAAGCATATATGCCATCTTTAGAGTTGTGAGTGCTCCTTTAACACCAAGTTCCCTATTACAAGAATTTCCAAATTTGTGCTTGGCTGTATGGACCACAACTCCCTGGACTATTCCTGCCAATGCAGGTATGTTTCATATTCTGTCATATTTTTCATGTTAGCTTATTTTTTCTGGATGTCCTTTACAGTTCCCTTGATCTTAGTGGTTTTAATTTCTTCATCTTACACTTATTCCTTTCACAAAGTCTCAGTGATAAACAAAACTACATATTTTTTCTTAATTTCTGTATCCATGGTTTTTTATCGTGTTTTAACTGAATCATTTGATATAATAGGCATACTACTAAACTTGCTGTAGTCACGCAGGTTGTCATTTTGCCTATATTTTGTATATTATTAATTCTTGTTAACTATTTGGCACATAAAAATACAGTGTATTATTTTATACCCAAAAAAATATGAATTATACCAAAAAAATTATATAAGTACTTAAAAGATTAAACTCGTCTTTGTTCTTAAATGTTTTTTAATTTAATCATCTTATGTCACTCTTTCTCTTCTTTACCTGCATTCCACTGTTCTACACTCAGCTGTTGCGGTGAATCCTAAGCTTGAATATGCTGTTGTTGAAATACAATCATTACTGGAGACTGACCCTGCATCTGGTGGAAAGAAAAAGAAAGGGCTTGGACTTGTTTTGGAGGATGCGAAGAAGCCATTTCTTATTGTGGCTTCAGAGCTTGTGCCAAGTTTAGAGGCAAAATGGGGTGTGAAGCTTGTTGTCAAGACAAAACAATTGGGTTCAGAGTTGGAAAACTACAGGTTGTTGGAAGTATGCAAATGAATAATTACTTCTTTTTTTTGCTTCCTTTTGATTTTGCTGTTATTTCCATAATATTTCATGTTAATAAGTATTTTACCTTTTACAATCTTGGGGAAGAAAACTTTATCCTGAGGGTATACATTGCTGTCTCAGGTATATCCATCCAGTAGATGATAGGGAATGTCCTGTTGTGATTGGTGGTGATTATATTACAACAGAAACAGGAACAGGACTGGTCCACACAGCTCCTGGACATGGTCAGGAGGACTACGTGACTGGCCAGAAATATGGACTACCCATATTTTCTCCAGTAGATGATGATGGAAAGTTCACTGAAGAAGCTGGGCAGTTTAGCGGGCTTGATGTTCTTGGTGAAGGTAACACTGCTGTTGTAAAGTACTTGGATGAACATCTCTCACTCATCATGGAAGAATCATATGGTAAGTTCCTTCTGTCACTAATCATAAGAATTCTGCAAATAACTATTGACTATATAATCATCATTCCCCATCCTCTCTGATGCAGAACACAAGTATCCGTATGACTGGCGAACCAAAAAACCAACAATATTTAGAGCAACAGAGCAATGGTTTGCATCTGTGGAGGGATTTCGCCATGCTGCTATGGATGCTATTAACCATGTAAAATGGGTTCCACCTCAGGTATGCTATTTTATTTTTCAAGTTTCTGTTGTTGTATAATATCATTTATTTGTAACATGTATTTTCTTAGAGATGTGCCACTTGTCATATTTGTTGCTGATATACTTGAATTGCTTAGGCAGAAAATAGAATCTCGGCAATGACTTCTTGCCGCTCAGACTGGTGCATATCTCGACAAAGGACATGGGGTGTCCCCATTCCAGTATTTTATCATATTCAGTCTAGAGAGCCTCTTATGAATGAAGAGACAATTGATCATATAAAATGTAAGAGCCCAAAATATGGTAAATTTATGTTTTCTTAATTCTCAAGAGTATAAATTATTAGGTTAGTATTTTTTATGGTACATGTACCATCTCAAATGTTACTGGACAAAACTATGATTTATTCTACATAGTTGAATGCAGTGGTAAATATTTAAAATTGCTTAATGGCTTATGCTTATCTAAAGATGCTTGTTCTGTCGAGGTAATTAGATAGTGAGATTGATCTTTTATTTTAATTTGATACTTTTTCAGCTATCATAACACAAAAGGGAGGTGATGCATGGTGGTACATGACAGTAGAGGATCTTCTCCCAAGTAAATATCGTGATAAGGCAGCAGAATATGAAAAAGGAACTGACACAATGGATGTATGGTTTGATTCAGGTACAATATTCTGGTCCAAATAGTTCTCCTCCCCAAATCCATGGTTTCATGTGTTTCTCAACCACTCCCATTTACACACTTTTGTGTTCAGGGACTGTTCTACATGTTTAATTAATTGAATTTTTTTTAGATCTACACCCATAACTGGATTATCCAGTTGTTTGTTGATGTTCCTTTTTCTTATTACTCTTTTGACCTCAATCACATGAATTAAATCTAGGACCTTAATCCCTTACTCTGAGCCCTCAGCATTATCCGCAGTGCTGATGATTTGCTTTGGCTTTTTACTTCTAACTTCAGGGTCCTCGTGGGCTGCAGTCTTGGGAAAAAGAGACTCCCTTAGTTATCCTGCGGACTTGTATCTTGAAGGAACAGATCAGCATCGAGGGTGGTTTCAAAGTTCTTTGTTAACAAGTGTAGCTACAAAAGGTAATAAGCCACTGAGCTTCTTTTATCATATTGATTATCTTCAAGACTTTAACTATTTGTCCCTTATTTGGTTTTATCAGAAGTAATGTTCTTTTATCTCACACTGGTGAGGCAAATGTTTTTTCCTGATTGATATTTAGTGTTGGTTCTATTTTGAGATCAATCTCACTTTTCTTGCTGTGTTAAGCAAACCATTAGCGGAATAGCTTTTGTATTTGTTTGTTCACATTATATAATTCAACAGCATAATGCCTGCAGATAAAGATGCATACTTGTGTTTGGTAGTGTGGTTGAGAAGGTCGTCGTATGCTTATACATTAATTGGAAATGAGATCCAAGTGAGTTGGGGCAGTTATTATTAGGAACATATGTGATATTAAATAACTTTTGTTTTATCGGTAATTCTGCATTAGTTCTGCATTAGAACCTGCATGATGGCAATTATACACAAAAAGTAGCTTTGGGCAGTTATGTATTAGGATTGTATCTAATAGTAATGTAATTAAGCAAGTGTGATGTTATTTGTAGTTTGTCAGCAGAGAATACTCTTTTTATACACAAGTTTCTGGGACAGCAAGCGTATTGTGGGATTATGTGTTATTTCTGTGTTCAGTGCTGTAGTTTATTAGTTTTTATCAATTGGTGTTCTTTCATTTTGTGGTCTGATATGTTGAATCAGTGGGAAGGGAAATCTGTGAGGCCTGCAAGGTGATCATTTGGGCTGGAGTTTTGATTGTGTAGACTTATTAGTGGAACAGTCAAAAAAATATCAAGCTGATGTGGTACAAATGGATGAGAGGATTGGACACATGGAAGAGAGCCATCTCTTTGATATGTAAAGGCTGTTAAGGAGCAGAACAATGGTGGAAAATGAGAGTTCCAATTATAATAACCTAAGATGATCAATCATCTTAGGTTTAAGAAAATCCTTTCAACCATGGCTCAAATTCGAATTTCCAAGGTTTGGATAAGTACTGTATGGTGATTAACATAGTGGAACTGCCAGCCTTTACTGGGAAGAGCCTGAGGGTTGGATCACTAGGGCAGAAACATACTTTGAAGTGCAAAATACTTTAGAAGGAAATAACTGATGGAAGCTATTTATTAGGATTATATCTTATAGTAGGGTGTGTAATTAGGATAGCATGTTATTATGTGTGGTTTGTGGTGTCAGACAGTATTGTCTACGGAAGACTTTTGTTTGAGATACCAAGTGTATTGTTGTAGTATGTATGTTTTTCTGTTCACTATTGTACTCTATGAGTTTATCAACTAGTATTGTATCCTAGATACTATAACATTGTCATTCTTGTTGGATACAGGGAAGGCTCCATATTCAAGTGTCTTAACACATGGATTTGTATTGGATGAGAAGGGCTTAAAAATGAGCAAGTCATTGGGTAATGTTGTGGATCCACGTTTTGTGATTGAAGGAGGTAAAAATCAAAAGGTTAGTTATATTGATATATCATCGAATAAATTAGTCTTTGAATAATTTTTCTCTCCTTAAAGCCCCTCAAGCAAGGGTTTTTATCTGCTTTATTCACAGGAGGCACCTGCATATGGAGCTGATGTCCTCCGACTCTGGGTGTCTAGTGTAGATTATACAAGTGACGTGATGATTGGCCCTCAGATTCTTCGTCAAATGTCTGAGGTTTACCGAAAGTTGCGAGGAACTTTGAGATACCTCTTGGCAAATCTTCATGATTGGAAAGTAAGTTTGAATTGTGTTGAAGTTAAAGCCTTTTGTTTGATGCATAGCTTCTCCTTTTCTTTGTCTGTAGTTACTGCCTCTTGTCACTTGGTTATGTTATAATGTTGTCACGCTTATCTTTGCCGATCTCTGGCTTTTATATATTTTTTCCACTATGTCATCTCTGTTTGTGTCTCATTGACAGACGGAATACACTGTCCAATACCATGAGCTTCCGAGGATTGATCAACATGCACTTTTTCAACTTGAAAATGTTGTAAAAAACATTCAAGGAAATTATGAAAATTACCAGTTTTTTAAAATATTTCAGGTAATTTTTTGTATCTTCATGAAACGTTCCTTTATTTGTAATGTGTAATTATGCATAGGTTTCATCCCTTAAAGAGGGAAAAAAGGAAAAATTATACGGATCCAGTGTCATAACCATAGAAATATATGCTTGGAATGTTGTGATATGGGAAGTTTTTTATATCAAACTTTTGTTAGCTTAAGCATATCATTTTGGTGGATTTTTTTCTAATTGAATTGGTTAATTTTCAAAATTCACATTTATCCCCTCCATTGTCTCAGATTTTGCAGAGGTTTGTTATTGTTGACCTGTCAAATTTCTATTTTGATGTTGCCAAGGATCGACTTTATGTTGGGTAAGTTTCTCTGCTTTACGTCCTCTTTGAGGATATTTAACATGCATTTCCTTTATGGCATCGAGGAATAGATACCTGTTTTTCATTTTCTTAACTGTTTCTGTTTAATTCCATAACTCATCTCAGTACGCTTAAAATTCTGCAGTGGATCAACAAGTTATACGAGGAAAAGCTGCCAAACAGTTCTTGCAGCTCATCTCCTTTCCATTGTGAGAATCTTAGCACCAATATTGCCCCATTTAGCTGAGGATGTGTGGCAGAATCTTCCTTTTCAGTATATAACTGAAGATGGTTCCATTGCTGAATATGTATTTGAATCAAGATGGCCCATCTCAAATGAAAGATGGCTTGCCCTCCCTGCGGAAGAAATTAATTTTTGGGAGAATATTCTTGAGGTACCCTTTATCTCAGATTTCAAGATAAGCTGATGCCAATCTGAATCAATATTTCCACGTGGTTCATGACAGAATAATAAGATAGTCCTTTCTACCCATGAAAAAAGATGTTTGAACATTAAGGATGATAAATAAGAGCATGGCTACATAACCACCTTTAAATCAAAATACAAAAATAACTCAACATTATCTTTGTTTTACATAATTTAAATTCACAATGTCGATGTGTTATCTACTATGTAATGTCTG
>Ga0099824_1000031_pt1 | contig 83737 bp, 34 predicted proteins | sample SiratrowhiteBW_FD_76837 | JGI IMG/M metagenome (GOLD analysis project Ga0099824, IMG submission 76837) | Root nodule microbial communities of legume samples collected from California, USA - Siratro white BW | ecosystem: Host-associated > Plants > Roots > Nodule | place: USA: California... | reverse complement strand
GGAGATTTCCTTATGAATTTCATATCAGAGGAATCGGTGTGAATGATTTTTATTTGTGCATCAATTGAGAGTAGTTACGAATATTGCATTTTATTATCAATTCCAAAATACGAATGAGGGAAAAAGATGAAGTTCAATCCCAAAGTCCTTCTAGATCTTGCAAACTCTGTTTTATAATTGTTACTTGTATTTAATTGTTCTTTTACGTTCTTAACTCAACTTATCATCAAACCTTTGTAAAACCTTTACTTACTTAGTGAGTAGTGAAGCTAAAGTTTAAAACAAAACTGTTCTCTATGGGATCGACATCCTTACTTTATAAATTTATACTACTTGTGACTCGGTACACTTGCCGGATAAAAGTCTTAACACAAAGCTTGTCTTGTGGCTAAAGGTTATACACAAATTTTTGGTTTAGACTATGGTGATACCTTTTCTCCAGTGGTGGCAAATATGGCTTTTGTTCACTTATTCATAGCTATGACAACTCTTCAAAGATGGTCTCTTTATCAATTGGATGTCAAAAATGCTTTCCTTAATGGGGATTTGATTGTGGCTTGGCCCACCTGGCTTTCGCCATGGGACAATTGATGCTACCAGCAACAATTTCCCCCTTAGGCCTCGCTGGGAATCAAACTCATGAACTTGGCTCTGATACCAATTATTGGATCGAGTTCTTACTACTAGGCCAAAAGTTATAGTCATTAATCAAGACACAACTCTTTCTTTCTAAGATGCAGCAGCCTAAGTGTCACTTTTATTCGATTGTGGCTTGGCCCACCTAACCCGCATCACGGGACAATTGATGCCATCTGCAACAAACAATCTGAGTTGATTTATTTTACTGGAAGTATTTTCAACTGATTAAGTTTGGAAAACAACTCTTTAAAAACATCAATATAACAATTTTACTTGCAAACTATTAGCAAAACAGATTAAGGTGACTTATCAATATTCTTAGAGCAAATTTCAGTTATCGTGACTCCAACAAGTGGAGCAACACACATACCTAAAACATTAACATAAAATTCTTCAAAATTCTTCATCAGTTGACTTCATTAAATATTTTCTTCATCACTACCAACAGAATCCTGAGAATACATGCTAATTGAATCCATTATTTCATACTATTTCTTTTGTAAATTGAAATTGAGGGTTTGAATAAGTTTTGGAATTGAAAACATATAATAAAATGATAATAGAAACATTATAGGAAATTGAAACAGAAAACAGAGTAATGAAATAGACCATCTAATTGTAAAACGCAAACAAATTCAAGAATTATGAAAACTAAGTGTAACTATCAGATTCACTATCAATAGTTGTTGCTAAACTATATGGTAGTTTTGACAATGAAAATTCCAACGTCTAATCTAATTGTTAATGACAAAAATGTAAGAGTGCAGAAAATTGTAAATGAAAGAGATTGAAAATAATAAAAATTGAAAGGAAAGCAATAAAGTTCTTCAAATGCAATTTTGAGAAAAATATTACAAGATAATATATTGAAACCAATTCTCTACTCAACTATAAAATATAGTAGGACTGAAATTTAAATTGTAATTGAGATAAACTCCGATTGAAAGAAATTCAATGTATGAACTTAAATGTAAAAATAATAATTAAAAGGAATATAGTAAAGAGAAGAAATTTTCATTCGACAAATTTGAAACATCATACAAAATTCATGATCTAAGTTATCTTTAACCTTAAATTCAAGAAACTCAAATTTGAATTCCTTCATCAATGGAGAAAGAATAAAACCAATCAATTTGTATATTAAAAAAGAAAGCAATTCTTAATTAAGAAGTGAATTCTTAAAGAATCAAGAAAAGAAAACAAAAATGAACAAAACAATCGTCTAACATAGTTTCATGCTCGATATCTCCCATATCAAGAGTTCAATCATTTTTCAATTGTAAATTTGCATAACATAAAGCATAAAATAAGATAAAATGTGAAGAATTCAAGAAGAAATGTGAGAAAATGAAGAACTCAGATAGCCAACAGTTGTAAACTGTATAAATTGAAATTAGAGAACTAAACTAACTGTAAAAGTAAATGTGAAAGTAAAAATTGCCCCACTTATCTTCAGCGACTCCCTATTTATAAGGTTCTGCAATAACTAAAAATAGACGGGTCTAAGCTGAACCAAAAATTGGACCTATAAAAGTTTACATTACAAAGAAATCTTATACTAGACTATCTTCTAGCTGGTTCGTTTATGCATTTCGTTCAGCAGCTTTGGACTCCAACAATCACGTTCCAAGTGTTCAAATTGACATTATGAAAATAAGGAATCTAAAAGCAATCAGTCAAAAAGGATCTTTACAAAAAAAGATATAAACAAATAATAACTAATGTTTTATTTTAAGAAAGTAAAAAAAAAAACATATTTTTACTACTATTTAAAAAAAAAAACTCTTACATTTTATAGAAAATACAGATCTATACTAAATATAAGAAATAATAAAAGAAAACATAACTAGAAGCTACAATAAAAAAAAACATATCAACGTTTATATGTTATTTTTAATAGAATTTCTGAAAAATGAATCGAAAATATAAATTGCGTTAATAATGCATATAAGATCGGGGTTTAGCAATTTTTAGAATCCATTATTCTACATGGATTACCTATGACCGAAAATTTTTACTACCATTGTATTAATTGTTTGAATGAAATGGTAAACGAACTAAATGTCACACGAGAACAACTTTTATGTGTAGATTTTTTATACAATATAGATATGACATGACCAAGGGAACATTCTAACAATGTCATGAATTGTAGATATTGATTATAATGAGAAATGTGATGCAGTAATGGAAGAGCAAATCAAAGACATAATTCGTGATATGAAGAAAGATACTTTCCTGAGAATACATACACAAGTGTATATATGTGTTGAGAGAATCTGAGGAAGAAAATCGGGGAGATCTCAAACAATGAGACATGAGCTAACATATAAGAGAATGACACCACCTTCAACTCAAAACCTTAAGGCTTTGGATTGAAGGTGGCGTCATTCCCTTATATGGGTTGACTCTTATCTCATTCTTGTGAGATCTCCTCGGTGTTTACTCCCTCGGATTCTCACAACAAGTGGTATCAGAGTCGTTGGTTTACTACTTGGGCAAATACAGTTTGATCCTGTATCGAAAGTCTTCCTGATGGAGATTTCAGGCAAGTGTGTCTCGTATAAGTGTGAACGGCGATACAAGTGAAGGGGTCATGAGTAATGTACTTAGGTTTGAGATTGCTTCCGCTCGAGGGGAGTGTATCAATGTGGTGGAGGAGTAACTCTCACTTGAGGGGGAGATTGTTATTGTTAGGTATTCAAGTGTGAGTCTAAGTCCCACATTGGGTATGAATAAGGAAAGTTGAGCAACACAGAAGAAAGAAGACTTGCAAACCTAATGTCTTAAGATTTTAGGTTGAAGGTGGTGTCATTCCTCCTAGGATTCTCCCAACAATATGTGTATATGATAGTTTGACAACAAATTCACATAATTTAAGAAATATATTACCGATGAAAACATTCAGGACGTTTATAGTTATTTGAAATATTGTAACTATATACTGGTGTGGTTAAGAGCTATATTGGATTTTCTAATTTTCAGGTACACCACTTCTAAAAGTTTGTTGTAGTTATAATTAATGTTGAAAGTTCTTTCAATGATGTAAGAAAGTTAATTTTAACATTTGTTTCAACTAAAAGGAATGACCTTAATCACAACTAGTACCATAAAAATCATATATTATTGTATTTGCTTAAAGAAGAGAGTAAATAATTTCTCAAGATTTTTCATTAACAATTCATTATTTTATTCTAACGAATATTCGTAACAATAATAACAATAATACTAATAATAATAAATAATAATTAAAATTAACAATATAACATAGAATATAAAAAGTCAAAATAAGAAATGTTAAAAAGAAAAAATTAAAGTAGAATCATAACTAGACTCAAAAGATGAGTTACAACATATAAGTTCTTCATAGTAATAATATGAAAATATAAACTAAAAGTTATAAAATAGATAAGAAAAGAAAGAATAAATTAACTTTTACTTTTATTTTTTTTCCATATAAGAATCTTCTAGATACAAATATAACTTAAATTATACAAGAAGGAAAACAACTCAAAATCTCCATTTACATAAAACAATTAAACATGTAATAAAGGGACTATAATAGTTATTCATAACAAATTTCATCATGTTCATTTTCTATAATTTTAAAATATTTCGATGCTTGTCTGAATTGGCCGTGAGATAGTTTGCTTACAAAAGCTTTTTCCTTTAAAAAAAGAGTACATTAGGCTGCTTTTAGTGCGGAGATGTATGAAAAGGAGCATAATTTGTAACATTAAACTGACCTAGTGTTACGTAGAAAACTTCAAACCATTAAACGCGATTAAAACATATACATAGTTAAATTAATTTCAACCACATTATCTGTTATGGTAAAAAAAGAATCATCATTTTAACTGGTCAAACTTACAAGTTGTTTGGAAACCTTTTGCCAACCTCACGCCAAACATCACAAAAACGTAAAAGTTACTCTTAATCACTTCAAGCAAGACCACATCCTTTGATCAAAGATGCAAAACGAATGTTTTTGCTTTTTTTCTTAACCATTTAGTTGCCACCACCTTACCTTGCTCAAAGAATTTTCATTGTTATTTATGTATTGAAGTTGGATTAAAATTGTTGCAATTACAACTACAAACACGATTTTAATAGATTAAAAAGTATACATTTTTTGAAAACATGTCCATTTAATCTTTATTATCTTTCTAAATAGTTTACTAGTATTTCTTTCTCTAAATTACTTTAGATTTAATAATTTTTTTTAAAACAATTCAAATTAACTAATGTTCTCATTTTTAATAAACCGTTAATAGTTTTTATTTTTTCTAAAACAAATTATATCAAATTTATAGCAATACATTTATTGAAAAAGTGGAATTGGACTAATTCTTCGTGCACCTTAATAGGTTCTTTTTGCACCTTAATAAAAAATTTTAATATTACAATTGCCCTTATATGATAACTGGATGGCACCCTCATCCGGTTGTCATTTGAAAAAAAAATTAACAACCGGATGACCTGCTCATCCGGTTATCAATTTTTTTTCACATGACAACCGGATAGGGGTGTCATCCGGTTCTCATTTGAAAAACAATTAACAATCGGATGAGCAGGCAATCCGGTTGTTATTTGAAAAAAAGTAACAACCGGATGAAAGTGTCATCCGATTCTTATATAAGGGCAATTGTGGTATTAAAATTTTTTATTAGGTGCAGGAAGAACGTATTAGGGTGCAAAAAGAACTCGTCGTGGAATTCTTACATATCATTAATTTTAATCAAGGTGAAAAAAAAATCTTGAATTAAAATTATTTTAGGAAGAATTATTAGGTGGGTTTAAATGTCACTTAGGATGTGAAAATTCAATTGTTTTAAAATTATTCCACACATCCTATAACCAAATCTCCATTCATTGTCCATTTCTCGACATCCATCATTTCCCTCTTTTCGTCTACAAATCAAACTAACCGTAAGAAAACATATTACAACAACCATAGAGAAAAAGCAGCCACAACATAACAAAACTCTTAACAAAGGGGAACCAACTTTCAAATAAAATAATAAGGGTAGAACGGGTATTTTGAAAGGTACAGCGTTCAGGAAGCAGAATTTATGTAGGTTCCTACATCACTTTATCTTTTCTGGCAATTGACAATTTTTTTTATCACTCAGAGGACTCTGGAACCTTCCAGTGACTTTTCCAACCATATGGGATGAACTAAACCAAACTTATTCAACGCTTAAAGATGTTGTTCAAGCATCTTATGTAACCATGTAAACATTAGTTAGAACAAGGAAACAAATTTGTTACAATATACGCTAACCAATTAAATCACTTTCGGTGGTAAAAACTAATTATAGTAAAGATGTCATTGTTCTAAAGGATTTTATTTAACAAGACAATGTCTATGATTTTCTAGTTAATACCCAGACAACCGTGACAACGTGTGTTCGGATGATAATAAATAAAATTTATCTTTGAAGTAATAAAAGTTTAAACAAAATATTTTTTAATAATAAAATATACTCTTGCATTTAGTAATTTAATTATAATGTTACCATATCTTAATATAACATTCTATAAGAGTAATAACTCGTCTAATCTCTATATAATTTATAAAAATCTTTTCTTTCAAATTTTTTTGTGTTCAACGTGCTGTTATTTGAAAAGATTACACATCCAAAAAATTCTTATTTATTATTTCAAAAGATCACAAACAAAAAATATTTATTTTCCTTAACGTGAATAAGAAATGGCATAGCATAATAATGTGAATCAAAATCTATTTGGAGTAACTCTACAAAAATACAACAGTATAAGAAAATTTGCTGCAATAATCAAATATCTTATAGGATCACATTCATCAAGCCTATAAAAGAAAAAACACATATATATCAACACAACAACACATAATTCTAACCCCGCAATAAGAGGCCTTATGAAAATCATCCATGTACTAATGTGTTGCCTTTTAAACCTGTAACAGTCTTTTAAACCTTCTACTCATCCAATGAAGTTAAAATGATAATCAGAAGTGATTTATTGTATATTCACTTTATAGGAGTTCTTATATTTTTCTATCAAACATTCTTGTAGTTAGGAGTAACACTTAAAACTACTTGTGAAAGCTAAAAGCAGCTTAGTATCAAAGAATACTTGATATTATTATTAATATCAAGGAATACTAAAAGAGTTTTTCATAAGTGACATTATATACTGGTATAAAATAAAAGAAACAAAGAAGAATACTTGTTTGTAGTCTATTTTAACTATAGTTGAATCTTCATAACCCAAAATAGGACAAACAGAGAAAGTTGATTTGTGGTCCTTTTATTGTAATAGGCCATAGCATTAACGAAGAGAAATTTTGGAAATTGCATTGTTATTTGGGGGGAAAGAGAAGGAGAAGCATCTTGTAAAGGTGAACAAGTCCATAGGGCAGAAACAATATGAGGAAAAAGAAAATTCTTCTGACTTGTTGAAACCTACTAGCCTTAAGTCAAGAAGAGATCAAAAGAATGACAGCCTTTTCCAGTAGTCTTGAGAAATCATCAGGTATGCTTCTACTTAGAAACAATTCCATACCATTGGAGCTGAAACCTATTATGATCTCTTTATCTAAACACTTCCATATAAAGAATCATTTTGAAAAATCATTTCAAACCACCAGTTGACAAAAATAACAGATCATGCTTAACAAAGATGACGAATAACCAAAAAGAGGCCTTTCACTAATCCTGAAAATGAAGTCACAAATACACCATTTTCCGGAAGAAATTCAACTTCACCTTCCTATGCTATGTTCACTGCACCAACGAGGATAATACAACATAGAGTCTTGTAAGTCACCACTCTTTTAAAACATCCTATTTGTGACTTGAGTTCCCCTATTAGAGCCAATTGAAATAGCTTGGCCTTCGGCCATTAGCAATGATGACAGCTTTTTTAGATGACAGAAAGAGCAGTAGCACTAATGAGCCATGCACCAAGTCTAGTAATAAGTATTAATCAAACCAAAACACCAGCAAAATGCATGCTTGTAATACCATTCACAACTATAAAGACGATGCATCAAACAAGCACTTGAAGTAGACCAAAACAGTATTGATTAGACCTTCATTAAATGATGTTACATTACAAAGTCAACAAAATGGAACAGCAAATTAGACCAATGATAACAGTCCATGAAATAACTCTTTTGTCAATCAAGCAATCCCTGATAACATGAGCCCGAACAATGCTACCAAGTCAAGAAATCAAGAGCAAAAATAGTGCTAGCTTCATTGAAGCACTGGGAAAAGCAAAATGACATCTTAAACGGAGGATTTTCTGCATCAGATTTCAAGACTGAGAATTTTGTGAAACATGGAGGTGGTGATGTGGCAGATAAGATTAAAACTGCTATCCATATCCATATCTGAGCAATTGTAGGGCTGTGACCTCAAAAAATCAAGGATAACACGTATTCTTGCCAAAAAAGGGGAAAACAAAAAGTAACACCTCGAAGAATGACAATGAATTTTGATCACCCTTGTGCCTCAGCCAAACTGACCTAAACTGGAAAACTGGAACATTCAAAGGCTCAAACTGAAGTCAAACAAAATCTTCAAGAAACGAAGCACTAGGATCCAAGAAACCACACATCCAGGTCTCAATGAAAATAAAAAATTCTCATTGCTGAATCAGATAAAAAAACCATTGAAGATTTTGAGCTAAAAGCACATCAATATCAGAATCTTGAGTTTTGTAGAAGCGGGGAGGGGAGGGCAATTGTAGTGAAGTGAGGAAGAGAGGTCGAAACTGAGCTCATGGGATGCTCTATGCAGCATAATGAAATGTTCCTTTCCAGTAGATGCCAACACTCTCATTCCAGGGTGGGAGACATAATAGAGCCCAAATGGAGAAGAAAATACAAAAACCAGAGAAAATATTTGTTGAATGAAAAAAAGAGGAAAACAATACAATTAGGCATAAATGGGCATCACATCATATAGAACTACAGAATCAGTACCTATCAACTATCTCCAAGTTACCAACCAATTTCAGTTAGTGTCTGAAACAAAGAACAAAGACCAGACACAACTGGAACAGAGCAGAACCTTCAGGGTGCAAAAGACAACTAAGGCTCCAATCACACCTAAACTCAGGGTGACACCAATTCAGAGACAGTAAAGACACTGCATAAAATGAAGACTGGAACCTCCATATCTAGACGTAGAGGACAAATTCAGAACAAGACAAAGAAGGGTGCAAAACATGAAGCCAAGAAATGGAATGTATTTATTATTTGATTAAATTCTATTCGAGGCCCATCTCAAAAGGAATTGGAACGCATACTACACATACCCTGCCCCAAAAACCAGAACAAAATACTTTTCAAACCTTGTCTCTCAATGTTTTCCCTATGACCCCAAAATGCAATCAAATATTGCCAAAGATCCATCCAAAGAAGATTAAAATCCAAAAAACAATAGCAATCAAACCTTATCATAATGGGGACAGCCAAATAAAAAAAATTATACCACATTGTTAGAAACAAGAAATAAACAAACTAGCAAGCTTCAGGTAGGAATATCAGCTTGATTTATCCGAAGCATTTGCATTATTAAATAAGAGCAAATTGGAGTCATTTTGAGTTCATGATAGCCCATTGTAATTAGTTAAACTTCCCAACAGCAAACTAACAAATTATATAAACCCAGTCACCTGTTCGGGTACCAAGTGTAACACACCATACATCATATGCTTCGGCATTCACTCTTAAGAAGAATCCGGAGCAAGTACCTCAAATGAACTCCATAAGCAAGACAGAACTTGAGAGCTCAAGACAGCAGATAATCAAAAGATATCTGAAGTCAGGAATCTGCCTTGGAAAACCCTCTTGTATAGGGTTTGTTAAAAGCAACATACCCATCATGTTTACTCCTTGGAGGCGCTTTCCTGACCATAAAAGGATGCAAATGTGAAGCTTTACGGACCACCAGAACTGCGAAGTTGCAACCTCTTCCTCTCAAACTCAAGCTACAAACGAGGAAAATGTATAGTCAATATCAGCCAAGTTTTGCATCAAAACGTTTTATTTTAAAAAGACTATTAGGGTAAATTATTATTATCAAGAAATAAATTGCCGTATTTTTCCACAAAGAGTCATTAGAAATCACTGAAAGTTGAATGGATGAAATTTAAACTGTACAGTGCAGCTGCAATTGAAAACCTTGTTGCCTGTATTTGTCCTAAATTTCTTGCAATTTTTCTAAACAGATACAAACACAGCTTCAACAGTGTGACCACGACCACAATTGAAAATCATGAATTGAGATTTAAACCAATAACCACATTAGGTCCATCGAGGATGGGTTATTTTAGTAGACAAGTATATGTATATAAATAGGAAGAGGGATTCCATCTTGTCATTTGGGAGGATTGGGGACTTTTCATACTGTAATCTGTGGAATCTTCCCATTTTTTTCCATAAATCTGATCCAGTTCCTACCAATTGGTAACAGAGATCAAATCTAAGAGCTGTGGGGGTAAGTTGTAAAGAAAATGGCTTCAAGATGGATTCCTGAATCTGATTAAAGGAAGATTGGTGGCTGATCAAGGTTGAGCAATATTGAGGCCAAGCAAGTTCAGGAAGAGATGAAACTGTTGCGGTCTCTATCCATCAACATTGATATGTGCATTGACGATCTCTCCAATGATATTCATGCTCAATTAGGACATCCTAGGTTAGCAAAATTGCAAAAGACAGTGTCGAGTTTAAAACATTTGTCTACTTTGAATTGTAAATCATGTCAATTTGGAAATCATGTTCGTCAGTCTTTCCATGATAGTCTTAATAAATGAGCTTTGTCTCCTTTTTCTTTAGTTGATTTTGATATGTGGGGTCTTTCTCATATTGTTACCCCTTTTGGTTTTAACATTTTGTTAGCGTTTGATACATATGAGAATGAGAAAGAATTTATTGAAGAAATAGAAGAGAAGACGTGAAGAATAAATAAAAGAAGTATGACAAATGAAGATGTAGATGAAGAAATAAAAGATAGAAGAAGTCTTAAAGATTTTGGAGGAAGAAATAAAAAGAAAAAGCATGAGTAGTCTTAGAAAATTGTAGGGAACTTGAGGGAAGTGAGGCACTTGATGGAATCAACTTGAGAGAAGCTCCATGACCTTTGGAACTCTCCAAGTGGCACCACCACCCATGTGCTTTCTTGCTATGTCATCTTTTTGTAATCATTACATTCATTGAATCTCGGAAACTACCCTTTGCATTCCCTAATTTCAAGGGATTAGTTTAGTTAATCATAGTTAACTCTTTGTATGACTCTTGGAACTCATTTGGACGAAATATATTATATAAATAAGTGTTCTCTCTAGTAAAACATATATAGATAAGTTGAATGAGAAAAACAAGACCTGATAATAACATTGATTGTTATAAAGCTCAATTGGTTGTCAAAGGATACACACAAATCTATGGCCGAGATTATACCAACACTTTCTCTCTTAGTATCAAAATGACTTTTAATCGACTTCTATTCTCCATTGCAGCTATTCACAACTGACTCTATTTCCACTTGACATCAAAAACGCATTTCTATGTGGTGACCTTGATGAAGAAGTCTACATGGAGCCTAGATTAGTTGCTCAAGGAGTGTCATCTAATACGGTATGTCACCTATACAAGTCCCTGTATGGCCTCAAGCAATCATCTCATGTATGGTTTGGGCATTTTCGAACTATCATCTAGCAATTCAGAATGATACAAAGTGATGTTGATTATTCTCTATTCTATCATCAATCTCCTCAAGGATGTATCTATCTCATTGTATATATGAACGATATTTTTATCACATGTAGTGATAAGAAGGGTATTGTCCAGCTAAAACAATATCTTACTCAAAAGTTCCAAACAACAGATCTTGGACAACTAAGGAATTTCCTTGGTATAGAAGTGCACAATCCAAGAATGATTTGGTCATACCTCAGAGAAAATATGCTCACAACATTCTAGAAGAAAGAGATGATAAATGCTAAGCCCGTAGACACACCAATGGATCCAAGTGTCAAACTTGTAACTAACCAAAGAGAAACTTATTTTGATCTTGGGAGATGCAAAAGGTTAGTTGGTAAGCAAAATTACCTCACTATGACCCGACCTATCGCCTTTGCAATGAGTGTAGTAAATCAATCTTTAAACTCTCCTTGTCAAGAACATTGGGATGCAGTTGTATGGATCCTAAAGAGTATTAAGAAGGCTCCTAGAAAAGGCATCATTTATCAAGATAAGGCAAATACTCAAATTGTTGGATATTCTCATGCTAACTAGGTAGGTCACCAGTTGTATGGATCCTAAAGTATATTAAGAAGGCTCCTAGAAAAGGCATCATTTATGAAGATAAGGGAAATACTCAAATTGTTGGATATTCTCATGCTAACTAGGTAGGTCACCAAGTGATAGACGCTCCACCTCAGGGTAATGTGTTCTTGTTGGAGGTAATTTAATACCCTGGAAAAGTAAGAAACAAAATTTTGTGGGAAGATCAATTGCAGAAATAGAATATAGGAGAATGGTATTAGTCAATTGTGAGCTCATATGGCTAAAACAACTCCTCAAAGAGCTTAAATTTCAAGAAAATCTCAAATGCACCTAGTATGTGACAACTAGGCTAATCTTGTCTTTCATGCGAGAACCAAACATGTTGAAGTGGATAGTCATTTCATAAGAGAGAAAGGGTAGCCTAGAGACATCAATAAATTTGTCAACTTTAATGAACAATTGGCTGAGCACCAAGCTTGTAAGAGAATAGAGGATCAATTATATTTACAGCAAGCTAGGTAATATACTTCAGCTTGAGGGAGAGTGCTATAATTATAGAAATAAGATGATCTTACACAATCTGAAATACTGTTATAATTATAGAAATAACTAGTTAATCTTATTATATAATCAGGAATATCTAGATTATATGTCTTATTAGGAGCATTTTTATTTGTTCTCGTATCATATCTTTATTATTAGAGGATATAAAAAATCTCCTCGATTGATTGCATTAATTCATTTTTCTCAGTATAAGTAAAGCGCGCCCATAGTTTTAGCTCAATATTTCTCTCTTCCCTAGAGTTTCAGACTCTACAACACACATGGGACCTTTTCAGCATACTACAAAGTTTCCAATGCACTATTTGGCCAAAAATACAACAGAAAACAGCGTAGCCATATCAACCATAGGACCATGGGAGTATTCACATTTTGTGTTTGACCCAGGTGGAGCCATATCAACCAACTTGAGGACAAGGTGAATGTTCAGAGGGACTATGGTTAGTAGGCCCCATTAGTAGCCAGTTAGTTATGTTAGTCTAAGAAATACAAGGGGTTATGTTAAGGGCCTGCTACTGATTAGGCCATTGTGGGTGGGTTTATGCTAGTAAACCAGTAGCCGTATATAAAAAAAATATGAAGAGGGATTTTATCAAGTCATTTTTGAGGATTGGGGCCTTTGGGCATTGGGAGGTGCAGCCCTTCCGAAGTTCTACAACTTTTCTCAAAAAATCTAATCCGATCTCAATCAAACCACCTACAAACTACGCAAATCCCTCATCCGCAGGTCATTTCAAATTAATGGTTGTAATACTACTAAAAAAAGCTCCTTATAGAAGAATCAAATGTAATGAACGAAAAAGAAAAACAAAGTTCTCTTGATTAAGTTTTCGTTTTGCACTTAATGTTGTTTTAATAAAAATGAACCATAAATCCCAATAGCCAAGCAACTCTACTGCACATAATTCAATACCAATCTATACGATATTTGACATGCCACTAATACATACATTTAGGCACACTAAAAAACAGCAAAAGAAGGATATTTACCACTTTCTTCACCCGTTCATTTGCAGCAGGAGTACCTCCAACAACACATTCTGGGTGATAAGGACTGCTGACACGCACGTCATTCATCACAACTATGACTGTCTTGTCCCAGCGGACTGGAAGCCTGAGTGCATTCTAATGTCATCAGTTTAAAAGGAAAATTAACCTACTGAGAAAAAATACAAAAGCTAGAAATATGGAAATCTTAAGACAAAGAGGCACTCTTAAGGCATGTGGGGATCGGGATTATAATGCTCTCAGGCAAGCATCAAAAAGTGACCCAGAATAGGGCTCAACTTGAGGTATCAAGTGATCCCCGTTTTTGTAGATCTGAATACAACTAAAAACTGACTCCAAAATAAATAAAACTTAGACAGATACTATTCCTCTAAGGAATGGCTGTTATCCAACATAAACACTGCAATTTCAAATGTCACATTATCACAAAATAATTAACCAAAATATTCATACAAACTGGGAGGAGGACTAATACAATTTCAAGAATATACAATATATAATTATATCGTTGGGTTTGAGAACAGCCTTCACAGTCAGAAATCATAATAAAAGTTCAAGTACTGAATTAATATCCACAACTTATAGATAATGACTACAGTTTCAGATCATAATTAAAACCCTAGGAACAAGAGAGGAAAGAAATCTTCTAGAAAACAAAGGTATATCAATTTTCTAGCATATCTATTCTAATATAAGAATACACAAAAAAAATGATCAGGTATTTTCCTCTCTTTTTAGAGCCACAAAAAATAGATAAAAGAAGGAAGCTCCCATTCCCTTCATATTCTTTTTCTCTGGACATTCCGGCACATAATTCAATCATTCTGGTGAAGAAAGTTGGGAACATTTAACATAAATATCATGCCAGTGTTGAGTTTTAAGATAAAAAACAATCAAACATAAGAAACCCTTAACAAGGCAAGGGGTATTTTATTTTGTGTAGTATAAGAAACCCATACAAGGCAAAGGCCTTCCCCTTAAAGTCACCCTCTCCAAAGCATGGGTACTTTATTTTGTGATCCAACCAAGTACACGCACATGTAGAGGGTACATTTAAGCATGATTGTTGAATTGGTATACAAATTGTGAATTGGAAGATTCATTTTCTGAATCATGAATCAAGTTGTATCATGAGTAGTAAGATTTGTGATCAATAATAAAACATAATATTTATATGCATTAAAGCACAAATTCATGATCAATAACTACGAGCATTTTTATTTTAGTTTCTAAATATCTTAATTGGAAAATATATCTATTTAAATTTAATAAAATATAAAACTTAATTATAGTGCATCAAAATTTGAATTTTTTTTTATATTTTTCAAGTGTAGATTAAAAGGGATAAGAAAGTGATAAGGTCCAATAATTAAAATTACAAGTCCAAACAACAATGTTCAAACTGACAGTCCACGCCCAAACACAATTAGTCTTGCCCTAAGAACTAAAAGACAGAAGTTATTAAAAGTAGAAAAAATTAAAAAAAAAAAAAAAGAAGAAAAGAAACACAGTACTGTGCCGTGTCTCCAAACCACCTTGAAAATTTGTCATTTATATCTGTCTTACACAACCATTTTTTTTTTTGTCCAGTCTTGTAAGGTCACACATCCTTCTAAAATTTTCATTTTTGCTACTCAATATTTTTCTTGTTGTCGATGTCAGAAAGCCAATAATCTGTTATATCATATAGCAGATAGTGTAATGGGCATATAGCGAAAGTTACATAACAGTCTAAATATATGATATATGATATATGATATATATATATGTATATATATATATATATATATATATATATATATATTTATATTAACATTATATTATCTCAAAAAATTTAATTGGCTGAAGACTTGAAAGAAATGACAAGAGCAAACACGATGAATGCCACAACCTCAATACTGATAGGGACCGCAATACTAGACAGAGTTGCAATTCCGAATGTGAGAAATTAAACTATGCAATAGTGCTATAGAGACACTAGAGTGGCTATTTAACAACACTGCTTGTTGTCCCTTTAAAACCTAGCATTTAATACCATATAATATAGGCGTATGTATAGCAACATGATAAAACTTCCCTCTGAGCTTGGTATGTAATTGGCAATCTCAAATAACCTCAATGCCTTTCTCCATGTTAACCGTCCTACTTATATCCTATGTGCAATGTCTTCACTAATTTCCTCATCATTTTGTAATATTGGTCCAAAATATTTAAATTTAGAAACTTGCAATATGACAACTTCCATTTTCAGTTGCAATTACAAGATAAATAATGTATATACTAAACATATAGGCAGTGAAACTGTTAGCAACCAAAGAATTACACACCACAAAAATAGCAAAGAAAATCGAAAGACAGTAGACTTGTTGAATGAGAAATCGTATTCAATTCTGTAGCAGCAGTTTACACAGAATTTACAAAGGAAGCACTTTTCCTTTCACACAAAAATATCCTGTCAACAATCAACCTCCCAAAAAGTCCCCTTCTCCTAACTCGGTTGGTCTACTCAACCCATCCTAACAACCAAAACTGTCTGCTCCCTTTTTCTTTAATTTCCTTCTAGAATAAACTCTCCCTATTTTATCCCTCTCTTTTCCCTTGTACCTAACAGAAACAAAAAAGAAACTCAGAATAAAGGAACTCATGATAAATAATAAGGTCAGTTTATGCACAAATCACCATCAATCTAGGAGCAACAAGAGAATGGCAATGAAGTCAAAATATGAAAGACAACATGGATTAATGTAAGAAAAAAAAAAAAAAAACGAGAAAAATAAGTTAAAAGTGAACTTGGAAGGAAGAAGAAGAAAGGGACAAAAGGAGGAAAAAGGTAGTCTTGTAAAGTATGAGGAATAGAAGTCAAAACATAGTTAACTCTTTATTAAAACGGTCAAGATAGGTTTCAAATCCTATTACTTTTGTGAAGCAACAAATGCATTAGAAATGAGAGCGAGAAACACAATTTTACTCAAAATAACCTAAACAACATTGTTTTACGGGCAAGAATGGATTATCGAACATAGCAGGAAAAAAGTCACTGTTGAAAACCATTCTGCTATTTTAAATCCCGTAGTAATCAGGCTGCTGTACTCTACTACACCACTATAACACGATATTGAAGTCCAATATGTCTTGCTATAGCACACCACTATAACGCTGCAAAGATCACTACTCAAATACACACTGATATGCTCAAAACCCCAGGGCCACTCCACACCACTTAACACATATACCATGCCAATGATGCCATCAACAACTGCATGCGACTTTGAGCATGGCTAGGTTTACCTTATGTATTTGCTAGATCAGTCAGTTTGCCTATTTTTGTTTCTCTACTCAATTAATATATTCATCCTTACTTGACAGGGACAAGACGCGATCTATTAATTTCCTTTATCCTACACATTTCTACAAGAATCTACAAATATTTTATCATATAAATGTCATGCTCTGAAGTCTATTTGCTTCATAACATAATCAGAGAAAAAATCCCTAGACAGTACAGGGCAGGAAACAAACTAGACAAAAGCTAAAATCCCGATCCACACCACAGTGGTTAGTTCAGCACTATATTTCACTCACACAGCACTTACGTTTTGGACAAAGCATCAAATATGCTCTGCGCCTCGCTGGTGACACCAACCCCAATCCTCTCAGCATCAGCCTCTGCTTGTCTACACCCAAAAATCATTTGAAGCCCCACATGAATTTCATAAAAGACACATTTAAAGAAAACTAGAAAAAAGCAAAAAGTTGGAGAATTGCTCGAGAATACCTGATGGCAACTTCTTCCCTAGCTTGGAGAGCGGCGAGGTCAAGGAAGCAGTTGGTGGGATCAAGTGGGTCTTCGGCCTGGCCAAGAAAGGTGAAGTCTTTGATGTAATTAGCCTTGAGCAACCTGATGTTTCGACGAGGGCCATGTTTGGAAGGTTCCTGGAGCACGAGGATGTTGGAGGGCCGATCGAAGGTGACAACCTGGCCTTCGAATTCGTCGCCCAACGTTGTCCTGATCGACAGCAAACACCCCACCGCCAAGTCCTCCGGGTTGTTGTTGCTGTTGCCACCCTCCATTGTCGTGCTTTCTGCTCCTTCCTGCCCTTCCCTCCTACTTTACCCTTCCTTCCACCGAACAAGACTTGTCTCTTTCTTGCACACAATCTTGAACTGGGAACCTTGTTTAGGGCTTCCGATACCCTCCTTCTCTTTTGTTCAAGTCTAGTATTTGGGATTTGGGCTCCTTTTCATAAGAACACAAATTCTGTGTCCTCATTGGGCTTACCAAATTTTAATTAGGTATCTCTGATTTTAGTTTTCTTTTTTTACAAATTTAATTTTTTTTTTTTTACTTACATTCTTCTATATTTACACAAATTTTTGTATTTAATTATAGTTAAATTTAACATATTTTTCTCAATTTAATTGTTTTATGATTTTGGTTTAAAATGGGGTTAGTGTTTTGAAAATAGTCTTTCACATATATGTCTTTTTTTTGTAATAATAAAACATTTTAACTGGAAAAATAGAGATTTTCCTTTTTTTTTTCTTACCGGTTTTAAATGATTTTTGTTCATTTCCACATTGGTTATATTTATTTTGATTTACTTGCTTTTATATTATTATAGTGCCTTGAGTTGAGACATCTTATATTTATATTTCTCCTACCTTATCTTTTACTTCTATATCAATATTGTTATGATAAAAAATTTTATCTGAGCAAAATATAAACAATTTGTAAGAATATTTTATAAATTATTATTATTATTATTATTATAATATTCAAAATAAAAGTTATTTGATATTAAGAAGCATATCAGTAACTCATGGTACTTGCAAATTCTTCATTTGGTCTGTTGGTCACAGTCTAATTTAAATGTTATAAATTGAATATGTTGAGATTCTCTTCAAAATCATGGTGATATAAAGTTTGTTGGTATCTCTTGAGTGGATATTTGGATTCAATGGTAATTTGGCCTTGGTACTAGCCTAAAGGTGAAAACTCATGGTGGAATGATGGTTTTTAAGCCACCATATGTGATTCAACTTTGGGCTTAGAATTGATCAAGGAACAACACAGTGAGTTTCATCGTTATTCACCATTGTAGAATCAGATCCAAGAGTTCGTCAATAGATATTTAATTATATATGTACCGTCTGGACGACTACTTGTCGTCTTAAGCCGATAACTTCTCTAACGAAGGTAAGCTCAAAAGTCTCACTTTACAAGCAACCTCTGGAGACTCATTCTGTAAAAGCTGACATAACATGAAGTTTAAGTCAATTTTGAATCCTATAAATAAGTGGTCATTGTAGGTCAAAGTATGTATATTGGATCTTAACTCACTTAGCTCTGATAACTGAATATTGACTTGAGCGTCAGAGTGTCTTCGCAGGTACACCCCCTATCATGGCTTGGGCGAGAACTTGGCGGGTTTCGACAAGTGCTTACGGAACGAGGAAGACTGAGACTGAGAACATCGTAGCAGAGTGGGCTTGAACTGTTTAGGCTGTGTGGAAGAAGACTCTAAAGGTCCCCAAACTTTGTGCAAGAACAATTGACACTCACCGTGGGGCCCGGGTGTGGAAACAAGAAGCTTGAATGGTATCACCCCGTAGTCAGGTGAACGATCAAAGACAAGAGGGAGCGTTGGCTGGTGTAGACCTGATGACTTTGCTGCTATCTCTGCAGTGCGAAATGGTAGAGATAAAGCAAAAGGGGGAAGAGGAAATGCACGCAATGACACAAAAAAAAATGAGGACGAGCTTTACGCGTTAAGACAATAGAACGAGTAGGACCTGCGTGCTCTTAGGCAGGAGAATGATGAAATGAAGAAGAAGCTGTTGGGCGAGAAGGCATAAAAGATCAAAGTGATTACGATATCGGGTCGCTCAAAGACGAACACTAACAATCATGAAAAAGAAGATGAGGTATCTTATCACACAAGCGAAACCTCAAACTTGGAAGAAAGGCGACACCCATTTGTGGATGGTATCATAAACGTGGAGTTACCGACCAAGTGAAGAGGGCTGACAATAGATCGATATTGATGTGTATACCACTAATATTGGTCTGTTTACCACCAATGAGGCTATCATGTGTCGGGTATTCCCCACCTCATTGAAAGGAATGGCGTTAAGTTGGTTCACGAAGCTCGCATCGTACTCAGTTGACTGTTTCAAAACTCTTGTGAGCCTCTTTACGACTCAGTTTGCACAAGTAGACCCCACCACCTGACTTCAATTGCTCTTGTCAACATCCAAGAAAAAAGGGGTGAATCCCTTCATGCTTTCATGGATATATTTGGCAAGGTGGCTCTTCAAATCCAAAACCTTAATTCAGAAGTTGCCCTTCATCACATGGTAACAGCACTCCGACCTGGACCCTTCGCCGACAGTCTATGCAAGAAACCAACCCTTAATATGAACGAGATGAGGATTAGAGCAGCCAAGTTCATGCGGCTGAAAAAACTGAGAGACTTTGGGGGGAGATGAAAATAGAGCCTCAACAGGAAAGGGTATGGGTGAAGGAAAGACCCTCCTTCCCCCCTTTACCAACAAGACCAAAGGAAATAAGAATGCCTAAGTTCTCAAATTACACCCCTCTCAATACTAATAGGGGGTGGATACTAAGGAAGCCCTCAGTGTGGATCTCCTACCCACCCCGAGGAGGGCAGCAACTCCCCGAAACGCAGACACCACCAAACACTGTCATTTCCATCAGAATTATAGTCACAACACAGAAAAGTGCGTGACACTAAAGGACAAGATTGAGGAGTTAATTCAGGTTGGCCACTTGAACCAATTCGTGTGTGAACCGCTAGAAGTGGCAAGAAGAAGGCAGCGGACTTCCAAAAGTCAAAGAGAAGCACGAGGAGAGTCGAGAAGGCGAATAGGTGAAAGGGCGAGAACTTTCCGACACCAGTCACCATAGCCAGCAACTCATAATCCAAATATAAGAGGCGTGATCAACACCATAGCAGGAGGATTCGCTGGTGGGAGGGTAATCGGCGACAACAAGGAGGAAGCACCTACGAGCTGTCCAAGTTGTCAATGCAGTATCCAGACCTATTCGGTGGAAGATGTCGCCCATCGCATTTACAAATGCTGATTTTAAGGGCGTAGATCCTCTACAAGATAATCTGATGGTGATCACTATGGAAATCGAAAACTTCATAGTCATGAAAACACTGGTTGACCAATGAAGTTCAGTAGATATCCTATACTAGAGTAGGGAGGAAATTCATTAGCAATGAGTGTCAGAATATGTTATTTATTAGTAGATGCCAATTCATCGTACAACGTGCTCCTCGACAAACCATCGTTAAACCTGCTTGGGGCGATAGTGTCCATACCCCACTAGACCATGAAGTTCCCTTCCCCTACGGGAGATATCATCACCGTTCATATTGATCAAAAGGTGGCTTGAGAATGCTATGTGGCAAGCTTAAAGGTGGAATCAGTTGTGAGAGTGTTAGAAGACAACAGAGAGAGGGGAGCAAAATGGAGCCATGTCGTTGCAATTGCTGACCTTGATCCACGAGTGGAAGAAGTTAGGGTAGAGCCTCGAGAGGAGACACAAGTCATACCTTTGATGGGTGAAGATAAGACTACCAGGATAAGTACCTCACTGTCAAAGGAAGACACTACACACATCACTCAGATATTACAGAAGAATGTTAGTGTTTTCGCATGGACAGCCACAGACATGTCGGGCGTGAACCAATCCATTATCATGCATAGGCTTTCCACTTTCAAAGATGCGAAACCAGTCTCCCAAAAAAAGAGGAAGCTTGGTGAGGAAAAGCGAGTTGTCACCAAAGAGAAGGCAAAAAAGTTGTTACAGGCAGGGTTCATTAGAGAAGCACATTACACCACGTGGCTGGGCAACATGGTGCTAGTGAGAAAACCAAGCGAAAAATGGAGAATGTGCACAAACTATACCGACCTTAATAAAGCTATCCCAAAGGACGCGTACCCACTACCGAGTATTGATCGTCTTGTGGACGGTGCATCAGGGCATAAGTTCATGAGCTTCCTAGATGCTTTCTCGGGATATAACCAGATTAGCATGCACCCATATATAGGATAGGATATACAACGAAAGAACTAGATGATGTATTATTTGATCAAAACCTACTCCTTTCTTATCATGAGACTTCCTATAACTTTTTATTAACATGTCAATAGATTTTTCATTTGTATTTGAATGAGATAAAACTATTCTAAGAGCCAGATTTTCATTTATAATATCATCAATGTTTGTCTTATTTAATCCAATAGGCCGTTTTCCTAATTTTTCTCTAATTAACACAAGTTCTTTTTCAAAGTTTTTGAAATTTGTGTTCAAAACTGTAAGGTCCCTATTTTCATTACACAACCTTTCTTTCTCTTAGAGAAGCTATGTGTTTTTAAGAGAAATATCATTTAGACTAGTTTTCTCTTGTTGCATTAAGTCAATTTCTTTGCAAACATTTTTATAATTTCTTTTCATGGTTTTATATCTGAGTACACAAATTTCTCTAGGTTATCCAAGTACACAAACCTCTCCAGGTTACAACAAGTACACAAACCTCCTCTCTAGTTTATCCAAGTACACAAAGCTCTTCAGGTTATCTAAGTACACACAAACTTATCTAGGTTATAACGAGCACACAAACTTCTTTAGGTTATAATGAGTACACAAGTCTCTCCAAGTTATACCAATCCCAATCTCCCCCTAAGATCAAGACCACTTAGAATTACTGAAAGAAGCACCCTAAAAAAATAAAATAATCAATGCTCACAAGGGTTTACTTCACAATAGTGATAAATTATACAATGGGTGCATACAACCAAGAAGTCTAAATGCAAGTAACAAGTTGACAATAGACACTCAGTAGATACTTTAATTATTTTTTCGATGTCTTGCACGATATATTTCTCGTTTTGCTTCTTGTTCTTCAACTTAAAATTGTTCCTCTATATGTAATATTGACTTATATATTAGAGCTCAAACTAATTTCGATCCTGGATTAAACTTGATTAATTTTGGATTAGAAAAAATTTAAAATAACATAAAACAATTATATTTGACAGACTAATCAATAATTTGAATTTAAAAATAATTCTTATAAATTATTTTATAAGAAGATTCAGGAGATTGCTGAAGAAGATTAAAACAATTATAAATTATTTGACACCTAACTGAGATTGCTGAAGAAGATTTAGAAGAGAGTTATATTGCTCTTTGGTCAAACTAAAGTTAGAAGACTATTGAGACTCCTCTTGGTTTATAAATGCCTTACTCTCATTTGTAGTTTTGATTGCAATAGCATTGGTAACAGAAAATTTTCTCCTTTTGTAGTTTGGTGGAAATCTATGTAAGCGATAACATTGATCAATTGTGTGACCTCTTCTACCACAATGTGTGCATTTCTTATTATTATAATGCTTGTCATCCTTGGTCCATCTCTTGGCTTAGAATTATGAGAATTTCTGTTGAACGAACCATAATATACACTGGAAGAATCATTCAGGAGATTTACTGATGGATTATCGAACGATGAAGTAGTCATATTTACTACTGAAAATAATGGCACTTTTAAAGCCAATTACATATGATGAATTCTTGCAAATGAAACAAAATCAGAGTTGACACAGTAGAACTCTCTCGATTAGAGAGCTCTGATACTATAACAACTTTTGATATCCACCATTATTGACACATTGTCAAAAGAAAGTAATAAAAGATAAAATTGCAAATGAAAACTCTCTTTTGTCTTATTGATGAAGTAGAATATATATAATAACAAGATAATTGTAAATAATTCTCAAATAATAAAATTATTTATTATTCATTAATATATCCTAACAGAATCTCTAATAATCTTTATATAATAATTATTTATTAATACACACAATCAATACTTTAAGGAGCACGCTAGACACTTAGTAAATAATGTCATTCTTATTATTCTTGTTTCAACTGTCTCGCACGATGTATTTCTCTCTTCTTCTTTTTTTCTTCTTCTTATTTTTGAATTTAAAATTATTCATCTATATATAATTTTAACTTTATGGTATAATGGAACTCAAACTAGTTTCAGAGTTGACATAGTGGAGCTCTCTCGATTAGAGGAGCTTTGATACTATAACAACTTTTGGTATCCACCATTATTGACACATTGTCAAAGAAAGTAACAGAAGATAAATTTGCAAATGAAAACTCTTTTGGTATCCACCATTATTGACACATTGTCAAAGAAAGTAACAGAAGGTAAAATTGCAAATGAAAACTCTCTCTTGTCATATTGATGAAAGAAAGTTACTCTATATATGAGAGTATATAGGGAGTATATGGAATAATAAGATAATTGTTAATAATCCTCGTATAATTGCACGTATGTATTTCTCTCATTTTTTTTTCTTTTCTTCTTATTATTGAATTTAAAATTATTCATCTATATATAATATAAAACAATTATATTTGACTGACTCATCAATAATTTAAATTTGAAAATAATTCTTATAAATTTCGACTATGAAGAACGTTAGAATAATATATAGTATTTGCACGTTAGTGAGTGACTGCAGGTTTTAATTCAAATTCAAAATCAGCTCAATAAACTTTCAGTGGAGATTTCTTTTAATCAAAATTAATTATTTGATACATTTTCATTTAGAGATATTTCTAACCCGGTAGAATTGTTTCCCTTAAGTTGCTCTTTCTTACCAAATTTAGCAACCGCAAAGTTGATCGAGATTTTAAAAGATTCTGGAATCAAATTCAATTTATATAACATTTCAAAACAGATCTATCTACTTGATTCTAATTTAAAAGGAAAACTTTCCTTTGACAATCACACCTGGCATACAATCAAATACCAATATGGTATAATTGTATATGTGGCTAAGGGTAAAATAGAACTTTTTTTTAAGGACATTTAAGGTATTTTGTTATGAAAGGGCATAATTGAATTTTAAGTATCTAAATTTAAAATTTGAAACGTCATAGGAATCTAGTACACCCATTTGCATAAGGAAGATTTTGTGTGATTGAATTTTAAGTATCTAAATTTAGAATTTGAAACGTCATAGGAGTCCAGTGCACCCATTTACATAAAGGAGATTTCTTGTGACAATGGTTGTAGTAGCGAGTGACGGTGGGAGACCATCGACGAGCAACGGTGGAAGACCATCAATGATGGGAGACCATCAATGCGATGGCGATAGCGGCGACGGCGGAGGGAGCAGTAGCGGCAGTGGGAACGGCAGGAGCAGCGGCGACAACAGTGGCGAGATTAAAGAGATTTGAAATTCAAACTCACTGTTTCTCAACTCTTGATGAAATATGTTGGGTAGCTTTCTAGATAAAATCCCAAATAAATTATGTTGGTCACATCAGTAATCACATAAGGTTATAAATTGAGTGTGTGTCAAGTGTGATTGTCAAAAAGTATAATTACTCAATTTAAAATTACACCAAGAAATCTTTAGTTTGATCATATCCACTAATTTTGGAAAATAAAAAAAAAATCAGAAACTTTTATACGCTTTCACAGGTTTCCATTAGGCATTTAATACACAATTAATTATTTTTTTAATTTTAAATAGACAATAACAAATAAGCCAGAATTTTGCAAAGCAATCACATTTAATAGAATTTTCTTTAAGAAAGCCCGTTTAAAACGTTGCAAGATAAGGTGATTAATTTAAATAATTAATAGAATTTTCTTTAAAAAACCCCGTTTAAAACGTTGCAAGGTGATTAATTCTAGAACGTAATTTTATATATATTAACGATTCAGAATTCTTAATAATAAAAGCATTCAATTCCAAATATTAATTAATTATTACTACATAGAATTAAAATCAACATGGTTAAATTGTGTCAAATTAGTTGGAATTTTTGTACTTTGGATTATTTCTCAATTTGCCTATATCCAAAAGGTTTCTCATTTTAAATTTAATTATTGTGTGATTTATATTTTCAAAATTACAAGTGTGAACGACAGTTTAATAGGAGTAGAATAAAATCACATCCTTATATGTTTTGTTAAACTGATTTACTTTTTAATATAAAACAAAATTAATTTAGTAGAATAATGATTAATAAAAATTTATTGTCAGATCATCAGCTTCATTCTCTACAAATAATATTAAGTACGCAATGCACATATACATTTAAAATATTATTATTATCAAAATTAATTAGATGATTAAATCATTAGAGATATTTAGACCAATATAATGATTCAATAATTTCTATTTTAAAATTTCATGTACTTTAATTGCATAAGTTTTGACATTCATTGATTTAAATAAACGTTAAAACATCTTAAGTTAATATGAAATGTTGTGTGAAATATATTTACTATTAAAAATTAAAAATGATACAAAATTATAGAATAAAAAAATTGTAACATATTATATTGGTTGATTCTCAACCGATATAATATGTTTGTATTTTTTTTACAAAATATATATATTACACGAGTTGAAGATCATAATCAATATAATATGTTTTTTAACTAATATAAAATTTTAAAAAATAATCACTGTATAGTATGTTTATTGTATCATCTGTTAGAAGTAATTCACTATAAACCATTTCACTTATATAATAAATAATATAATAAGATGAAAGTATGTTTAGGATTTGAGTAGTTATACTTTGACAATCACAGGTGACACACATTTACTTTACAATCTTATGTGGCGTTGATGTGGCCAAGATAAATGACGTGTAAAAAATATTTCAGGACGACACTGAGAGTCATTTTTAGGGTTTACATGTTTAGGGTTTTATCTAAAAGGTTGCCTAGCATATTCCATCAAGGGTTGAGAGAAGTAGTGAGTTTGAATCTCAGATCTCTTGAATCTCGTCACTGCTGACGCCGCCATTGCAGTCGTATCCGCTGCTATCACCGAAGCTGCTGTCACCACCGTCGATTGCTCGCTATCATCGTTGGTCTCCCACCGTCACTCGCCACCACAACCACTCTCACACGAAATCTCCCTTATGCAAATGAGTGTCCTGGACTTGTGTCACGTTTTAAATCTTATATTTAGACACTTAAAATCTAATTATGCCCTTTCATAACAAAATATCCTAAATGTCTTTAAAAGAAAAAAGTCTCATTTTATCCTTATCCACTTAAATAATTAAACTTAAACTATGTCAGCGCAGTTAGTATCTGATTGTATGACAGCTAAGGTCTAAGGTGTGATTGTGAAAACAAAGTTTTCCTTAGGGTTTAGGAGTGTGTTTACAAGTACAAAAGTATATTTGGTGTTCATAATAAGAGAACAGTAAACTTACTTAGCTAGAACCTGAAATAAATCTGGGCCTCTAAAGGGTGTTTCATCACCATAGAAAATTCCTGTTTCCATGATAAATCAACACTGTCTCCATTGGAAGCCTTCCATTGAAAGCTCCAAACCAAGTTAGCCACAAAGAACTCCAAATGGTGCATGGCGAGGTGATAAGCAGGACAAGCCCTTCTCCCAGCTCCAAAAGGCATCATCCTTATCTCTTTGCTTCCAACAATATCAAATGCCTCAAATTCACTGCCAAGAAACCTCTCAGGCTTGAATGCCATTGGATCCTCCCACACCCTTCCATCCCAACCCATCTCCGCCACCATGAAGTTCACACTCCCATTTCTAGGCACCATGTACCCACTCAACACCACATCCTCCCTCACCGCATGTGGCACCAACAAATGTGAAGGAGGGTGACACCTTAAGCCTTCCAAAATCACACCTTTCAGATACAACAACCTCTTCAAATCTTCTTCCTTCACCTCCTTCTCTTCTCTATCACCAACCACCTCTCCGATTTCCTCCACAACCTTCTGCTGCACGTCTGCATGCTTCACCACATTCGCCATCACCCACTCCAAAGCCGTTGAAGTTGTGTCCGTACCCGCCGTCAGAAACTCCGAACACAACGCCACAACTTCACCTTCATCAAGCTCGCCACTCTCCTCTTGTAACCGCAGCTTCAACAATGTATCCACGTAACAAATAAAGCCTCCATTAAGAACAAGAACACTTTTTCTTGCTTTTATCAACTCTGAAAAGGCGTCCTTTTGGGCATTGCGAAGATCCAACAACTCCAGCCACCGTTTCCGGAACAACAAGCGAGTGACAACCTTGGGCAAGAAATTTAGTACGCCGAATCTGTTAAGACCCAATGCTAAACTACGCTGCACTTGTTTGATCTCTCGGATTTTGTTTTCCTCGACTGCTTCACCAAAACACATGAAAACTAGCAAGCTGAACATGGCATGTTCAAAGTGTTCTCTCACCTTAACGGAAGAGTGGTTTTTTTCAGCCTCGGTCTGCAACCGGTTCAGAAGGTCGTCCAAGACACGCTTGCGTGTTCCGGAAAAACAGCTGAACCGGGAAGGATGAAGCATCTGGGAGACGAGGTTGCGGCGGAGACGGCGCCACGTGTGGCCGTAGGAGGAGGAGCTTATGTTAAGTTGGTGAGCTGTGTTGGAAAGGGCTTTGGGGCGGTCAGCGAAGACAACACCTTTTTGAACTAAGGCTTGGTGGGCGATGGAGCTATCTGCTATGAAAATGCTGGGACCAAACCAGAAGTGGAGCGTGAATATAGGGCCGTGTTTGGAATGGATATTCCGGAGAATTTGGTGAAGCTCTGAGAGGGATGTTCGAAGCCAAAGGATGGCGGTGATGAAGGGAAGATGGAGAGGCCCGGGAGGGAGAGGAACAGTGTTGAGGGATTTGACTAAAAGCATGGAAACACAGAGAGAAAGAAGGATGATAAAGCAGAAGATCTCCATTGATGATTATTTGGAGGTGATGAATGATTCAGTATAATGGTAGTAAGAGAAAGACCGACATTGTTAAAGATATTAAATTTTATTTCAACTTATCTCCCCCACCCATCTCCCATCTTCTATTGAAGTTCAGATTTTTTTTGTCATGTAATTTTAGGAATAACTTTTATCACATAGATGTGGTGGTGTGTTTGAATGCAAACACGTAGATTGTTGCGCATAAAAGAACATATAAACTATTTGATGACAGATTCAATGAAAATTTTCTTCAATAATATTTCTTAAGAAATAAAATACTCAATTAAATCTAGATTCACTTTGTTTATTAAAGGAAAAAGTTATGTTGACCCTACTGTTTACAGTGTACCTTCATTTTCCATGATCTTCTTTAATAAAATATTATATATTCATATATATATATAAGGTTATAGGGACGTAGAGCGTCAACAATACTCTTAAAATAAGATCACTTAATAAAGAAAAATGATACTTGACGTCGTTTTTAGATCCATTTGATACTCATATGATAAAAAAGAAATATTTCAATAAGTTACGAGATTCACGTATAATTATAAAATTCTTTTAAAATTTTATAATGTATCGCATTCGAGTAATTTTTTCTAGTGGTTTATTGATAAATATTTTTAAACTTATGTAACATATATAAAAACTAGAAATCCTATTTATCTTTTTTCTCATTTAAAAAAGAATACAATTATAACATGTGAAGAAGGACGTCCTTCCGTTTAAGAAGGTTAAGGTATGAATATTTTTACGAAATTATAAAACCTTTTTAAAATATATGACATTCATGTTTAGGTAGCTTCTTATGTTTTGGGGCATGTGATTAGTTAAGAAAGACTTTCTAAATCAATGTTATAAATACCGAAAGTAAGAACTTCATGCATTCATGTTGTTCTCATTTTGAGAAAATATATCTCTAATATTGTGTAAAGAAGTATGTTCTTCCATTTGTGAACTAACAAGTACTTCCAGAAAATTATAAAACTTTTTTGAAATGTATAATAGTCGTATCCAAGTGGTTTTCTCTGTTTTGATATGTGGTTTATTGATAAGTACTTTTGAACTCGTCGAATAGATATGAAAAGTAAGAAGCTTGTTTGTTCATGTTTCCTCTCATCTTGAAAAAATACATTTATAATGTTATGAAAAGTAATAACATTAAAGTGACTTCCTCTATTTTGATACGTAGTTTGCTGATAAGTACTTTTGAAATTCAAATATAAAATAAAAAAAAAACAAATATGAAAGTGGCACACCTAAATAAATAAAAAATTTAATTCTTTTACTATTTAACAATATCAAATGGATGTAATGACAAATAAAAATGTCAACTTATTTAGATCTTTATTAAAATAGACATTTTCGACGTTATCATAGTAAAAATCGTCATTTTCACATTTAGATTTCCAAAAACAAATCAAAATTTGTTTCACAGAATTTTTACCTAGTTTTTCAATTTTTTAAATAAAGAACTAATAAAATAAATATTAATACATTGTATTTTTAATTTTTTATTGAGTTCATTAAAAAAATACTTTAATATACGAAAATAAATAATAAAAGTAAAAATAAAAATATTACATTAAAATATAATTTTTACATAATGTAAAATAAAAATTATAAAATATTTAAATTGTAAAAGTGGTTAAAAATATGAAAATGCAGTAACAAAAATAATATATTATTAATTGAAGAAATAAGAACAATATAAATAATTTCATATAATAAAAATAAAAATTGTATTTGAGGATGAATAAATAATATTAGTTTAAAATTAATTAATATTATTTTATATAGTAATTATTAATATAAATTAAAAATACTCAATTAAATACTATGTATGAGTTTAAGTTTTAATATAATATATTTTTTTAATTAGTGAATAAATATATAGGTGATATGAAACTGATATTATATATATAAACATATATATTGGATCTAAACTAAACGAGTAAGAATTATATCGAGTAATAAAGTTAATTCTTATAAATTTTGTAATGATTTATGTTAATTCAAATGAATTTTACATTTAAGTATAATATTATATGTGTGAGATTTTAGTTCTTATAAAAAATATAAAGTTAGAAAAGTTTCATTTTTAATTTATATTAATAATCATTAACATAAAATATTATTAATTAATTTTAAATTGATATTTTTTAAATATATACTTTTACTTTAATTTTGTGAATTTTTTTATATTATTTATTATATGAATTTATTTAAATTGAATAAATATTACTTACAAATTACTCGCAATATTATTTTTTTTAATATTAGACAAAGTTTACGAACTACTTGATAACTCCAAGTGCAAGTTTTTATTTTTAAGTTAAAAATTGAATATAGGTGGAGTTTGCGGGGCAATTGTTTCCACCATTTCCACATTTGCTTCCTGCACCTCATAAAAAATCATGAATGGATGGTGATGCGCCTTTGAGTAAAGAGAAAAGGAGAAAAGGGTTTTATAGTTGAGGTATAGAGGAGGTGCAGTGCAGAGCAGCTGGTGGCAGAGTGGTGGTGGAACGGAGAATGTTGACAATTGTGCATTTTGAGTGTGTAGAAGTAAGATGTGTTGATATGTAATTGAAAATTTTGATGAAGTATTGTGTTGATTTGAATGTCTTAATAGTTTGAGAGCGATTTGTAAGGTTTGTTAAGGTGTAGGTGCGTTACGAGGGTGTGGTGGATTTTATGATTACTGTGCAGAGGTACGACGATGGTCAGATGTTTTTTTTTTTTTTTAATTCCAGAAATCGTTTTTTGGAAGAAATTTGGAAAACATTTTTCGAAACTTAAATTATTTTCAAAGTTTTGGTGCATTTTGAAAAACGTTTTCTGAAATGCAAATTTAATTTCCAAAAAATGTTTTCCAGAATTTAAAACCCTGTAACTAAACCAATTACCACAAAATACAAATCATCAAAATTTAAAAATAATTAATATAGACGTTAAGACTTAAACCTTTTTATGCAAATCCACTAAGTTTGATTCACAGTTGTCATTGTTATGTTGCTAAAATATATTATAATTAACAAATAAAATAGTTGTAATTGAATGTTGAAGGTTACTATCAAACTCAACAATATACAAGTGATATAAATTACAAGTGGTTTACTGTGTTGACCTAAGTGGTTTAATAAGGAGGGATTTGGCATATACATATGGCAGATATGGAAACTAGCAAACCAAAACCCAATGTCGAGTGGTTTATTGTGTTGACCTAAGTGGTTCAATGAGGAGGGCTTTGACATATATGTGGCAGATATGGAAACTAGCTACCTAAAACCCAACACTGAGTGGTTTACTGTATTCACCTAAGTGGTTCAATAAGGAGGGCTTTGGGTGTGGCAGATATGGAAACCAACAAGCTAAAACCCAACATCGAGTGGTTTGTTGTTTTGACCTAAGTAGTTCAATGAGGAGGGTTTTGACATACATGTGGTAGATATGGAAACCAACAAGTTAAAATCCAACACCGAGTGGTTTACTGTATTGACCTAAGTGGTTCAATGAGGAGGGTTTTGACATACATGTGGTAGAAATGGAAACCAACAGGTTAAAATCCACTACCAAGTGATTTACTATGTTGACCTAAGTGGTTCAATGAGGAGGGCTTTAACATACATGTGACAAATATGAAACTAGCAAGCTAAAACCCAAAATTGAGTGGTTTACTCTATTGACCTAAGTGGTTCGATGAGGAGGGTTTTTACATACATCTAGTAGATATGAAAAACTAACAATGTAATGAGTTCGTGTTTCATCTCAAGACAAAAAGATACCGTTCTTATGATGTTTTCTTTAAAAAACCATAATCTTTATCTTGTGTGACACAGGACGAACCCTAAACCTTGGAATAGCTCTTTCTCCTTTACTTCAGAACCAACCACCGTTGGAAACAACACTGAACTCCGTCAAAGACAAACACAAAGCAACTCACTCCGTAAAAACTCTAAATTTCAGAAGTTAAACAGGAAGTTCTTTCTCTATTTTCTCTCATTCAAGACGTCTTTCAGAATGTGCAATGACATGACAATGAATTTCCCTCTCAAATTTTAACACTCAGTTTCGTATTCCAAAGTGACAAATTCACCCTTGCAAAATGACAAAACATAGTCATGTAGGATAAGTGAGAAAGAAGATTTTTCACCCTTACCAACTTACAAAACCACATGTCATATCATGGTGCCAAATGGGGTAACTTCTTCGAATTTTTTTTCATAATATGGTGCGTTTTTATATGATAAAGTCCCAAATGGGCAAATATTTTTTTTACCATAATAGGCAAATCGTGCTAGCTGGACACGATTGTAAATAGAAGAAATCGTATCTAAGGCATGCGAGATTAGCAGAAATCGTGTTGGTGAAATAAGATATTAGGGGAATAGTTAGAGAGGCATACGATTTCACTAAATATGTTAATTACATTGAATATTTTAATTAAAAACATTTTTCTGTAATGCAATTTTTGTAACAGTCTGTTTATTGTAATTAATTGCAGTGCATTCTAGTTATTGGCGAATTTATGGTAATATAACAGAGCACAAAATAGATGAAAAATTGAAAACTGAATATTAAAAAGAAGTTGTAATACTTTTTTTCATATTATAATATAAATATTTTTATATTAGTTTAAAAAATTTAATATAATATTTTTATAGTATTAAAAATTACAAAAATTAGAAAGAAAAGAATTGTTTGAAAGAAATATTTTTTTTATAAGATGTGTAATTTTATAATATTAATATTAATTTTATTATTTATGTAACGTAACACAGGACTTGGAAAATTAAAAAAAAAATAAATATTAAAAATATTTTTATAATATTGTTTAATTTAGGATAATATGAGATTAACTTTAGTATTTTTTTTAAGTTAAGAAATTATAGGATGTGATCGAAATATTTAAATTTAAATTATAATTATATTAAGTACAAGTGAAAAATACATAAATTTTTACAAAACAATAAATTTATTTATGTGATGACGTCCCATAAGATGGTTTTCTTTTGTCTTGTAGGTCTTCTTTTCTCAGGGGAAGGTGGTGTATCATCATTATTGTCATCATTATCGTTGTCATGTTGAATATTTGGCTGTTACATCGGCAATGTCGGAGGATAGAACGATGATGAAGGATGAAATGCAGATGGAGGGATGAAGGATGAAGTTCCAAACATATTTGGTGGAGGTGAAAAACCAGGCATTTGATAAGGAAATGCATTATTTGTGGATGGAACCTGGTTCAAAAGTGACTATAATGACATGTGGGGTTGATGATCCATGAATGTGTTTTGTGGTGGGGGATGAAGACTCGAGTGACTTGATTGACCAGATGAATGGTGATGAAACTGTGTGTGAGAAGAAGAAGAAGAAGACTGAGAAGAAGAAGACATAACATGTTCGCTCTGGGGGAGGGGCTCAGTATTATCTGGTGTGTCATACAGTAGGCATGAAATGGAAAATTTTAGACAAATAAAAATATAAATTGAAGTACAAATACATAATGAAAAAGTATACATATATAAACTTACTTCATCATCAATTTGGACTCTGGGAGGGGTAATGTAGCAGATAGTGTGGGTAATGTACCATTGCATGTATGCAGTCGTCTCACATAAATGTCCATTACCCGTGAATTGAACGACCCAATTGTGTCGATCGTTCCACATGGCTATCCATTGTTGATAGTGTTGTGGCCAGTTGCGCTCTTATCTGCCCCTCATGTCTTCCTTGTGGACTTGATTGAGATTCATAGGTTCAACCGAAACGGGTTGACGAAATCCAAATTGACGCATCACTCGATCAGTCTGATGAAATTCCACAGTTGCGAAAGAAATTAATGGCACTACTGCACGACTAACTAGAGATACATCTCCAATTAGGAATTGAGTGACCTCGGGCCTGGTGTACGGAGTCCAAATCAACTGAAAAAATAGAACTCAAATTAGTTAACAATTGAGAAGATTTTTAACTTGAAATTTGATACGAAACCTAACCTCTATAGGTTCTAAGTCGTCTAATGTCTTCTTGATAAGAGCCACTATACCGGTGGTTGGGTTTTGTGGAGCACGCAACCACCTTTTTGTACATAAGATATGTTTTGATTAGTGCAAAATAAGTAGTAACAAATATGACGTTTCTGCAATAACTTTTTTTGTAAAATTGTATACCTTTTTGCCAATGGAAAACCATGTCCAGCGTGGCTTTCTTCGAGTGTTAGTGGCAGATAAGAGGGAGACAAAGATTTGATCCGCTCCCATGTCCAACACTAAAGAAGTAACATGCAACCGCCAATATTTTCTTGGTTAAAATCAATACCGTGATCTAAGGCATGATAAAGAGATGCCAATACAGCTAAACCCCAACTATAACTGGAGACGTTATTCAAATCATTCAATAGTAATAAGTACATTAAGTGTACTCTACTGCTTGAAGTGTCCGACATTAGCAAGCTTCCAATCAAGGTAAGAATATTTTCCCGCGCATACTGTGCAACCACATCATCCATGGCGTCATCTGAAAGTTGTTGGAAGGTGTTGTTTAGCCAAGATAACTTGATGGTGTTGCCTAAAACAACATTTTGTGAAGGAATGACTCCAAGCAAATGGCCACATGCTGTGACCATGTCACCACTGGTTAATCCGCTCACAACTTCGCCTTCAATTGGCAGACCCAACTGCAAGGCGAGATCCTCTAATGTCATAGTCACTTCGCCAAGTAGAAGGTATAATGTATGTGTCTCCGTCCTCCATCGCTCAACTAATGCGGTGACCAAGTGATGGTTGATCTTCGTATGGGTAAACGTCAATAGATGACCAAATCCAGCCACATCCATCAGATTTTTTACTCGTCGCAAGATGCATAAATTATGGAAACGGATGTCAATGGCGACTACGAGCTTCTTTCAGCAAAATTCGTCAATAGTGGGAAATAAAAAAAATTGAAGCCTCTCACATGTGCTTAACTACGGTTCTATCTCAGGACCACATCAATTTGGACTCAACACAAATTGCTTCAATTGTGGCTAATTCAGTGAAGGCAAATCCATTAATTCCTATTAAAAGTTTGATTGCTGAAATACAAAATCATAACAGCTACTCAGTGTCATACAAGAAAGCTTGGAAGGCAAAACAAAGGCTCTTGCAATGTAATTCGGAGATTGAGAGGAATCGTATAACCATCTTTTGAGATGGTTGCAAGCTCTTTAGGAATCACTTTCGGGGACTATTATCCAATACACCGGTCATCCGATTGTAGTTGACGGTGTCGAGGATGACTCAACTTGCATCCTAGATCGGGTATTTTGGGCATTCAAGCCTTGTATTAACGACTTCAACTATTGCAAGCCTATAATACAAGTAGATGACACATTTCTGACTGGCAAATATCACGACACTTTGTTGACAATAATAGCTCAAGATGGAAATCGAAACATATTTCCACTTGCCTTTGCCATAGTTGAAGGAGAAACAAAAGAAGCAATGATATGGTTCTTCCATTTATTGGGTGAATATGTCACTCCTCAACCAAATATTTGCCTAATCACTGACAGAGGGGCAACCATTCTGTCAGCATTGCAATCTCTAGATGTTGCCTGGGAAGAAGATGGTCTTTCCTCAATCTTTTGCATAAGACACATTGCTTCCAACTTTAACAAGAAGTTCAAAAATGCTAAGTTGAAGCGACAATTAATCAATATCGGTATGTTTACTTTATTTAATTTTAAATACACTATTCATTCCTTTACCTTATTTATTTTTTCACATTGTCACAACATATGAGATGAAACAACCAACTGTTATGGCCAAATTATCTGCAATGCGATCAGAATTTCGGCAAGCAGTGTCTTGGATCAATCAAATACTGCTGGAAAAATGGACACAAACATTTGATGGGGGCAAGAGGTTTGGCCATATGACAAGAAACTTGGCAAAATGCATAAACTAAGTTTTGAAGGGTGCCTGATCACTTCCGATATCTGCTCTTGTGAAGACAACATTTGAAACAATAAAAGATTGGTTTGTTCAATGAGCCACAAAGGTTGATTGCATGTTACGAGCAGGTCACGTATATCCAAAAGATATTACTACCATCCTACGAAAAAATGAACAACAGTCTGTTATGTGTCATGTTCAAAGATATGACCGTCAAAACTCCGAGTTTGATGTTAAGGAGATGGCCACTTCCCAACGACGCCGACCTATGTCTTTCACAATCAAATTAAATAAATGGTGGTGTGATTGTGGAGAATTTCAAGCTCTAAGGCTACCTTGTGCACATGTGATGATAGTTTATTCATATAGCCATTTAGATTTCACAGTGTTTGTTGCCCCTGTGTACATCCTCCACAATTTCAAGGCCTATGAGATACAATTCCATCCAGTTCGAAATCAAGATTATTGGTCTCCTTACACGGGTTCAGATTTTATACCCAACCCCGACTTGAGACGAAGTAAATTCGAAAGACCAGTTACAACTTGAATACATAATGAAATAGATGAACCAATTCCAAATAGACTAAAAAAATGTAGTTATTATCGTAATGAGGGTCACAATAGGAAAAATTGTTCTTATAGACAGTAATTATTTGATTTAATCCATTACTTTTGTTTAGTCAGTTTAGTTACCTCCACATCAAATATTTAATCACTTAGTCATTATTTTTTCTTTTACATCAAATTATTAATTTGTTTATCATAATTAAAAATAATATTAATATTATAGATTTACATATTTTATAATAAAAATATTTTTTTCAAATAAAATTCTCTTCTTTCTAATTTTTAATATTATAAAAATATTATATTCAATATTAAATAAAATTTATATTATAATATAAAAAAATATTATAAAATTATTTTTAGTATTCAATTTTTCTCATTTTGCAATTATGTCATTAAACATACCGGCTTAACAAAATAAATGTAAAATATGTTTGTATAAATACCACAAATAACATTAAAATTAAAATATGTTTTGCATAAAAATCGTATTAGTGAAGAACAGTATTAATTAACATTCAATGAAATCGTATCTCCTCTCTTAACCATGATTTCTGCCTAATTCTGACATGGGCACGATATCTTTCATTTATAACCGTGTCCAGCTGGCACAATATGCCTATTATGATAAAAAATAAATAAATTTGCCCATTCTAGGCATTACTGCAGAAAAAGGTACCAGATTGGAAATTTTGCCAACTTCTTCAACGGTGTGAACGTATCATTTTCTTTAGTTAAAAATAGAAAAGGAAGATACAAAAGTGGGCTTATGTGCAACCCGATTTTGTAAGAAAAATACTTAAACGTATAACTCCTAGAAATATTAGTTCCTGCGGTCGTTGAAGAAATAAAACTCTTCCAATTATGACTTAAGCTTTTAGAGAAAGAGAGTTTACAAGTCACTTGCATGTTTTATCCTAAAAAATGAGTTTTGGGTTACACTACAAAGTTAAATTATTAAATTCCACCAACATATATTTCTTAAATACTTTCCTTTATTGTAAGCCTTAAAACTAGTTTTTAACATTTAGAAAAATCTCGAACTTCATTTAATATTACTTGTGCAAATGATATATGAAATGAAATTTTCTATTTTATATATTACAAGAAAAAAATTATAACTATGCCAGACAATGAAAAAAAAAACTGTTATAATTAAATTAAGATATTTATTAAATAATAAATATAAAAAACAAAAAATACTTTTAAAAATTACAAATTTAAGTGGGAGTCAATTTTAAAAGTAATAAAATCTTATCTAACTTAAAACAAATAAACAGAAAAACACCAAAGTTAGATAGTAATGTTGTTTCTTCATTACAGTCAATAATGGTAATCTAAGGTTGATGTATCAGTTTATACATTTGAACAATGTCTGTTGAAACAGACCAACTATTCGAAACACAAAATAACAATGTTAGGATCCAAGAGGAGATTTTCAAGTGAAGTGGTTTGTTCATGTTAACGTTGTCAGCCAGGGATTGATCATCCAAATAACCCATAGGCATTATATTACTAAGAATCATGCCAATACTTAATCAATAATGGTAAAGCATTTTAATTTGAATTCTTAAGAAGAATTGAAGAGCTTTATGACATGATTTGATTAGATTAGAGCATTCTGAAGGTATGCATAACCATTCCCAAGCCCTTTGAATTGGTATGGATAATCTTTTGGATTTCTTTGACACAATCTACCATTGAAGGTCTCTCATTACTCTCAGCATGGACACATCGTGAAGCCAGATTTGCAAACATGAATATAGACTCAATGGTGTAAGAATTTCGAGCCATCTCTGCATCTATCACCTTACGAAGCTTCTTCCTCTCATTCAGTAAGTGCCTCACCTATGAAAAAATGTAGTTAAATCATAAGGTTATGGAGATTTTTTTATTTTTTTTTTGTATATGTTTCTTTGATTATCCACTAGGGTACGTACCTGTAGTACAAGGTTTTGATCATTTGGTCCCTGGTTTAGATCTAAAGCTGGACGACCTGTGAGAAGCTCCAGAAGAACAACCCCAAAAGCATACACATCACTTTGTACTGTAAGTTTTCCTGTCTGCATACACATCACTTTCATTTCATATGCACCATCTATTAGTAAGACACACTTAAATTAACAATGTGTTTATGCTTTTTGTGTTTGGTGGATAGGTTAAAGGGCAGTAAATACACCCTATTAAATTCTTTTATATACCAAAACAATAAATATTAAAACTGTTTAATTATAGAGAAAGTGGACGTTTCACTTTTCAAGTTAAAATGTGTAAATATTTTCTATATTGCACCATATAGACAAAATGTAATTGTAAAAGAATTTATCCTTGTGGTATAGATACGTACCGATGTATACTCAGGGTCAAAATAACCAAAGGTACCAAGTACTCTGGCAGTCACATGTGTCTCCTGTCCTTCTGGCATTAGCTTGGCAAGCCCAAAATCTGATATCTACAAGATGTATGTCCATTTTGGCTCAGTGCATTATGTATTATGCTATATGTAATAAGTCATTCCTGGGAGTTTACTTTTACCTTTGCTTCAAAATTGGCATCTAAAAGAACATTGGTGGATTTGAAATCTCTATGAACAATAGGAATTCCAAGACAAGAACTTGAATGAAGATAAGCAAGCCCTTTTGCAGCTCCCAATGCCACTTTGAGTCTCAGAGGCCAATCCATTTTTCTTTCTCCAATTCCTAAAATTAGCCATCGATTAGTAGAACATGGATGTAAGAAATTTCCACAAAACGTGGATTTGGGGTACATTACCAACCATTCAAATGATCTTGCAGGTTCCCATTATGCATATATTCATAAACTAGGAACCTATGCTTCCCATCAGCACAGTATCCTCTCAAAGAAACAAGATTTGGGTGGTCAAGTCTGCTTAATATGTCAACCTCTACACGGAATTCACGCTCCCCCTCCGCTGCTTTCATTGCTGGCAGCTCCATTTTCTTGATTGCTACAACCTTCAGAGTAAAATGCATTAGTGATTAGTATGCATTTATTGGTGGCTAAATCATAACTCGTTTTTACTTTGCTATGACACAATCTGTGTGCTATTGAAATTCAATGATGGTATTGTGAAGAAGAATTATACAAAACATGCCGTCTTTTTTACAGAAGGTACAGCTCAAGCTACACAAAATTTTGAGAATTATATATGATAGAAACTTGTATCAGAATCTCATTACCTCTCCTGACTTCAAATTGCCCCTGTAGACCCTGCCAAATCCTCCTTTTCCAAGCAGATTATCATCACTGAATGAATATGTTGCCTCTTCCATCTCCTTCAGTGTGAAAACACATGATCTATGCCTCCTTTTTGTAGGTTGTAGTATCTGATCTTCAAGCTGCCAAAACTCTGCAGGTTTATAAATCCCTGTGAAGAGAGTGAATGCGTAATTTGTTACAAGTTTATGCTGCAAAAGGATATACTCAGCACACTGACAGCATACAAAAAACTGAAAGAAAAGGAAGAAGAAATACAAGGGTCAGAATGATCTTGAGATTTGGTTCTTCGACGCTTGTTCCATGCTGAGACTAAACCAAATGGCATGGTGATCCTATCTTGTATGTTCTGTTAAAGGTTTTAAATTGCGGACAAAGGTGGCAAATGTGAACGTGGGGAGTCCAGAAACCTTAACGTTGTGGCTGAAATTCCAATCTTTAACCGTTTTTTAAAACTTGTGTGTCAAGAGTGGAAATGGTAGGTTTCTAACATACAAAATTCTCAATAGGAAGAAGGTGACTAATTCCATGACATGCCACCCTCAGAGGAACCATGCATGTATGAAGTGAATCACATTGGAATAGTACTTGGCACGCATTTGAGGGAGCCTTTACCATATAAAAGTATTTTCATAGTAAGGGAATCTTGTGTGGAGTACGTATGGAGCAAGTGGAATTACATGAGAAAAATGGTCAATAATACACACCCTACAACAACCTAGATTTTCTGGGGCAGACAACAGAAGGAGAGAGATGTACTTTAAGGAAAGGAGAAAGCTGAGAAAAGAAAAGTAGACATTGCTTGCTTGTCTTTTGGTTGGGAAGTGGTGGTGGGGTGCTTGCTTTGACAAGGAAATGGAAACCACACCCTCATTCTCCATTTCCATCAGTTTTACGTTTTACTTGTTTATACAGCTTGAAAATACATTGGGGGTTGGGAGGTCCTTTTCAGTTCCTCTCTTCAGTCTTCATCATAAATATTGCTCCTAAATCTTTCTCTAGTGTGGTGTAACCGTCATTCTCACTGTTCATGTCTTTCATCATGAACAATTGACTACGATTTTCATTTTATTTATTAGTATATCTCCCAATCTTTAACGGAGGGATCCAACTAAATTTTTTTTCTTCCGGAAGTAAAATATTCTTACTGAAAGCCATGAGACTAACTTTTCCAAAGCATAGTATATATAATCAATATAATATAGAATGAATATTGGTAATATTTGGTAATATTTGCTTACGACCATGATATTTTGAGACTCTTACCTTTATATGATATTTTCACACTTTTATCTCTCATTACACTCATTTGAAATTGTTACGTGACAAAAAAATAATTTTTTATTCACTTACGTGAGCTAAATTCATATATTTTTCGTTTTATACTTGAGTTTCGAAAGTATGTATCAATAGACCAAATATCAAAACAAAAGAAATCATTTGAACTCTCTTACTTTTCATAATATTATAATTGTATTTTTTTTTCAAAATGAGAGAAAATATGAGCATACAAGGTTCTTATCAACATACATAAGATTAAAAGTACTTATCAACAAACCACATCAAAATAGAGGAAACCACCTTGACTATATTTTTTGAAATGAGAGCAACATGAATGCTTGAGGTTCTTACTTTCCATATTTGTAACATGAGTTCAAAAGTCTTTCCCATAAAATCACATACCAAAATAGAGGAAACTACTTGGACGTGGGTGTCATACATTTTAAAAAAGTTGCATATTTCCTGGAAGTACTTCCTCTTTTACAAGTTCAAAAATACTTATCAGCAAACCATATATCAAAACAGAGGAAACCATTTGGACACGACTGTCATACATTTAAAAAAATTCATAATTATTTAGGTCCTATAACTCATTAAAATATTATTCTTTTTGCCACGTCACAATGCCAATTGGGATACCTTTATAAACGATGTCAAAATATCATTTTCCTATATTTTATTTAAATTAGTTCTAGGAAAGTTTTCAATTTTAAAAAATATCTTTTACATAGCAAATAAAAATATATTTATTTATTATTTAGATTTAGGAAATTAAGATTGAGATATTGTAAATCTCTCATATTTCGTCACATTTTGTTCTATTATAAAGTACATGAATAAAATAAAATGAGAAACTCCTCTATATAAAATATTTCTTCAATTTCTAAAATATAATTTCAAAACTCCAAAATTTCAATAGTGATAGATAATGAAAAGAGAAGGAAAGAACTTTATGAATTGTTATCCACTCTTTAATAATAAAAGTTATGATGATTTATGAACTGTAAGATGTAAACTTATTTAGAAAGACTGGATTAATGAGAAGTTTTGAAAAGAAGATTACATCATTGATATTCCACTTAAAAATCCTGTCATGACCTAAATTAAATGCAAAATAATAAAAGTTATGATGATTTATGAACGGTAAGATGTAAACTTATTTAGAAAGACTGGATTAATGAGAAGTTTTGAAAAGAAGATTACATCATTGATATTCCATTTAAAAATCCTATCATGACCTAAATTAAATGCAAAAGAAAAAAAAAAGATAAAGAAGACAAACACAAAGTTATGTTTGTTTGTTGGTATTTTACAAATGATCCTTACCAAAGTCATACCCTAAAGCCACCCAATGAAATTTGGGATTATTTGAAAGAAAATATGAAAGAAATGAGAAGATTTGAGGCATGAAAGTGCTAAATTTAATAGAGAAGTTTGAGCTGCAAATGATGAAAGAATCTGAGACAATTAAGGAATACTCAAACAAATTGTTGGGTATTGCTAACAAGATAAAGTTATTGGATAAGGAGTTTCAAGATTCTACACTCGTTGAGAAAATTCTAGTAATGATGTTAGATAGATATGAATAATCTATTACTTCATTGGAAAATACAAAAAATTATGTTTACAATTACTTTAGTAGAAGTTATACATGGCTTGCAAGTACAAAAGTAACAAAGATTAATAAGATAAGGATGTCTTGTTAAAGGTACTTTATTTTATCCTGACAAAATTGCTCTCAAAAGTCAAAAACTACAAAATGAGCAAATATAACCAAAGCAACACCAATAATAATGTGTTTTCCATCTTGTCCCTGTTGCAAGAAAAATGATCACCAACACAACAAGTGTTGGTTGAGGCTAGATGCAAAATCCCAACACAAACGTAGTCAATTGGGACATTATAAAAAATATGCAGATCCCAACATTACCCTTGTCAAGATTATAAAAGATGGATCATAAGAGCAACTACCTCTTCCAATATCTTATGTTAAACCAACAATTCTACAAAAGATTGGATTACCCATAATGGTTGTACAAACAACATGACTCATGATGGAGAATCTTAACAAATTTTATATTTCTAAAGTAATAATTACGAATGGAGAATAATTATTGTGGAAGGTATTCGAACAATTTCAATTGAAATTGATTTAGGTGTTTAACTTTTGATCTCTTATAATTTCATGAGATTAATCAAAATTTGTTGAGTGTTGCTTAATTGTTAGAAAAATATTATAAGGTGTCTTTTGAAAACAAAATAGTGATTAAAGATGCAAACAATCTAAAAGTATTTAATTTTCCTCTGAAAAAAAAATATATTTTTCTTTGGATTTGATGAAGGAGGAGATGGCTACAAGTGAAGAAGATACACAAGAAAAATTAAAATCAAAATATAGATATCTCTTTAAGCAATTTAATATCATAAAGGAGAAACTAGATGAAGAACTACATTCTAACATATGTCAAAGTTCTAATGTTACTACTATGAAATCCATGGTAGACAGAGATGAAGTTGATAAAAGAAGAAATACAAGAAATAATGTCAAATTGATTAAAAAGTGATCCTATAAAAAAAAAAAGAGAAATACGAGAATTACATGTAAAGAAGAAAAAGGACGAGAAATAAATTTGAAATTTAAATAAATAGATATTAAGATAGAGAAATGTTGATAATATTACCTAATTTCTTTTATTTAAATTAGGTTTTAGAAAATCTTTAATTAAAAAAAAATCTTTTACTCAAAGATAAAAATATATCCATTTATTATTTATATTTAAAAAATTAAAATTGAAATATTATAAATATTTAATATTGTTATATTTTGCTCTCTATATAAGATACATGAATAAAATAAAATAATAAACTCTTTCATATAACAAGACATCTCTTCTATTTTCAAAATATATTTTCAAAAATCTCACGATCTGAAATAAATCTCTATCATATATTGGTTATACTCTATATAATCATAGAATGAGGATAAGTTATTCACTAGTTAATTCTCATCCTCGTTTACAGCTATGGTAAGAAAAAAATAATTAAAAACTTTTAATAGAATATCATGTTTGCAAGTAACACATTTGTGTGAAATAAGCTCTCTAAAAGTCAAGCATTTATTAGCTTCTGAGGTAATGAAAAATAAAGAGCATGACATTTTCTTCTTTTCAGTTCTTTCTTTCCGTTAAACAGGAAATAGGAAGTCGATTATAGTTAAATGATCTGGTTTCTCATACTCCATTTTCCCCAATTGTGCTTTTAGTTGGGATCAGGGTAAGAAGAGATAAAAAAAATAGAGAAAGGGAAAAAAAGATGCCAAGTTGTTTTCCCTTTTTTTTTCTAACATATTTTTGAGAGATCCTTTACATCATAAAAACTCCAAAACAAAATCATTTATTTGAAAGTTTCCTTACTTCTTTTAGTACCTTCACAAATGGAAAACAATCTATATCTATCTATATATTGATGTAATAAGCATCCAACTGGAGTACATATTTGGTGTGAGTCATAAATACATAATTTTATCTTCAAATTCATACGTCCGTATTAATGATATGTCATTAATTATGTAAACTGATTTTTATACATTCAAATTTGTAACTATTTAAATTGAATTTTAGTTGAAAGTAGGTTTTGAACTCTTTGACTTAATTAGGCCTTTGAGTTTTTTCCTAGTTGAGTTATTTTACTTGTATTTATTTTTAATTGGATTCTTATATCTAACTTTTATTACAAATAATTAATTATCACAGTGAATTGATTAATTTAGGTTCAATTAGATAGTATAGTACTACGGGATGAGTTGCTTGCATAGTCCATCTCAACCACACTCATAATTTTGATGACGATTAAATATTAAACTTTTAATAGTCTAAGCGAAATATTACTTAAACATTATTTTTATTATTAATGTTATTACTAATTGTGGTCAAAAGGTAAAACCCTTACGGGAAAAGAGAATAGGAGGCGCACTCCATGGTTGCAGCACGGTGTGTGTTTTTTCGTTCAACTCAACACGTGATATTGTGTTTTAAGATTTGGTGTTTTCTTATGATCTTAGGTGTTTTTTTTTTTTTTTTTCAAGAGGATGCAATTTTTTGTAGGTTTTCAAATCTTATGGAGATGAATAGAAAATAAGAAAACTTTTAAGTCACTCTTCAAGTCTTCTTAGGAACAATGAAGAAACTGTGGTGCAAGTTTTAAATTTATAACTTTTTTTATTTTTTGTCTTCGTATATTAAAGAAGACTTTATTTTTGTCCAAATCTTTGAGAAGGTGTATTTACATGTATTTAGTAGGATTAAAAGATTGTGAAAATTATTTGCATGGTAGACAAGCCTATCATGCATATGAATTCTGGTAAGAAGTTAAATATAATATAAACCTCTTTAGAATTATGGAAAGCAAATTTCTTTGAGTAAGGGTTTTTATAAATTTGAATTTTTCCCTCTTGAAGATATGAGGTGTGTCTTGGTTGTTGCAGCCTAGAGTTTGTCTCCTGATCTTCTTTGTATGTTTTTATAGACTAAAGATTTTGCTCCTACCTCAATGAAATTGACCAAGGCACAATATTGGGTTCGTGTGCATGGTTTACCCATGAAAATTGGTAGCCGAAGGCAATTTATCAATTACATGAGGGATTGAGACTCCTTTTTAGATGACTGCACCATAAATAAAACAAGAGACTTCTTTGTTCGAGTTATTGTGGATGTTGATATTTTCTCTCTACCTTGCCCTAATAACTTTTGGTGGAGTGTTTTGGTTTTTCTTTTATAACATATATTGAATATAAACGGTTCCTCCTTTATGTTACTTTTGCAAAATGATAGGTCATAAGTTTTCTTTTTGCATGAATAAGAAATAGCGGCATAATGCAAAAAAAATATATATATATATATATAAACCAAGGAGTAGTTTGTGCTAAAAGTCTCAATGAATAATTGTAAGGATGTTGTGTCTTCAGAACATAAAGTTGTTTCTCAATCTCCTTCTAAGAGAGATATTAACATTGATGCTGCAACTATAGATGTGCATCATGTTTCGGGCTCTCATCTTGATGATAGCCTTGAAGGCATGCCAAGTCTTATTAACGTTTCTCCAATTGCTGAACTGAATAAGCAAACTTCTCATGAGGCTAATCTTGTTGTTCTTGCGGGTTTAACTCTCTCTAATTCTTTTGCATGTTATGAATTATGTTATTCCTCAAGAAAAAAATTATTTTATGCATATTGCTTTACAACAGTCATAGCAATACATTTACAATGTATTCAAAGTAAAGAACATATTCTTCTTGATGAAAATTCTTTGTAGGATAATGAAACGGTTCCTAAATAAGGGTAAGATATGGATGGGAAATCTTTACTAATTGATAATGTTGCTCCTATAATCAATCACAAGGAGCATAGTTTGATTTCTAAGAGATAGGAAGATATGTTGGAGGAGGAGATCTCTAGCTCAGACTATGATGGACATAATGATTTGATCCAATCACTCCGCAGGCTGGTAGGCCACCTAAAAATGGTTTTATTGATGTTTGAAAAGCCTCTAAAATAGCTTCTCATGATTTTGATGGGGTTAAGCTTGATGGCATGATGACTGCTGGTTTGGAAGCTTCTCATTCTTTGACTCATACGATCTACGGGTTTCCTTTTAACATTTCTAATTTGTACTCAATTACTGTAGGTTCATTTGTAGGGCTACAATCGGATGCCGGAGGGATGCAGGCTTCTTAGACCCTTTTTAAATTTGAGAAATTGTAAGTTGGTTTCTAAATACTGAATAAATCGAATGGAGTGATAGTAATCCTCTAATGATTGGGACGAATTGGAAAAGTGTATTCAAATTTCTAGAAAACTTGAAAGATTAAGGAGAGACTTTCAAGACTATAAAAAAATGCGTTAAAGTAAGTATTAGAAAGAAAAAATAATAGAAGAGTTTCTTTAGTTTAACTTTTGATTTCTTTCTTTTTTGTTATTTTATTTTTTAATATAAAAAATAAACTTTTTCATAATAGTCTTTTGTGTGTTTCTCTTAATTTTTTTCTTTTATATTTTCATATCACTTTTATAGATTGGTTTGATGATTTACTTTATTTTTTTTATTTAACCAATAATTCTGTTTTTTTTTAATAAATTTGATGTAATAATTCAATGCTATGACTTAAAACTGTTCAATACTGTCACTTTATTCGTAAACGGTCACAGTAAATTAAACCTAAAATAAGGTTATCACATTATATCTAACTTTTCAAAATTATTCAACTTAATAAAAAAAATTCAACACGAATGCGAAAATCGGTGTCAAAACACTCAACCTATTTACACATCTAATATGAATAATCCATTTATTAGCAAACACTTTTTACTCTAATGAAGTAATGTATCCAGAAAGTTCTATTCAAAAAAGAAAAAATAATGATATGTAAATCTTGAAATATATAATACCTTTTCCCTTTTAAATATTGTAAAAGAAAAAATTGACTTGACCACCAAAACAAGAGATTTTGTTAGATTTAAAATCATACAAAATGAAGAAAAAAAAATTGTATGTACTTTCGTAGTCTTTCTTCTCTTTGTGAAATGTAAAACACATAAGGTTGCATACAGTCACCCTTAAAATTGTACAAATCCTATAAAGGTTTATTTTTAAGAAGCTAATAAAAGAGTAAAGACTCTCAACAAAGAAGATTCACAAGAGTGACAAGAAAGCAATTACAAGTGAAATACAAAAAAAATAAAAACTCTTAAATATACATTAGATGATACCGTCTCTATGTTAACATGAAATATTTTGTATTTTGTTCTTAAAGTATTATATTTTCTATGTTATAGTTATTGAATTTTTTGTATTTAGTTTTTGTAAATATTTACACTTTATTTGTATATATAGAAATATTGTTCAAGTGAATGGATATACAATGGAAGTGAGAAAAACGAAATATAAAATATAAAAAATAGACTACTTTTTTAAAAAAAAAATCATAATAAAAAAAATAAATTTTAAAAAATAATATATAATTGATTATACTTTTGCATAATCAAAATTGTAAATCTAAATATTAATAAAATATATAATCTATTAACATTTCGTTTAGATAGTTTTAAGATCTTATAAATATTTAAATATATTATTAATATTTTACTAATACATATTTTTATACTATAGAAATAATAATTAAATAAAACCAAAAATAGTAAATAAAATAAAATAAAATAATTAATATTTTATTAATAGTTATATTTTATATTATAATAAAATAAATAATTAAAAATTATGAAAATAATAAATAAAGTAAAATAATTTAATTTTAATGTTCTCTAAATTAATTTATTTAATAAATTTTTATTTTGAAATATAACTTTTTTATTTATTAAATTTTATAATAATTTTTTATTTTAATTCTAATTTATATTTTGAAAAAATTATTTTTATATGAAAGTTTTTAAAAAAATGTTTTTTTTAAATGTATTACGATACAAAAAGTTATTTTATCTCGTCAATAAAATTAAACTACAGATTTTTCACTCATTTCTATTCATTTTCAACTTTCTTTCATTCAACCAATCTCATTTTTTAAATTTATTTTTCAATCCAAACAAAATCTTGTGATGGTGAAAGTGAGGAATGATTTAGGGAAAAAGAATCTCTGTATCTAAAGATTTAGAGGGAGTCTCTGTGATATACTAAAATTGACATGTAGAATATTTGTAAATCAGAATTGGCAAAGAAAAACATACTTAATTATAATTTGATTGATTAGTTAAACTCTTCCTAATTTGACGAAAAGAAAATTAAACAATTCAACATGAGTGAATTATTATATAAATATTGGTGTTTCTACTTTATTTTCTAATTGATTTACTGCAATTTTGCTTTTACTGAAAAGCTTTGTATTGAACAATCTTTTAACATTTGTTTCAAAAGGTTTTTCAAATATCATTGAATGCTTTATTTCATTGACTTGAAAAGTTAAAATTTATTTGCAAACAAAATACTATTTTCTAAATACACTATCGAATCCCTCCTAATATATTTCACTTATATTATTTATTTTTAATTTCACGACGATAATTAAAGTAAAACTTAAAGTAACTCTTGAAGAAGATATTTGAATTAAGAAAATTAGTATGGTTGAAATATTGAGTCTAGAATCTATGCAATTAAAAATATTTACTTGGAGAAAATGAAAATTTTGACTGAAAAGGTAAAATTATTAACATGAATATGGAAGAATACTTGGTGCAGATTTGTAAAAAGTGATAATTCTTAGAGAATAATTAGACTATAGAGATTAATATTATTTTTAACAATTAAACATAATGAACCAATTAACAAATAAATCTAAGTTCAAATGATTCAATTAAAAAAATTATAAGTGTAACTAAAAATTATTAAATGGTTTAAAGGTCATGCCAAATAATTTAAAGCAGGAATATGCCAAATAATTTTTTTGAAACAATGTTATTTTTTTATTGTGATTAAATTTGAATAGACTTTTTAATAGAATATATGGATTTAATAAAATTGTATAATAAAGAATATTGAATTTAAATATATGAAAGTAATGTTGATCTTTTTTACTTTATGAAAAAATTTAAGATTCTCTTTCATGTTGATCTTTTTCATTTTTTTTTCTTTTTATTATAAATTAAGTGAATTGATATGCTTTGTTCTACCATGTTTAAGACAAACAAATAGTTTTTAAACTATCCTAAATGATAATTGTCCTATCTGGAATAAATCTTAGACACCCATCAAACCATTTAACCAAGTAACCTCCTAAGCCATTTCAACCAATGCCATATACTCCACTTCAAAAATGATAGATAAAGTTATTAGAGAATAGATTTTCAACTAATCAATAAATTGCCAACTATGAACACATAGCTAGTAATGAATATCTAGCATCTAAGTTTGCACCATTATTTGGATATAGCCATTTCTAAGTACATTGTAAATTAGGCTTAAAGATAATTTTGATGTCCTTAGATCCTTTAAGGTATTTGAAGAGTTCTTTACTACCTACCAATGCTCTTTTTTTGGATAGGTCGCGTATCTAGTTACTAGACTGATTGTTTAAGTAAGACCTTTATCTAGTGTATATTATTGTATATATCAAATTCCTCATTGCTCTACATAAGAAACACAATATTTTTTGTCCTCATCATTTTAAGTAGAATTAAGCTTTCAAGGATGTGTAGATGTTATCAAAGGTATGCTTGTGACTTTAACACCTTCTGTCCCAAAATGTATCAACATCTTTTAGATGTATTACTCTAACATAAAAAGAACTTCTTCCAAGCTTGATTCCTCTTAATCTTCATCCCAAAAACCTTCTTAGTTGAGTGTCTAACTTTCATCTCAAATTTATTACCAATTAGTAATTACAACCTTCTGATATTAAGTTCCGTCACGAGATGTTATCAATATGTTATCTACATATAATAGTAGGAATATAAACTCACAATTTTTTTTTTATAGACATAAGGATCATAGCAACTTTTGTTGTATCCCTAACAAATAATAAACTTATTAAATGTCTTGTACTTGTCCAGAATGTTGTTTTAACATCATAACAATCTCTTCAGTTTACCCACATATTTCTCGTTACTTGTCATGTTAAATCTCTTTATTTTCTAATTATGTAATTTAATTTTGTTTGACCTAGATTACTTTCTTTATGAGTTTCTAAATTTATTTTTATATTAATTTTCTATTTGATTATTGGTTCATTTCATGTTAAATCTCTTTATTTTCTAATCATGTAATTTAATTTTGTTTGACTTGGATTACTTTCTTTATGAGTTTCTAAATTTATTTTTATATTAATTTTCTGTTTGATTATTGGTTCATTTGGTTAAGATTTGGTTTTCTATAATTATCAAAGTTCTTCAACTGTAATTAATTTTGCTCCCAAATACATATTGAATTGAATTTTTTTTTCTTTAATAAACTTTAATTTGAATTGAATATTTATGGGTCAATTCCTATTACCTATTTAAAATATGAATATTTAGAAATTTATATAGGTATAATTTTGTGATTACAAATAGTCTTAAGATTTAATGATACAATAGAAACTAAGGAGAAAATTAGAGAATTGATCGTTTCTTTTCATAGATCTTAATCTTAGACTTTATAATAAGCAAACCTCACAAAATCTCCAAACCTAATTTTGAAATTGAAATAAAAAAAGATTAAACATTAATGCTACTTAGGAACGATATAGGTTATTCGCTAACACTACATTATTAATGTAAAAATCTTATTTGATACACCTAAGCAAATAAACCGATTCATGAACTACTCACTAGGCTTGCTTGACCACCTTCCAAATTGAAGTACTGGACAGTTTGAGGAACAATTAAATGCCTCAAAATACATTTTATCTTTATAAAAGTTATTAAAGTTCTTAAAGAAAAGTTTCATATCACAATTCATCGTTAGACTCTTGACCCCATCTTCCTATTAAGGTTAAACAAGAAACAATACTCAATACTTAAACTTCTTAAAAACACCATAGTTACTTAAAATTCATTCTTGGATTCTTAATGATAAAAGTTAATTAATTAAAATTCATTCTCAGATTCTCAATGAAGGAAGTTATTGAATTTGTTCTAAAATCAATTTTTCTAAACACCACGTAACAAAATTCATCATTACGAAATAAAAATTATAAAATAGAATAAAAATATTTCAGAATGGTCTTTTTAGAAAGATGTTTGAATTTTATTCTAAAATTATTTTTCAAAAGGATGGTTGAATTCTTTTGAAAATTGATCTTTTGTGAATGAGTATTGTAAAATTAAAAAATGATTAAGGATAACTTGGTTATTTTATATTTTTGGGATTGTAGATTAAGATTTCTACATGTGTGTGCCTGTGTAAACCGGACATTACTTTTGTAGAGTGATTGAAGGTGACCTTCTCCACACCTGAGTCTTCTAACACCCAAAGAAGTTGGAAGCCAGATGAAGTGGTCCTATGAGTATGAGAAAGCTACCCAAGATGTTCCTTACCCAAACATCATCAAAGAATTTGTACTCAACACCTTGCAAATGGTGGATAACATATCCTAAACGCATAAAGGTTAAAGGGAAGAATTGGATTATGAAACAATATATGTGCCATGTCCCTTTTGATATAAAGATAAGGCACATGGTCCTGTCCTTAGTGCTCTGTTGCTTAATAACAAAATTGCCCTCGTTGCAGATTTTCAATTTCGCATGGAACAGTCCCAGATAAGTTGTATGGCAATTTCTTCGTCAATTATTTGGCGAAAGCGTGGTGGATTTCATGTTATGCATGTTATTGTCAATGTTTTAAAACATTATCCACGAAGACTTTCAACGTGCGTATTGGAAGTGCTTCCTAATAAAGAATTTTGTTTGTGATGTTAGACTTTAGTAGACATAATTAATACACTATTCTTTTTGTACATCCACACTTAAATGTTGTAATGGGACTAACCTGCTAACAAGTGAAGGTTAGATGGGAAATAAAATCAGAAACCAAGTCAAAATACAACAATAACAATTCAAAGACAGAAACTTTCTCTACAGCATGGACCACTTTATATGACTAACAAAACCAATTTCAATGTCTACAAAACAACCTTACTTTCATGCTGTCGTATGTCAAGGCTGCCAGATATTCCATCCATGGCAGCCGATGCAGATACATTCTAATGCTTCTATCTAAGTATCGCTTATTTGAAATAATTGATGGGACATAAACTCGCACATAAGCATCTTTTGGAATAGGACAAGAATTAGGACATATTTGGATATACTTCTCCATAAACACTTCTAGACAAAGAAAATAATATTTCATTTTTCTTCTCATTCTTTTCCTCCTAGAGCTACTTAAAGGAGAAATCTATCCAAACAAATCCTTACATTATATTCAGAAGCCATGTAGTCTTCTGTGTCCTTTTTTGTACATTAGACCTCTGAACAGAACTTCATCTATGAGCAGATGTGTGTGGCATAGGGTAAGGCACAGGACCCAAGTTCATTGGGGCTCCAGGAACAACTGTCACCGGAACCGGGCCACCGAGACCGTATGCCATGTGTGCCGGGGTAGGAAGGTTCACTGGGGTGCCAACTGCAGATACAAGGGGTCCTCCTATAGGTTGTCCAATGGTAGGAGCAGCATATATTCCTACACTTGGGGCAGCAGTTGGGGTTGGAGGGGCTGGTTTGGTAGATTTTCCAGAGTTTGCTGCAGAACCATTTGTTTGGCCAGTGATTGGTCCTTGAGGTGCTGAAACATCCCCATTGTTGACACTGGTGATATCATGTATGCTGGATCGCCTTCTATCTTTATTCATGGAGTTCAAACGAATGAAGTATTTTTGGGCATGGCTTGCAACTTGTGTAGGTGTTCTTGTCACTACAAAGTTCCTTGATATGCTTCGCCAGTCACCTTTTCCATACTTTTCCAAGCCAAGAAGAAATAACCTGTTCAAGCAAAGCAATATGTAATTATTAAAAACGAAAATTGTAATTGGAAGCACGTCAAAATACCAGAAGAGAAAGTACCAATGAATGTACATTATTGTTCATAAAATTGTCAAATTCACATGCAACCCACATTCGTAGTTTTTAAGTTAACACAAGAAAAACTCTATAATGTTCAAGGATGTATCTAGTACATGAAAATTCAAGATAGCTTCATTCTCTATACATGGACTGAACTTAACACTTTGCTTTGAAAATCATGACAGACGCTGGTACCATAAACTCCATCTCTAGTAGCTCTATGGTTAATATGATATTGACAATCATATGATTAATAATTACTGCAAGTCATATTAACATGGCTAAACATCAAACTGAAAGCAACAAAGATTCGATGCATATATTGATGATTATACTTTATGCATAGTTAATTTTGTTCTTAGATTAATAATAAGCAACCAAGTAAAGTTGTAAGTAAGAGAGTATATCAGACATGAGAGAAAAAACAAAATGATAGTTATTGAAATTTAAATGAGTAACAGGTGGGATCTCAAAAATTGGGTACTGGTCTCCAAGATTTCAAGACGCAACTCCATCTTTCTTTTATCCTTCATCATTAGGCATGAAGGACAATTGTGTCTGTCCATTGCAATGCTTAGTATCTACATCAGATCGGCAGAACCTTCTTTGGATCAACTTTTCATTCCACCAAAGCCAACAAAGTCTTCCCTACAAGTCTTGCCCAAGGGTGGGGCCAACTGATCCCTCAATCTCACAATTACCAAACCAATGCATAAAAAGAGATGCCTCAGCAATCACCATATATAGATGGGTTGCTAAACTGACCTTACATGGAAGATTCATTCTTGCTAAAGGGAATAGATGGCACTAAAACTGGATAACTTGCATATCAAGCTACAGGCTCTTTGGACAAAAAGTGCAGGACTGGCAAATGACTCCTCTCGGGAGAGGCTATTATGAATAATACAATTAAGATTTCAGATGATTTGAGATGGGTTCTTGCAGCTGAGTCTCAGAACGTGCACCCTGAAAACTTGAGAGTGTCATTGTGGAAACTAGATTTCAATCTTAGAACACAAACTCTAGTTCAGGTTTGGCTTCGTATTTTGATCTATCACAAGAATATTGGATGTCAAGGATCCTATGTTTGCTCTAGCAACGGGTGTAGGTGTGCCTATTTCTATAGATGCAGCTACTATCAATTAAAAATATGCCCATTTTCGAAAGAATTTTGGTCAACGTTGATCTTGAGGATGAGCTCTCGGATCAACTTTTGGTAGAAAGGGAAGGCTTTGCTATTTTCATAAATCTATTTATGAAAGACTCCTAAACTTTTGTCTAGGTAGTCACTCTATAGGGCATATTGTTTCTCAATATTGACATAAACCCAACACGAAAACCAAATCAAAGAAACATGAACATGACAAAACAAAATGGAAGAAAATCAATTAAAGAAACTGATATGAATAAAGTAGAAGCTTTAGAATGTGATCTTGGTGAAAGCGGAATTCAGATGCACAAGCTTTAGTAGATGATCTCTAATAGAATTTTAGCGAGCAAAGAAACTGGTATGACAAGGATTTGAGAAGGAGCAGGAGGACTATATTACACAACAGATACAGTAGCAACCAGGTCTAGACTCTCAGCAACATCCTATCAATTAGTTTTCTATCTTGCATTAAGATGGAAATGTAGGAAATCTAGATTTTCATGAAGAAAATCATGTTACTATGAATAGTGATCAAATTGACAAGAAGCACATTCTTGAGGGTTCTGAGACCACAGATTATGGTAGTATGCCACCCCTTATGAATGGAAATGAAGATGAGGATTGTGCTGAAACCAGCATGCAACAGTTGTACAAAAGGATATTCAATTGATCAATCAATCTTGGGTTGATCAAGCTGAAAAGGAGGAAGAATTTCAAGAACTTGATTCAGGGCTGTTACTTCCTTAAAATCACCATAATTTCTGTGGTTTTGAAACATAAGAGGCATTGCCTCAACAATCACATATTGCTCTTAATCTACGCTTTAAAATAAACCTGATTTTGTTTTCATTTCTGAACCTATGACTAACTTCAATAAAATTCCATCCTTTCTTTGACAAAAGTTAAAGCTTAAATTGTTCTCCTCAGATATAAGCAATGGCAAGAGCACAATATGGTGCCTATGTTCCATGAATATCTCTCCAATTTGGTGGACATTTTTTGTTGTAATTAGTATATTATTAGAATAAAAGTATCCTTAATATCTCTATAGTAATTAGGAGAAAATCTCTTTAAAATCTGCCTATTCATTTCAACATATTTTTATTTGCTTGTTTTAAAGAGTTTAATTATTACAAATAGAGGTCAAGAGAATGTAATTGGTGTTTTAATCAATAAAATAATTTTTATTTCCTTACATAGTTGAAGTTGATATCACAGCTCCCAATCTTGAGATCTCTATTTCCACTGCTGTCACATAAACAATCACCACTATCTTAGTTCATCGCCGCCATTAAGGTTAGTGATGGGTGAGAAAGGTGTAACCCACACCAGCAATCACAAGGCCAATAGTTGCATCATCATGAGCCAACACCAATAACGGTGCGAGTACCTCACACCTAGCTTTGGCAAAACCCACTTGCTGCTGCCATTATAGACAGGGTCATTAGCACCTCCTAAGCCCATTTTAAGGGGGGTATTTGAGTAGAATTGAGGTTTTTTGGTCCTTTTGCCAAACGAGTTTTCTACATGTCTTTTTAGTTTTTTCTTAATGTTTAGTATGAAAGTCTATAAGGAAGAACTTGATAATAAGAATCAATTATCTGGATCGTATACCCTGCTCAGTAAAGGTTAAAATACATTCAATATTATGTATCTGGCTATTAGACCATTGATTCAGAAGCAATTGATGACTCCGTCTCCTATGCTTTTCAATTGTGTGTCAAATGACTTGAAACTAACTCATTGCAATATTTTCCTTTTCACCCACTCCATTTTGTTGAGGAGTCTAAAGAACTTTCAACTAATGCAAAATTCCAATATCTTCATAGAATTTTCATTCAGAACACCTCTATTGTATACTCATTATCAGACCTTAGCCTTATAATCTGAAGATCAAGCTCCTTTCAACCATAGCCTTGAATCTTTGAAAAACAACAAACACTTACGACTTGTGCTTTATAAAAATACTTAGCACATTATCAATGAATAGTAGAAAGTACTTACTACCATTTAAGGATATTGTGCTTATGGGTCCACACACCATCAGCACATTCTCCATTGCCAGTGGTGACTTTGGAGAAATAAGTATGATCAAGCTCCTTAAAGAGACCGGTATTTTGAGTCATATAGTTTGTGCATCCACCTTCTATTGACCATGCTTCCTTTGCTCTTGTTAGCTAATAACATGTAGCAATAAATAGTTGTTCCTCCTTCTGTTGATGACACTCAACAACTTGAGCTCAGTACCCTTATTGGTTTGGTTTATTTTGTAGATATTAATTCTTCAGGTGGTCAAGCTGATTACAGGCCCTACATTTAACTCCTGGCTTGGACATCTTTGTAGACCAAAGATGGTCACAGAGCCTTAATTTTGATGGTAACAAACAATTAAGCATGTATAAGGCTTTGGACGAAAAGTTTGTCTAATCAAAATAAGGCTTTAGTCTACTAGTGTCCAATGATGAAACTTGCACGACTTCTGATGACCCTGTATGAGTAGTTAACACTATTATATATTAATAATATTCTTCGAGCATACTATGATGTTTTTTAACATGTTCAAAAAGCTTGATGGGATCTGCGCTCAAAAGCAAGTACATCCTCTTGATCAATCAAAAGGTGCACCATATGTAGTGAAATGAAAGAAGTCAGACAAAGCTACTGCAACAAGTCATAGCCATACATGGTAGAATTTGTAACCAAATTCAGCAATATAAGTATATTGTTTTATTTTATCAAGAAATTAAGTTGGTGAAACAAATTAAATGACATTTTCATCATGGTGAATTCCTCTCTCCACATGAACGTTTCAGACAAAGACTTTCCAACAGCTATATTTTCCAGGGTGCCGATATATATACATTGAAGAAGAGTCTTTGATAAACATACATCATATAGAAGCATTCATTTTACGCAACAAGCATTCAAATTTTCTCTAATATATATATCCTAGGATAGGAGTGTCTCTAATATGTCTTTTTTTTTTTTACTTTCCTTCATAAAATTTTATTGAACCGATACCTTTGGGATGCAACAACAATTATGTGTGTTTACGATACATTAATTTGAATAGCTTAACCATCCAACAGCCAAGATGTTGATTCTATAGCCACATCATGTTACCGTTATTAACTCAGTGTGCTTCAGACCAGACGGGATTAAACTACATCAGATATAAATTCAAAACAAATGTAAGAGAAATGAATAATTTTTTACTGCAGAATGACCTTCCCAAAGAGAAGTCACCATAAGTAATCTAGAGTATCATTGACTACGGTGACTTGCATCATGAGCCCGAAGGCATGTTAGCAACTGAAGAAGTCACCATATGGCCAACTTCATTTTTGGGGCATGTCTTTTGGCTCGGGCAAGAGACTATTTTAGGCTTTTAACAATACTGCATTATACTTAAATATTACATTTCAGAAATCCATAGCTTTACAAGATTGTCTGATGATTAACTGATCATCTAAACATTTCTTCTCACAGTGTATTCTCTCATGTACAAATTCCGAAACTATCATCACGCATATCACTTGAAAATTAGATACTGTTATTGCTCCAATGAAGCATTAATACAATAAAATATCATTAAAATGTCAACTTAATATCCATGCCAGGCAATAGGAGAACTATGAGTTTGACTTGCTCTTCCTCTAAACTGAAACCTAATCTGAATACCTTGTCACCATCTCCAAACTATAAATACCGTTCAAGTTTGTGGTCAACAGAACAAATAATATGGAGTTAACATACAATTTGGTTCGTGAAAGTAACAGCTTGTGATATTTTATTTATTTATTTATTTACTGGAAGAGCATGCCCAAAGTTTCAACTTGCTAGCATGTTTATCCAACTAAGTATCAATCATCCATCAAAGGAAAAACTTTCAAAGACCAATGGAACACAGGTGCCACTTCTAAGGACCAAAGTATATATTAACACAATAATATGTGTAAAACCATCTCAGTTTTACGATCCCATACCCCAGATACTCAATTTAACATAATCTCTTGTTGCTAGCTGCACAGCATTCATCTAGATAAGAAACTACTAGAAGAGCACTTTTTTTTGAGAAATCATGTAGCATGACAACAAAGGAAGTAACAAGTAAGCTTCCTGTCAGAATAGGGTCTCTTCCACAAAGGATCGAAACTAAAGCACTGTTATAAACACAAACCAATGGCACAATCCAAACAGATGACTAAAGTCATCGGGAGCAAGTATGTTTAGTAAAATATTCTTGTAAAACAATTAGTACTAATAACGGTCATGCGACTTATACTAATGGAAAATAAGCTGACAAAGATCAGAAGAAATAATTAGTTATCGCAAATAAGGATCAACTATATAATCAGATTCAAGTTACAACTACCTAAAAAGCATATGGTTAAAAAAAACCTTCAGACAATGTCAAATTCGCTGTTTACCATGCCATATACTAGAATATATAGGTTTTCTAAATATTTAAGCAAAGAGAAACTAACCTGTGTTCATCCTCTGTCCATGCAATACCCTTTCGTCGTTCCTGATCTGATCTTGAAGCCTTATTTCCTTGATTCGATTCGTTGTTACTGTTCCATGAACTGCCTCCCTTCTTGCCAGCTCCTTCATCACTAGCATGGCTTGCTGAGCCCTCTGAAGAATAATTATAAGATGGCAAAGGTACACAACCAGATTCAATCTGATTAACATCTTCAACCAAGCGCTCGTAATGGTGCTTAATCTCTTCCAAGGTTTTCCCTGGCACATCAGCCGCAATCTTCTCCCATCTGTCCGAAGCATCTTCAGGATGAATTGCCAAGGCATTTTCAAATGCTTTATCCTGTTCTATGCTCCACTCGGAGCTACTTCCGACTTCATCCACAGTCATCTAGTCTTGCTTAAATCAACTACTGAGATTTGTATCAAAAGGAGAGGAAAGGTTTCTATATAACTGTTCAACAATCTACGTCAAACCCACACCTTAAATACCACAAACACACTGGTTTGTTTCATCACGGGAGTAATGGATCTAGTTTATTTCTTTGAAGAGTACCTTAATATTACTTCGATCTTATGCTAAACTACAAGAGCAGATATGTTGGAATAAGTTCCAGTCCTGTAGTAGAGTCAACAGAGACAGAAAATGCCACGAAGCAGAACAGAGTTCAATAGCAACTAAATCCCAAACACTGAGGTATGTAAAATTTCAATGGTGATTTTGCTTCAGAATTGAAAAACTGGACTCTTGTGAATTGTTTACCTGTTAATGAATGAAAAGGCAACAAAGTACAGTTAGGGCATGAGAAATATCTGATAATCATTAATACAAAGATGCAATACTTGGCATTTTAAGGGAAGTGCAAATATGGACATTGATGTGATGTTAGTCAATGAGATGGTAATTAGGGCTCTGGATTTCTAATACACGAAAGAGACATTTCATAAACAAACAAAGTAGAAAAACCGAGAAATCTATAATTGATAACAAGAGCATTTAAATTACTATATTCCATATGCAAAAAGGAAAAATAGATTATCCATATCCCTACTGATAAGAACAGTTTTAACAGCACAGGACCACAGAAATATATCTTTCCACCACCATAACTAAAACCTATAACCGATGTAAATCTCACATTCACTGAACACATTCAAGACCCTCGTATTTTGTTTTTTGTTCTTGCTATATCACTCTAAGTTCAAAGCCTACCCTGAAGACCAAATCAAGGTCCAACCTGCATCATTAAGTGCTTGTCTTGATTACCGTTTAAGAGTCTTCAAACAAAATTTCTCACTTTCCTATGCTTTAAACATAATAAGGCTTTTGTTTCATTGAGATGCAAGTGAGTTTCTTTTAATATAACTGTTACACAAACACACTAACAATTCTAAAGTTGAAGTTTCAAAAGGACCGAAGGGTTATTCATAAGAACATCATAGTGATTATCAAATGAGTTTAGGTATTTACTTCCATCTTGGCTATCAATAAAACCATGCTAGAGTAAGCAAAACAAGTCCAATCTCAATATTTTGATAAAAAAAAAAAACCTAGCTAGAACTCTGAACCCAATTAACTTACCTCGGAACAATAAAATAAACGGTTGATTCCCTTCAGTTGAGGTATTGCTATGATTTTTTTATCTGAGCTAAAAGTGATTAGTCAGTAATCCCTCAACAACATAGCAGGTCAAAGTTACAACCAGCATTCCCAGGCTTCTGACACTCTAACTAACCAACCTAAGTCTGTCCTTCACACCATTTAACTGATATAATTGACAATTGACAGTCAAGTAAAAAGTTAAAAAACCTATTTCTGACTGTGAAAAAGATTGTGTCCCTTGTTTCTTCAAATTTTGGTGAAAAAGAAAAATCATATAATTTTCAAAACATTTCATTTTGATTTTAGAATTAATTTTAGCCTATTTAAAAATAATATGAAATTATTTATTATCCCAACAAAGGCAGATAAAGATAAACTAGATATTAAGAAAAAAAAAAGGATTAGCAGAAGAGAACCAGATTTAAGATAAAAAGCCTTAGCTGGGTAAGAATCTGTTAAGGGCAGAACTAGGAAATCATTAATGACATTGAGGGTTATCCTTAGATACCAGAAAGAGATGCAACATGGGTCACAATTGGTCCCATCTTAACAACAGCTTTGCCACAAATAGGACAGCAGGGATTGAAAAAGCCAGAACCCAAGTCGCAACCCACAGGAATCTGCAGGACGCATTAATATCTGACAGATGATAATACAACATGAAGAGAGAGAAACAAAAAGATTGAGGAATAAACCCAAAGGAAAGTTAGAGAGAGAAAAAGAATGAATTTTTATGAACCCCTTTTGCTTTATTTTTCACATTCCCACAAGAATAAAAATTGAAAATGATATCAAGTAGCAGAAGATCAGGTAAGGTAACAGTGATAACATAACATAGGATACAGCAGAATCAGATTTAAATTGGTTGCTATGAATTACAGGAGTTTGTGAAAAATATTGAAGCCAAGCTATTACCTTTATCTTCCTTCTGGGGTGCTTGCTTCAATTTTTTTTATGCTAACTACCTTCTGCTCACAAAGACTGTTGCACACAGAAAAGAGTCAAATAAAGCTGTATGGGTCTATATATAGGTACTGAACTGGATCAGTGAAATGCTTCTCTCCCATGATCCCTTTTTTTGGAGCTATGCGAATATTTTCTTTCTGTTTATCTTATCAGAACAGTAAATGCATAATAAATGTGTGATGGTTTAAGAGAACTAATAATGAAGGATTGAATGTAATCTTTTTAACATATTATAATATTATTATACATTAATCAAAGGATGTTCCTTTTTTGGCTGTTTTGGATAAAGTCCTAGTTATGCATCAAAGCCAGCCAAGTTGCAACACCTTGTGGTGAATCAATCATTGCCAACCACATCAGATGAAAGTCAAATTTTGCCGGCTAAAACGAAAAGCAGCGAGACTGCACATGGTATGGGACATTCAATAATTATGTCTATTTACATTCCACAAGGTTGTAATATTTTTTTATCATTTCAGAAACATGCTTGTCCGTTTCTAATCTCATCTACCATCTTATATTTAATCATAGGCTAAAAATATTAATATTTTTAAATAATACTATATGAATACACAATACTAATTTTTTATATCAACAAGTTAACTTTTTTTCTTTTTCTCTTATAGCAATTGGTAGAGGGCTCAGAGATACTTCAAGCTAATTTTGAGTCAATTCTTAGATTGGGAATGTTGTGTAATATTGGACTTTTCTTTAATTTTTTGTAATTATTATTATGTTTGTGCAAGTAGAACCTATCATTGAGCATTTATGTGGATTATATGCTGTTGCTTATTAGATAGTTTGTTCGATTATGGAACTTACTTCAATAATCCAAATAGTTTTAAGCTTATGGTATAAGTAGCTATTCTTTTTACTTACATAAAAAATTTGGTTCTTTTGTGATTAAAGATTTGTGGTTTTTAGATAAACTCTTTAATAACTGCACTTGGTTCCTATATTTGATTTGTTTTTAAAAAAATGAAGTGACTAATTTTTTGGCAACTTATCAATTTTCAACGGTTATGACTAATTTTTCGTAGTACACCGAGCCTAACTTTCTTTATTTTTAAAAAAAGAATATATATATATATATATATATATATATAATTTAAAATACTATTGAGTATTGAAACAGTACAACATGAATATGACAAATGTACCGATACATATGTCATTTTGAAATCTCTCAATTTCATATATTTTTCATTCATATAGATTAATATGAGATACTGAATTTTGATCCATATAAAAGAGTTTTCATGCTTTGAGATTTGACCCATATCAGATTAATATTTAGGATATGTTTGGATTAAAAGATAGATTTGAGAAAGTGAATTTAAGATGATTTGAGATGAAAGTGTGAAAAAAGTTGAGTTGTTTAGACTAAGGAAAAGATAGTCAGATTTAAGTGAAAAATTTATAAAAGTTTGTGAATCATTTGATGTGTATAATTGACAAAATATTTTTTAGTAGATAAAATTATAGTTAAAATTAATTTAAAATTAAATATAATTAATTTATTAAGTAAGATTAATAAATTATCATTATTTTAATTATTGAAGTTATAAGATTATTAATTATTTAAAATAAAAAATAAATTTCTATTATTAATAATAATATTATTTTATAAATTTATTTTTATTATTATAATTATTATTTTTAATTTTTAATGTTAATATCATTGATATTTTATTTTTATTAATATTTTATAAATTTATTATTATAATATATTATATAATTGATTATATTTATTTTATTATATATATAAATATTGATAAATCAAATATATATAAAAAACGTATACAAAATTCGTTATCCAATAAATCTTTCCAAGCTTGCCATGAAATACTGTTTACGGAGAAGAATTCACCAATTCAACTTTTAAATAATATTTTATTACTTAAAAGGTAAACTTTCAGTACAAAAGTACTTCCGCTAGAATCCGTCTACAGAACCAAACCATGCTTTATTCAAATTTTCGTGTGCAATCATTTTGAGTTATGTTTCTCTTTTTTTTTTTTTGGATTAAGTCGTTCTATTTATGCTTTAATTTTGGTTTTTCCTCTTTAGATTGAATTGTTATTGTTGTAGTAATTGTTAATCCTCTAAATTGAGTCATGTTGTAGATGTCTAATTTTTAAAAAAAAAAAATTGTTTGAACCTTATAAGATTATTTAAAATTTTCTGAATATTAAAAAGTTCAAGGACTTAGTAGCAATATAAAAGATTAAAAGGCAAAAAAAACTGAAAACAGGTAGAAAGAGAAGAGATTATATAGGCCACAGTACAGATATGAAAAGTTTAGATGTGAAAGTGTAAAAAGGTTAAAAAATAATAAAAAGTATGTTTTTTCTTCCAAATAAATTATTAGATTTTATTTTTGTTTCAATATTATTTATTTTTTTCTTTCTTAACAAATCTTTTATTTTGTTTGTTGTCTAAAAAATTGATATAGGCGACATTTTGAATAATAAAATAAAATTACATAACTTTAGAAACTAAAAATAAAATAAAATAATTATTAGGAACGAAAAAGCTCACACAATTTATCAGGGAGAAAATGTAAAATCTGATCATTTATTAAAAATAAAAGACATATTTAACTCAAAATGTAGATTTGATATTAATAAAAAATTCTAGCGCCTTTCATTTTTTTCATTCTTCTTTGTTCAAGTCTTGTTTTTCCGTGATATTCTTCTAATTGAATATTTTTTATTTTACCTTTTATTATTTATCTTTTAAAAGAATTGTTTTAAAAAAAATCTTATGGAACTCTTGAGTTAAGATTTATTATATATTTTAGTTTAAATATAAATTATTGATAAGTTGATTAATAATATTTTTTAATATCTAAAGAAAAGTATGAATAGAAAAAAAATCAAGTTATGAAAAGAGTGAGATATCCAAGTATATTTGAGAAAATTCCTAATTACCAACTCAAATTCCATCTATTAACATTACTTATTATTATGAAAAATTGTTACAAAAACTTATTGACCAGATTCCATCAAGTAAATTGTTACAAAAATTGTTACAATTTTAAATTACATAATTCAAAAAGATGTAGTTTAGAATTTGATTACACAATTTAAAATGTAACTTCAAATAGATTACATAATTTAAAATATTATGAATCACATAATTAAAATAGATTAATTTTTTTTTGAACGGCAAAGAATTAAAATATATTACATAATTTAGAATTACGTAATTTAAAATAATTATAATTAATTTTTTTATTGTATAATATGAAAATATATGTTAAATAACTTTGAATTACACATTTTAAAATATAATTTTAAATTAATTATAAAATATTATGACATGACATATTAGTTATTTTGTATATTTTGGGATATAGGAAGAAAAGACCTACCCATTCTCTTTAATTTTGCGCTATCAATTATCGGTTAAAGCAAAGATGCATTCTTCCTGCACTTCCACGACTTCATCCTGCACCTCTATATTTCTTGAAAATATCTTTATCCTATAATTATATAATTTAATATGTAAACCTTTTATATATGAAACTATATAATTTGATATATAATTTTTTTTATATATTGGATTATATAATTTAGCATAATTTTTTTTATATCAGATTGTATAATTTATATATACAACTTTTTTATATCAGATTGTATGATTTGATATACAAATTTATTTACATTTTAAATTGTACAATCTAATATATAACTATTATATACTGAATTTAATTTAAAATATATTTTTCTATTTCAGGTTATACCATCCGATATATATATATATATATATTATATTATATATCAAATTATATAATTCGGTATAATAAAATTTTATAATCTGATATGAAAAATATATTAGATTATATAATCCAAAATAAAAAATGTTTAAAAAGTATATAATTTATTTAATGTTTTTATTAAAGATATAAATTTAATTTACTATACTGATGGAGGTGCAAGAAGAAAGAATGGAGGTGAAGAAAGAAACCGTAAAAGCAAAATAGAAAATGCTGCATGGTCTAAGAGAATAAAGTTTAGTTTTTCTTCCTGCACCTCCTTAATTGCTATTTGCATTCCTATAACTTTTAAAATGATTGTTGAAGTTTTGTTTGAATGTTGGATCCTCTTCCCTTCAATTTTTGTTCCATGGTGACTTTTTATTCCTTGTGACTATTTCAAGAAGTTTTGGTAGTGGTGTCGATGGTGGTTTGAAGTTGCAATATGAATAGGTAGTAGTTGTTACATATGTTTTTTTGGAACATCAACTTTAAAAAAATTTCATAACAAACATTGTTTAAGGTATTTATTGAAAAAAAATTCCTTTTATATTAGAGTTTTTGGAATGTGAATTTTGATTTATAATTAGAACATTGTAGAACAATGAAATTATTGTTTATTCTAGAAACCTTTTGTAACAACTTTCAGAAGAGTACAACGTATAATATTCCATAACAATCAATGTTTTGGATTACGTGCCTAAGTTTTATGATTTAGGATTATATATTCAAGATTACGTATTTCATAACATGTTTCCAAGTTAGTCACTCCAAAATACCTAATCTGTCTTTCCCAAATGACCAATCTGAAAGGTTTCTAAAATATGATACTCACCATTAGTGGTGTGATTCTTTGCCAACAACACCAACTGGCCTGTGTAATAGTGACTACAATGTAAAGACGATAAGAAGATGTGTCACATGATGGATGAATACCAATATTTACGATAACGACAGGGAAAGGAAAAAATTTAGGATAGGAGGTAAAATATGACTCAAGGGCCTTTTTGACTTTTGCTTTTACTAGGGGTATAGGTTGCTGTTAAAGAGGTGGAGGAAGCAAAAGCTATAAAGTTTTAGGTTTTTTTCAGCATTTGTTTTGGTTTTATTAAAAAAGGAAAATTTCGGTTCAAGCTCTTTTATGTTGTATCGTTCACCACACATAATCTAGTTAGAAAATCACGTAAATCCGTAAGGAAAAGAAAAAGAAGGAAAACAATATTACCAGACAGTGCGTTAAATTATTGGAATAAAAATGAGAAGAAAGAAAAATCTTATTAAATTAATATATAAATGAAAACTAATTTAAAAATTGAAAAATAAGGAAAGTATTGATGGTATCATTTATATATGATGTCATCTTGGCTACCAAATTAGATACCAAGCATAGCAACCATTTGTGTATAATGTATCACAATCAACAAACAAAGAAAATCATTTATGTAATTTCTTTTATTTTATTTTTAATGTTATGATGGTGTGTGAGTTATTGATGACGATTTAAAAATAAACAAAATAAAATAAAATGAGAATGTGAAATTAGCCCAACATAGATAAAAAGAAAATTAAGAAAACACGCAATTATTTAATAAAAACATGTAAACTAAAATATTTTTTCTTATTATATAAACAAGGTGGAGGGTTGCGCCTATATTTCCACTGGCAGTTGATAAAACAAATAAATGTTAAATTAGTAAGGGAAAAAAATATAAAGAGACGAAAAATTATATAATAAATGGTAGGAGTGAATTTGTGGCGCAGATGAACATTTTCCTCCTTATATTATCCAACAGTATAATTCGGAACCGGATATCGTCGAACCATCTCGAAGGTATGTACGTTCCAATGCAATTGATTTTTCGTGCTATGTTTCCAATTTGATTATTGCTTCTGAGAATGTTAGCGTAATTTTAGTTTTATCTTTATTTATTTTTTGTTTTCAATTGTTAAATTCGTTGTGTTGCAAGTTACTCGTCTTTTTTGCATTTTGTGATTGTGGTGTTATGCAGAGACCGCAGATATGATAAATTGAACTATAAACCAGGAATGAATTTCGCTTAATGTTGATTTACATGAAAGACATCCAAGTTTCTCTTTTATGATTTAGGTCAGTAGATTGGCATGTTGGTATTTGGTTGGAATTGAACTATTCTGTGTTTTTAGAAAGAGGGACTTAGGTTAGGACTTGATTTGGGTTTTTCCAAAGTATGATTTTTTAGATGTTTAATTAGGCATCTTTTTTTTTTTCCATTTTCTCATATCATTGGTTTATTAAGAGGGAAGGACAAGGATTATAAGTTTTAACCTTGATCCCACTTACAAGAAATCACTAGAATGCGTGAGAGTACTATGAGCATCTTATCCTATCTACCATCCTTACAAATGGCTAACTCTGCCTACCGCAAACCAGTTTTGTTATATTCTGATCTAAATGCTTATGCTAGACTAATTTTTTGTATGCCAACCTTTAGTTTAGAAACATCTTAATGCAGAATGTTGGTGCCTATGTTGACAAGTTTGTTTTTGAAGAAACAGTGTTCATTAATATAAGAAGTAGCCTCTGTTGATTGAATAGTACCATGTTGAATTGGAGGAGTTGAAACAGAAAATAAAAATAGGAAAATTCTGTCTAAGAACAATGGTATGTTATGTAAAAAAATATCTAGATTATACTAGTTTCTTTTGTAAAACCAGAAGTCTTGGTAGTGTTGCCTTTGAGATGAGAAGAGCAGCATAAATATGTAAGTTAAGAAACTGTTCCCTTATTTATATCAGACTGCTTAGAATATTCAGTGACAACAAGTCAACTAGCATCTTGCCAGAAGATTAGACTGTGTGGTGAGTGGTTGTTCCTCAGTTTAGCAACGAGAGGTAGTAGAAGGTGTCAGTTACAATACGAGAACTAGAAGCTGCAGTATTGTTACTGAAACTGGCTAGTGGAGTTAATGATTGCGATATTAAACTGTATGAGAATCTTTTGCCAGCAGACAGATTCAATTGTTGGGTCAAAGAGAGGAGTAGTTGGCTTTAACATTCTATGCTTGGTTGACACTGTCCATACAAGGTCACACTCGTATCAACTATCTATATAACTATAGAGATCAAATTCCACGGTTGAGGCAATGCACTATCATGTGTTTCTTCAGTACCATGTCTTTCATAAACCAATGTGCGATAATTTTAGACATGCTATGTTGTTGGATGTTACATAAACTTTATAAATTTTTTAAATTTGTGATTATTAACTTCTCTGCATTTGATACTGTAATTTCAAATATGCACCTTTTAGTCATTTCATCAAATAGAAGCTTTTGTACAAAAATCTCCTACCAGAGCTTATCATTTACGTAGTCGTGCAAGAGTGCATCCAAGCCCAAAACAACTTGTTGAGAAGTAGCTTTTGACATTAATGCTTTTATGATAAGCACTTTTCCTCTATGTACTTGACTGAAACAATTCATTCAAAACAGGACCAAAGTAATTTTAGTGTTGCATGCTGCTTCTGCTCTTCACAAGCATAATTTAGGAGCGCATGCCAACTAAACATGTTGATTTCAGTGTTTAATAACTGCAGTATACATCACCTCTGTTAGTTACACTCAAATACCTAGTACAACTCACTTTTCAAAAATCTTTATTTAGGTTAATTGTCATGGGAAACAAATTTGTCAGGGGAGACAAACCTGAGAAGCAGGAAAAGAATGACACAATATTACTCAAGATTGTCCCTCCTGTGGACCAGACATATGTTAAATGGCTTGCCAAAGACCTTGCAAGAGTTCACAGCTTTACTCCCAAACGTGTTCGCTCAGTGCAGCCGCCAGATGACTATGTAGAATATATGAAGTTGAATGGATGGTTGGATGTGGATTTGGATGATCCCGATCTTGCTCATTTGTTCAAGTAGACGATTTCTGTATGACATATAGACAATTAGCGTGACTTCATAGCTGCATTATGATTATATCAAATTGTTCAGTGAGCAAGAGAAATGGTGGGCATGTTGTTGCTTTTGTTTGGCTAAGAAACTCTTGTAGATGGTTGTATTCCGAAACCTTATTTTTCATCACAACTCGCCAGTTGGCGCAGAAACACGCTGTATGTTATACAATAGAATTTTTTGTTCAATCATGTTCTATTGCTCTTAATATCATGTGTGCTGGCAGTGTGATTTGTCACATTAGGAAGTTTTACCAACATTTGTAATAGCAATGTAATGATGTGAAGATTCTGTTCTTTGACCGAGTTCTTATAATTTTGCCAATAAATTGGATAGGATTTGGTGCACAATTTCGTAGACATCCCCTCACGTCTATGTGAGATATCACAATCAATGTAGGTAAGAGCAAAATAAAATAAAATCAAATACAATTAAAAACAATACAAACAATACACGTCTTGAAAGTAGCATTAATCAAAACGGAAATACGTAATCATCGTTCTAATTGGTTTTACAATCCTCTCTAGAAGGAATAGGTAAGATAGAAGAAAATTAATTGAGACTGGTCTCCCTTTAACTCATCGTGTGCTACTCAACTACTACTCAAGTAAGGTTTCATTAAATGGTGTAAGAAATCATGTGCTATTCAAGCAATGTTTCATTAACATGGTAAGATAGTTGTTATATTCACATATAATATTTTGTGCTTCTAATCAAGGTCAGTGTACTATCATTCTTATCGGATACTTTCATAAAAAAAATACTGCTGTTCTCATCATATTGTGTTTGACATGCAATCACTTTCAATAATGAAATATTATTTTAACGATTTATAAATTTTGCTTACAATATCAATTACATAACTAACATTTAATAGTAGGATCATTCACAGCTAAAAAAAACAAAGACTTCCTTATCTGTATTCCTATTTCAATACTTCAAATATCTTAAAAGTCATAAAAAAGAAAGTATTCTCTATCACATGCAATATAGGCCTACCACAAAGATAAATAAATTTTGCGGTGGAATGTATAAGGTTTGATGGTGAAAGACTCTAACTCTCATAGCCACTAGATGATAACTCCTTTGAGTCAAGAAGGATTTAACAACTTCAAGATTTCAACCAAGACAAGAAAGGAAAACCACGGGATAACAAGATTTAACCAACACAAGAACAAAGGAAATAATGAAGTGAAATCAAAATAGGAATAAACTAGAGATAAAAGAACACAAACTTCAAAGAGGATAGTTTCCTTAATGATTCACCACTTGAATCTAATAATTTAAGATAAGTGCTAAGAGAAAGAGTCTTTACGGTCTAAAGAGAGAAAACACTCCCATAATTAAGATAAAAGAAAATTTATTTTATACATAATAAATACTTCTTTTACAATGTATATGAGATTAATTATTTATAGACTAGAATAAGAAAAGTGTAGTAGATTAATATACTACACTTTGATTAAGTGGTTAAATCAACAAAGCATGAGACTACGTATGTTAAGACAAAGATCAAATCATATCAGTGCATCATTTATTAGACAATAAAAATTTGCTAATTAACAACAATATTTGTCCTTTAAAGAATGAAGAACGAACGAAAGAACAATGATAAAACCTTTCGTTTCATGTGATGAGCACTCATGAATATGTATTACAAAGATCAATCAAAACGTCTGATAAAGGAGTGAAATAAGTTCAATGCAGCCTTCAAGCTAAGACAAGAACACCGAATATTTCTTAATTTTGAGTCTATTATTCAGAGATTTCCTTCTACATTTGTTTTCAAGAAGAATCATGCAAACATCAATAATCAAATATATCTTAGGACATGAGCTGAAGTTACAAGGACCACTAACTCTCCTAAAATAGCTACTTTCAAATTCGTGCTCAACTACTTGCCTTGTACAATGTGTATTTTTATCACGATATGGTACAAAAGGCTCTACTACTTAAGGAAGCATACATTCTCATTTATCTACGAGATTGCATAAAGAATAAGAGCATTTAAAGTTGCATTAAGTGCAATGATCAAGTTAAAGCTCGTTAGACATAAGAAAGACATGAAAGAAAAACTAAATATGGTCAACGAATATAAACAACTATTTTTTTCAAGAGACTATGTAAAACTTACCATCAAGAAGAAAAACACAAGAGAGCAGAGGATGCACTGTACAGAAACATTGTCAATAGGATATGTAATACTTAAAAGTTTCAAAAAAAGGATCCCAACATTTAGAGAATAAGTACTGCAAAAATTGTATGGATCCATGAGAGCTTAGAAGAGAACATAACATATGTCTCTTTAGTCACCTAAGAGAGTGAACTTTCACATTGTATTCATCGAAAGACATATCCTTTCCCTAGAGTGAGAAATAATTTGAACTATGAGAGAAGGCCCAAACCTTGTATTCGTTGAAAGACATAAACACTCTATCTTAGTTAGAAAAAATGATCAAACAATCATTCAAACCCTTAACCTTTCCTTTGTTAGCTAAGAGTGGCTAATGAGTATGAAAAAAATACCCGAAGTTAGTCAAAAGTTGATTGAGCAAAGAATACTCGAAGTTAGTCATGAGTGGCTTGAACAAAAAATACTCGATATTAGCTAGGAGTGGCTTGAGTCAAGAATGCTCAATGTTAGCTAGAAGTGGCTTGAGTAAAAAATACTCGGTGTCAGCCAAAAGTGGCTTAAGGAAAGAATACTTAAGGGGTTAGCCAAAAGTAGCTACGAGCCCAAAGAATACCCGACATGTATTTTGCAGCATTGTTTTGCTTAGTTGAACTTGACTAGTTTAGTCAAAAACTAGATGTAGTCTCTTGTAGATGAACTAATATAACTTACTATGTGTAGTTTGTATCTTCCTTTTATATTGCATATTATTATCTTTTGTGCTAACCCAAGAACAAAAGCTAATGTATGAGAACTCTATTAAAATGTGTTATTAAGTTTCCTTTTGTTAAATACTTGATGTGTATCTTTGTCTTTACTAAGCAGACGCTCGGTAAAATTTACAACTGACTTGATTATATTGAGTTAGATGAGTCAAGCATAAAATGAGTTTTTAACTATGTTCGTTTAATTATATTTGTTATAGTTTTTTTCTTCAAAGAGAAATGTATTATAAAAAATAAAGAGATGAACAAAGATTAACAAAAATATGAATAAAGGATATAAGAATGAAAATATTCTTTCTGTTTTTTGTATCTTTCATCAAAAATAGAGAACTGAATATATACAAGTACGATACCCATTCTAGGTATAGCTAAATAAAATAAAGAAAACAAAATAAAATTATTACAATCTGATAATGTCATAAAAGCAAATGAACAGAATTGATGATAATTTGATTTTACCATAAAGACAAAATGACATAATTATTTTCCTAGAAGCCTTCTATCCATATCCTCTCTGAAAAAATGTTTTAAAATTAATTAGGTGAAACCTGTTAGAAATATATTCCACTTTAAGTCTTGCTTTCAAAATATATCTTCATAGATCATATATGCATCGAATATTGTTTGTTAGACTAAGGATCCTTAGTCTGATCTTTAGACTGGATAAATAAAAAAATAACATAGACAAATGATTCACTTAAATTTAGTCAAGTACATTTGATATAATATATTAGATGATTTTTGTTATCTGATTATGTCATAAACAACTTGATATAACATATTAGATGATTTTTTTTTATCTAATAATGTCATAAACAAAATTGTGAGCTTAGAACCATTAATGAAATGATATTTGTAAAAATACTTTAAAATTATTTAAATCACAATTCAACCTTTCCTCTTTTTTTTTATTTTCCTATTTTTTACATTACTAAAACTAAGGCTGATTTATGATTTTTGAAGACACATAACTACGGCTTAAAAAACTAAACAATGACCTAACCATAGTAATGTGATGTTTATCCCATAGAGATATTCCATATAGTTAATTAAATCTTAATCATTACATTCCATCCACTATCTATCTAACATATAGTAATGTTAAAAAAAGTAACGTTAAAAAAATTAACCTTTTTATATGTATATAAATATAAATAACGTGAATTTTATTTTGTGTAACCTTTCATATCAATGTTTCTCTTTTAATAAAAGTTCAATACCATTCGTATTTTTACTCACTTAGTTTAAGTTTTCTACTTTATTTTATAATTGTTTTTAATCAAAATGATCCAAACCAATTCAATCTTAATTATTAGTTAATTTTGATGCAAAATTACCAATTTTTCACTTATCCAAAATTTACAAATCCTTCCCTCTCACCAAACCTACAAAATAATTCATATATAGACAATTTTTAACTTTTTATGCTTCAATTTTCATATCAAATTTCCATGTTTCAGTCCCCATTTATTAATCTCACTAAGCATTATGACACTTTTATGGATACTAGTAAAGGGTAATTTATCAAGAAATTACATTTGAATCCAAAGCTACATTGCTTTGCACTCAAATTAGATTGGATAACATTCTACCGAATGAAGAAGGAAGAGGAAATTGTACTAAAAATAACAACAAATGATGAACATGAAGCACCAATTGCACTATCATGTCACCCATCTACCGAATATGAATCACAGAAAATTGAGAAAACAACTTAAAAGGTCACCTTGTGACACTGATTCTCACAATAAATATTTTTTCTATTTTTTTTTTCACATAGCAAGCACAATTTCACTAAAAAAAATTGAAAAACATGCTACCAAGCACCACTACACAAAAAAAGCTTAACAAAACTGTTAAATATAATACCAAGCATGATTTCAACATAAATCATAAAAAAGAAAAAAAAAAGTTGAAAAACATATTTGGTAGACAACTTTAAGAAAAAAAAAAAAAAGTCACAAATCGTACTTGCATAAATGATTTCCTGTATAATGTCTTAACTACACTTTATAATTGATTGTGCACATCTAGATCGTGCAGCTTAATACTTCTTCGATAGGTTTAGAAGTTGATCTTGTAACCTAATCTTGTGTTTCCCCTTAACTTCTTTCTTTTTCTTTTCTTTTAATCACTTTGTGGAGAATTTCCTTTCCTAGAAATAATATTTCTATACATGTTTTAACATTTTTGTCCTATATGGGGACACCTCTTCCTCTTTCTAAGTTAAGGATTAAGAGGGTTTACCATTTGTCTTCCTCATTGTTTAGGGTTGTTTGTGTGTGTGTTTTCCTAGTTTAATTTAAGCGATACTAACAATTGTGACTTTATTTTATTTTTAATTTTGAAATATAGAATCTAGAAAATTATAAGATGTTAAAATATTAATTATAAAATAAATAAAAAAATTAGAGGATTTAAAAATTAGTTAATATAATATTTAGAATGATAAAACATGTTTCTACAAATAGTATATAATTTAAGAAATAAATTTATGTAATTAAAATAAAATATTTATTAAATAAATTAATTATCTCAAATTTTGATACTCGTTTGGAAAACAACAAAAAATTGAAATTAATAATACAACAATCAGACATAAATAATAAATATTTATATATAAATTAAAAATTTAAAAACTTAATAATATTTAAAGAGAGTGAATATCTAATCCCATCTAATATTTTTCACTATGTTGTAAACTCTTAATTAAATTTGTTTAATCATTCAAATTTCATTAGGAATAAATGGTAAATGATTGATTTAAAGTGATTTAGAGACCAAATAAATAAGGAGTGAGATGGTTTGTTTTAATGGAAAGGTAATGGATTTGAGTAGAATATTTATTGCTAAATATTATTGATTGAATTAAACAAAGATGTTAAATTTTTTTTTCCAGTGTAATGTTAATGTGTTGTCTTGACAAGTATATCAAGTTAATTGTAGGTTAATTGTAGGATTTTATTGAGTTAATTAGTTAATTGTAATAGTTGAAAGTGAGGATTAGAAAATATTTAGATAGTGGTTATATCTTTTCTAAAAAATGTGTTTGCAAATTGAAATGTAACTATACAAGATGAATGATGTGGAGTAGATAAGTGAATGAATGGATGTAAGTGTGGGAGTTAGATGAAGTAATAGATTGAGTAGATCTTAAATTGTTCTACATGTTTTATTTCTATGTGTAATGTATGATTGTTCTTTTATTCCTAGTGTTCAACCAAGTTGATTCCTTAGTTATGATTATTTAAGGATTTAATAACTATTAATTAATTTCTTGACTTTATGAGATTCATACCCTGTATTACAGATTAGTTTTCTAAAACTTAGCTTGACTTATATGATTGATTGAGTTTAAGTTTTAAAAGTTGAATCTATTTTTCAATATCATTCAACTCCTAAGATCATGTACACTAGTAATTATGATACAAAGCAATCAGTAAGAACATATCATACATGAATATAAAAATAATATATAGGAAGTTTGAGAATCATTCAATCCAAAATAGAATTCTAACTACTCATGATAAATAGAATATAACAATGCAAGCACTCTAAATTGTATTTGGCAAATACAACTCTTAAAAATATTCTCCAGTAAAAACTCGTTATGCAAATACAAGTGAGAATCTATTCATAGAGTTAAGCAACTAATTTCTCTTTAGTCCATGTGCTCAGCCTCTAGTCCTAACACTTAGTAGAAGGTTTCTTTACATGGAAGTTTTCTTTGCGCTCAACGTATATTTTGTTTTTATCTTGAGATAATCTCTAAGCTCATCAAATTATAGCTTGACTCAGCTGATTCTCTATTCAAATTGGACTCTTCTCTCACCTGAATTAGCTCAGTAGCAACATAGCTCTGCTCAGCACCTTGATCATCTTTAAGGTCAATCTCTGTCTCGAGTCTATTGAGTACCTTATGCTTTGCACTTACGGATAGCTTTGTACTGAGTACTAGTTTTCTCATCCACAATCAATATAGATTAGATTCTGAGTGTGATTTGTCAAAACTATCTTTATTTATATCAATTTAAGACCCTAAATCAAGATAAAAAACAAGAATATTAAGCACTTGTCAAATTTAAAATTATTCTTAAATGTAATTTTTAAATACATTTTTTTGTTAAAAAATTAGTTGAGTAAATAAAAATAAATTATTTCTTAAAAATATTATTTATTTATTTCTAATAATAATTATAAAAAAAGAAAAGTGAAATAAATAAAATTATTAAAAAATCAGATATTAAATATAGAAACAGATTAGTACTTTACAAAACAATTCCCACAAATCCACTCTTTTTCTCCATCTCCAATTTCATTCTCATTTTCAAAACCTTCCTACAAATCATAATAAATCGTAACAAATCACTCCAAAATATTTAAATATATTTTAAAAGATATATATTTCTACAAATAGTAGATACTTTTATGAAATATTAATATTAAAATGTTTTTAATCCACTCCATAATGTTAATAGTTTCTTTTCAATAAAAAATGTTTTGAAAAAAGAATTGGAAATATGTTTACTAGAAATATTTTATTTCCAGGAAAATATTTTTAAAATTTCCTAATTTAAAATTCTTTTCGGTAAACAATGATTTATTAGGAAATCCTTTAGAAATTTTACATAAATAAATATTAAAATTTAAACCATATAGTAAGTTTCAAATAATAAATAATAAGTATTTAATGTGTAAAATTAAAATATAAATATTCAATATTAAAGAACATTAAATACTAAATATTTAATAATATATTTAACATTAAGCATTTAGTATTTAATATCAAATACTTAATTTTAAATAAAATAATATTAAATAATAATTAATTGTTCAATTTGAAAATAAAATATTACATATTAATTACTAATTATGAAATATTAATATTAAATCTTAACTAGTAAATATTAAATATTAAATGATAAATAAGCAATACCAAATGCTAAATGTTAATTGATAAATATTAAATAGTAAAAACTAAGTAGCATATATTAAATATTAAATTTGTAAAACTGAATTTAAAAGTATGAAATATTTTATTTAAATATTATATTATGGAATGAATGGTACCAAAAATTATGATGACAAATTTATTTATTTGATATTTTTCATTTTAATTATACAAGTGTGTAATAATATAGCCTTATTGTTCAAAATATTAAAACGAATTATTAGTTAAATTATGTGAAATATTATAAATTTTGTATTACATATTTTTATTTTATAATAAGTACCTTCAAATAAAACATTTAAAGATGTATAATTATAAATATTTTATGCAATTGAAGAAATAAATTTATATAATTAAAATAAAATATTTACTACAATCAGACATAAGTAATAAATATTTTTATATATAAATTAAACATTTAAAAACTTAATAAAACTTAATTACATCAAGATGACTCAATGTCTCATCCCATCAGATATTTTCACCTCTTTCTAAGGTCCTAATTAAATTTGTTCAATGATTCCAAATTCATTTGGAATAAAGGTAACTGATTGATTTAATGTGATTTGGAGACCAAACCAATCAGGAGTGAGATGATTGATTTCAACGGAAAAGGAAAAGTAATGGATTTGAGTTCAATATTTATTGGTAAATATTATTGATTTGATTGAATTATAAAGTTGGTAAGTTGAATTTTAGTGTAATGTTAAAATTTTTAGGTGCATATTTTAAATATATTTTTTGTTAAAAAAATTTAGTTGACTAAATAAAAATAAACTATTTCTTAAAAGATATTAATTATTTAAAAATATTTTTATTAATTTCTAATAACAATTATAGAAAAACAAATAAAATTATTTCAAAAAGTAAAATATTAAATATAGAAAAATTGTATTTTATCAAATAATTCTCACAAATCCAATTTTTTGTCATCTTACACCACTTCATTCTCTTCTTCAACACTTTCCTACAAATCTTCATGAATGCTAACAAATTACTCGTAATATTTAAATCTATTTAAAATAATACTTAGAATAATAAATAATATTTCTACAAATAGTACGATAATTTTATGAAATATTAAAGATAAAATCCATAATGTCAATAGTTTCTTTTCATTAAAAAAATGTTTCGAAGAAAAAATTAGAAATATTTTATTCCAATGAAAAAATTTTAAAATTTCTTAATTTAAATTTTTTTGGTAAATAATGATTTATTAGGAATTCATTTATCAATTTTACATAAATAAATATTAAAGTTTAAACCATGTAGTAAGTTTTAAATACTAAATAATAAGTATTTAAAATAAAAATAAAAATATTCAACATTAAATAACATTAAATCCTAAATATTTAATAATATATTAACATCAAGCATTTAATATTCAATATTAAATACTTAATTTTAAATAAAATAATATTAAAGAATAATTATTCAATTTGGAAACAAAATATTACATATTAATTACTAATTATGAAATATTAAATATTGAAAGCAAAATATTAAATGTTAATTAGTAAATATTAAATGATAAATATCAAATGCTAAACATTAATAGACAAATATTAAATATTAAACACTAAGTAGCATATTAAATACTAAATTTGTAAAACTGAATTTAAAAGTATGAAATATTTTATTGAAATATTATATTTTGGAATGAAAAGCACTAAAAAAATTATATATTAGATATTTTTCATTTTAATTAAAAGTCTGCAATAATATAGCCTTATATTCCAAATATAAAAAAAAAGAAAAAAGAAATAAATAAAATTATTTAAAAAAATGAAATATTGAATATAGGAACTGTTTAGTACTTTACTGAACAATCTCTGCAAATTTGATATTTTTTTTTCTCATCTCAAACTTCATTATCTTTTTTAAAACTTTCTTATAAACTTATAAATTATCACAAATAACAAATCACCTTAAGCAAATACACACAATCTTTGCCAATCAATCTCGAGACATATTAATCATGCATACCAAAACAATACATCAAATATTATTTTTAAGGATGTGTATATTTAGAAAATTTCATTAAAAATGTTTCATTTAGAAAAAATGCCCTTAAAGAAATAAAGACTAATGAAAGAATTTCAAAATTATAAAATAACATTTTAAAATCAAATATAATAATTATTAAATTTAATTAATGAGATACTTTGTCACTAATTATAGTCATTTCACATATTTTATCACAATTTTATTTCATATTTTATTATTAACTTTTTTATTTTTTTCGCATATTTCACTGATTTATTAATGCGTCACAGAGTCTGAGTGTACAGCTTCAAAACCCCATATTTATCACAACCTTGACACATGTGTTAAGTGTGTCCCAACATATGCATGTGTCTCTAGGAAAATGTTCCAACATTCAAACCCACATGATTTATTATTAACATGATGTGAAATAAAGTGAAAAAGATAAAACATGTAAAAATGTGATAAAATATAAAAATTGCAAAACCAATGACAAAATGGGATAAAAGAAACTTCAACGATAAAATGAAAAAAAAAAATAATATATGAGAATTGAGTAGTAAAATGTAACATTTAGGTATATTTTTATTAACTAAAATACTATATGATATTAACACAGTTTTGAATAGGAAAATTAAAGAAAATGAAAAGTTTGATTTGGGTTTTGTCAAAAAATCACAGCCGACCCGTGTTTGAATAAAAATTGATGTGTCAAAGTCAGTTGCAGGTATATTGGATTGAGATGAGCCAATGCAATGACTCGGATCCTACGAAGACAACCTCAATCTCACTTCCCAGATACAACCTTCCAACATTTAACACGCAAGTTAACATAGGTAACCACACCTTTTTCTCTTATTTTTTTTATTTTTATATATATTTTTAGTACTTAGTACAACCGCGTGACGTTGCTCAAAATTGAATGTGATTGCAACCTTCGTCAGATTGCACCTATAAATATAACATCTATATAACTTTTCCAGACTCTCTGTTTTTCACGTATCTATTCATTGTTATACACACAGCTTCTCAACCATTCTTTTCATTTATATCTCATTTCTTGTTACCAAATCCCAGATTGATCAATATGGCTTCTAATGAAGGTAAATGATTCACCATTTTTTTTCTCCTGTTAAATTTTTTTGCTTTGTTATTTTCTCAGACTGAATTCATATTTGGGACCCAACACAGGTGCTGTTATCGTTATCATGGGTGTCAGTGGCGCCGGAAAGACGTAAGCTTTTTTTCACGTATTCTTATTATGGTGGTGTTTTCATATTCAGTTTTAATTTTTTTTAGATTATATTAATGTTTGTTGTTTTCATACATTTACACGAGAATCGCTGAACATTTTTTCTGGGTTTTCTAGTTTTTTTATAAATCTTTGAGAATAAGAATTCAATTGACATTAGAATGTGAAAGTCAGCATCAATCAAAAGGCTTAAAATGTTTGTTTACGTACACATAGAAAAGAGGATGATCATTGTTGAATATGGGGTTAACATTTTTTTTTTCTGGTTATTTATTTGCAGAACAATAGGTCGGAGACTGGAGAAAGAGATGCAATATAAGTATCTTGATGCTGATGATTTTCACTCTGAATTAAACAAAGGTTTGTGTGTGTATGGTTATGCACAAGGCCTGATTCTATCTGTTTTCTTATTTCTTTTTTCTCATGTTTTGTTTTCATCTTATTTCTTCCAAAACAACAGAAAAAATGCGAATGGGAATCCCACTCACAGATGAGGACAGGATGCCGTGGCTTGAAACACTGCGTGATGTGATAAATGAGTACTTGGATAAGAAAAAGGGTCTGATTCTTGGTTGTTCTGCTTTGAAGAGTCAATATAGAGAAATGCTTAGATCAGGTTACCCTGCATATAAATGGGGGACTTATACAAGTCCTGTTAACTTCATTTTGTTGGATGCTCCTGCTGAAGTGCTGAGTGTTCGAGTTAATAGGAGAGCTGCAGAAGGAATGCATTATATGCCTGCATCACTTCTGCAATCTCAGTTAGATTTGCTTCAGATTGATGACTGCGAAGGAATTCTTAAAGTGGATGCTACTTTGACACCCCAAGCCATTGTCAACACCATTCTAGACATGCTCCAGTTTCAGGGCTGTTTCCATCATGATTGTATTGAGTTTCATTGATAAAATGAATCTCTAATAATTTCACTGTTTCAACTATAGTTTGTAGAAATAAAAGGAGGAATATGATTATGCCTGAAGAAAGGGGAAAGAGAATGGTTTAGAGCAGGACAACCTATAGAGAAAAAAAGGGCAAGCTGTATATATGATATTTTAACATTCTCTGGATTGGTTATGGAATATAAGAAAATTACTAGTTTAAACAGACCTTTGTTGTGCAACTGAATTTTTTTTCTTATTATCCTTTAATTAAACTTTAGTGATGTGGCGATTGCACAAACTTAAACACCAAATAATTTGAATTACAATTTGGTTTGGTATGATTTTTTTTTTTTTTTTCTCTTTTCTAAGAATGAATCGGATGTCATTGAATTTTAAGATTGGCCTGCACAGACTAGATAATAATTAATATTGAAATTTGGTGAGGAGTATCCTCCATGGTTGACATCTGGGAAGAAGAAGGCTGACTTAACTGATTTTTTCTGCTGCCGTATTGCCTGAGAATTTGGTATAGGAAAGAGTCCACATTAAGTGCAAGAGACTTACACTCATTATCTATATTGTACCTTAAATTATCTGCAACTTGTTTCAAAGGTGACACTAGTAAAACAGAGTTAGGCAGCCATTGTGATTCTCCACAGAAAGAAATCAACACTAAGTTCTGTTTTAGGCTTTGGAAAAAAAGAAAGATTCGCTAAAAGTGAAGGAAAAAATTGTTTGCAACTGGTTAAAAATGTTCAAATTATTGTATCTTCATTTTTTTTTTGTTTCATCTTCAAAGTATACAACTTGATCGGCAATGGGCCCTCAAATTGCAACTAGTCTACCTATTTTTCCCTGTTGTTTTCAATGAAAAAGGACATCAAGTTGCAGCCTGCATACTTTCACACAAGATTTTTCTGCATCACATTAGAATGGGTGGTTACTACAATTAATAAAACAAAACAAAACTGGCCTTTTGCCCCTATAGGTCAGATTAGCTTTAGCTTCAAAGAACACGCAGCACCATAATTATTCATGGAATCTTTTTAATATTGTCCTTTAACCTTTGTTTGCTTTGCTTTAACTCATTTACTGTTAGCAAGGGTGGAAAGGACATGAATTTGTGCTGAAAATATAGTGGACCCAGGGTACAAACTTTCTTCCTTGCTTTAATAAGAACTAAGAAAAACTGATTAGTTTACATACCTAATTCATTATGCTGTGAAAATAATAGATATTTTGAAGTATTATATATATATAATTGATTATGATTTTTTATTTAATAATATCAATAATAATAACAAAATTGTTAATAACAAATAAAATCATCTTACTTTTTACAAATTTTTACTCTTTTTTTAAATCATCTACACAATTTATTTTGCACACTACTTATTTTTCTTTTGTATTCCCTCTGTTTCTTTCCTTTAGTACTCTAAATTTCTTTCGCACCATCCAAATAAACTATGCATCAGTGCCTTTTTTTGGCTCCTCTGTACTTTTCATGACCTAAAAACCATGCAATCTGCTGTCAAAGCTATCTATGCTGATTGCCAATTTTTTCTCAAAAGATGACTCATCTCCTCGTGTCCACTCCTTTGAGAATTAATTATATAGACAATTGTATTTTCAGCAAAACAAAGCATCAACGTCATCACAGAAAAAAATGAATAAAATAATTTAGCAACTCATAAAACACTATCTCAACAGGAATTGTAAACCACCACTGAACAGTTAGATTTCAATAGATGTTTTGGCATTGCGTGCGGGCTCCTCGGCAGCACTGGTCCTCTTTCAGGGGAGGGCAGAAGTGAAGAACATACATTTCCTTTTGTCTCGGCAGCAAAGCCTTATTTTTTTGCCTTGGCAAATCTGAGGCAACGGTATTTTTCACCACTTACAGTAATTTCAAGAGCTCCATCTTGGTTATCTTGATTTGACGCAGTTCCCATCAAAACACTTTTCTCTTTCTCCAGATTGTCTCTCTCCATCTTCAGCCTTGCTTCT
>Ga0099824_1000030_pt1 | contig 83906 bp, 77 predicted proteins | sample SiratrowhiteBW_FD_76837 | JGI IMG/M metagenome (GOLD analysis project Ga0099824, IMG submission 76837) | Root nodule microbial communities of legume samples collected from California, USA - Siratro white BW | ecosystem: Host-associated > Plants > Roots > Nodule | place: USA: California... | reverse complement strand
TTTGACGTGTCTTCTGTATCATCAAAAAGAATGTTTTTTAATTATGCTGACTTATATCCTGGAAGACCTCTACCTCCGTATTATGTGCCATGTATTGACTCTGAGTACAGATTCTGTTTCGGATTTGCCGATCCGCCTTGCCTTGGACGACAATTAATACAAGAACTTAACAGCTATAGGCTTTGGTACAGTTATAATACCAACGAATATTATACTATGGTACCTATAGAATGCGGAGACTGCACAACATTTTCATCTAACGTAAAACCTTCATTTTGGACAGAATAAAGCACATATTAGTATTGTTTGTTTTAATTAGCACACAATTAGGAAACGCACAACAAAATATTGTTGTAGACGAAACTATTTACCTTCATGCAAATGCTTCTACATTTGTGTCGGGTGAAACATTACTTTATAAAATTTATTGCTTAAAATCTTCTGACAAAACGATAAGCCACATCAGTAAAGTTGCCTATGTAGAATTAGTGGATAGCGACAAAAAAAGTGTTTTTAAAGCCAAAATCAAGCTAGAAAATGCTTTAGGACAAGGAGATTATTTTATCCCAACTACTCTTAAAACAGGCACTTACAAACTTGTTGCTTATACCAATTGGATGCTAAACAAACCTGCTGCAGATTTTTTTCAAATGGATATTAATATTGTTAATCCTTATAAAACCAATGAAAAAACTTCAAACAGCAATGTTTTAACAAGCAATTCAAATACTTCAGAAAACTCAGCAAGTACAACAGATTTAAACCTTAGATTAAACAAAAAAGTTTTCTCAAGTCGCGAACATGTTGATTTAAAATTAGAATCATCAAATGCTAATATTAAAGAAGGCAGCTACTCTTTATCTGTTAGAAAACTAGACAACATTCCTACTCAAAATTCTATTTCTGCAACAAATTTTGCTGCTATAGCATCAAATACGGTTGTATTAGATCCTAACTCAAAAGCAGTACTTCCAGAATTAAGAGGAGAAATAATATCTGGTAAAGTAGTTTCTAAAAACGGAACAGATAAGATTAAAGATGTTACAGTTTCTTTTTCTTTATCTGGAAAATCTTTTGTTTTTCAAGTTGCAAAAACAAATTCAGAAGGACGATTCTTTTTTAGTATTGACAAAGACAATTACAACCCAAATATTGTTGTTCAAGTAATTGACGAGCAAGCTGATAATTATTCTATCTCGTTGGATGAACTTCCAAGCATAAATACAACGCAACTATCATTTTCGCCTACCAACAATTTATCATACACGTTTAAAGAAAGTCTTTTGGACAGAGCCGTTTCAAGTCAGATTGAAAATGCTTATATCCACAGAAAAAAAGACAACTTAGAAAAACAAATTACCCAGGATCCATTTTATTCATCTAATGCAAAAGAATATGTTTTGGATGATTATACAAGATTTAAAACGTTACGAGAAACAATAACAGAGGTTGTAACAGAAGTATATCATAAAGAAAATAACGGAGTCATGCATTTGCATGTAACAGATCCATCTGTTTTTCCTCAATTGCCAGATCCTGCATTAGTACTAGTTGACGGATTGCAATTGCAAAACCAAGTTGATTTACTAAAATACAATATGAAGAACATCTACAGAATCGATGTTATTGTAGGAAGATATTATGTAGGCCCAAAATCATTTAACGGATTAGTAAGTTTTATAACTTTTGACAAGGATTTTACGAGCAAACAAAGCGGGTCTTCAATTCTGAAAACTACAATATTGAGACCTCAGGTTAAAAAAATCTACAACAATGTAGACTATTCAAACTTAGCAGACAATGCAAGAATTCCTGATTTCAGAAATCAATTGTTTTGGAATCCTGATGTAAAATTAAATACGAATACTCCAACTTCATTTTATACTTCTGATGTTGCTGGAAGCTATGAAATAAGATTGGAAGGTTTTGCAAAAAACGGAACTCCTGTTTCTATTAAAGAAATAATTGAAGTAAAAGATTCAGCAACAAATTAAAAAAATCGTAATCATTAAAAGCCCATGTTTCAAAATGTCAGAAACATGGGCTTTTTATTTTTCATAGCAACGCAACCTTTTAATTGTTTTTATACTATAAGATTATAAAACAATAAATACGATGAAAAAAGCAACAATCATGATTTCGACAATTCTGCTGGTTTTTATATTTTCATGCAATAATGACTCTGTAGAAACAAAGGTTAAGACTCCAATAGATGAGAGTAAGTATTACGATCAGGATCCAGATTGCAAAGACAGTAAAAGTGGAACTTGTTGTGATGTTGATGGAAGGATATTAGTAGAACCTGGAACCTCTTATAAATACACCTATGATTATAAAGTATTTAATGTACCGCCTGAGAATGATGTAATAGAATGGACTGTCTTAAGCGGCTCAATAGTTTTATTGAAAGGACAAGGGACAAACGAAGCAACTTTTTATTTCAATAAAGATTTTACCAAAGGGGAGATTTCAGCAACTAAATGGAAATCTCTAGGTTGCCAAAGCACTATATTAATTTCAAAATTATAGTTTTTACAATTTGAATTTAGATCAGCTAATAAAAGATTGCGTCAGGCAGAATAGGAAAGCACAAGAAGAATTATACCAATTGTATAAAAATACTCTTTTTGTGCTTAGTCTAAAATATTGCCCTAACGAAGCAGAAGCCGAAGACAATCTGCATGACTCTTTTATTGAAATCTTTACCAATATAAAAAACTACAAAGGAAATGGAAGTTTTGAAGGCTGGATCAAAAGAATTACAATCAATAAAGCAATAATGCGATACAAACAATCGTATCTGCTTACAGCAATAAAAGACGATTTCTCTCAAGAAGACACTATAAATGAAAGCGAAATAGATTTTCCTCTTGACACCATTTTATCTTTTGTTCAGGAACTGCCGCATCAATACCGATTGGTTTTTAGCTTATATGAACTCGATGACTATTCGCACAAAGAAATTGCAGCAATGTTATCCATATCCGAAAGCACATCAAAATCTAATTTGCATAGGGCAAAACAGCTTTTGAAACTAAAAATCAAATCAAAAAATACATTTTATTATTCAAAACAAAAAAATGGAGAGTAAAACTGAAATAGGAAAAGCGATCAAAAACAAATTGGACAATTTAGACAAAAGTCCAAGTGATTTTGTATGGTCAAAAATCGAAAAAGATTTAAACCATAAAAGACGTAAAAGAGTTTTATATTGGCTAATTCCTAGCATTCTTACTATCATACTTTTATCAAGCGCCCTGTATCTTAATTCAGATTTCAAGAAAGAAAATATAGTTCCAAAAACTCCGTCTCAAAAAGACGCTTCTAATTCATCTTCTTTAAAAAATCAAACTTTACCATCTAATCTTCAAAAAAAGGGAGCGGACGAAGTTACTACTGTCAAAAAAAGCAAGACAATAAAACTTGTAAAGCAATCAACAAAATTTGTTACATCAACCAATGAATACGAAGAATATGAAGTTGTAAAAAAATATAAAGTCATTATTAAAAAGGAACAAATAACAACAAAACCAATAAAAACTGATGCGAAGGATTCTAATATAATTAATGCTAAAAAACCAATCGTAGCTTACAAAAAAGGAAATAATAAAAACGAGACTTCGCAGAAAACAACAAAATCCAGTTTCAAAAATCTGAAAAAAACTCAAAAAAAGAATTCAGGTAAAATTTCAAAAAATACAATTGAAGGAAGTATTGTCTCTAAAAACAATACTACCAAAAAATCAATTCCAGAACAGTCAATTGTAGAGGAAACAATTTCAGAAAGAGATACTATCGAATATAACAATTTCAAAAAAAGCATTCCTACAGTAGAAATAAAAACCGAAACAAAAACGGATAGTATCACTAAAAAAGACAGCACGAGTTTGGAGAAAAAAACAACTCCAAAACGAGAGTACAAAGAAAGAACCTATCAACTTCAGACCACAGAAACTAAACCTGAATTTAGCATTTCTGCTTTTTATGGCCCAGTCCTTTTGGGCTCTTTGAATAATAAATCCATGATTAGCCCTAGAATGAACGATTTATCAAGAAGTCATCCTATTACCTCACATTATGGCGTTTATGTAAAAACAATGTACAACCAAATTGGTTTTAGAGCAGGAGTTTCTAAAATAAATCTAAAGACTTCAACGCGATTAAATCAGAATTTAATTCCAGATTACAGTAATATCAATTTAAGAGCAGAAATCAACGTAAAAGAAACATTGGGCGATTCTAAACAAGTAGATTTGGTGCAAAACATCTCTTATTATGAAGTGCCTTTAGAATTCAATTACGCTGTAAAAAAAGACGAAAGCAAAATTGGAATAGAAGCTTTTACTGGCTTTAGTTTTTTAATATTGGATAAAAATGAACTGTATTTAAAATCAGAAAAAGTATCTCAGCAAAATATTGGAGAAGCAAAAAATATTTCAGGCGCTAGTTTCTCTTATAATCTCGGTCTCGGGTTAAGTTACAAATTGACAGAACGTATCGCATTGGATATAAACCCTTTATTCAAATATTATTTAAGTACTTTTAATAAAAATGTAGAGGCTAAACCCTATAGTATTTCACTTCAATCTGGTTTTAGCTATAAATTTTAAAAATATTTTAAAATAATTGTAACTTTTTCGATACTCCTTACGTATAACCATTTGTACACTTTAAAAAATAGGGAGACAACAACATGAGACAACTTAAAATCACCAAGCAGGTAACTAATCGTGAAACTGCATCGTTAGATAAATATCTACAAGAAATTGGAAAAGTTGACCTAATTACCGCTGATGAAGAGGTAGAATTAGCACAAAGAATAAAGGCTGGTGATCAAAGAGCTTTAGAAAAACTAACAAAAGCCAACCTACGTTTCGTAGTATCTGTGGCTAAACAATATCAAAATCAAGGATTAACTCTTCCTGACTTAATTAATGAAGGAAACTTAGGTTTAATTAAAGCCGCTCAACGTTTTGATGAGACTCGTGGTTTTAAATTCATTTCTTATGCTGTATGGTGGATTCGTCAATCGATTCTTCAAGCTTTAGCTGAACAATCTCGTATTGTACGTTTACCATTAAATAAAATTGGTTCTATCAATAAAATCAACAAAATGTATGCTTTATTAGAGCAATCTAACGAGCGTCCGCCTTCTGCTGAGGAAATTGCAAAAGAACTTGACATGACTGTAAACGACGTAAAAGAGTCTATGAAAAACTCTGGACGTCACCTATCAATGGATGCTCCACTTGTGGAAGGAGAAGATTCTAACCTTTATGACGTATTACGTTCTGGCGAATCTCCAAATCCAGACAGAGAATTAATTCACGAATCTCTTCGTACTGAAATCGAACGTTCTTTAGAAACATTAACTCCAAGAGAGGCAGATGTTGTTCGTTTATATTTCGGTCTTGGCGATCAACACCCGATGACTCTTGAAGAAATTGGAGAAACTTTCGACCTTACTCGTGAGCGTGTTCGTCAAATTAAAGAAAAAGCAATCCGTCGATTGAAACACACTTCTAGAAGTAAAATCCTTAAAACTTACTTAGGATAAGACAATATTTGTTTCAGGTTTAAAGTTTCAAGCTGCTTTGTGTAACTTGAAACATAAAACATGAAACCTTTGTACCGCAAACAACAGTTTGATTGACTGTTCGTTTTTTGATTGATGATTGAAACTCCGGCTGATTACCGGAGTTTTTTATTTTTTCTTTGAACGTTTTTTACCGCAAAGCACGCTAAGAATTACGCAAAGTTCCCTAAGTTTTTTTTAGATATATTTTAATAGAACTTAGAAAACACAAAGCTTTGCGAACTTCTCATCCTTAAATAATTTTGCGAACTTTGCGTAATTCTTATCGTGCTTTGCGTTTAAACTTTATCTTTGTAATAAAACAACACACAACACTACAATGAAAAATACATTTATTGCCCCTTCAGTCCTTGCTGCCGATTTTGGCAATCTGCAACGCGATGTCGAAATGATCAACAACAGTCAGGCTGATTGGTTTCATATCGATATTATGGATGGAGTTTTTGTACCAAATATTTCTTTTGGAATGCCAGTTTTAGAAGCCATTTCAAAACATGCCAAAAAATATATCGATGTCCATTTAATGATTATCGATCCTGACCGTTACATTAAAACTTTTGCTGATTTAGGCGCAAATGGATTGACTGTTCATTACGAAGCTTGCATACATTTACACAGAACACTGCAAGCTATTAAAGCTGAAGGAATGAAAGCAGGCGTAGCCATGAATCCGCATACCAATGTAGATTTATTGGAAGATATTATAAACGATATTGATGTAGTTTGCATTATGAGTGTAAATCCTGGGTTTGGTGGACAATCATTCATTGAAAATACTTATGATAAAGTAAAAAAACTAAAGGCGCTTATAACACGTAAAAATGCTTCAACACTAATCGAAATTGATGGCGGTGTGACCAGCAAAAATGCAAAACAATTAATAGAAGCGGGCGCAGATGTTTTAGTTGCTGGAAGTTTTGTTTTTAAGGCTGAAAACCCAACAGAAACAATTGCAGATTTAAAAGTCCTTACTGCTTTTTAGGTTTTTAAGATTCGGAAAGAAATCAATTCCAGTCATTTTCTCCAAAGTTTCAATTGGAACTACAAAATCATAAATCGATTGATCACTTTTTTCGTTTGGAACCAAGAAAGCAATTGCTTTATGCTCTTTCCCTGTTTTAGCCAAAACAATTTTATAGAAATATTTAGGAACAGCCACTTTTTCTGTTCCTATTTTTTTATCCGAATCTTTTGCAATCCCGCCAGTTACCACGTAAATATCGTTGTATTTTCCTGCCCAATAGCGAGTCTTCTGCTCTATCCTATTCCAAATTCCGGCATTAAAATCTCTTTTCTGAGGAGAAATATTCGAAGTATAAAAAGTGTCATTATAAGCATCTTTACTGAACTCCATATCCCCTGCAGGACAAAGATGACCTTTATCGTAACCTGATTTTTTATAATTTCTCCAATCTGCAGAACCTGTAGTTACTTTTGGATCTTCTATAAAATAGGGACGTTTATAATCATTATTTTTTAAATATTCCTTTTTCAATTCGTAAGCTACCCACTCTGCCTGCTCAAACTTTTCATTGTAAGAAAGCGTATAATATTGATGCTTTACAATCTGTTTGGTTGTTGAAGTCGGGAGATAAGCAGTGGTATATAGAGAATCTCCATAAGTAGAATTTCCTTTAAAAGAAACAATTTCATTACTATTTATTTCTTGAGTATTTTTTACATTTTCTTTTTTACATGACAGTAATGCAAAACCTAGTAAAATCAAACCAAAACAACCTTTCATATTTTTATTTTTAAAAGCTAAACTTACAAAAAAACGCTCCATAAATTCAAAGATTTATAGAGCGTTTTTAAACAAATTAAATTCTATTCGAACTTAAGACTTCACTAGTTTATCCTTTTTCATTTTAGGATTAACTGTATTTTTTACCAAACTTTTCGTTTGCAAATCATCCAATACATTTAAAGCTTCTTCTACATAAACATCTTTAGATAATGCTTGGTGCCATGCTTCTCTTTTTTCTTTTAAAGAAGCGTCAGTTTTCATTTCTTCTTCTTCATAAGGAAGCGATTTAAAAATCAGATTGTTTTTGTAATCAGAAATTGGTTTATATTTTTTTCCTTCGTTTTCAACTTGTTCCTGAGTTTCTTTAAAACTCTTAATATTCAAGCTATAAACATTTTCTTTATTCTTGACATCAATCCATTTTGCATTATCATCAATTAATTTGAATTGAGGATTTTGTGCAATTCTGTTTCTACTGTTATTGATAGCTTTAGTAAAGTTTTCATTAGAAGTCCAAGTACTATAATCAGCTGGATCAATTTTATCCCAAGGCATTGCATTATCAATATCTCTCTCACCCATTTTCAAGTAAGCATAACGATCTGGCATTACAACATCACTATGAACTCCTTCTAGCTGAGTAGAACCACCATTAATTCTATAAAACTTCTGCCCTGTAATTTTCAATGCTCCTAGATCTCCATAATTTGCGTTACGCACAAATTGATTTAAATCAAGTACATTTTGTACAGTTCCTTTTCCATAAGTTTGTTTGCTCCCGATAATTACACCACGTTTGTAATCTTGAATGGCAGCAGCTAAAATTTCAGACGCCGAAGCAGAAAAACTGTTTACCATGATAACCAATGGACCATCCCATTCTATTTTTTTATCTTTATCATATAAAACTTCTTTCTTTTTACCTGCAGATTTTACCTGAACAATTGGTCCGTCTTCGATAAATAAACCAGCAATATCAACAACTGTAGAAAGAGATCCTCCACCATCATCACGAACGTCAAGTACAATTCCGTTGATGTTTTCTTTTTTTAATCTTTCTACTTCACGAGCAATATCTTTTCCTGCATCACGTCCGTCTTTATTTTCAAAGTCGATATAGAATTTAGGAAGATAAATTACTCCATATTTCAAGCCGTTTTTCTCAACAACACTAGATTTTGCATACGTTTCTTCAATTTCAACAACATCACGAATGATAGAAATTACTTTAATAGAACCATCAACTTTTTTAACTGTCAGTTTTACTTCAGTTCCTTTATGACCCTTAATTTTCTTCACGACATCATCCAAACGCATACCCACAACATCTACAGGTTCCTCATTTCCTTGAGCAACTTTCAAGATTAAATCACCAGCCTCAAGCTGTTTTCCTTTCCAAGCTGGACCTCCAGAAATTAACTCGTCAATTTGAGTAAAATCGTTTTTCTTAGTCAAACGAGCTCCAATACCTTCTAGTTTTCCACTAATATTTACATCAAAACGATCTTTTTCTTCTGGTGCAAAATAACTTGTATGCGGGTCAAAACGAGCCATAATCGAATTCAAATACACAGAAAACCAGTATTCTCTATTCAAATCTTTAATTACACCAAAATTATCATCTAGCGATTTTAAAGAGCTTTCGCGAGTTTCTTTTTCTAAAGTTTCAAAAGATTTCTCTTTGTAAGCTGGGTCTTTTTTCTTCTTTTCTTCTTCAATTTTTTGTTTGGTCACTAAAGAAGAAAGAGTCGATAATTTAATTTGTTTTCTCCATCTTTCATTAAGCTCCGTTAAGTTTTTTGCATACGGAATGTGCTCATAATCTGCATTAAAAGTCTCATCAACATTATAATTAAAAGGCTGAGCTAAAATCGTTTTATAACGTTTTTTACTTTCCTCCATACGCTTCATCAACCTGGTATAAGTAAGGTTAAAGAAAGTAATATCTTTATTCAAAAATTGATCATCAAGCATTAATTCATATTGCTTGAACTCGTCAATATCTGACTGCAGGAAAAATCTTTTTGAAGGGTCTAGAGCGTCAATATAATCCTTAAAAATGCCTTTTGAAAATTCATCATTTATTTCTGCTGGACTATAATGCCCTTTTTCAATAACAAATGCTAATAATTCTAAAAGTGTCTTGTCTCTATTTGGATCTGGGTCGATTGTCCTATCGGCATTCATCTTAAATGCAAACAAGGTAAGCGATAAGCACAATACGGCTATGAGTATCTTATAATTTCTTTTCATAAACTTTATAATAGCATTCATCAATTTTTTTATCTAAGTTACGTTAAAAACTATGCCACGAGAGCTAACGCTTCGATAATTTTTTGTTAAAGATATAAAAATGTTTAATTCGCAAAAAAGTTCTTTACCTTAGTTGACAAATTTTGCAGGATTTGTGACTTATCCTGAAGAATCTGTGATTAAATTTGTTTTTAAAATCTTACAATTGTTAAAATTACACATAATATTTATTAAATGAAAGCTGAGAAACCACTAATATTAGTGACTAACGATGATGGTATTTTGGCTCCCGGAATTAGAGCCCTTATTAGCGTTATGGAAACAATAGGCGATGTCATCGTTGTTGCGCCAGACAAACCTCAAAGCGCAATGGGGCACGCCATCACAGTCAACAATACCTTATTTATAGATAAAATTTCGAAAGACGATGACACAATTGCAGAATACAGCTGTTCTGGAACTCCTGTGGATTGCGTTAAATTGGCAGTAAACGAAATCTTAAAACGCAAACCAGATTTATGCGTTTCAGGAATCAACCATGGATCAAATTCTTCTATCAATGTCATTTATTCTGGAACCATGAGTGCAGCTGTCGAAGCTGGAATAGAAGGCATTCAGGCTATAGGATTTTCTCTTTTAGATTTTGATTGGAACGCTGATTTTGAGCCGATCAAATCTTTTGTAAAAAAAATTGCCTTAGAAACTCTGGCTAATAAACTACCTTCAGGAGTAGTTTTAAACGTCAACTTTCCAAAATTAAAAGAATCTGAAATTAAAGGAATTAAAGTTTGTCGTCAAGCGAAAGCTTATTATGCGCAGAAATTTGATAAAAGACAAACTCCCTTCGGAAAAGATTATTACTGGCTTGCGGGCAAATTTGTAAACGAAGACAAAGGCGAAGATACCGACGAATGGGCTTTGGCAAACGGATATATTTCAGTGGTTCCGGTACAATTTGACTTGACTGCCCACCACTCTATTCAGCAACTTAATACTTGGAAATTAAATGACTAAAGAAATACTAATCGGTTTTTTAATCGGAATTTTTACGGCTCTTCTAGGAAGCTATCTGTTCATTACATTTTTTACAACATTTGACATTTCATCAGGATTTAAAATGATTCGAGAATACGGATATCTCGGAAAAATAATTACCATAGGAACACTTTTAGACCTTGGTGTATTTGCTATTCTTTTAAAAAGAAACAAAGAATACATGGCTCGAGGTGTGATTTTAGCCGTGATTGTATTGGCAATTTCGACATTAGTTATTTAAATCTTATCTTTGCGAGGTTAGCGCTTTCGCGGATTTACAACTTAGCACATTTACAAAAAAACCAACATGAAGTATTACATAATTGCAGGAGAAGCCTCTGGAGATTTACATGGTTCAAATTTAATGAAGGCATTATATGTTGAAGATCCCGAAGCAGAAATTAGATTTTGGGGAGGAGATTTAATGCAAAAAGCAGGTGGAACTCTGGTAAAACATTATCGCGACTTGGCTTTTATGGGCTTTATTGAAGTGGTTTTCAATTTAAAAACCATTTTAAACAATATTAAAATCTGCAAAAAAGATATTACGGAGTTTCAACCAGATGTGATCATTTTTATTGATTACCCGGGTTTTAATATGCGTATTGCAAAATGGGCAAAAGAATTAGGCTATAAAACACATTACTATATTTCTCCTCAAATTTGGGCTTGGAAGGAGAACAGAATTAAAGCGATCAAGCAAGACGTCGATAAGATGTACGTAATATTGCCTTTTGAGAAAAGCTTTTACGAAGACAAACATCATTTCCCTGTAGATTTCGTTGGGCATCCGCTTATCGATGCGATTCAGAATCAGCCTGCCTTTGATGAAGCCTTATTTAGAAAAGAAAATAATCTAGGAGAAAAACCAATCATTGCAGTTTTACCTGGAAGCCGCAAACAAGAAATTACCAAAATGCTGAGTGTAATGCTGAGCGTTGTTGATGATTTTCAGAATTACGAATTTGTTATTGCTGGAGCTCCAAGTCAGGAATACGAATTTTATCAGCAATTCTTAAAAAATAAAAACATTGCATTTGTTTCCAATAAAACGTACGATTTGCTTCGTTCTTCGACAGCCGCTTTGGTAACTTCTGGAACGGCGACTCTTGAAACAGCTCTTTTTAAAGTTCCTGAAGTTGTTTGCTATAAAGGAAGTGAAGTTTCATATCAGATTGCAAAACGCATTATCACTTTAAAATATATTTCTCTTGTCAATTTGATTATGGATCAGGAAGTTGTGACGGAATTAATTCAGGGAGATTGTAATAAAAAACGAATTAAAGAAGAGCTCCAAAAATTATTGGAACCTGACTATCGCAATAAAGTGTTGCAAAATTACGATATATTAGAACAAAAATTAGGCGGAGTTGGCGCAAGTAAGAACACAGCGAAACTCATTGTTGCCGATTTAAAACAAACTAATTAATCTATTTTGAAAAGAATACTCCTTTTTCTGCTTTTAACAATTGCTTTTACTTCTTGTAAATCAACTTCTTCTGTTGCAAACAAAAACGAATCTAAAAAAGAAAACAGATCGTTGGTAAATAATTTAATTGAAAAAGCAACAGACAATATTGGCGTGCGCTACAAAGCTGGAGGAACTACAAAAAACGGATTTGATTGTTCCGGATTGGTTTATACTACATTTGAAAGTGAAAATATACAACTTCCGAGAAGTTCTTATGAACAAGCAAAAATTGGAAAAGTAATTCCGTTAAACGATGCCCGAAAAGGCGATCTAATCTTCTTTAAAACCAATAAAAGCAGACAAATTAACCATGTCGGATTAATTACAGAAGCCAATTCTGATGAAGTAAAATTTGTGCATTCATCAACCTCAAAAGGAGTTATTATTTCTTCTACCAAAGAGCCTTACTACAAGAATTGTTTCGAACAGGTAAATAGAATCATTCCTTAAAAATTTATTTTATTTATTATTTTTCTTACAAATATTTAATACTTTTATGCCATGAAAGTATTAGATTTTCCGTTAGTAAAAATCACACTTGCGTTTATTCTTGGCATAATCGCTTCTTATTACCTGCATTTTTCTATTTCGATTATTGCCTTTTGGGTTTCAGTTAGCTTTATAGCATTTTGTGGTGCTTTCTTTTGGAATTTAAAGCATAATAAGAAATCTATTTTATTTGGAAACAACTGTTATGTTTTGTCTTTCTTTATTGGAGCATTGACACTTTTATGCCACACGCAAAGTCTTCAAAAAAGCAATTACACGCATTGTAAAATAGCTTTCAAAAATCCCGAATTTATCACATTAATTTTAAGAGAAAAATTAAAGAGCAACGATTATAGCGATCGTTACATTGGTCTTGTGAAAACAATATCAGGAAAAGCTTATTCGGGAAAAATAATTGTAAACGTTCAGAAAGACAGCATTCAAAACCCATTAATTGTAGGGAATAGCATTAAAATTCAAACTATTTTAAAGCAAAACAAACCCAGTAAAAATCCGAATCAGTTTGATTACAGCAAATATTTAGCAGACAAACAAATCTACGCTCAGATCTATTGCCAGAAAAAAGAAATTTCGGTCAGCAAAACGGTTCAAAAAGACATTTGGTATTATTGCGCAAAATTGCATTCCAGAATAATTTCCAATCTTGAAAAATCAAAATTCAATACAGCTGAAATGAATGTTGCTTTGGCTTTAATTTTAGGGCAGCAGCAAGAGATTTCACAAGATATTATCCAAGATTATCAATATTCTGGAGCTACGCATATTTTATCTGTTTCGGGGCTTCATGTGGGCTTTATAATGCTTTTCATCACTTTCATTTTAAGACCTATTCCCAACACAAGAAAAGGCTCTTTTTTAAAACTGGCTTCAATTCTAATTTCTTTAACAGGTTTTGCCATAATTTCTGGTTTATCTCCTTCCGTTTTGAGATCCGTAGTTATGTTCTCTTTTGTTGCAATTGGAAGTCATTTACGCCGAAACGGCAATATCTATCATACTTTACTAGTTTCTATTTTATTGATTTTACTTTTTGAACCCTATTTCTTATTTGATGTCGGTTTTCAATTAAGTTACATCGCATTATTTTTTATACTTTGGCTACATCCCATTTTAAAAAACATCTATAAACCGAAACACAAGATAATCATTTACATTTGGGAAGCTCTCACCGTTTCTTTTGCTGCACAAATTGGCACTTTGCCTTTATGCCTTTACTATTTCCATCAATTTCCCGGTTTATTTTTTGTCACAAACATTATTATATTACCTGTCTTATCATTCATTATGATTGCAGGAATTGTAGTTATGATTATCGCTATTTTTACAAGCCCGCCATTATTCATGATAATGATTTTTGAGAAAAGCATTTATTTGCTAAATTTCATGATTCATGCAGTTGCTTCTGTCGACTCATTTGTTATTCGAGACATCAGCTTTAATTTATATCACTTGTGGGCATTCTCATTCTTTATAATTTGTACGGTAGTCTGGATTAAAAAACCAAGCTTTAACAAATTGACTTTAGTGCTTGTTTCAATTATCTCAATCCAACTTGCTTTCATTTTTACTAAGGCCGAAACTGAAACCGAAGAGGAGTTAATCGTTTACAATGAAAAAAACAACACGCTTATTTCTGAGCGCTTAGGAAGAAACATAGTACTCTATAGTAGAGATACTATAGATAAAAACATGAATAAAAGAAATATAAATTCTTATCTGGTTGGAAATTCAATTACTTTGTCTAAAATCAAAGAGATTAAAAATGTGCTTTACTTTAAAAATACTAAAATTTTTAATAATTGATAGTACTAAAGCTTATTCAGAAAAAATTCAGCCAGACATTCTAATTATTACCCAAACCTCGAGAATAAATCTAGATCGACTGTTACTGCATATTCATCCAAAAATCGTGATAGCTGATGGTTCGAATTCCAATTCAATTCAGAAATACTGGAGAAACAGCTGTCTTAAAAAAAATATCCCTTTTCATTCAACAAAAGAAAAGGGATACTATCAATTATAATTTTATTCTGGATTTAAAATTGAATTGGATTCAGAAATCCAACTTTTAACGCCAGACCCTGTATAGCCAATAAGTCCTAACTTATTAAAGTTTGTCTTTCCTTTTCTGACCGTTACCTCAGAAAAGCACACTTGAGGAATATCTTCTACACCGAAAGCATTCTTCAACATTAGATTTTGTTCTTTAACAGCATCAGAAGCTGAAGAATCTGAAAGGTCTAGTTTTACCAATATGACATTTCGCGACCATTCTTCAAAATCTCGGGTAGCAAAAATTTCATTTTGAAGTTGAGGACTTACGCCTTGAGCAGTAAAAAAAATCAATAACGGTTTTCTTTTTTCTGCACTTACGGCTACAGCATCATTAATGTCGGTTTTCCAAATTATATTCTGAGAATTCATACAAAATGGACTTAAAAATAGTAGTAGGATGAGTAATTTTTTAGGCATATAATTTAGGGTTTGGTTATGTTAATAAAACTAAAATAACACAAAAAAAGAATTCAATAAAAATTTTTAATGAATTAAAAACCAAGTTATAAGCATTAAAATCAAATTAACAATAAATGGCTGATTTTTTAATAAATGTTAAATAAACACTAATAAAAATAATCAAATTCTCTGTTTCGATTTAGGAAAAAAAATCCCCTCTCTGTAAAACAGAAAGGGGACTAAAAAAAATTAAAATAAAAGTCGAATGAAATCGTTTACTATTCTACTGGATGCAAAATTGCATTTGATTCTGCAATCCAAGCTTTCGCTCCTCCAGGTTTGTAGGCTATTTTTCCTAAAGCGCTAAATGTAGTTTTGTTTTTTCTTACTGATGCCATTGCAAAACATACTTCAGGAAGATCCTGAACTCCAAATGCATTTTTCAATTTTACATTCTGTTCACGATCACTATCTGAAGCATTCATATCAGATAAATCTAATTTTACTAAGACCACATTGTCTCGTGACCAAACAGCAAAATCGGGTGTTTTAAAGATTTCGTTTTGAAGATTTTCTGCTACACCTGAGGCAGTGAATAAAATCAGCATTGGTTTTTTCTGTTCATTACTTATAGCAATAGCATCTGTCATGTTTGTTCTCCATGCTAAATTTTGTGCTTGCATCATAAATGAACCTATAAAAAACACTAGGGCAAGTAGTTTTTTAGTCATATAAATTGGTTTTTGGTTAGATTAGCAAGACGAAATTAACATTATATTTTAATTATCCAAATTATATTAATACAAAAAATATATTATGTGTTTTTTTACATACAATAAAATAATAAATACTCAATTTAAAGCAACTTTTACAAAGCGTTTTTCCTACTAAATAAAAAAGGTCCCTTACAGAGTAAGAGACCTTTCATTATTTTTCAAATTAAAGTTTACATTTTCTTCGGATGCACTATTCCTTCTGCAACAGTTAACCAAGCTGATGGTCCGCCGGCCACATATCCTGTTTTACCAAGACCTTTAAAGTTAACTCTACCATCTTTTGTTTCTGCACTAGTAAAGAATATAGTTGGAAAACCTTGAATCCCAAAAGCTTGCTGCAATTCATTATTCTGGCTTTTAAGTTCTGGTGTCTGAGGAACAGATCTAGGATAATCCAACTCAACTAAAACAACATTATCTGTTGCCCATTTTTTAAATTCTGCTGTCTTTAAAACTTCATTTTGCAAACGAATACACCATCCGCACCAATCACTACCAGTAAAAAACATCAACATTGGCTTTTGTTCTTTATTACTTACAGTAATTGCTTCTCTAACATCTGTATACCATTTTAATTCTTGTGCCTGAAGATTTGCAGCACCAATTAAAAACAAAGCAATAAGTACTATTTTTTTCATAATGAGAAATTTTATACAAATTTATGCAAAAACTAATTACAATATAATTATTTAACTTCTTGCATTAATTTTCTAATCAATGGAGTTAGCACAATAAATGCAATCCCAGCAACAAGTGCATATAAAGCTAATTGATAATATCCATCCGTGTAAGCAATAAGTTTAGACATTAATGTAGTTCCAGTGTTGGCATCAGACATTTCAGCTCCTAATTTTCCTGCAGCAAATTGGCCAAATGCACTTGAAAGAAACCATAATCCCATCATCATTCCAAACAATCTTTTAGGCGATAATTTTGTTATCACAGACATTCCGATTGGACCAATACATAATTCCCCCAGTGTATACAAAAGATATCCTAAAGCAAATACATCCAACGAACTTAATCCGTCTTGGTTTACAAAATATCGAGCAGCATAAAAAATAAAGAACCCTGCCGCTAATAAAATAAATGACAAACCAAATTTAATAACGGTATTAGGCTCTATTTTTCGTTTAGACATATAGATCCACAAAAATCCTAATAATGGACTAAAAATAATAACATACAATGAATTTATACTATTATTTACCACATTTGGATCGATATTAAAGAACAATAATTTATTGGTCAAATTATCTTTCGCAAATAACGACAATGAACCTCCTGACTGTTCAGAGATTGCCATAAACATAAAATATGCAAAAATAAAGATAAAGGCAGCAAAAAACTTAAGTTGTTGCTTTCTCTCTTTTATCATTATCAATTCATACAAAAAATATCCCAAGGCCAGCACCCCGATCGTATACATAAAATACTCTGTAAAATCAGAATTAATAACCATTATATACACTAATGGAATTACAGCAAAAGAACCTACATAAACGGCTATTTCAGAAAGATTACGTTTTTTAGATGTCTGATTTTCTAATGGGGAATTTCCAATCGGTGCTAAGTGCTTTTTCGTTAAAAGAAAAGTTACAACTCCAATTATCATAACAATTGCTGCAGAAAGGAAGCAAAGACTCCAAGAATAGTTTTTCCCTAAATAAATAGGAATCGCTCCTCCAAGCATTCCTCCAATATTAATTCCTGCATAAAACAGTCCGTAACCTGCGTCACGACGACCGTCGCTCTCATGATACAATTCGCCTACCATTGAAGAAACGTTTGGTTTAAAAAAACCGGTTCCAATAATAGAAAGTGTTATTCCGTAATAAAAGAAATCATGTGGATTTGCCGCAATAAGCAAATTCCCCAAAATCATCACGATTCCTCCAAAAAGAAGTGATTTTTTAAACCCTAAAATTTTATCAGCAAAAATTCCACCGATAAAAGTAAATGCATATACAAAAGCCTGAATCGCCCCATATTGCAAATTTGCTTTCCCTTCAATCAAACCTAATTGATCTACCATGAAAACTGCTAAAACCCCTCTCATTCCGTAGAAACAGAAACGTTCCCACATTTCAACCAAAAACAAGTACCACAATTGCTTTGGATACTTGCCTTTAAAATTTTGAATTTCTTCTAAAGTAATATTGTTTTCCATTCTAATTATCTAACACCGTGCATTAATTTCTTCAATAGTGGTGTTAAAGCAAACAATAAAATCGCTGCAATACCAGTCAAGACAACAAATACCATAAAGAATTCATATAAATTATGGATTTCAAATCCTGCAAATATTGGATTTTGCGCACTAATCTGATGATGATCCAATAAAGCCAATTGGTCTGCTGAAAGCGTTATTTTTTTATCTAAAACTGCCTGAAGATCTATTCCAAGTTCTTTTGCTTTTGCAAATTTATCACCAGTTGCTGGTAAAATAGAACCTAAAGTTCCTCCTAACGCATATCCAGACGCATTAGACAAAAAGAATACTCCATATAATAATGATGCAAAACGTTTTGGAGATAATTTACCTACCAATGATAAACCAATTGGAGATAAACACAATTCAGCACATGTATTTAAGAAATATAATAAGATAAGCCATTTAACTAATAAAAGCCCTGAAGTTCCGATATAAGAAACCTGAGTCGCAATCATAAAGAAACTGATAGAGATGATTACTAATCCCGCTGCTAATTTTACTGGAGAAATTGGCTCTTTTCCTTTAGCTCTTAAAGTATCCCAAAGAACACTGAAAGGAACTGCTAAAACCACAACAAACATTCCGTTAAAAATTTGAACCATCGATGGCGGCATTGCCCAGCCAAAGAAATGTCTGTCTGTTTGGTTATCTGCAATAAAAGTTAAAGATGAACCTGCTTGCTCAAATGCCGCCCAAAAGAAAATAATAAAGAACGACACGATATAAATTACAATAATTCTATCTCTTTCAACTTTAGTTAAAGAGGTGTCAGAAATAATTAATCCTGCTAAAGCCAAACCACTTGAATAAATCAAAGTATAAATCAAGTTCTGACCTACAACGTAATGGAAAAAGAATCCTAAAGCAACAAATGCAATTCCTGCACCAATAAGAGCTTTTGTTGAAAAGTTTGCTTTTTGCGCTTCTCCTTCTTCAAAATCCGAAGCATCATTTTTAGAAGGAAGCCCTCCTAATGGTTTTCCTTCTGGAGAAACCACATATTTATTTTTTAAGAAGTAAAAAAGAATTGTACCTAATAACATAGCCACAGAAGCCGCCATGAATCCCCATCTGAAAGCATGGATATCTCTAATTCCTCCTGCATCTTTAACATCTCCTAATAAAGGACAGATCGACTGACCTAAAAATGCTCCAATGTTAATTCCCATATAGAAAATAGTAAAAGCACTATCAAGTTTTGTTTTCTCTTGTTTTGGATACAAACTTCCAACCATACTAGAAATATTTGGTTTAAAGAATCCGTTACCAAAAACAATTACTCCTAACGCAGAGTACATAATGATTTTTGCCAAGCCTAAATTAGATTCGAAAACACTTCCGCTGGTAAACAAAAGCATTTGCCCTATCGCCATTAATAATCCTCCTAATAGGATACAATTTCTGTTTCCTAAGTAACGGTCAGCAACAAAACCGCCCAACATTGGTGTCAAATAACAAAGTCCAAGAAAACCTCCATAAATTAATGATGCTTCTTCTTCCTTCATCAATAATGAATTCACAAGAAATAAGGTCAATAAAGCGCGCATTCCATAAAAATTGAATCGCTCCCACATCTCCGTTCCAAATAATACCCAAAGACCTTTTGGATGCGCTGTTTTTACTTGAGTTTCTCCCATACTATTCTATTTAATTAGGTTTAATGTTTTTAGATTATAAATTTTCTTTAATAAAGTTGGTCATTTTGGTATAAAGCTGAACTCTCGTTTTTCCGCCATAAATACCATGATCTTTATCTGGATAAATTTGAGAATCAAATTGTTTATTTGCCTGAATTAAAGCTTCCATCATCTGCATTGTATTCTGAACATGAACATTGTCATCTGCAGAACCATGAATCAATAAGAACTTTCCTTTCAATTTATCAACGTGATTTATAGGAGAGTTTTGATCGTATCCGCTTGCATTTTCCTGCGGAGTCTGCATGTATCTTTCTGTGTAAACACTGTCATAAAATCTCCAGTTTGTAACTGGCGCAACAGCAATTGCCATTTTGAAAACATCGTTTCCTTGGAAAATACAGTTCGAAGCCATAAATCCACCATAGCTCCATCCGAAGATTCCAATTCTTGAAGCATCCACATAAGGATAGGCACCTATTACTTTTGCCGCATCAATCTGGTCTTCAACTTCGTATTTTCCTAATTCTTTTTGAGTTACTTTTTTGAAATCGGCTCCTTTGTAACCTGTTCCTCTTCCGTCAACACAAGCTACGATGTAACCTTGCTGAGTTAATGAAGCGAACCAGTAATCATTAGAATTATTCCACTGATTAGCCACCTGTTGAGATCCTGGACCAGAGTATTGGAACATGAAAACAGGATATTTTTTTGAAGGATCAAAATCTTTTGGTTTTAAAATCCATGCATTCAATTCGTTTCCTTTAGCTGTTTTTAAAACAAAGTATTCTTTTGAAGGAAGATCATACGCTTTCAATTTATCAGCAAGCGCCTGATTATTTTCGATAACCTGAATTTCTTTTCCTGTTTTAGCCTCGTTTAAAGTATAAGTTGTAGGCTGTGTATTACTTGAGAAAGTTGTAATAAAATATTGGAAATTCGGACTGAAAGTCGCTGCACTTGTTCCTGTTTTTGAAGACAAACGCACTTTATTTTTTCCATCTAAACCAATTCTGTAAAGATCTCTGTTGATAGAACCATTTTCTGTAGATTGGTAGAAAATAGTTTTTGTTTTTTCGTCGAAACCGTAGTATGAAACCACTTCCCAGTTTCCTTTTGTAACTTGATTTTTAAGTTTTCCGTTTTTATCATACACATAAATATGATTAAAACCATCTTTTTCGCTTGTCCAGATAAAACTGTTATCTTTTAAGAAAGTCAAGTTATCAGTAATATCAACGTAAGCTTTATCTTTTTCATTTAAAACTACTTTTGCAGTCGCTGTATTACCATCAACAAACAATAAATCTAAATTATCTTGATGACGGTTTAAAACCTGTGCAGAAAGTACATTTGCATCATTTGTCCATTGCATTCTCGCAATGTAGTAATCATTATATTTCCCTAAATCTACTTTTTTAGTTGCTCCAGCAGCGACATCATAGATATGCAATGAAACTTCTGAGTTTTTTTCACCTGCTTTAGGATATTTAAACGTTTCAATTTTAGGGTATAAATCTTTATGGAAGATTGACATTGAAAACTCAGGAACTTGGCTTTCGTCAAAACGAATATACGCTACTTTTTTACTGTCTTTACTCCAGTCGAATGCACGCACAAAAGCAAATTCTTCTTCGTAAACCCAATCAGTTATACCATTTATAACCGCATTTTTCTTTCCGTCTGTTGTAATCGCCGTAGATTTTTTTGAAGCTACATCGTACACATACAAGTTGTTTTCTCTTGCATAAGCGATTTTAGTTCCGTCAGGTGAGAAAGTTGGCTCTTGAATTTGGAAATCAACAAGTTTAATCAGAGATTTTGCTGCGATATCGTAAAGGTAGTAATCAGCAGTAAAGGAGTGACGGAAGATTTTAGAAGAATTACAAGCAATTAAGATCTTTTTTTCAGAAGCATCAAAGGTATAGCTATCAATTCCGTCGACAAGTTCTTTATAGTTTTTAGTATCAATAAGATTCGATACTTTTTTCAGGGTTGCAAAATCGTATAAATCAATCTGCATACTTCTGCTCGCCTGGTCAACATTTAAAACAGTATATTGATTTGTATTTTTCAGCGATTGCAGTTCATCCATTCCTTTAGCCCGGAAAGTACCGCTAAAAACATTTTCGACAGTTATTTTCTGCTGTCCAAAAACAACCGCAGTTAAAAATAAAAATACTGCAGTAAATTTACTTGTATTCATTAGAATTATTTTAAATATAAAAAGAGCCCAATTTTAGTAAAAAAAATAAACATAATACACATTTTAAGTGTTAAATGTTAAAAAAAATAACGATTGCGCACTTTCATGTCTGAAATAGATTGCAATCAAAACTCTTAAAATAGTATCTTTGCCGCAACAATATTATTTAATACATTGAGAATGAACAACGCTGTTGCCGGATTTTCTAAATTATCCAAAAAAGAAAAAATTGACTGGATTGCAAATGAATACTTTTCAAATCCAGAAGAGGCACAAAATATTATAAGAAATTACTGGAATTCAGACGAAAAGCTTCAGCAGCTTCATGATGAATTTATAGAAAATACGATCACAAATCTTTATATCCCACTTGGAGTTGCTCCAAACTTTTTGATCAACGGAAAATACAAAACCATTCCGATGGCAATTGAAGAAAGCTCTGTGGTTGCGGCAGCTTCTAAAGCAGCAAAATACTGGTCTACAAGAGGAGGATTTAAAGCCACTATAATCAATACCGAAAAAATTGGCCAGGTTCATTTTACTTATAGCGGAGACGCAGAAAAACTGAACAACTTTTTTGACCAGATAAAACCTAAATTCTTCTCAGAAACGCAAAACATAACCAAAAATATGCAGCAGCGTGGTGGCGGTATTCTTGATATTAAATTAAAAGATAAAAGAAGTTTACTAGAAAATTACTATCAGCTTCATGCTACTTTTGAAACCAAAGACAGCATGGGAGCCAATTTTATCAATTCTTGCTTAGAGCAATTTGCTTCTACTTTAAAAGAAGAAGCTCAGAATTCTGACTTATGCCAAAATGGTGAAAAGCTGGAAGTTATTATGAGCATTCTCTCTAACTATGTACCGCACTGTCTTGTTAGAGCCGAAGTTTCTTGCCCAATAGAAGATTTAGCAGAAAAACATATTACCAATCCGCAAGAATTTGCAGAACGTTTTGTTCAAGCTGTGCAGATCGCAGAAGTTGAACCTTTTAGAGCGGTTACACATAATAAAGGCATTATGAATGGTGTAGATGCTGTTATTTTGGCAACAGGAAATGATTTTAGAGCTGTAGAAGCTGGCGTACATGCTTATGCTGCCAAAAATGGACAATACGCAAGTTTATCACATGCCAAAATTGAAAACGGAATTTTCACTTTTTGGCTTGAAATTCCTTTAGCCGTTGGTACTGTTGGAGGCTTAACCTCTTTGCATCCTTTAGTAAAATTGTGTCTTGAAATTTTAGAAAAACCTTCTGCCCCAGAATTAATGGAAATCGTAGCCGTGGCAGGATTGGCACAAAATTTTGCTGCATTACGTTCCTTAACCACAACAGGAATTCAGGAAGGACATATGAAAATGCACCTTAATAATATCATCAATCAATTTGAAGCTACCGATGAAGAGCGTCATTTAATTAAAACGCACTTCAAAAAAACAGCCGTTTCTCATAGCGCTGTGGTAGAATTTATTGAGAATTTAAGAAAATAACCTAGTTAAGAAAATCCAATATTTTAATTCCAAATTCCAATATCAGTTCTTGGAATTTTGGAATTTCAGATTTGGAATTTATAATAAAAAACAAGTATGCCAACAACCTTTTATAGTAACGGAAAACTTTTTATCGCTGGTGAATATCTCGTTTTAGACGGAGCAGATGCTTTTGCATTGCCTACAAAATTTGGCCAAGATTTGGTCATTGAAGATTTAGACAACAAACAGATCGAATGGAAAAGTTATGATTACGACAAACACTTATGGTTTGAAGAAACAATCTCGTTTGATGAAATTATAAAAGGTTCAGATCCGCAAATTGATAGCGTAAAATCAACTCTAGTCAATATTCTGCATGAAGCTTATATTTTAAATCCAAAATTTATTGATAATGCTAGTGGATACAAGGTAAGCACGCACTTAAGTTTTCCAAGAAATTGGGGATTAGGAACTTCTTCCACTCTTATCAATAACATTGCTCAATGGGCCGGAATTAACGCCTATACTTTATTGAAAAACAGTTTTGGCGGAAGCGGTTACGATATTGCATGTGCACAAAACAACACTCCAGTTTTATACCGAATAAAAGATAATTTTGTACAGCAAGTTGAATTTAATCCCGATTTTAAAGATCATCTTTATTTTGTTTATCTGAATAAAAAACAAAACAGCAAAGCTGCTATATATTCATACAACAATCATAAAAATAACAATTTATCAGAAAGTGTCGCTCAAAACAACAAAATCACAAACGCGATACTTCATGCCAAAACATTAAAAGAGTTTGCCGCTGCGATACAGAAACACGAAATTCATCTTAGTAATATTTTAGAAATGCAGACTATAAAAGAGGCTGTTTTTCCAGATTTCAATGGCGTAATTAAGAGTCTTGGAGCTTGGGGCGGAGATTTTATTCTAGTAGTTTCTAAAGAAAATCCGAAAGAATATTTCTTTAATAAAGGATATGAGACCATTTTGACTTATGAAGAAATGATTCTATAAAGCAAATACAACTAATAATTTGCTTTTTTAGTTTTAACGTGTTTTGTTTCCAAACGACGAACCGATTTGCTCTCCTGCTCGTTTGATTCTATAAGCCTATTATGCAAGCGCTCTGCCATTTTTTCGATGCTGTTGGTAATTGAATCGTAAACCACTTCCATACGTCGGTGTTTTTCTTCTTTTACGGCTTTTAGCACATCTTCAACAAAAACCTTATCGTATTTTTCAGCTACAGAATCATGCGTATTGGTTAGCCTGATTACATAATCATTACTCAAAATAGTAACTTTAAAATGCTGTTCTTCGTTACTCAAATAATACTTTCCACCCAATTCATCAACATTGATGTCGGTGCTGCTCACTTTTAAAAGCTCTGTAATAATACCATAAATATGACTTTCTATTTTGGTATATACTCTTGGCTTCCTTCTAAAAAATTTAAAAGTAAAAAACATTAAATGATTTATTATTAAGCTTTTTGTTTATTGGATAATTTATTTTATTGTGTGGCAAAAGCCAAAAATATGTTAAAGTTAAAAATCGAGCAAATTAACTGTAATATTTTGAAAATCACAAGTTTTTTAAATTAAATTTCGATAATTCCTATATACTTTCAGAAAATTAACAGTAAAAAATTACAAAATATAATTACTGCTAGATTCTAAAAAGAAAAACCCGAAACACTTAAAGCGTTTCGGGCCTTTATAAGCTCGATTACTGTTTAATTAGTAATTAAATTGTAATCTGTTATCTTCAATTTTAGCGTTGTTTTTCAAAGCTGGCAATACTCTGTTCACATCAGATGCGCTTTGAGCTTTTACTTTCTCTACATAAGCAGCATGATTAGCAATTGCAGGAGCTTTTACAGTTTTAATGTTTTTAACTACATACACACCTGTATTTCCTTCAATTGGAGCAGAGATTTTGTTTGCTGTTAAAGCAAATGCATTACCTACCACTCTTGGCTCTTGTCCAACTCCTCCAGGTAAAACTGGATTATCTAGAGTTACATCAGTAGCTTGCTGAACAGCAACTCCTGCTGCTTTAGCGATAGCCTCAAGGCTTGAACCTTGCATTTTAGCTTTTAACAATTCAGCCTTTTTCTTATTTTTCAAGATTGGCTCTACATAAGGTCTTGCCATATCAACAGAAACTAAACCAGATTTGTTTTCACCTTTATATTGTGCGATAACGTGCCCTACGTTTGCAATTTCAAAACGTTTTACATCTCCTTTATCTGTTTCTTTATCAAAAGCCCATCTTACAATGTTACGTTGGTTTCCTAATGGTCCAAACGCTTCATCCATAGCTTTTGCATTAACTGGCTGAGCAACTTTTAAACCTAATTCTTTTGCTGCAGCATTGAAGTCTTTCTCAGCAGCATCCATTTCAAATTTAGTTGCTAATGTAAATACTTTATCAGAAGTAGCTTCAGATGGCTCGATTTTTTGAGCAATTGTCGCTAAACGAATTCCGTCTTGTTTGTCTGTAATTTTGATAATGTGAAATCCGAAAGGAGTTTCAACTAAACCAACTTTACCAATTCCGTTGCTGAATACAAAATCATTGAAAGGTTTTACCATTTGGTTTGGCCCAAAATATCCTAAATCACCACCTTGCTGAGCAGATGAATCATCAGAACTTGTGAAAGCCAACATCATAAAACTATCTGGATTAGCTTGAACTTGTGCTAAAATTTCTTCAGCTTTAGCTTTAGCTTCTTCTTTAGTTCTTTTTTCTTTTGGATTTGGAGTTTGAGATCCTTCATAACCAATTAAAATATGGCTAGCTTTTGCATTAACACCAGCTTTAAATCCTTGAGATTTAGAAATTGCATAGTATCTTCCGTAAACATATGGTCCGTAGATTGCTCCAGCAGGCAAGCTGAATAATTTGTCAGCATCAACAGCTGGCAATGCATTTTTAGGAACATAAGTAGAATCGTAAGGAACATCAGAATTTGCATTTACAAATTCAGCAATGTTGTAGCATTTTTAAATCCTGGCAATGTATCATTTTTACCAGTTTTTGCGTTATAAACAACACTTCCTGATAATAATGCAGTTAATTTAGCTTTAATTTCAGCTTCATCTTCTTTAGAAGCTTTGTCTTCAACTAAAACGTATTGAATTTCGCGAGTTGCATCTGCTTTGAATTTTTTCTCGTTTTTCTTCATGTAAGCAACAATCTCATCGTCAGAGATTTTTACTTCACTATCTTTAATAGAAGAATAAGGAGCTGCAGCAAAAGCAAAACTTACTTTGTTAGTTTCCATTTCATACTTTAATTTTCCTTCACTAGCAGTTGTGTAAAGTCCTGATTTAATTAAAGTATTATAGATTTGAAATTTTGCGTTCAATTCAGCATCTTTCTCTTTTTGAGCAATATATTGTTCTGCTTCTGGGTTTGATTTAAAATAATCTTTGAACTTAACAACATCAAAAATTCCTGCTGCGTTTAAGAACATTGGGTTTTTACCAATATTTGGATCTGATTTTAAAACCTCTAAAATGTGTTTTTCACCAACTCTCAATCCTAATTTATCAAATTGCGATGACAATAAAGCGATTGAAACTTCTTGATCCCAAACTCTGTTTGCAGCTTCAGTGGAAGTTATACCTTGCCCACTTTTTTCAACATTACTAACTTTAACTCTAAAGTCTTCAAATGAAATATCTTTTCCATCGATGCTTCCTACATCTTTTGAACTTTGACCAAATGTTCCTCTTGTGAATAGATCTTGTATTATAAATGCAAATAATGCAAGTGCAATAACTCCTATCAATAAAGCGGAACGCTGTCTAATTTTTGCTAAAACTGCCATTTTATTATCGTTAATTTTATATTCAGTTTGCGAAAATACAATTATCTAGTTAATAACAATACAACTAGCGTTTTATTTTCAACATTTTTTTTCATTAATTTAAAAAATCACTCTTTAATTGTCAATTTGACTAGTTCTATTTTCTTATTTGAAGCCTCTACAATAGAAAAATGAAACTTATCTATTACAATCTTATCCCCTTTTTGTGGGATTTCTTTAGTATGATTGACAATGAATCCTCCTAATGTGCCATACGAATCTTCTTCGGGAATCATCAATTTATAGGTTTCATTCAAGTATTCAACATCCAATCGGGTTGAAAACAAATACTTGCCCTCTTCTATTTCTTCTTCAATTAATTCTTCGTCTAAATCATGCTCGTCTTCGATTTCGCCAAAAAGTTCTTCTACAATATCTTCAATGGTAACAATTCCAGAAGTTCCTCCATATTCATCCAAAACTACTGCAACGTTTTTTCGTTTTTTGATCAATAAATTCAATACGTCTTTTATCAAAATTGTTTCAGGAACAAATTCGACAGTCATCAAAACCGATTTTATCGTTGATGGTTTTTTAAACAAATCAAAGGAATGAACATAGCCTACAATGTCGTCTAATGAATTTTGGCTAATAATAATTTTAGAATATCCTGTTTCTATAAACAAAGCCTTAAGATCTTCGACAGTATCAAACAAATCAATATCTACAATTTCTGTTCGAGGCGTCATAATATCGCGCGCCTTTACATTTGAAAATTCTAAAGCATTCTGAAAAATCTGGATTTCAGAGTCCACCTCTTCATCTTCTTCAACTGTACTCATTTGTTCTGTAATGTAATTTCCCAGTTCGATACGGCTAAACAAATGAATTTGATTTCCTTCTGTCCTAAAAAATTTACTTAGCACAAAATCTGCGATCCAAATAAAAAATGTAGAGATGTAATAAAATAATCGGTAAAATAAATAAGCGGGAAGTGCCAGAATTTTAATTAAAGAATTGGCATAAATCTGAAAAAACACCTTCGGAAAAAATTCTGAAGTCAGCAAAACTACAAATGCTGCAAGTAGTGTTTGGATCAGAATATTCCACCAATCAGAAAAAACTAGACCAAAATAAGCCATCCAACCTAAAATCAGATCGCCCATAAAAAAACCGTAAATCACCAAAGCCACATTATTGCCAATAAGCATGGCCGCAATAAACTTAGATGGATTTTCGGTCAGTTTTGTTAAGATTCGAGACAAAAAATCGTCTTGTTTCTTTTCAATTTCGAGATAAATTTTGTTGGCGGATGTAAAAGCGATTTCCATCCCAGAAAAAAAGGCGGCTAGTATTAAACAGATTATTATAATACTAATTTCCATTTTTTATTGTTTTTTGTTTCTGTCGTTATGCCTGTTAAGAAATCTTCTTCTAAAGAAAAACATAAAAACAGCCATCCCTGCAATCACAAAATATAAAGGATAGCTCTCATCACCCTCATTTAGTTTTACGATACCATCATAAGTAAAGAAAACTGCAAAAAGGATGTAAACGTATTGTGTATATTTTAAATAACCCATAATATTATAATTCTTCGTTTGATTCAATTTCACCACTTATTCGTTGCGAATTAATCACTTTAAAATCTTTGCTAAAATCTATTCCCTGACCATGGGAAACTCCTTTCGTATCAGTCAATTTAAATTTTCTTTCCGTGTAAAACCATTCGTTTTTCTGGTCGAAATACAATTGTTCTGTTTCCAAAATCTGTCCAGCTTCTGAAGTGATTTTTACTTTTCCTATCAGATCAATGATTCCTGTATTTTTATACGAAACTGCATAATTTCCTCTTATAAAGGTACGTTTCTGCTTTTTATCGTATAAGGTAACATCAATCCCTTTAGGAAATTCTGTAAAAGGAAAATCAAGATTTGAATAATCTAGCATTTTCGGACTTATCAAAACGCCTGTAATGCGTCCAGAATCTGTATATTTAATATTTACAGTATCGGCATCGCTGGCAGGAACAAATTCTGAGAAGTTAATTTTCTGAACTTCTTTAAAATTACTTTCGCATCCAAAAAATAGTGTCACAGCAAAAACTGTGACAGCTACGAGACTATATCTTTTTGGTAAATTCATTTGCCAAATGTAGTAAATTGTAATGAGCTTCGAAAAGATAATATGTTTTGATTATTGGTATTTGCTCTTCACGAACCATTTGTCGTTGAAAGAGAAACTCACACTGAAATTAACGTAATTCTCTTGCACTAAATCTGCAGAAGTTGTACCGCGTTTACCAAATTCAATTCCTAAGTTTACATTTGAAAATGATCCCGGAATTGGAATTCCTGCTCCCAATGACATTCCGATATCTTTAATTGATTCATTATTTACAATCAAACCAATTTTTTCATATTTCAAACCTGCTCTATAGGTAATTCTGCTCATATAACTTGTAAAAGAAGAGTAATTTGGAAGATAGTATCCTCCAAGAGCATATTTAGAGTAGCTTTCGTATCTTACGTTTTCAGCTGCATTGTAATAATTTGCCAACTGTCCGTCACCTTGAAAAGTCATATTTGCTCCCACAAGCCATTTTCTAGCCTCACCAACTCCTAATCCAATACTTAATTTATTTGGCAGTTTTAATTTTGTTGATTCTGTTGGAACCACATAAGGATCTGAATCTCCTTGAACCGAAATAACTCTGGTATTATCTGAATTTAGGTTGCTTGAGAAAGTGTAACTTAAACTAGAAAACATACTAACCTTTTTGTATATTTTTTTCTGATACATCGTTCCAAAACTAAATGCCGTACCCGAAAGCTCAGAAGTATTTACCTCTGCTGTTCCGTTTTGTACTCCTGTAATTGCTTCAACGCTTGTTGTGGTAATTTTTCCAAAATTATACTGTGCATCTACCCCAATATTCCAGTCTTTCATTATTTTGTATGATAAACCAAAATATACTTTATTTACACCACCTTTTCCGTCAAGCTGTGAACTTGTTGCCCCTTCTGTTGCAGAATTATCGTTACGAATTTTATATCCTACTGAAGTTACTGGTATCAAACCGAATGAAGCACCAAATTTTCCCATTGGAATTCCTAATGCCAAATAATCAAAAGTAGAACGCTGTGCTTTTTCTGATGCAGAAGTTGTTTTTAAATTTGAAGTCGCAAATGTTCCTCCAACTGTAAAAGTTGTCTGAATTAAGCTGGCATAACTTGCTGGATTTTCTAAATTTAAGTGAATCGTATCTTGTTCTACTGCAACTCCTGCCATAGATCTGTTTTCAAGAGTTCCCTTGAATCTCACATCTCCTATTCCGAAAAAAGAATAAGGTGAAGCAGTACCTTGTTGAGCGAGTGAAACGAACGATATAAGCAAACAAGCGCTTAGTATTACTTTTTTAATCATTGTCGATTTTATATTGATATGTTTGGCTCAAACTCTCCAGAAGGAAATTTGAATTGGCAAATATGGTATTTTTTAATCGTTTAGCCAAAAAATCTGCATCGCCTCCCGTTAAAATTATGATAAAATTTGAAAACTCTTTGCGATATTCATCGATAAAACCGTCAATCTCATAGACGAAACCATTCACAACGCCAGAATGAATGGCCTGTGCCGTAGAGTTTCCTACATAAGAATCGGGAGCTTCTAAGCTTAATAACGGCAGTCTAGCAGTAAAATTATGCAGTGATTCATATCGTATGCCATCTTCTAGAAAAAGAAAAAAATAAATAATTATCATTTTCGTCGATAAAATCATAGGTTATGCAAGTTCCTGCGTCTATAACCAAACGGTTTTGTTTTGGAAATTGCAATGTCGCTCCTGCCGCCAAAATCATTCTGTCTATTCCTAAAGTTTTCGGAGTTGCATACTTATTATGGAAAGGAAAAACATCTTCGTGAGTAAAAAAATGAACTTTAAGTCTATTTTCGAAAGTTAAAAAGGATTGTTTTTCGATACTTCCGACTGAAGCAACGACCAAATCGGAGCATTTTGGATATTTTTCTAAAATTTTTTCAATTTTTTTTTCGAGTTCGTTTTTTTCAAAAACAAAATTTTCGAGAGCAGTATTATCCTCAAAGACAGACGCTTTAATTCTGGTGTTTCCGACATCAACCGTTAAAATCATATTTTCTTTTTTGCTTTTGCGAAGATACGAATTGATTTTTTCTAAAAAATGTTTTGCACAAACCAAAAATGATTATATATTTGCACCCGCAACAAGCACGGTACCTTAGCTCAGATGGTAGAGCAATGGACTGAAAATCCATGTGTCCCTGGTTCGATCCCTGGAGGTACCACAAAACCCGAATAGAAATATTCGGGTTTTTTGTTTTTTATACTTTTCTGTTTTTTTAACCGCAAAGAACGCTAGGGCTTACGCAAAAGGTTCGCAAAGTTTTAAATCAAACTTTTGCGAACCTTTTGCGCTTTTCTTTGTGTCTTTGCGGTTAAAAACCTCTTCAAATTTCAAATCAGGCATTTTGGCTAAAGCCATTCCGATCGATGTATGTAAACTCCAGCTAAAGCCGGAGCCAATTCAAAAAACTTTGTGAACCTTTGCGTAAATCTTTGCGCTCTTTGCGGTTAAATCCTTTTTCACTTCGAAATCAATTGTCAACAAATAAATAGTTTTTGTTAAAAAAGTATTGACTGAATAAAAAATAATCTTATATATTCGTAAAACTGTATTTTTATATTTCATTCATTAATAAGATCTCAAAGCAGTTTTTATGAGTAAAACTTCTACTAAGGGCATTTGGAAAGTAATTTCGGCCTCTTCTATGGGCACCATGATTGAATGGTACGATTTTTATATTTTTGGCAGTTTAGCTGTTGTTATTTCAACAAAATTTTTCCCTAGCGATAATCCAACCGCAGCGTTTCTATCAACTTTAGCCACGTTTGCTGCCGGATTTGTAGTTCGTCCATTTGGAGCTTTATTCTTTGGAAGGCTTGGAGATATTATTGGACGAAAATATACTTTTATGGCTACCTTATTATTAATGGGTGGTTCAACCTTTTTAATAGGATGTATTCCAAGTTATGAAACAATTGGCTTTCTCGCCCCTTTATTGGTTCTGATTTTACGTCTGCTTCAAGGTCTTGCTCTTGGAGGCGAATATGGCGGCGCTGCCACTTATGTTGCCGAACATGCACCCGCGGGAGAAAAAGGATATTGGACTTCTTGGATTCAGACTACTGCTACTGTTGGTTTATTTATTTCGCTAATGGTTATTCTGGCAACAAAAAGTGTGCTTTCTGCAGAAGCTTTTGATTTATGGGGATGGCGCATTCCTTTCTGGGTTTCCATTGCTATGGTTGGTGTTTCTTATTTGATTAGAAAAAACATGGATGAATCTCCTGTTTTCGCGAAAGCTAAAAAAGAAGGAACCACAAGCACAAATCCATTAAAGGAAAGTTTTGGAAACCGCTACAATTTAAAATTTGTTCTTTTAGCATTATTTGGAGCCACAATGGGACAAGGCGTTGTTTGGTACACTGGACAATTCTATGCAATGAGTTTCATGAAAACGGTGATGAATATTGATTCTTCGCAAGTTGATGAATTATTAGGAATTGCGCTTTTAATTGGAACTCCATTTTTTATTGTTTTTGGATGGTTGAGCGATAAAGTCGGACGCAAATACATTATGATGCTGGGGATGCTGCTGGCTATTTTTTCTTATAGACCAATTTATAAGATGATGTATGACACAACGGATATAAGCAAGAAAACGGAGATTCTTGAAACTCCAAGAATTACAACTGAAAACAAGACTAACGGAAGCTCTATTACAATTACGGAAAAAAAATACACAGACGGAACATCCGTTGTGGAGAAAAAAACGTATCTGGACAAAAAAGACACTCAAACTAACGTATCAATAGTAATCAATTCAAGCGATAAATGGACATTGACTTTCCTAGTTTTTATTCAAGTATTATTTGTAACCATGGTTTACGGTCCGATTGCGGCATTTTTAGTCGAAATGTTTCCAACTAAAATCAGATATACTTCTATGTCACTTCCTTATCATGTTGGAAATGGAATTTTTGGCGGATTGCTTCCTGCCATATCAACTTACTTTGTATCACACGCCAAAACAGCAGGCAAAGCCGATTTTTATTTGGACGGATTATGGTATCCTATAATTATTGCTGGAATCTGCTTTGTTATTGGAATGATTTATATTGAAAACAAAAACAAAATTACTCACCTTTAAAATTTAAAAAAAAAATGAATGCGATTAAACAAGTTTTAGGGGCGTTATGGATTGCTTTGGCTGTGGCGGCTGCCTATTTTTGTGTATTTGAATTTGGTTTACCTAAACTTCTTTCAGACCAACAAGACGATTTGGTATTTGGTGCAATTATTCTATTTATACTGACGCCGCTTATTGTTATGGGCTTAGGAACATTTGGATATTATTCTTTAATTGGGGAGTATAATGATCCTAAAAAGAAAAAATAAGTAAAAACAATTACGGTTAAATCATAGAACTCCATCGACTTATTTAATCACCTCGAAAAACATATTTATATTACAAAAAACTACTTTAAGCAAAAAAGGCTGTCCATTTCTAGACAGCCCTTTTTCATTACTAACCAAACCTAATTTTTAATAAACTTCACAACGCGAACTTTATTATTCTCGTCAAACGTCTTTACGAGATACAACCCAGAAGCTAAACTACTTACTGAGAATTGATATTCTGCATTTCCGTTTGTATTAAATGTTTTTACTAATTGTCCTGTAATAGAATAGATATCTACTTTTAAAGTTTTAAAACCTAAAGTAAAATAATCGGCAACAGGATTTGGATATAAAGCAACTTGATTTCCTTTTTCAAAATCTTCTATTGCCAAATTTGCTTGTTTATTGCCATAAATTCGATATTCTCCTGGAGCAAGATTTATTGGAGTATTTACATCGGCAATATTAATCGTCGAATTATCCATTAAGTTGTACCACGCTCCAGTATATTGAAATCCTGGAATCATATTTTGAGCTGTTGTATCAAAATTGGCCAAAATCACAACATCTTTAAGCTGAGCAGAAGTCAAATTGCTATTTGTAATTTTGATATTTACTAGTAAAGTAGTCGCATTGGCCATTGTTGCTGTTCCTAAAAACACTGGCTCTGTTTTTTTAAGGGTAATCATCTTAGCCCAATCGTTGTAAATCTTGTTTCGATTAGCATCGCCCAACCAATTTTCTGTCCATTGTGGCTGTGGTTTTGTATCCAATTTACAATCTCCCGGAGTCGCAGACGATTCATCATTTACAGTTCCGTTATTACAGCTAAAAATAGAATCGTCCATTCCCAGTTCTCCAAAATGCCAGATCATTTTTGGACCAGGAATCAGCAAAGAAACTGCTCCAATAGCAGACATTCTAGATAATGCCGTATTTAATGTTTTTACATTATAACTTCCGTTTGAAGCGCCATACTGCACATTTTTATACATCAAACGTTCTTCATCATGACTTTCTGCATAACCCATCAAGCGGTTTGCTGCGAAGCCGCGGTTTGCACTATTCATTCTAAAAATATTACTTTCAGAAACATATCCCATAGACAATTGATTATACTCTTTTGTCATTTTTCCCCACATCATTACACCCTTGCTTGGTGTTTCTGTTACTCTGTAATTTGCCCATTGCTGTTCTTCAGCATCAGACCCTAAGTGCTCAAAAATAGTATAATGCGTTGGATCTATTGCCCAAGAAAAATCAGCGTATTTTTTCAGAATATCTACACGATCTTGTTGGTATGAATCGGTACAAGCATTATCGCTTGACGTACATGATTGCGTAAATCCTTTGGTTAAATCCCAACGGAAACCATCAATTTTATATTCTTCAATCCATTGTTTGATAACACGATTTACATAATACTGTGTTTTTAAAGATTGATGATTAAAATCTTCACCAACGTTATAACTATGTTTTGCTACTGTATTGAAATATGGATTTTCTGCAGTTGGCGAACCAAAACCATCTCCATCAGGATCATTCATCCACATTCTTACCATCGGATTTCTTCCGAAAGCATGATTTAAAGCTACGTCGAGGATTACCGCAATTCCATTCTGGTGGCATAAATCAATAAACTCTTTTAATTTATCTGACGTTCCGTAAAACTTATCTAAAGCCATATGAAACGAAGTATTATAACCCCAACTTTCATTTCCTTCAAACTCCATTACAGGCATTAATTCGACGGCATTAATTTTTAGATTTTTAAAATAATCTATTCGATCAATTAAGCTTTGATAACTTCTTGATGCATCAAAATCGCGAACCAAAACCTCATAGACTACTAATTTCTCTTTTGCTGGTTTTTCAAAATTTGTTACCTGCCAATTGTAAGGAGTCTGTCCTGTTTTTAAGACTGTAACCTCAAAATTTTGTCCTGTCGGATAAACTGGCATATTTGGATATTTTGAAGCAGGAATTGAAGGATCATCGTAAGGAGATAGCACTAAAGTAGAATACGGATCTGCTGTTTTCACCATTGCTGGCGAATTCGCAAGTGGCGTTGTATCGACAACCCAATATTGATACATATTGTTTTGCCCCGAAACCAAGCCAGTTATTTCCAACCAAAATTTTCCCGAAGATGGATCTTTTTTCATGGCATAAGCTGATGTGGGCTGCCAATTGTTAAAACTTCCAGCCACATATACAAAATCTTTTAAAGGCGCATCTAAGACCAAAGTCGCTTTAGTAGCGTCTGAAGCATTGTAATTAATCCCGTCAACCAAACCTGCGGGCACAGCCTCAGAAACAGTATTTGGATTTACAACTACTGCAAATTTCTTAGAAACTGTAGTCGCTCCTTGAGTTGCAATTAATTCGTAACTCTGATTTCCTGTAATATTGGTATGTGTATAGGAATAACTTGAAGTGCTGGCGTTTGTATTAATCGTTGTTCCGTTAGCTTTTAAAGTATAACTACCTGCTGCTCCTGTGTTTGTTGCACTAATAGTAAAATTTGAGCCAGAATTGATGATCGAAGTGCTATTCTCAACCGGAGAAGTCAAAGTAACTTGGAAAGATCCGACTTCAACCAAAATATCTTGCGATTTTTTATCTCCTGTTCCGTCTTTAGCCTTAACCAAAAAACCAATTCGTCCTATTCCGTTTCTTGCAAAATATGTAGCAGGTGTAATTGTTTTGGTATAAGTATCAGTTCCTGCGTTATAGGTAAATTTACTTGCTTCGTTGGATGAAGTCCAAGTCCCGTTGGACGGACTATCCGATTGATTAGTATCATTTACATCATACGACCATGACCAAAGATATAAAGCATTGCCTGTAACGCTCCAAGTACCTTCATTAATGCTTGCACCCGCGATTGAAATAGTAATCGAAGTTGTTTCTTCAAAAGTCGAGGGATTTATTGAATAAGTAACTGTTTGAGGCTGGGCAAAAACGGTTACTGCCATCAATAAAAATATTGATAGTAAAATTTTTCTCATAATCTCGTGGTTTTGTGTGGTTAGTTAGATTAAAAAAGGGCTATCTGGAGATAGCCCTTTTTCAGTTATTAACTGAAGTTTTTATTGATTAGGAATCATTAGATAACTTCCGTCTAAGTCATTGAAATAAATAACATATTTAGATTTTGCAACTGGAATATTATCTCCAGTACCTCCACCTGAAAAGGCAGTAGTTCCTCCCCATGAAACATCCCAAGCATCATTTGCTCTGAATTTCATTCCTCCATCATTTAAAGATGTCACTCCAAGTGTCCAGATATGAGCATTAAAAGTTGATTTCACCATTGGTGTTGATGCATCCCAGCCTTTAGCAGTTGAATCTCCAATAATACCTACTGTACTATATGTTGGCGCTGTAGCTCCTGCTGCGTATGGTTCTAAAGTATAGGCTAACTTTTGAACATCCATTTTAAATTTATAATAGCCTTCAGCAGGGATTTCAATACTTGGCGGATCTTGATCTCCGTCTGTTGCTCTGTAAACTAGAGAACCGTCTTTGCCTCCATACATTGGAGCCCAGCTTCCTAGGTTTTGAATAGCTTTAAAATATCCTTTTTTAAAGTATCCTGTGAATACATATTCATTAGCATTTTTAGCGCTTCTGAACAAGATCTGATTTCCTTTATTATTGTCCCAGCCAGAAACGGTTGCATCACCAACTAAGTACCAATCAACAAAATTATACTCTACTTTTCCTACATAAGGAGTTACAGTAATTGAAATTAAACCTTTTGAAACCTGAGTAAACGATCCTGATACATTAGAGGTAATTTTTACATCATACTCTGCCGCTACTTCTGGCTTTCCTCCTAAATCAATTGCTGCTTGATTTAATTCTTTCGCTAGTACAGAAACCTCTGTAATACTATTTGTAGTGGTTTGCAATGTTTTTGCACTTTTAAAATCTCCCCCTTTCTTGTCTATCAGTAAAGTATATTTTATTGCTACATCTGTTGAATACTCTGCAGCCGACCAAGTAAATTTAGCCACCTCGTCTGATGCTTTTTCAACGTCCAGAACATAATTTTGTCCTGTTGTTGCTGTAATTTCTGGAGCTGCAACAACATTAAGAATTGGTCTTTCGTCTACAGCGTCAGAATTACAAGACACCGCTAACACACCAATAAATGCGATTAAAATTTTATATATATTTTTCATTTTACAGTTCTATTAGATATTAGTATCCTGGATTTTGCTTCAGTGTAGGATTAGCTTGAATAGTTTTAGCAGGAATAGGCATTAAATCTCTGTATGAGTCTGTTGCTACTCCATTCATTACACCACCTTTCCATTGCCAAATTTTGCTTCCTCCTGTAAATTTTCCAAAACGAATCAAGTCTGTTCTTCTGTGGCACTCCCAGAATAACTCTCTTCCTCTTTCTGCTAGGATAAAATCTAGAGTTAAATTTGCACTTGATATTGGAGTTGCTTCTGCTCTTGTTCTAATTTGATTTACATAACCAACAGCAGTCGCTAAATTACCTGTAGTTGCACCACGCACAACAGCTTCTGCATACATTAAATAAGCATCTGAAATTCTAAATACAGGGAAATCAGTATCAGGAATATCAGTTCTTTGAGCTGGTGAACCATCAGCTTTTTTGTTAATGTATTTAGTTACAGCATAACCATCTGTAAATGTTGAGATATTAGTAATATCTAAAGCTTGTCCATCAGTATGAAATGTACCTCTTTTATCTCCTGTAGCTGTTGCATCAGGGAAAAGAGCAACAAACTCTTTACGAGTTCTCGTACCAAACCAACCACCGTCCATTCCTCTTGACGCAGCATCAATACTTCCTCCAATAGCAGCGTGAATAATGAAACTCATTCCTCCACCAGTTGCTCTAATTGCAGTTCCGTCACTAATGATTGGGAAAATAAACTCAGTCTGAGCACCATTTGTATTATTATCAGCAGAGAATAAATAAGCATAAGGAACATTTGCAAAACTATATCCTGAATTAATGATTTCACTACATAAAGTTGCTACTTCATTATTTCTTTCAGTTCCTGTGTATACTTTAGAGTTTAAATAGATTTGAGCTAATAAAAATTTAGCCGCTACCTTATCAACTCTACCATATTCATTAGTTCTAGCATTTGGCAGACTGTTATCTAAATCTTTTAATTCAGACTCTACGAAAGCAAAAACTTCAGCTCTTGATTTTTGTACCGGATAAAAGAATCCAACTGGATCTGCTTCTGTAGTAATTGGCACATTACCAAACAAATCCATTAAGTTTACATAAGAATACGCTCTTAAGAAACGAGCCTCTGCTCTAAAAGTTGCAATTTCAGCTTTCAAATTAGCATCAACACCTCTTGAATTTAATTTCTCATCTGTAGTTTGTCTTAAAAACTCATTTGCCAAACTGATATGATAAGATGCTCTAGAGTAGGTTCCGTATAAAAACTCATTATTAGGAGACCATGTCTGAGTATTTAATGTTGGCAAAGTACCATCCGCCCAAGCAATAACTGCTTCATCTGTAGGCAATTCCTGAGTTACAAAAAGCAAACGCAAGTAACTGCTGAAATCTCCCCCTAAACCAGAAATATCTGGAGAACCATCACCGTCATTACCTCCAACATATAAACCTGCATATAATTTCGCTAAAACTTGTTTGTAAGATGATGGGTCTTCGAAAAAAGTTTCCGATAAAAATTCATCATCATCTTTTGGTGTCACGTTTAAATCGTCAGTACACGAAGTAAGCGTCATACTCATTCCTAAAATAAATAGGAAAAAATAAGATATATATTTAAATGATATTTTCATTTTGTATGTTTTAAATTTTGTTTTTCAATGTACTATTAGAAACTTGCATTTACTCCAAACAAGAATGTTCTTGCTCTTGGGTAAACGTTACCATCAATTCCGTTGAATTTCTCCGGATCCAATCCATCATATTTTGTAAGTACAAAAACGTTCTGAACACCAGCTGAGAATCTTAAAGAAACATCTTTTAATAAAGATTTATCTAAAGTATATCCTAGAGTTACGTTATCTAATTTGATAAAAGAAGCATCTTTTACGTAATAGTCTGATAAGTAACGCTGTGTTCCATTATCTTCAAAAACAAATCCAGTATTTAAGTAATCTGAACTTACATTTGACAAGTCAGTTTGTCTTCTTAAAGCAGCATCAGAATAACCCATATTAGAATTTACATTATCAAAAATGTAATTTCCTAAACTTGCTCTCCAGTTCATTGTAAAATCAAACTTTTTATAGTTTAAAGTTGAGAATAAACCAAATGTGTAATCTGCAGTTGGTTTGTTATATCTGTAACGATCGTTAGCATCAATTTTACCATCTCCGTTTCTGTCTACATAAGCCCCAGCGATTGGTTTTTTGTTAGCATCATATAATTGTTCGTAAACAAAGAATGAGTTTGGAGCAGATCCAACTGTGTTAATTAAAACTTTGTTTCCATTTCCTCCTTTAATGTTATCTCCTACCTCATAACCTTGGAAACCTTCAACAGTTTGACCTAAACTTTCAATTTTTTGATCTAAGTATGTAGCATTAACAGCAACATTCCAAGTTAAATTATCTTTTTTAATGATATCAGATTGAAGGCTAAACTCAACTCCTTTTGTTCTTAAATCACCAATATTATTAAATCCTTGGTTTCTTAAGTTAGCTCCATCTGGAACCAATACATCAGCTAATAAGTCAGATGATTTCTTATCAAAATAGTTAAGAGTACCTGTAATTCTATCATTTAAGAATCCGAAATCAACCCCAATATTCATTTCAGCTAATTCTTCCCATTTGATATTTTGATTATATCCTTCTGGTCTAGCTGTTCTGTAAACAACACCATTAAATACATACTGAGTATTAACAGTACCTAAAGTAACTCTTCTTAAATAATCGTACTGAGCAGAAATATCTTGCTGACCTGTAGTTCCATAACCAACTCTCAATTTTAAGCTAGAAAGCGTTTCATTATCTTTTAAGAAAGACTCTTCAGCAATATTCCATGCAAAAGCACCTCCCATAAAGTTACCCCATCTGTTTTCTTCAGAAAAACGAGAAGTTCCGTCTCTTCTGTAGTTTAAAGTCAATAAATATTTACTGTCCCAACCTAAATTCACACGACCAAAATACGATTGCAAATTGATGTCTGGATCCGTAATAACATCCTCATTTCTTGTAGCTGCAGGCTGTGTAAGTGCTCCTGATTGATATTTTTCTTTTTGGAACAATTGGTAGTTATAACCAGCAGTAGCATCCAATTTAAGTTTTCCTATATTTTTACTATAAACAAAATAGGTATTTAAGTTTTTGTTTTGAAGGTCATCAGTATAAGTATCATAGTTACCTAAATTCACCCAAGTTCCTGAACTAAAAGGGTTTGGCTGATATCCTAAAGCACTTTCTGTACTTTGTCTGTTGTATCCGCTACTGTCAAATCTGTCAATACCAGCTTCAGCAACAACTCTTAAATCTTCGAAAAAGTGGAATTTATAGTCAACGCTAATATTACCCCATTTTCTTGTAGATTTAGATCTTTTATCTTCTTGATTTAATCTCGCAACAGGATTTTTAGCAGGTAATAATGCTAAATTTACGTTTGGCTCCAACCATTCAAAATATCCTCCATAACGAGAACCTGCTTGGTAAGGAGATTGAGTTGGATCAAAACTGATTGCAGAACCAATAACTGCGTCTTCGTCCTGAAATTGATTTTTACTGAAAGATAAGTTTCCGCTAATATCAATTTTTAAGTGATTGTCAAATAAAACTGGATTTAACGATATCGATGTCGTAGTTCTTTCAAAAGAAGTATTTCTTAAGATTCCTGGGTTATCAACATTTCCAACAGATAAACGTACTGGTAATTTATCAAATAAAGCACCGCTTACAGAGATATTATTGTTTGTTGTAAGAGCTGTATGGAAAATTTCATCTTGCCAGTTTGTGCTTGCAGTTCCCATTAATGCTTTTTGAGCATCGCTTCCTTTTTCATTTACGAAAGCACGAAATTGATCTGCACTTAAAACATCAACTGTATTAGCAACTGTATTAATACCAACTTGAGAACTGAAGTTTACTTTTACACCACCTTTAGTCCCTTTTTTAGTTGTAATTACAATTACACCATTTGCCGCACGAGAACCATAAATAGCTGCCGCAGAAGCATCTTTTAATACTGTAAAAGATTCAATATCATTTGGATCAATCGTAGATAAAATACTTGTAGCACCACTTGGCACAGCATTACTTAATGGAAGTCCGTCCAAAATAATCAATGGATCATTAGAAGCACTTAATGAAGATCCTCCACGAATTCTAATATCTGCTTTTGCTCCAGGTGCTCCACCTCCAACAACATTCACACCAGCAATACGACCACCAATTAAACTTTCTGGAGTTACGTTAATACCTTTGTTAAATTCTTTTGCTGAAATTTGAGAAACAGAACCCGTAGCATCTTTTTTCTTAACAGTACCATAACCTACTTGTACAACAACTTCTTGTAATTGATTTGTATCTTCGCTTAAAGAAACAGCTAAGTTTTTTTGACCATTAAATACAATAGTCTCTGTTTTGTATCCGATAAATGAAACTAAAATTTTGTCTCCATTTTTCAGATTAGGCAATTGAAATTTACCATCAAAATCAGTAGAGGTACCTCCTGCAGCACCTTGAACATTTACATTTACTCCCGGTATTGGCTGACCTGTGGTATGATCAGTTACCGTACCATTTAAAGTGTTCTGAGCCAACACTGTAAAAGGCAACAATAGGAATAAAAATAACAACTTTTTGTAAATTGTTTTCATACTTTTTGTTTAAATTAGTTTTGAGTTTTTGAATGTTAGTTAAGTTTTTAATTTTACTTCGAATTTCAAAATTATGAATTTATTAACATGCTCAACCAGAGACATTTTTTATTGCTTTACGAAAACGTGGTAGTGTTGAAAACTTTCTATATTTTGTAATCTTTTAGCGTTAAAATTGTCAATTATAAAAATTTCAGATACCTTTATTATTAAATAGATTTTTTTCAATTAACTACATGAAACGAAAAATAACCCTAAAACAGATTGCAAAAGAACTGGATGTTTCTATTTCAACTGTCTCAAAATCACTTAGAAACAGCCTTGAAATTGGAGAAGAAACAAGGCTAAAAGTGCAGGCTTTTGCTAAGTTTTACAACTATAAACCAAACAATATTGCCCTTAGTTTAAAAAACCGAAAAACGAAAAGTATTGGGATCATTATTCCTGAAATCGTACACTACTTTTTCTCTACTGTAATCAACGGAATTGAACAGGTTGCGAACGAATATGGCTACAGTGTTGTCATATGCGTATCTGATGATTCTTTTGATAAAGAGGTTCTAAATATGGAGATGTTAGCCAATGGAAGTATCGACGGTTTTATCATGTCTCTTTCTAAAGAAACCCAATATAAAGGCGACTTTCACCACATCACAGAAGTGATCAATCAAGGAATGCCGGTTGTCATGTTTGACCGCGTTACCAATGATATTTTATGCGATAAAGTAATTATTGATGATAAATCTGCAGCTTATGAAGCCGTTCAGAGCTTAATTGACAGCGGACGAAAAAAAATTGCACTCGTAACAACTGTTGATTATGTAAGCGTTGGAAAATTAAGAACTGACGGTTACGAAAAAGCTTTATTAGATAACGGACTGCCTTTTAATGAAGATTTAATCATAAAAATTGAAGATGTCGATACTTGCGAAATAACCATTTCTGAGCTACTGCACGCCAGAGCTTTTGATGCTGTTTTCGCGGTAAATGAACTTTTCGCAGTAACTATTATCAAAACTGCAAATAAAATGGGGTTGAAAGTTCCCGAGGATTTAGCCGTAATTGCTTTTACAGACGGAATTATTTCAAAATATTCTACTCCAACCATAACTACTGTTAGCCAGAGCGGAGAAAAAATGGGGAATAAAGCAGCCAAAATGCTTATAGAAAGAATAGAAGCTGAAGAAAATGAGGATGAAGAGCACACTGAAAATTACATTACAGAAGTTATAGAAACTCATCTCATAAAAAGAGAATCCACTGACTAAATTTCTTAAAATCAATACTTTCTAAAGCCATAAAGAATATTTATGGCTTTTTTATTAGCATATATAAAAAAATAATTTATAATTTTACGCCCGTCAAGGCTTTTAGTTTTACTTCGAAAGAAACAAAGTTTTGATAAGCAAAGCGCTTATCGTATAATTTTCACAAATTACGATAATGGAAAAGCGTAAATTAAGTTTCTGGGAAATCTGGAACATGAGTTTCGGATTCTTGGGAATCCAAATGGGGTTTGCACTTCAGAATGCAAATGCCAGCAGAATTCTTCAAATTTTTGGTGCCGACGTACATGAACTTTCGTGGTTCTGGATTATTGCTCCCCTTATGGGATTAATAGTGCAGCCCATTATTGGTCATTACAGCGATAAAACCTGGGGAAGATTCGGCAGACGAAAACCTTTCTTTTTAGTGGGCGCCATTTTAGCTTCGGTAGGATTAATTCTAATGCCGCAAGCTAACATTTTCATTTCTGTTTTACCGGCCTTATGGGTTGGAGCTGGAATGCTAATGATTATGGATGCCTCTTTCAACATTGCGATGGAGCCTTTCAGAGCACTTGTTGGAGACAATTTAAGAACAGATCAGCGTACTGCAGGATTTAGCATCCAAACTTCTTTAATTGGTTTTGGAGCCGTAATTGGTTCTGCATTGCCATACATTCTTACGAAATATTTTGGCGTACCAAATAGCACAGTTCCTGGAAGCGTTCCATTAAACTTAACCTTGTCATTTATAATTGGCGCGGCAGTTTTAATTGGTTCAATCTTAGTTACGCTATTTACAACCAAAGAATATTCGCCAGAAGAATTGGCAAAATTTGAAGACCCTCAAAATGATGCAATTTCCGATTCTGAAGAAAAATCAAAAATTACAGACATCTTTACCGATTTTGCAAAGATGCCTATTACAATGCGCCAATTAAGCTGGGTGCAGTTTTTCTCTTGGTTTGGATTGTTCGGAATGTGGGTTTTTACCACTCCAGCCATCGCGCATCACATTTACGGATTGCCATTAGAAGATACTTCAAGTCAGCAATATCAAGACGCTGGTGACTGGGTCGGAATCCTGTTTGGCGTTTACAACTTAGTTTCTGCCATTGTCGCTTTGTTTTTCTTGCCTTATATCGCTAAAAAAATTGGAAGAAAAGCAACACATTCTCTTTCATTGGTTATAGGAGGAATTGGTTTAATCTCTATTTATTTCATGCCAAATGAAGACTGGGTTGTACTGCCAATGATCTTAATCGGAATTGCTTGGGCGAGTATCCTAGCAATGCCTTACGCGATTCTTGCGGGTTCTATAACACCGAAAAAAATGGGAGTTTACATGGGAATCTTCAACTTTTTTGTTGTTATTCCTCAAATTGTAAACGCTCTAATTGGTGGTCCAATCGTAAAATACCTTTACAATGGAGACGCTATTTATGCTTTAGTTACAAGCGGAGTTAGCTTTCTAATTGCTGCTGCTTTAGTTTCTAAAGTAAAAGACGTAGACGACTTTACTCAAAAATCATAATTAAGAATTTTCCATACAATGAGCAAAAAAGCATTCATATTCGATCTTGACGGAGTGATCGTTGATACCGCTAAATACCACTTTTTGGCTTGGCAGAAAATTGCCAAATCGTTAAATATCAATTTTACGCACGAAGACAACGAACTTCTAAAAGGTGTTAGCCGTGTTCGTTCGCTAGACATTATACTTGGGTTAGGAAATGTTCAAGCTACTCAAGAACAGAAAGATCAATGGTTAATTCAAAAAAATGAAGATTACCTATCTTATTTAGTTGACATGGATGAAAGTGAGGTTCTTCCAGGAGTTTTAAAAATTCTAAAACTATTAAAAGATAAAAATCAAGGAATTGCACTGGGTTCTGCCAGTAAAAATGCAAGACCAATCTTAGAAAAAACAGGCGTTCTGTCTTACTTCGATGTTATTGTTGATGGAAATGATGTGAGCAATGCAAAGCCAGATCCTGAAGTTTTCTTAAAAGCGGCTCAATTATTAAACATTGATCCAAAAAATTCAATCGTATTTGAAGATTCTGTTGCCGGAATTCAGGCAGCAAATATCGCAGAAATGGTAAGTGTGGGAATTGGTGAGGAAACAATTTTACATGAAGCTGATCACATTTTTAAAGATTTTACCCAAATCGAAACAAGCTTTATTGAAGAGTTAATTGGATAATTAGAAAATGTGTCAGTGAGATAATGCTTCTCATCGACAAATATTCTAATGTAACAATTACCCAAATGAATGTAAAAAGTTAATAAGAAACCAAGGCAATTATCGAATTACCAAATTGCCGAATTATCTAATTTAAAAGATGAACCAAGATTATATAAAATCAGACAATTGGTCTATAATAGAAGAAGGATTTGATGTCGAAAGAGTAAAATCGTCCGAAAGTCTTTTTAGTATCGGAAACGGTGCTATGGGACAACGTGCGAATTTTGAAGAAACATATTCTGGCAAAACTTTTCAAGGAAGTTATATTGCTGGAATCTATTACCCGGACAAGACAAAAGTGGGCTGGTGGAAAAACGGTTATCCAAAATATTTTGCCTAAGTACTTAACGCTCCAAACTGGATAGGAATAGATATTGAAATCAACGAAGAAAATCTGGATCTAAATACCTGCACCGAAGTTAGAAACTTTCGTAGAGAATTGAATATGAAAGAAGGATGGTACAATCGTTCTTTTGAAGCTGTTCTGAAAAATGGAACTGAAATCGCGGTAAACATCCGTCGTTTTCTTTCATTAGATTTAGACGAAGCTGGAGTTATCAAATACGATATTACACCTTTAAACAAAGATGCAAAAATTGTTTACAAACCATATATCGACGCTGGTGTAACCAATGAAGATGCCAACTGGGAAGAAAAATTCTGGGAGCCTTTGGAGGTTAAAAAAGGAACCAACGAAGCGTTTGTAACGGCTCAGACTTTCAAAACGCATTTTAAAGTTACGACTTTCATGCACAATACGATTTTTGCTAACGGAGAAAATGCAAATATTTCACCTTCAACAATCGATTCTACGGTAGATAAAGTTCAGTACACTTACGGAACTATTATTGCAAAAGGACAAACCTCATCAATCCAAAAAATTGGTGGATATACGGTTTCTTTAAACCACGAAAATACTTTGGCCGGAGCAGAAAAAGTAATCAAATCTGCTGTTGCTTTAGGTTATGAAACCTTGCTTCAAAATCAAATTGGAGCTTGGGCTAAAATCTGGGAAATGTCAGATATTACTATTGAAGGTGATGTAAAAGCGCAACAAGGAATTCGTTTCAATATTTTCCAATTAAACCAAACGTATTCTGGAAAAGATTCTCGTTTAAATATTGGTCCAAAAGGTTTCACTGGAGAAAAATACGGGGGATCTACGTATTGGGACACTGAAGCTTATTGCATACCGTTTTACATGGCAACAAAAGATCAGCAGGTGGCGAGAAACTTGTTGACATACCGTTACAATCAATTAGACAAAGCGATTGAAAATGCTAAAGACAATTTAGGTTTCAAAAATGGTGCTGCTTTATACCCAATGGTTACCATGAACGGTGAAGAATGCCACAACGAATGGGAAATCACACACGAAGAAATTCATAGAAACGGTGCGATTGCTTTTGCGATTTACAACTATAACCGTTTTACGGGCGATTACTCTTATATTCCCGAAAAAGGATTAGAGGTTTTAATCGGAATTGCGCGTTTCTGGCATCAAAGAGCTTCTTTTTCAAAAGATAAAAATCAGTACGTAATTCTGGGAGTTACTGGTCCAAACGAATACGAAAACAACATCAATAATAATTTCTACACCAATTATATTGCAAAATGGTGTATTGATTTTGCTGCGGAGCAAATCGAAAAAGTAGCTTCAGAATATCCTGCAGATCATAAAAGAGTAATGGAGAAAGTAAATCTTTCTGCAGAAGAAATCAAAGAATGGAAAAAAGTGGCAGATGACATGTATTTCCCTATTTCTGAAGAGCTTGGAATCTACTTACAGCAAGACGGTTTCTTAGATAAAGAATTAGTTCCGGTAAAAGATTTAGATAAATCACAGCGTCCTATCAACCAAAAATGGTCTTGGGATCGTGTATTACGTTCGCCATACATCAAGCAGGCTGACGTTTTACAAGGTTTTTATTTCTTCGAAGATCATTTTTCGAAAGAAGAATTAAAACGCAATTTTGAGTTTTACGAATCGTTTACCGTTCACGAAAGTTCGCTTTCGCCTTGCGTACACTCGATTCAAGCTGCTGCTTTAGATAAAATGGACATGGCATATACCTTTTATTTAAGAACTTCTCGTTTAGATTTGGACGATTATAATAAAGAAGTTGAAGAAGGTTGTCATATCACATCAATGGCTGGTACTTGGATGAGTATCGTAGAAGGTTTTGGAGGAATGCGTGTGAAAAATGATCAGCTTCATTTCTCTCCAAAAATTCCAAAGGAATGGAAAGGCTATACGTTTAAAATCAATTTCAGAAACCAAATTCTTAAAGTATCTGTAAATCACAACGAAACAACTTTTACTGTAGACGGCGATCAAGATTTAACAATTATCGTTAACGGAAAACCTGTAACTGCAAGTAAATTTGTACAAATAAATTAAATTACAATACATCTAAAATCTAAAAAACATGAAAAACTTATTTTTCGCAAGTTTAATTTTGTTTGCGTTCAGCACTGTTGCAAAAGCGCAGCAATTAAAATCACCCGAAGGAAAGTTCGTAATGGAATTTTCTCTTCAAAACGACGGAACTCCAGTTTACAATTTAAAATACAAAAACAAAGAAGTTATTAAAACCAGTAAACTAGGTCTTGAACTTAAAGATGACAAAAAATCTTTATTGAACGACTTTACAATTGCTGACACGAAAACTTCAACTTTTGATGAAACTTGGAAACCAGTTTGGGGAGAAGTAGATCACATCAGAAACCATTATAATGAGCTGGCGGTTACTTTAAACCAAAAAAGTACTGACAGACAAATCGTTATCCGTTTCCGTTTATTCGATGACGGTTTAGGATTCCGTTATGAATTTCCAGCGCAAAAGAATCTTACTTATTTTGTAATCAAAGAAGAAAGATCACAATTTGCCATGACTGGAGATCATACCGCTTTTTGGATTCCAGGAGATTACGATACTCAGGAATATGATTACACAAAATCAAAATTATCTGAAATTAGAGGTTTATCTCAAAAAGCGTATACAGCAAACGTTTCTCAAAAATCATTTTCACCAACAGGAGTTCAGACTTCTTTGATGTTAAAAACAGCTGACGGAATCTATATCAACTTACACGAAGCTGCTTTGATTGACTATTCTTGTATGCACTTGAATTTAGATGATAAAAATTTAGTTTTCGAATCTTGGTTAACTCCAGATGCAAAAGGAGACAAAGGTCATATGCAGGCGCCAAATCACTCTCCTTGGAGAACGATTATGGTAAGCGATGATGCTAGAGAAATCTTAGCTTCTAAAATGACTTATAATTTAAACGATCCATCAAAAATTGACGATACTTCTTGGATTAAACCAGTAAAATACGTTGGTGTTTGGTGGGAAATGATTACAGGAAAAAGCTCTTGGTCATATACTAATGACTTCCCAACAGTTCAATTGGGAGTTTCTGACTTTTCAAAAGCAAAACCAAACGGAACTCACGGAGCAAACAATGCTAACGTAAAAAAATACATTGACTTCGCGGCTGCAAATGGTTTTGACGCTGTTTTGGTAGAAGGATGGAATCAAGGATGGGAAGACTGGTTTGGCCACTCAAAAGATTATGTTTTTGATTTCTTGACGCCTTACCCGGATTTCGACGTAAAGGGTCTTCATGAATATGCAAAATCGAAAGGTGTAAAAATCATCATGCACCACGAAACTTCTGGTTCTGTTCGCAACTACGAACGCCATATGGACAAAGCATACCAATTCATGAAAGACAACGGTTATGATGCTGTAAAAAGCGGTTATGTAGGCGATATTTTGCCAAGAGGCGAAAACCACTACAGCCAATGGATTGTAAACCACTATCAATATGCAATTGAAAAAGCGGCTGATTACAAAATTATGGTAAACGCTCACGAAGCAGTTCGTCCAACGGGAATTGCTAGAACGTATCCTAACTTAATTGGAAACGAAGCAGCAAGAGGAACAGAATACCAAGCTTTTGGAGGCTCTAAACCAAATCACGTTACGGTATTACCATTCACTCGTTTAATCGGTGGCCCAATGGATTATACTCCGGGAATCTTCGAAATGGATATTAGCAAAATGAGTCCTGATAACAAATCTCATGTAAACAGTACAATTTGTAACCAATTGGCTTTATATGTTACAATGTATAGCCCACTACAAATGGCTGCTGATACTCCAGAGAATTACAACCGTTTTCCAGATGCATTCCAATTCATTAAAGATGTAGCTGTAGATTGGTCAGAAAGTAAATATATTGAAGCTGAACCTGGAGATTTTATCACAGTTGCCCGTAAAGCAAAAGGAACAAATAACTGGTTCGTTGGAAATGTAAACGGAGAAACGCCACGTACTTCAAACATCGATTTCAGTTTCCTTGAAAAAGGCAAAAAATACACTGCAACAATTTACGCTGATGCAAAAGATGCGCATTACAAAACAAATCCGCAAGCTTACACTATCAAGAAAATTGCTGTAACAAGCAAATCAAAATTATCTCAGTTTTCTGCTCCTGGAGGAGGATATGCGATAAGCATTATAGAAAACAAATAATTTTTTAAAGACAAGTAATTTCCCCCATGATTGCTTGTCTTTTTTTTAATCAACATCTTTTTGTCACATCGAGCGGAGTCGAGATGCCGCAAAGGTTCTCGACTCCGCTCGAACTGACAATGAAGAATAATTTCTTATTACTATGAAAACCCAAAAAACATCATTTATCTATAAATTAGTCTTAATGGTTTTGTTGTTTTCCGCTTCCGCGAAAGCACAAATCCAAAAAGTAGAACCTCCGTTTTGGTATGCAGGAATGAAAAATTCGGAACTGCAGATTATGTTCTACGGAAAAAACATTGCTCAATATGAAACTTCGGTTTCAAATAATGTTGTGATTAAAAATGTAGAAAAAACAGAAAACCCAAACTATCTTTTCGTAACCATCGATACGAAAGACATAAAAGCTTCTGAATTAACTTTCTCTTTCAAAAACAAAAACAAAGTAGCTTTTACTCAGAAATATACGCTAAAAGAAAGAAGAGCCAATTCGGCAGATAGAAAAAGCTACGATGCATCTGATTTGATTTACCTAATCATGCCAGATCGTTTTGCTAACGGAAATACTAAAAACGATAGCAATGCTTCATTAACCGAAAAAGCGAACCGTCAAGATCCAAGTGGACGTCACGGTGGAGATATCGAAGGAATCATCAAAAACTTAGATTATATTTTTTCTCTTGGTGCAACAACCATTTGGAGCACGCCTTTATGCGAAGACAACGACAAACAGCATTCGTATCACACTTACGGGCAATCGGATGTTTATAAAATAGATCCACGTTACGGAACCAATGACGATTACGCTCGTTTATCGGCAGAAATGCACAAAAAGAACATGAAACTGGTTATGGATTATGTAACCAATCACTGGGGAATTACGCATTGGATGGTGAAAGATTTGCCAACAAAATCGTGGCTTAATCAATTTGAGAATTATACACAAACGCACCACAGACGTGAAGTAATAACCGATATTCATGCTTCAAAAATCGATCAGGAAGTTTGTATTGATGGATGGTTCGTTCCTTCAATGCCGGATTTAAATCTTAGAAATCCGTTAGTAGCAAAATACTTAACGCAAAACGCTATTTGGTGGATTGAGTTTGCAAATCTTGACGGATTCCGAGTAGACACTTATAACTATTCAGATAAAACGACAATGGCAAATTGGGCAAAATCTATTACAGATGAATACCCAAACTTTAATATTGTGGGTGAAATCTGGATGCACAATCAGGCGAATTTAGCTTTTTGGCAGAAAGACAGTAAAATTGGTTCAATTGAAAACTACAATTCAAACCTTCCAAGTGTAATGGATTTTACGCTTCAAAGCCAAATCACTTCTGCCTTCAGTGAAGATGAACCAAACTGGGACAGCGGATTGATTAAATTCTACAACAATTTTGCAATGGATTTTCTATATCCAAACACGAATAACATTTTGGTTTTTGCCGAAAATCACGATACAGACCGTATGAACGAAAAGTTCAAATATGATTTGCCAAAATACAAACTAGCTATGACTTTATTGGCAACCGTTCGTGGAATTCCGCAAATCTATTACGGTTCAGAAATTGGAATGGGCGGTGATAAAGGTAAAGGCGGAGATGCCGATATCCGTCAGGATTTCCCAGGCGGATGGGCTGGCGACAAAAACAATGCTTTCACAGCAGCAGGAAGAACTGCTCAACAAGCTGCTTTCTTTGATTTCTCTTCAAAATTATTCAACTGGAGAAAAACAAACGAAGCCGTTCATTTCGGTAAAATGACACATTACATTCCAGAAAACAATACTTATGTATATTTCAGATATACTGATAAGAAAACGGTTATGGTAGTTTTCAATAACAATGCAAAAGAGCAAGTTGTAAAAACAAATCGTTTCAAAGAAAGCATCAAAAACTACAAAACAGGAAAAGATGTTATCACAGGTAAAACATTTGATTTAGCTACTGAAATCACTTTAGAACCAAAATCGGCCTTGGTTTTAGAATTGGAATAACGATATTTTTTCTCTCGCAGATTGAGCAGATTGAGCAGATAATTAAAAAAGAAAATCTGCCGAATCTGCGAGATCTGTGAGAAACTATTTTTTCCGCCACAAATTCACGAATTATTTTTTGACAATCTTTGAGAATAAAATCCGTGAATTCGTGGCTATTTTTTAGCACAAGGTATTTCACGAATTATTTTTGACAATCTTTGAGAATAAAATTCGTGAATTCGTGGCTATTTTTTTCGACGCAATCCATCTTAAAATATTCTAAAATAATGAAAAAATACACTTTCCTTTTTTTATCTTTAGTATTCATAATTACGGGTTGTTCTGGCTCAAAATCAGTTACAATGAATACTACTTCGAAAACACCTTTCGTTTGGGAAGGAGCAAATGTTTATTTTTTACTTACAGATCGTTTTTACAACGGAGACACTTCAAACGACGTAAATTTCAACCGAACCAAAACTCCCGGAAAACTACGCGGATTTGAAGGCGGTGACATCATCGGAATCACTAAAAAAATCGAATCAGGTTATTTTGAAAAACTAGGAATCAATGCCATTTGGCTTACGCCGATTGTTGAGCAAATCCACGATGGCGTTGATGAAGGAACTGGATTGAGTTATGGCTTTCACGGTTATTGGGCAAAAGACTGGACAGCTCTAGATCCAAACTTTGGAACAAAAGAAGATTTGGCAAAACTGGTAAAAAAAGCACACGAAAAAGGAATCAGAATAATTTTGGATGGCGTGATCAATCATACAGGTCCTGTAACTCCAGAAGATCCCGTTTGGCCTTCTGATTGGGTTAGAACTGGTGTGTTATGCGATTACAAATCATTTGAAAATACAACGATGTGTACTTTGGTTGATAACCTTCCGGATGTGAAAACCGAAAGCACTCAAAACGTAGAACTTCCCCCTTTCTTAATCGAAAAATGGAAAAAAGAAGGTCGTTATGAAAAAGAAATTGCTTCATTAGATGCATTTTTTAAAAGAACAGGCTATCCAAGAAGTCCAAAATATTACATTATAAAATGGTTGACCGATTATATTCTGGAATTCGGAATTGACGGTTACCGCGCCGATACTGTAAAACATACAGAAGAAGGCGTTTGGGCCGATTTCAAAAAGGAATGCGATTACGCTTTTGAAACTTGGAAAAAACACCATCCTTTACAAGTTCTAGATCAAAACCCATTTTATACGATTGCCGAAGTTTACGGTTACGGAATTAGTGGCGGACAGGATTATGATTTTGGAGATCGAAAAGTCAATTATTTTCAGAATGGTTTCAATAGTCTAATCAATTTTGAATTTAAATGGAATGCGGCACAAAACGATTATGAAGGTTTATTTTCGAAATATTCCAATGCCTTGAATAATGATTTAAAAGGATATTCTGTCCTTAATTACATGTCTTCGCACGACGACGGCCAGCCTTTTGATGCGAATCGAACAAAAAGTATCGAAACTGCCAATAAACTATTGCTTTCTCCTGGAATGTCTCAAGTTTATTATGGAGACGAATCGGCCAGATCTTTAGTTGTTGAAGGCACTCAGGGCGATGCAACCTTACGTTCAAATATGAATTGGGATGATATTCAGAACAATCCTGAAATTCAGAAAACACTTTTACACTGGCAAAAATTAGGGCAGTTTAGACGAAATCATCCTGCTGTTGGTGCGGGCGTTCATAAACTAATTAATCCATATCCTTATACTTTTTCGCGAACGTTTACAAAAGGTTCTTTTACAGATAAAGTAGTTATGGGAGTAGATTTACCAAAAGGTAGAAAAGAACTTCCTGTTGGTGATATTTTCCCAAACGGAACAAAACTAAAAGACACTTACTCGAATCAAGAAGTTGAAGTAATTGATGGAAAAGTGATTATAGATAATGATTTTGATATTGTTTTACTCGAACTGATCTAAAGGTTTAACCGCAAAGGTCGCAAGGGAAAATCACAAGGTTCGCAAAGATTATAAAAAACTTTGCGAACCTTGCGTAAAACTTTGCGACCTTTGCGGTTAAGAAAAAAACTGTAGAATGCTAAAAATAGCTCACAGAGGCGCCAAAGCCTACGAACCTGAAAATACTTTACAAGCTTTTCAAAAAGCATTAGACCTAAATTCAGACGGAATTGAACTTGATGTCCATTTGAGTTCAGATGGATATTTAATTGTAATTCACGACGAAACCATTGATAGAACCACTAACGGAAAAGGTTTAGTCAATGATTTTACTTTAGCAGAATTAAAATCATTTTTGATCGATGGAAAAAAATATCAGATTCCAACTTTAAACGAGGTTTTCGACTTAGTAAATAAAAAATGTTTCATCAATATCGAATTAAAAGGTTTAGAAACTGCTCCTAAAGTTGTTGCACTAATCGAGGAATACATCTCAGAAAAAAACTGGAAATACGAAAATTTCATCATTTCAAGTTTCGATTGGAATATGCTGACAGAAACCTCAAATCTAAATCCAAATATTCCGATTGGTGTTTTAACAGAGAAAAATATAGACACAGCTTTAGCTTTCGCCAAAAAAATAAAAGCAAAAGCCATTCATCCTGATTTTAATTTATTGAATGCTGAAAATGTTCAACAAATGCAGGAAAAAGGTTTTCTAGTTTTACCTTGGACAGTAAACTCAGAAGAAGACATTCAAAAAGTAAAAAGTTATCAAGTAGACGGAATTATCTCTGATAATCCAGACAAAATATAACGCTTAAAATAGCCACGAATTCACGAATTTTTTATTCTCAAAGATTGTAAAAAAAAATAATTCGTGAATTCGTGGCTAACAAAAAAATATGATCAAAAATTTCGACATAATCATCGTTGGCGGGGGCGCTGCCGGTTTTTTTACCGCAATTAATATTGCAGAGAAAAATCCGAAACTAAAAATCGCCATTTTAGAAAGAGGAAAAGAAGTTCTTTCTAAAGTTCGTGTTTCTGGTGGCGGACGATGCAACGTTACGCACGCTTGTTTTGAACCCAACGAATTAGTGAAGTTTTATCCTCGTGGAGAAAAAGAACTTCGCGGGCCTTTTCATCAATTTTGTTCCGGCGATACAATCGAATGGTTTGAAAAACATGGCGTAGAATTGAAAATCGAAGAAGACGGAAGAATGTTTCCTGTTTCCAATTCGTCACAAACGATTATAGATTGTTTCCTAAAAGCAACTGATAAATTAGGCATTAAAATATTGACAGGTCAAAGCGTTCAATCGATTTTCAAAAAAGAAAATCATTGGAAAATTGATACGCAAACGGACAATTATGCTGCCGAAAAATTAGTAATGGCAACAGGAAGCAATCCTAAAATCTGGGAAATGCTTCAGGAACATGGTCATGCCATTGTAAGTCCTGTTCCTTCCCTATTTACTTTTAATATCAAAGATTCACGAATTAAAGAATTACCGGGAGTTGCAGCACAAGTTTCGGTAAAAGTAAAAGATACTAAACTAGAATCTACTGGGCCTTTGTTAATTACGCATTGGGGAATGAGCGGTCCAGCAATCCTGAAACTTTCAGCTTGGGGCGCGCGAATCCTGCATGATAAAAATTATCAGTTTACGATTTTTGTGAATTGGCTAAATGATGTCGATTTTGAAGATGCTGAAAAGATCCTAAAAGATTTAAAACAGGAACATGCCAAAAAAGCTGTTTCTAAAAAATCACCTTTTGATTTTCCAAATCGTTTATGGGAAAGTTTGGTTTTGGCTTCGGGAATTGATTCTGACTCGAGCGATAGCGAACAGGCGAAGCAAACGAAATGGGCAGATTTATCTAAAAATCAATTGCAGAATCTTGCTTCACAACTTACAAAAGCCGAATTTAAAGTCAACGGAAAAAGCACTTTCAAGGAAGAATTTGTAACCGCAGGTGGAATCGATTTAAAAGAAATCAATTTCAAAACCATGGAAAGCAAAATTCATGAAAACCTTTATTTTGCTGGGGAAATTGTCAATATCGATGCTATTACCGGCGGATTTAATTTTCAGAATGCTTGGACGAGCGGGTTTATTTTGGCTCAAAATATTTAATAGAATGAAATTTAAAGGAATTATTTTTGATTTAGACGGAACTTTAGTCAATTCATTACATGACATTTCAGATGCTATGAATAAGTGCTTACCGCTCTAAATTATCCTACACATAGTTACGACACTTATCAATATTTTATCGGAAGCGGTTTACGAAATCTGGTAAGCAAAGCTCTGCCAGCTGCAAACAGCTCTGATGATGAAATTGAAAGTTGTTTTGAATGTATGGTTGATGAATATACTAAAATCTGTACACTCAAAACAAAACCGTATGATGGAATTGTAGAACTGCTTGAAAAACTGACTTCACAAAACATTAAAATGGCTGTTTTCTCTAATAAAGCCGATGAGTTAACTAAAAAAATTGCTCATGAATTATTTCCTGAACAATTTGACACAGCTGTTGGTTTAAGCACAGAAGAACTTAAAAAACCAAATCCGTTTGAAGCGATCGAGATCAGCAAAAAATGGAATTTAAAACCAGAAGAAATCCTATTTGTTGGTGATTCTGACATTGATATGAAAACCGCAATAAACGCTAATATGTTTCCTGTTGGTGTTACCTGGGGTTACAGAACCGAAGAAGAATTGAAAGCCAGCGGTGCAAAAACGGTTATTAATACTGCTTCGGAACTGATTGCTATTTTATAAAATCATGAATCCTTCTTTAAAAAAACAAATACTATCAATTGCTTCGTTTTCTGAAAAAGAAATCGAAACGATAGATTCGTGTTTTGAGTATGAAAAATTCAATGCTAAAGAATACCTTTCGTTAATGGGAAAAATCAGCAACAAGATTTTCTTTATTATTGAAGGATTGGCGCGAGTGTATTATCTTAAGGATGGAAAAGAAATCACTACATATTTAAGCTGTGACGACGGCTTTATTGCTTCGTATTCAAGTTTTATAAATCAATCTGTTTCTTTTGAGAATATTCAGTGTATTGAAGATTGTGAAGTGCTTTCGATTACTTTTGAAAAAATGCAGTTTCTGTATAATGAAATTCCAAATTGGGAACGTGTCGGAAGAATTCTCGCCGAACAAAATTACATTTGTATGGCAGACAGAGTTTTAAAACTTCAAATGATTCCTGCCAAAGAAAAATACCAGACTTTTTTAGCTTCGGCTCCAGCCAAAATAATCCAGCGAACACCTTTAATTTATATCGCCTCTTTTCTGGGAATAACTCCCGAATCGCTGAGCAGAATCCGTCAGGATATTTCTTAACATTTATCAAGTGAGTTGAAAAACGGAATTCGAATCTTTGCCAAAATAAAAATTGAAAAAGATGAAGAATATTGCCAAAGACGTTTATCAAATTCCCCTATTTCCAAGAAATGCCATTAATTGTTATTTGATTGAAGATGTTTTAATTGACGCAGGAATCAGAACTTCTGCAAATAAAATTTTTAAAGCAATTAAAGACAAAACCGTTGCCAAACACGCATTAACACACGCCCACGCCGACCATCAGGGAAGCAGTAAAACAATCTGCGAAACCTTGAAAATCCCTCTTTTATGCAGTGGACCAGAAAAAGAGTTTGCTGAAAGCGGTAATGTATTTACAGAATACCCAAATCCGAATCATATTTTTTCAAAATTTCAGAAAAACTTCTGGGCAGGTAAAGGAACTCCTGTTTCTGAAACTTTAAAAGAAGGTGATCAAATTGGCGGATTTACAGTTATTGAAACTCCTGGACATTCCAGCGGTCATATCTCATTTTTTAGGGAGAAAGACAGCATTTTGATTGTTGGCGATGTGATGACCAATATGAATCTGCTCACTACAAAAGTCGGATTGCACGAACCTCCACATCTATTTACCGCTGATAAGGAAACCAATAGAAAATCAATATTAAAACTTGCATCTTTAAACCCCAAAATATTGTGTTTTGGCCATGGTCCTATTTTGTTTAATAACGGTGAACTTGAAAAATTCATCCAAAAAAGCAACATTGCTTATTAACAAGAATTTACAGATTCTGTAAGTTTTCATTAAGACTATTCTAATAATTTTACTCTCAACTAATTAATCCTATATGAGAGTAAAATTACTTACCACAATTTCTTTTTTCACCTATCAACTCACTTTTTCTCAATCCGAAAAACTATTAACTGGGAAAGTTCTTTCACAAAACATTCCGCTTAATAAAGTAGAAGTAATTAATAAAACAGCTCAAACCAGTACAAGAACAAATGAACTTGGTGAATTTTCGATTCTGGTTCGTCCAAAAGACAGTCTGTTGTTTTTCTCTAAAGATTATTTTTTTAAAAGGCTTAAAATTTCTCAAGAAAATATAGATCAGAACAATATTGTGGTAAATATGATTCTGAAACCTGAAGAATTGGATGAAGTTCTTATTACAAATATTAAATTCCCTCATGTAAGTTCAACTCCGCAAGTTTCAGATTCGATTGCATCAATAAAAGCTTCCAGTAATTTAAGTAAATATACTGGCGTTTACGATGGCACCATTACAAACGGAATGAATTTTATCGCAATGGGAGAAGGACTTATTAGATTATTCAAAAAGGAAAAAGAAAAACCTAAAAAGAAAACCCCTGAATTGGATTTCAAAACATTCGTAGAATCAACTTGCCCGTTGGACTTTTTCACAGAAGACTTAAAATTAAATCCCGATGAAAAAGCTCTTTTTCTAGAATTCTGCACAGCCGATCCGCAATCGGAAATTATTCTGAAAAAGAAAAATTTACTGTATACGATGGATTTTTTGTTTGCCAAAAATGAAGAATTTAAGAAGCTGAAGTAGCTTTTTTTAGTTTCTTCCATTTTAAAAAGAGAAAAATTAAAGCAATGAATAAAACCATTATTATTCCCGAAAGAATAAATAAACTTGTTTCTATTTGATATATATAATCTGAATTTATATCCTTTTTGCTTTCTCTTAAATCCCGAAGTTGTGAGCCATACTTTACAGCTCTTTCACTATAATAATCAATTTCGCCTTGGGCGCTATTGATCATTCTTTCAACAATTAAATCTCCCTCGTAACCATATTTTCTAGCAGTCCTGTAAGTCTCAAGCGCACTGCTATTTTTTCCTAATAATTCTGCAAGATTTCCAAGCTCAAAGAGTAGAATCGAAATGATTTTATCTTTTGGTTCTATAAACGACATTCTTTCATTTACCTGAAAATAAATTGATTGTGCCAATTCCTCAATCTCTTTTTGAGACAATTTTGTCTTAGGCTCACGTGAAGTTCCAAAATTTGTATTAATTAAAAACTGACCTGAAACATCCTTTAAATTCTTGATTTTTGCTTCTAATATTTTCAAATGAAGCCATTCTGATCCTTCATGAGATTTAGGATTAATAGCAATAGATTTCTTAATCCAATTATAGGCTTTTTGGTTTTCCCCCATCAATTCATAAAGTGTCCCTAAATTAGATGCTGTCGAATATCTATTAGGTTTAATTTTTTCAATGTTCAGATATAATTTTAAAGCTTCATCATATTTTCCCAGAACAATTAAAAGATATCCTTTATCAGATAGATAATCCAAATCTTTTGTTTTTTTATATAAACTGTCAAGTTCAATAATCAATCTTGGAAAATCTCCTTCGAAAAAAAAATGCCCCTTAGGATTAATTCCATCATAATCTTGATATGCATATGCTCCATTTTTTAAAATTTTAGTTTCGCCATTTAAACAAGCAAAGGTCTTTAAGGAAAATAGAACCAAAACAATAACGAAAAACTTCAATTTATTCATAAAGCATATATATGTAAAGAATTAAACTTGAAACCTGAAACAAAGAAAACTTGAAACTAAAAAATTTTACTTATTCAACCACCAAATACTGGCATTTAAAACTGTTGCAAACCCAACCCAAGCTAAATATGGAATCAATAAATAACCAGCAGTTTTATTGATTTTGATGAATTTCAAATACGTTTCGTAAATCATCAGCCATAAAAGCACAATTTCAATTAAAGCTAACATCGGGTTCTTTAATCCGAAGAATAAATAAGACCAAATTGAGTTTAAAATCAATTGAATAATGAAGAAAAGCAGAGCTTTTTTAACTTCCTCGGTATTTTCTTTTATTCTATCCCAAACCAACGCTGCTGCAACAGCCATTAAAATATATAGTACTGTCCAAACCGGCATAAAAATCCAATTCGGCGGATTAAAAACTGGTTTTTCTAGCATGACATACCAAGTTTCAATACTGGGTCTTGTTACTAAACTGGCAGAATATCCTACTGTTAAACAAATTACTAAAGCTATAGCGATTTTTACAAACTTATTCATGACATCAAATTTTGAATTCAAAAATAGTTAAAAGAAAATTTAAACCATATAAGTTATATAAGTTCATTTGAAGGATTTAATTCTGTGTTAGGCTGAGCGGAGTCGAAGCCCTTTCCAATTCATAAGCCTTAGACTCCGCTCGGGATGACAATCATGTCAAAGTTCATTTTTAGTAAACGATGCTTATAATTTCTTAAATAACTTACATGGTGAAAACTGAAAAAGTTATCTTTGCCAAAATTTTATAATTCATGTTAACAGCAGCCGATTTTATCCCAAATCCATATACTTCAACAATCGAAAACGGAAACTTTGAATGGAGCGCTCCAAGCAACATTGCCTTAGTAAAATACTGGGGAAAAAAAGAGAACCAGATTCCAGCAAATCCTTCGATAAGTTTTACGCTTAACAACTGTAAAACAATTACGAAATTGGCTTTTTCTAAAAAAGGCGCTTCGACTCCACCGAGCGGAGCAAATGGTTTTTCTTTTGATTTGCTTTTTGAGGGAAAACCAAAAGAAGATTTCAAACCTAAGATTCAGAAGTTTTTGGAAAGAGTTGAGGTTTATCTGCCATTTTTAAAGGATTATCATTTTACGATTGATACTCAGAATACATTTCCGCACAGTTCAGGAATTGCTTCTTCAGCTTCTGGAATGGCTGCATTAGCGATGAATTTTATGAGTCTGGAAAAATTACTGAATCCAGAAATGACTGATGATTACTTCTATCAAAAAGCTTCATTTTTGGCTCGTTTAGGTTCTGGAAGTGCCTGCCGAAGCGTAAAAGGGAATGTGGTCGTTTGGGGAAATCAGGCTAATATTGAAGGCAGCACAGACTTGTTTGGAGTAGAATTTCCATACACAATTCATGAAAATTTCAAGAATTATCAAGATACCATTTTATTGGTCGATAAAGGCGAAAAACAAGTTTCAAGTACTGTTGGACACGATTTGATGCACAATCATCCATATGCAGAAAGACGTTTTGCGCAAGCGCATGAAAATATAGATAAACTGATCGCCATTTTTGAGAGCGGCGATTTGGAAGAATTCATCAAAGTTGTTGAAAGTGAAGCATTGACTTTACATGCTATGATGATGACCTCAATGCCGTATTTTATTTTGATGAAACCAAACACGCTACAAATCATCAATGCGATATGGAAATTTAGAGCTCAAACCAATATTTCAGTTTGTTTTACGTTAGATGCCGGGGCAAATGTGCATGTCCTTTATCCCGAAAACGTTAGCGAAAAAGTGCTTCAATTTATTCAGGACGAATTAGTTGTATTTTGTCAGAATAGTCAATACATTTGCGACAAAATTGGAAGTGGTGCAATTGCATTGTAATTTTCCGTATCTTTAATAAAATTTTGATTATGGACATTCAATTAGAAAAACTCGAATTAATAAAATTGTTAGCTGATACAGAAAATCCAGCTATCCTTAAATCTATTCGAAAAATTTTCAAAAAAGATGAAAAGGATTGGTGGGATGATTTAACTGATCAACAAAAAGAAGATATTGCTCAAAGTGAATTAGAGTTCGAAAGAGGAGAATTTAAAAGCTATGAGGATGTTATGAAAAAGTACAGATAGTGGATCTTAAAGTAAGTTTCTCAAAAACGGCAGAGAAAAATTTAGATTCAATTTTAAAGTTCATCGAAGCAAGATGGTCAGAAAAGTCAAGAAAGATGTTTGTTGTCAAATTTGAAAAAGCAGTTTCAATAATAATAATGAATCCAGAGATTTTTCCAAAATCTTCCATAAACAAGAAGTATCGAAAATGTGTTATAACAAAACAATCGAGCATTTTATATAGTTTTAGTGCTAATGAAATCAGGATTCATAACATTTTCGACAACAGACAAGACCCAAATAAAATAAAGAAAGACATAAAATAAATCATGAAAGGACCCTTATTTTACTCAAAAATATTACTCTTTGGAGAATACGGAATCATTCGCGACTCTAAAGGACTTTCTATTCCTTATAATTTTTATAATGGCGCTTTGAAAAAAAGCGAAGAACCTACAGAAGAAGCTATTGCTTCTAACAGAAGTCTAAGAAGTTTTGCGGCTTATCTTGAAGTTCTGCATACACAACAGCCAGAATTGGTTGCATTTGATTTAGAAACTTTAAAAAATGATGTTGAAACTGGAATGTATTTCGATTCTAGTATTCCTCAAGGATATGGCGTTGGAAGCAGCGGCGCGCTTGTTGCGGCTATTTATGACAAATATGCTACAAACAAAATCACTGTTCTAGAGAATCTGACTCGCGAAAAATTATTACACTTAAAAAATATATTCTCTCAAATGGAAAGCTTTTTTCACGGAAAAAGTTCTGGTTTAGATCCTCTAAACAGCTATTTGAGCATTCCAATCCTGATTAATTCAAAAGACAATATTGAAGCAACTGGAATTCCGACACAAAGTTTTGACGGAAAGGGTGCTGTATTTTTGTTAGATTCAGGAATTGTTGGAGAAACAGCTCCAATGGTTAGCATTTTTATGGAAAATTTAAAAGATAAAGGTTTCCGTGCGATGCTTAAAAATCAGTTTGTGAAATATACAGATGCCTGCGTAGAAAACTTCTTGCATGGCGATATGAAGTCTTTGTTTACCAATACCAAAAAGCTTTCTAAAGTGGTTCTGAATCACTTTAAACCAATGATTCCGGAACAGTTTCATGGAATCTGGCAACACGGAATTGACTCTAACGATTATTATCTAAAACTTTGCGGTTCTGGAGGCGGTGGCTATATCCTTGGTTTTACTGAAGATTTAGAACGTGCAAAAGCAGCCTTGAAGGACTATAAATTAGAAGTTGTTTACCAATTTTAATGCTTTAAACCCAGAAATTATTTGAGTAGATTCCCATAAGTTTTCATCCTAAAAAGTTATTTATTATGAAAAGTATTTTTAAAATAATTAAAGCAACTTTTTTAGGAGGAATTCTCTTTTTGGCACCATTGGTTGTACTGCTCGTTATTCTAGAAAAAGGTTATGGCATTATTCAAAAAATCACGCTTCCGCTGGCAGAACACCTTCCTAGAATACATGTTTTAGGAATTGCTCTTCAAGAACTTGCTGGAATAATAATCATAATCCTTATTTGTTTTGTTGCGGGTTTATTGGCGAAAACTGCCAAAGCAAAAAATTTGATTCAGAAATTAGAAGATGGCATTCTGAGCTTTGTTCCTGGATATTCATTTATGAAAAACATGAATGAAAACATTATGGGACTTGAATCTAAGGATGATTTAAAAGTCATTTTGGTACCAACAGATGCTGGATTGCAATTTGCTTTTTTAATTGAAGAGATAAACGAAAACAAATTTGCCGTTTTTATTCCAGATGCGCCAAATCCATGGAGTGGATCTGTAGTTTTTGTTGAAAAGAAAGACATAACAGATGTTGATATTTCTCAAAAACAAGCTTTGGCCTGCATTAGAAAATTAGGATTCGGTTCTAAAGTTTTATTAAAAAACAAGCTTTAATTCCTCTAGAAAAAATAATAGCCTTAAATTACCACTCTAAAAACTATAACCTATAAGAAATGCTGAGCAGACAAAATAAACTTTTAATAATGAAAATTGTTAGTTTGTTCTCTGTGGTGAGAGGTTATAACATTCCAATAATCGTTTTAGCACAATATTTATCGGCAATTTTTATATTGGCGCCAGAAATTAGAGCACTAGATATTCTGTTGGATTTTTATTTGTTTCTAATTGTTTTTGCTTCGGCTATCACAATTGCTTCAGGTTATATTATCAACAATTTTTACGACAGCCAGAAAGACTTAATAAACAGACCCAACAAGTCTATGCTGGATCGTTTGGTAAGCCAGAAAACAAAACTGAATGTTTATTTTAGCTTGAATTTCTTAGCAGTTTTAATGGCTTCTATTGTTTCGTGGCGCGCTTTTTTATTCTTTTCTGCGTATATTTTCATGATTTGGTTTTATTCGCATAAAATTAAAAAGTACCCAATTATCGGAAATCTAATGTCGGCATTACTGGCTGTCACTCCATTTTTTGCCATTTTGCTGTATTTTTACAATAAAATTTCTTTTGAAGAAATCGAAAATCATATGAGTCATTTTGTCGTGATCTCTGCTCATGCGGTTTTCTTGTTTTTACTTTTATTGATTCGCGAAATGATAAAAGATCTTGAAAATCTGAAAGGCGATTTAGTAACCGATTATAGAACCATTCCTGTTTTGTATGGCGAAAAAATTTCTAAACAAATCATTACGGCTTTAACTTTTTTAACCATTGTGCCAGTTTATGTTTTGGTCAACATACATGATGTGGGTTATATGGATATCTATTTTTATATATGTTTTGGTGTCCTGCTTTTCTTCCTGATTTATTTATGGCAATCCAATTCTAAAGAACAATTTCTAAGACTCCATAATGTTTTAAAATTCCTGATTGTTTCTGGCGTTTTCTGCATTATACTGATTAATCCTAGTGTTTTATGGCATGGAAAGGAATTGATTTCTAATTATTAAGCTATATTCCATGGAGATACACAAAGATTTTTCTGCGAGACTTTGTGTCCAACTTTATGAATCTTTGCAAAATATCCAAAATGTTTAAAAGAAGCCAATTATCACGCTTCTAATTTATTAAAAAATCAGCGCTATTAATCTAAGAACATTGAACTTAGGATTTATTAGCAGGAAAAAACTATCTTTGCACAAATTAATGATTCTATGAACAATAAGGAAGGCAACAATAAAAGAGGCGGATCGAGACCAAACAGCTCACGATCAAACTCTAACAAGCCAAAACCTGCTTTACCAAAACACGCGCAGGGACCGAAAAAAGTAAAACCTGAAGTAAAAGCAGCTCAAGAAGCAGCAGCTGAAAAATTCAGAAAACAAAATCAGCCGGCTAAGAGACAAAAAGCTTCAGATGAAATTCGCTTAAACAAGTACATTTCTAATTCTGGTATTTGTTCTCGTCGTGATGCCGATATTTACATTCAGTCTGGAAATGTAAAAGTTAACGGAACGGTTGTTACTGAAATGGGGTATTTGGTAAAATTAAATGATGTTGTAAATTTTGACGGCGTTACTCTAACTCCAGAAAAGAAAGAATATATCTTATTGAATAAGCCTAAAAACTTTACGACTGCGCTTGACGAAGGCCAGGAATATCGTAACGTTCTAGAGCTAGTTCGTGGTTCTACAAATGCAAAAATTGCTCCTGTCGGAAGAATGGACAAGAATACAACTGGTTTGTTATTGTTTACTAACGACACCGATATGATTCGTAAATTTACGTTGCCAAATCAAAAATCGTCTAAGATTTACCAAGTTTCTTTAGACAAAAACTTAAAATTTGAAGACTTAGAAAAAATCAGCAAAGGTCTTGTTCTTGACGGACACCGCGTTTTTGTTGAAGAAGTAAGCTATATCGATAATGAGCCAAAAAGCGAAGTTGGCCTTAAATTGCGTACTGCTAACGTAAAGGTGGTGCGTGCTATTTTTGAATCGTTTGATTATAATGTATTACGAATTGACCGTGTTTCATTTGCCGGACTGACCAAAAAGAATCTTCCTCGTGGAAATTGGCGCTTTTTGACCGATCAAGAAATTATCAATTTGAAAAACATGTAATTGTTTTTCAAATTAAATCATAAATGAATCCTGTTTTCTTCTTGAAAATGGGATTTTTTATTTTTAAAAACTAAAGAAATTATGTCCGAAAAGGGTAAAAATAGATCTTCCGATAGATTGGTTTTTGTCTTCTACTGTTTCGTAATTTGAAAAACCTAGGATGATTTTGATTCCGGGAGGAATGCTGTTTAAAATATCTCTTTTTTGATCTTCTAAAAGGAGTTTTAAACTTTCAATTAATTGAAGATTATATCTTAAGTAAGACATTACAAGTAATGCTGAAAAGTTTAGTATTTCTCTGGCTGTTTCGCTTTTTATGCCAACTTCGTTAGAAACCATTTCTGAAATTCTGCCTTTTTTATTTGAAAACAACTCTTTCAGCAATACATTTCCTTCTAAACGGTAGCAGTCGTCGACTGATAAAATTCTGCCTGCATTAAAATCTACTTCTTGGTAAAAAGTGGAATCTTCTTGGATTAGCGAGACAATTTCGGAGTAAAAATCAGATTCTTCTGCTTTGTTGTAGAGTCCCATCAGAATTGTGCCGATCGAGACATCTATTCCTTTGATTAAAAGCGCATCATTTTCAAAATAAAACTTGTTTAACTTGGAGACAACATTAGAAGAAATAAAGCGTCTAAGTTCAATTTGTAGGTTTGGGGTCATACTCATAACTTAAAAAATGATTATTTATACTTATTTAAAATAACCGATAAAGTGAGGCTTTTCATCGATTATCGTGATAAAAATATAAAATATTTTAACATTTCCAAAAATTAAGTTAAAAATTTAGGTGGTCGATTTTCAAGCATTTAGCCCTAAAAAATGAGGAAATGAGCAAATATAAAGCTTGACGTAACCTATAAGATACAAAAAATATTTTTAAAATTTTAAGAGTTTTTTTCAAAAAATCAAAAATATAAGAAAAAGCTTAAAGTCAAAATTACCATTTAGAAAATAAGCGCTCTATTTTGCCAAAGGATAGTCAGAAAAATCCCGAGATAAATTACTGAAAAAAAGAAGTTCACAAAACTCGAAGCCAAGAATCCGAGAACAGAACCTGTAGCCGCTTTTAGCGCACGTTTATGATTTTGAGAATCGTATAATAATTCGCCAACAAGCGCTCCTACAAACGGACCAATAATAATTCCAAACGGAATTGGCGCTATAATCCCGACAATCAAACCTATATTGGTTCCCCAGATTCCATAAGAACTTCCTCCAAATTTTTTGGTTCCCTTAGATGGAATCACATAATCTAAAATGGTAATCGTTACCATCAAAACAAAAGTGATTCCAAGAACCCAATAATTGTTTTCTACTGCCTTGGTTAGATACAGGAGCAACAGCCCAACCCAACAGCTTGATAATCCAGGCAACACAGGGAGAAAACTTCCAAAAACACCTACTATTACGCATATAAACCCCAACAGCACTAAAAGTAAATCCATATTATTTTTATCAATTTATTTTTACAAATTACTACTTTATTTTTTTTCGTACAAACCTTAAAATATGTATCTTTAAAGTATGAAGATGCCATGAACCTAGGCAAGCTTCACAAAAAAAATTGTATTTTTGTTCATTCATTCAATTTTAAAACTTTGAGGCAGTTTTTCCCTTTTTTTATTTGTATTCTTTTCAATTCTTGTCAATATTTTGAGAAGCAGGTTCCGTCTGAAAAAGAATTACTTCAAAAAGAGCTAAAGTCAATCAATTGGAAAGAAGTTGACGAATATCCTTCTGTTCCTAACTGTGATAAAATTGCAGATAAAAAACTTCGTCAGCAATGTTTTTTTGAAGTCATGTCAAACCTTATCCAAGAAAAACTAAACGTAAATACTTTATCGATATTATATCCAGAATTGGATACTATCGAAGTGAAAGTTACTGTCTTTCCAAATTCAACCATGAAGTTTGAACCTCAGTTTCCTAAAGATTCAGTAGCGTATGACACCATAAAAATCGACAGCATTCTGCATGCTCGCTTAGTCGATTTCCCAAAAGTAAATCCGGCTATAAAACGTGGTATTCCAGTAAAAACACAATTTATTCTACCTGTTATTCTAAAAGCAAAAGACGATAAATAAGTTTTATAAGGAGCTGATTCCTGCTGTCCGCTATATTTTTTGCTTTTTAAAGAAAAAAGCAAAAAGATGCCGCTCCCATCAGGGCTAAGGCACTCTATTTCAAAAGAAATTATTTTTTAAACTGACGATCTTTCCATTCATAAGAGCCAAACAAACTATATAGGGCTACTGTTGAGCTAAAAAACGGATACAACAAACTACTCAACAAAAGACTTTTTATTCTGTTTTTAGTCAAAAATTGATTCGTTATTGAAAGCAAAACATAATCGATTGCAAACTTAAAAAAAGCAAAAAGCACAAAAATCGGATAAGACCAAATTCCGAAAAGAAGAAAGAAAAATCCAAAAACAAAACTCAAATTTCCGAAAAAAACAATCAACCCGAGAAATTTACCAAAAGTGCTTTTATATGAGGTTGTTTTGGCCGCCCAGCGCACTCTTTGATAAAATAATGATTTCCAGTTTTCGGTTGGTTTTGTAACGACAATTGCTTCGTCAGCTTTTAGATACTGAACTTCTTTTGGAAATTTTTCAATTGCTTTCTGCAGTAAAAAAACATCATCTCCGCTGGCGATTTTTTCGTTTCCTCCAAAGCCATTCAGTTTTTCAAACAATGATTTCGTGTAGGCAAAATTGGCTCCATTGCACATAAATCCTTTATTCAATCCAAAACTTCCAATGGTTGCACCTTGCAAACTTGTCAAGTCTAATTGCTGAAAATGATCTAAAAAAGAATTTTTACATTGATACCTTACAGCACCAGCTAACATCGAAACTTTGTTCTTCTGAATGTAATTATCAAAGGCCAAAAGCCAATTTTTCAGAACAATGCAATCAGCATCTGTGGTAATAACCCAATCGGTTTTTACATGTTGCATTGCCGTTGTAATCGCGTCTTTTTTTGGAGAATTTGAAATCCGAATATTATCGATTATCGAAACTTGAAACCTGAAACTTGAAACCTGAAACTTTTCATTTGAAGAATCATCAACCAAAATCACTTCAAATAAATCTGTTGGGTAATTTAAGTTCGAAATGCTGTTTAAAAGATTTGGCAGATTTTCTTTTTCATTTCGAAACGGAACTATAATCGTAAAACTCGTTTTTGGTTTTAAATCTGTTTTTTGATATTTCTTCACTTTGAAAAAACCATAAATCAGCAAAGAAATGCTTACAATATAAATTGCTAATATGCTGAATAATATCAATGTCATTCTGCTGTTTTGGTTTTAAAATTCAGTACAAAATAACTTCCTAAAACTACTGGCAATACTACATTCAAAAACCACATTAAAGTGCTGATGAAAATTACAATCCATTCGTTGACACCCAAAATTCCGAAGAAATATATCGCAACGCTTCCTTTTACAGCAAAGTCTAAAAATTGAAAAGTTGGCAATGACGAAGCCAAAAAGTAAACCGAAGTTATCGCTGCCATTAAAGTTAAATAAGGAAGATCGACATCAAAACCTAAAAACAAAAAGTAATATTGATGCGAAAAAACCAAATAGCGGCAGATTCCCAAAAAGATATTTTTTTGATGAACCGATTTCGGAATTTCATTGATTTTATGAACCAGTTTTTCTATCGAATATCCTTTAACTTTTATTTTTTTAATGGAGAATAACAGAATCAAAATCAGCATAAATCCGCCAAAGAGAATAAGAACTGCTTTGGTTGTAATTACATCAAATTCAGCGTTAAAATACAATAATCCGAAAATTCCAAAAATGATGGTTAGAATCATTTGGATTCCGTTGCAAATCAGGTTTAAAAAAACAACTCTTTTGGCTTCAGATTTTGGATAATACAAAGCTTTTCCTGCGTACTCTCCTACTCCATTTGGTGTAAAAATTCCAGCAGTTAAAGCGGCTAAAACCTGTTTTGTAGCCTCGTAAACCGATATTTTATGAATAATTTGTACAAGATTCTGCCATTTTAAAATCTCAAAATAACGATTCAAAACACTCAAAAGAAGAATAAACGAAATCCCTAAAACCGACTGGTTTTTCTTAAACAAGACAATGAACTTCTGCCAATCTAATTTGTCGTTGTTAGCCAGCTGATTGTAAATAAAATAAAATGCGCCACCAACAATCAAAAGTTTGGCCAGAAGAACTAGGAATTGCTTAGCTTTGTGAGGAATTGAAATCATGCCGCAAAAGTAATCAATTTGAAAATGTGGCAATTTGAAAATGAGAAAATGAATTGTTTGATTTTCAAAAAACTTGAAACTTCAAACCTGAAACAAAAAAAATTGACACAAGAACGCATCATATTTGTTTTTTTATTAATGCTACTGATCTCATGTAGCAAAATTGATAATAATACGCCAAAACAATATGTTAGAATCATGGGCAAAGGTTCTTGGGGATATAATGATGAAAAAGGAAATGTTATTATTCCTTTAGGAAAATATAAATTCCTCAATCCATTGGATGAGAAAGGAATGATATTAGCCGAATTAAATAACAAACATGGTTACATTGACATTCATGAAAATATAATTGTTCCTTTTGATTATGACGATATTAATCTGTTTAGTCAAGATTTAGCTTGTGTAAAAAAGGATAATAAATATGGTTTTGTTGATCGAAATGGAAAAATTGTAATTCCCATTCAATTTGAAGATGAAACCTATTTTCAAAAAACAGGATTAGCTCTGGTCGAGAAAAATAAACTCTATGGTTTTATAAATAAACAAGGAAAAGAAATAATTCCTATCATTTATCAAAATGCAAACGAAGGTACTGTAGACAGTTTAGTCTCTTTGAATAAAAAAGGAAAATGGGCCTTTTTTGATTCGTTTGGAAAGCAAAAATCTGATTTTATTTATGATGAAATTGCTTTAACTAATATTAATATTGACGGAGAAAGCGAAAGTACATTTTGGAAGAATGGATTAATTTTAGTTCGAAAAAACAAACAAATTGCTTATTTGGACAAAAATTTAAAAGAAGTGATTCCTTTCGGAAAATACAACAATGGGGAAAGGTTCAATACTAACAGAATTGCCATTGTTTCTAAAAATCATAAATACGGAATCATTGATGAATTTGGAAAAGAGCGAGTAAAACTAGAATATGATACCATAGAACATCCTGAAGAATCCTATCATGAATCTGAAATTTTTGTTGCTAAAAAGGGCAGCAATCTCGTTTTACTCGATGAACATGGGAAGAAAATCTATGATAAGATAAAAGACTTCTCTTTTGATTACTGTCGTATTAATAAGAAAATTGAAAAAATCTATCACGTTCAGGATTTGAATGGAAAATATGGTGCGGTTGACACAAAAGGAAAATTGATAATTCCTGTTATTTATGATGAATTTCAAGATTTTGAAAGTAATTATAATGCGATTGTAAAGTATAAAGGAAAATTTGGGTTAATCAATTCTGATAACAGAACAACTTACCCAATTGAAAATGAATCAATTTATTCAGTCAACAGAAAAGATTTAGATTATTATGTTATAAAAAGAAACAACAAGTATGGAGTGATTGACAAAAATCTAAAACCAATTTTAAATTTTGATTTTCAGGATTTATCTCCTTGCTTTTACGATACAAAAAATAGATTTATTGCTAAACAAAACGATAAATTTGGCGTTATAGACAGAGCAGGAAAAATAATTATCCCTTTTGAATATAGTGAAATGTCTAATTGGGTTGAATATGGTCCTGGTGAAAATTATCATTTCGTAACAAAAGATAGCAAACATGGTTTAATTACTAGAGAAGGAAAAACAGTTATCTCAGTAATCTATAACAGTCTTTTTTATGATAGCGATAAAATAATTATTCTGTCTAAAAATGGTAAGTACGGTGTTGTTACGATTCAAAACAAACAAATAATTCCTTTTGCGTACGAAAAAATTTATTTGGAGCCGAGTCTCTTTTCAAAGAAAAAAGAAACTGAATTTTATGTTTTGAAGAATGGAAAATATTCAATCATAAATGATAAAAATGAAGTAATTAAATCGGATATTTCCAAAAATGAAGTAGAAAATAAATTCTCTTATTATTACAATTAAAAAAATTGACACAAGAACGCATCATATTAGGTATTGACCCTGGAACCACAATTATGGGTTTTGGATTGATTAAAGTAACAAATAAAAAAATGGAATTTCTGCAGTTAAACGAATTGCAACTTTCCAAATACGATAATCATTACCAAAAACTAAGAATCATTTTTGAGCGAACTATCGAATTAATCGAAACACATTGTCCGGACGAAATTGCGATTGAAGCACCTTTCTTCGGAAAAAACGTGCAATCTATGCTGAAATTAGGTCGCGCGCAAGGTGTTGCGATGGCTGCGGGACTTTCAAGAGGAATTCCGATTACAGAGTATGAGCCTAAAAAGATAAAAATGGCGATTACCGGAAACGGAAATGCAAGTAAAGAACAAGTTGCCAAAATGCTCCAACAGCTTTTAGGCTTAAAAGAATTACCCAAAAACCTTGACTCTACAGACGGTTTGGCGGCTGCAGTTTGTCATCATTTTAATTCAGGAAAAGTCGTAGCCGGAAAGAGTTATTCGGGTTGGGACGCTTTTGTGAAACAAAACGAAGATCGAATTAAAAAGTAGTTTTCAGTCACAGTCACAGTTTACAGCTGAGACTGAGACCGAAAACTGAGACTGAAAACTAAAAAAATGAGCGGTATCTACATCCATATTCCTTTTTGCAAACAGGCTTGTCATTATTGCGACTTTCATTTTTCGACTTCGATGAAAAAGAAAGACGAGATGGTTTTGGCTTTGGCTAAAGAAATTGGTATGCGAAAACCCTTCGGCTCTGCTCAGAATGACAATATCATTGAAACGATATACTTTGGCGGGGGAACGCCTTCTGTTTTAAGTAATGGCGAAATAAACTTTTTAATTTCTGAAGTTTACAAAAATTATAAAGTTGTCGAAAATCCAGAAATTACACTTGAAGCTAACCCAGATGATTTGTCGGCGGAACGTATTTTAGAGTTATCCAAAAGTCCGATAAACCGATTAAGCATTGGAATTCAGTCTTTTTATGAAGATGATTTGAAAATGATGAATCGCGCTCATAATTCGGCGGAAGCCAAAAAATGTTTGGAAGAAGCGACAAAATATTTTGATAATATTTCACTCGATTTGATATATGGAATTCCAGGAATGAGCGATGAAATGTGGAGACAAAATATTCAAACTGCTCTGGATTTTGGTATTCCGCATATTTCTAGTTATGCTTTGACGGTTGAACCGAAAACGGCTTTAAGCAAATTAATTCAAACAGGAAAAATTGCTGAACCTCAAGATGAAGTAGCTTCAAATCATTTTATGATTTTGGTTGAAATGCTCCAAAAAAATGGTTTTATCCATTATGAATTATCCAATTTCGGAAAAGAGAATTATTTCTCCAAAAACAATTCGGCTTACTGGCTAGGTAAAAAATACATCGGAATAGGACCTTCGGCGCATAGTTATGACGGCGAAAAAAGAGGCTGGAATATTGCTAATAATTCTTTGTATTTAAAAGCAATTCAAAATGATGAACTTCCTATTGAAACTGAAGTTTTAACCATTTCAGATCGTTACAATGAATATATTATGACTGGATTGCGAACGATTTGGGGCGTTTCTTTAGATCGAATTGAAAAGGAATTTGGTTCAGAATATTTGAATTATTTATTAGAACAATCTCAAAAATTCTTAAATGATGATTTGCTTTCGATTGAAAACAATATTTTAAAACCAACTCTTAAAGGAAAATTTTTAACGGATGGAATTGCTTCAGATTTATTTTATTTAGATTCTGAAGTTTAACCGCAAGGTTCGCTAAGATTTACGCAAAGAACGCTATTTTTTTTTATTGTAGGAATAACCTTAAATTAAATCGAATTAAATGTAAATTTGAGTTTTAATTTTATATTTAATTACTCATGTCAGAAAATGATTTATCACGAATTGTGTTTCATTCAGCTTTGAAGGTTCATCAAGCTTTAGGTCCAGGTCTTTTAGAAAGTGCTTATGAAGAATGTTTGTTTTATGAGCTAAAGAAATTAGGCCTACTAATTGAAAAACAAAAAGCATTACCATTGATCTACGAAGAAGTAAAGTTAGATGTTGGTTATCGTTTGGATATTTTAGTAGAAAATAAACTAATTTTGGAGATAAAGTCTGTAGATTGTCTAAACGAAGTTCATTTTGCTCAATTACTGACTTATTTAAAATTAACAAATTGTAAACTGGGATTATTAATAAATTTTAATGTCGCATTATTAAAGTATGGGATTAAAAGAGTAGCAAACAATCTTTAATAAAATCTCTGCGACCTTTGCGTAAACCTTAGCGAACCTTGCGGTTAAATCAACATGATAGCAAAAATCAACAACTTCGAAATAGACTTATCAAAACCCATTGATATCTCCATCCCATTAACAAATACTGACGAAAACCCAATTGCTTGGTACATCGAAAAGCCTTCAATTGAACCCGTCATTTTTGGCGATTGGATTGGAAAAGTTTCGGAAGGAAAATCATCTACGAATTTCAATAATATTTTCTTTAATCCGCATGGACATGGAACGCATACGGAATGTTTAGGACATATTACAAATGATTTTTACAGCATCAATCAATCCTTAAAACAGTTTTTCTTTTTTGCTAAATTGATTACGGTTGAACCTGAAAAATTTGGAGAAGATTTTGTGATTACGAAAGAGCAAGTTCAAAAAGCATTGAGCACTTCGACTCCGCTCAGAATGACAAAATTGGAAGCGATAATAATTCGGACTCTTCCAAATCAAAAGGAAAAAAAATCAAGAAAATATTCGAATACGAATCCGCCGTATTTGTCTGAAGATGCTGCGATTTTCATCCGCGAAAGCGAAATTCAGCATTTATTGATCGATTTGCCAAGTGTGGATAAAGAACATGACGAAGGAAAATTATTGGCTCATAAAGCGTTTTGGAATGTTAAGGACACACATAATCTAAATCCTGACGCGAGATTTAGTGCCACAATCACCGAAATGATTTACGTTTCAGACGAAATTGAAGACGGAAATTATATCCTAAATCTTCAAATCGCTTCGTTTGAAAATGACGCTAGTCCATCGAAACCAATACTATACAAAATTTAAAATCAACCACAAATTACACAAATTTTCGCGAATTTCTTTTTTTATTTTGCCACTCCCAATAGCTATCGGGATAAAAAGATTTATACAGATTTAATCATTTGTAAACTTTAATCTTAAAAAATAATTTGTGGAAATTTGTGTAATTTGTGGTTAAAAAACATCCCTTAATGATAACAGTATCAACTGACAAAACAAAACTCGATGTTCCGTTTATACAGAACTTTTTAAAAGACATTTATTGGGCTGCGGGACGAACTATAGAAGAAGTGCAACGTACCATTGATGCTTCGGTTTGTTTCGGAATTTATTTGAATGGCAAACAAATTGGTTTTGCGCGCGTTATAACCGATTATGTTGTTTTTGCTTATTTAATGGATGTTTTTATTACCGAAGAACACCGCGGAAAAGGATATTCGTCCATTTTAATCGAAACGATGATGAATGAGCCTCAATTGCAAGAAGTCAAAATCTGGCGATTGGCGACCACTGACGCTCACTTTTTATATGAGAAATTCGGATTTACAAAACTGAATCATCCTGAAAAGATGATGGAAAAAATAGTCAAATGAAAACAGTCTTAAAACTCGAAGAAGCCGCTTTGTTTATTCTTGGAATATTTCTCTTTAACTGCTTAAATTATGATTGGTGGTGGTTTCTGGTTTTGATCTTGGCTCCTGATTTATCGATGATTGGATATGTTTTCGGAAATAAAATTGGTGCTTTTACTTATAATTTGTTTCATCATAAAGGAGTTGCACTTTTAATTTATGCCATTGGATGTTATTTAAGTATTGAAAGCATTCAATTAACAGGAATTATTCTATTTTCGCATTCGGCTATGGATCGCGTTTTTGGTTATGTCCTTAAATATGAAAAAGGCTTTAAATACACACATTTGGGTGAAATTGGTAAATAAACAGTTATGAATTTAGAAACGTTTTACGAATATTGTCTTTCGAAAAAAGGCGTCAGTGAGCATTTTCCTTTTGACGAAGATACATTGGTTTTTAAAGTCGGCGGAAAAATGTTTGCCTTATCTTCTTTATCGCAATGGGAAAAAAACGAGCAATCGGTCAATTTAAAATGCGATCCAGACCGCGCGCAGGAACTCAGAGCTGAATATGATGAAATTCAACCTGGATATCACATGAGCAAAGTGCATTGGAATACGATAGCCCTAAATGGAAACTTAGCAGATAAATTTGTAAAAGAGCTCATAGACCATTCGTATGAATTAGTTTTCAAAAGCTTAACAAAGAAAATTCAGAGCGAAATTATCTAATTATAAAATTAGGCATTACATTTGTAGCATCAGTGAAAAACTCAGCGACTTAGTAGCTTAGCAACTTAGAACCTTAAAAAAATGAAAGAACAATTTAAAAAATTTCTAAACGAAGAACAAGATCCAAAAGCGATTGAAAAAATCACTTCGAAACTTAACGATTTATTGATGAAAGGCGAAGAAGTTGGATACATCGCAGTGCAAAAAAAACCTGCTATTACTGTTTTTCCAGACAGCATTGTATTAACTAACAAGCGTATTATTATCTGCAAGCCTAAAAATTTAGGTCTTTCTATGGATTTTACCGATTATACTTGGGATGATATTGCGAGTACTTTTGTAAAAGAGAACATTTTAGGTTCTGAATTTTCATTTGGCACTAAAACAGATTTAGCTGTTTCTATTGATTATATTCCGAAAATTCAGGCTAGAAAAATTTATACTTATGCTAAAGAACAATTGGATTTATTGAAAAATCCTGTTCAAACAGCAACTCCAATTCAGGAAACTGCTGAACCTGTTTTTGAAGAAGAAGCAGAGGAAATTGAAGAAGTTGAAACAGAAGAAGTAACAAGCTTTGCAGAAATTTTACCTGCAGCGCCGGCTGTTACAGAAACTTATGAACCGCTTCCGACTCAGCCAGCAGGAGAACGTAAATTGAGCGATTTATCTAAAGAAGAGCTTTTCGATAAATTACAGAATTACAAAAAACTTCTTGATAATGGTTTGATTATGCAAGGAGAATATGATGCTTATAAAAAAGAGATTTTAAGTTATATGTAGTTTAAAAGTACAAAGTTCTGAGTACAAAGTACAAAGATTATTGACTTTATCTAAAATAAAAAAGGCCCGAAATAGAGATTCTATTTCGGGCTTTGTATTTAAACTTTGCACTTAGAAACTTTGCACTTTGTACTCATTTACAAAGTCGCCTTCTGTTTTTCTACAAATTTATGCGATTGCAGTTCCAGCAATTCTTTTGCATTTTTTCGCTGTAAATCAAATAATCCTTTGTCTTCTGAGATGTCAGCGTAAACTTTATCGTGCATTTCGGCACTGGTTTTCACTAATAAATCGCGTTGGTATTTATTTTGTGCCAAAGTAGCTTTCATTGCAGTTTCGGCTTCTTCTTGTTTGAAATCGAATTCTCCTTTTGGCGCCAATAATTTGGCAATAATTGGTGAAGTTTCGATTGCCAAAAACAACAGCATAATGAAAAATGAAGGCAGCCAAGGCAGTTTATTCAAAGCATTAATTCGCGCCATTAATCCATCGAAACCTTCAATAATGGGTTGGGTTTGCGAAACTTTTTTATCTAAATCGGCTTGAAGCTGTACGCCTGCTTTTTCTTTTTCAGCAATTTTAGCTTCGTTTGTCTTTTTTAAAGTTTCAAACTCTTTAAGAGCGGCATCGTGTTTTTCACGTTTTTCTTTATAAACTGGACCTTTTCCTAATTTTTTAGTTCCAGCAGTTCCCTCTGCTTCTGTAATGTAAGTTGAATATAAATCGTTTACTTCTTTTTCTTTCTTTACAATATCAGCTTTTAAAGCAGCTATTTCGGCTTTATTTTTATCTAAATCTGTCTTGAAATAAGTTCCAATTTGTTTTTTATTGGCCAATTCCATTTCATTTTTTTCTTTCAATAAAACGGTATTGATTTCTTTTTCAAAGATTTTAATCTCCAAAGGTTTCGAAATTACAATCGCAATAATAATAGCCAAAGCAATACGGGGAATTGCCTGCAGGAATTCATCCAAAAAACGATCTCTTTTTTTAATCGTAGAAACAATAAAACGATCCAGATTAAAAATCAGCAAACTCCATACAAATCCAAAAATCAGAGCGGGATAAATAGAATCAAAAACGGTAAAAAGTGCATACGCACTGGCCAAGAAAGCCATAACTGCTGTAAAGAAAACTGTGGCACCAATACCAACATATTTGGTTTGTTCTCCTTCTGAACAGTCTTTCAAGAGGTCTCTATCGACTCCTGAACATAGGATAAAAAATTGTTTTAACATGATTGATGATTTTTGATTGTGATTGATACGGCAAATTTAACGCCAAATTTTCAAATACAGTCAAATTATTGTTTTTCTTTTTAATTGTGAATCAATTATTTGTCAGCTTTAGTGTTATTTAAACATTAATAAATTTCAAATTTCAATGGACAATCATAACACTATGTTAATTTTTTTTCAAGGCTTTAGTAATACAGGGGTTTTAGCTTCGCAATCGAAAATCAAACTAAACACACACAATGAAGAAATTTTATCTATTAACCGCATTCTTTTTATTCGCCTTTACAGGTTTTGCTCAGAAAGCGATTATATCTGGAAAGATATTAGACGCCGATGACAAACTGCCTCTTCCTGGAGCTATGGTTCAAATTGTAGGCGAGAAAAAATATACTGTTTCTGACTATAACGGTCGTTTCGAGTTATTAAATATTAATGAAGGAACTTACAAAGTTGAAGTAAAATATATTGGATATTCTGCTTTAACTCAAGAAATAAAAGTGGAGCAAGGAAAGAACAATGTAATTGACTTTGCGCTTAAAGCTTCTCAAAACGAACTAAAAGAAGTTGTTGTTGGAGACATCTTAAAAGGTCAGGCAAAAGCATTGAACCAACAGAAAAACAACAAAAATATCGGAAACGTAATTTCTTCTGATCAAATGGGACGTTTTCCAGATGCTAACGTGGGAGATGCTTTAAAACGTGTTCCAGGTATCACAATGCAGAATGACCAAGGTGAAGCTCGTAACATCATTATTAGAGGTTTGGCTCCGTCTTTGAACTCTGTTACTTTAAATGGTGACCGTATTCCGTCTGCTGAAGGAGACAACAGAAACGTACAAATGGACTTAATTCCATCTGATATGATTTCAACTATCGAAGTAAATAAAACATTGACTTCAGACATGGATGCTGACGCGATTGGAGGTTCTGTAAACTTGATTACCAGAGCAACTCCAAACGGCGAAAGAATCTCTGCAACACTTGCTGGAGGATATTTGCCAATTCGTGACCACGCTTCTTATACTGCTGGTTTAGTTTATGGAAATCGCTTTTTTGATAATAAATTAGGCGCTGTTTTCAGCGGATCATACAATAATGTAGATTATGGTTCTGATAACATCGAGAACGAATGGGTAAAAGATGATTTTGGAAATGAGTATTTACAAGCATCTGAAATTAGAAAATATGATGTACAGCGTATCCGTCGCAGTGCTTCTGTTGCTTTAGATTACAAATTCAATGACAATAACACGATTTTTGCCAACGCAATTTACAATTGGAGAGATGATAGAGAAAACCGTTTTAGAACCACTTACGATGATATCGAGCCTCTTTATAATGGTGAAGAAATTGTTGGTTTTGAAGGGCGTGTAAAACGTCAGACAAAAGGGGGTTTAGACAATAACAGAAATAAAAATAGAAGATTAGAAGATCAAAGAGTTCAAAACTATTCTATTCGCGGAGAGCATTTAATCAATTCGACATTAGATTTAGATTGGTCTGCTAACTATGCAAAAGCAAGAGAATACCGCCCAGGTGAGCGTTATATCGAATACCGCCAAAAAGGTCTAGAAATGTTTGAAGATTTATCAGACATCAGATTTCCTTTAATGACAACTGTTGGCGAGTCTGTTGACGAATTTAAATTTGATTCTGTTACCGAAAATACAGACGAAACTAGCGAAAGCGAATTTGGCGCAAAAGTAAATATACGTTTCCCTTTCTCTGTCATTGCAGGCGAGAAAGGAAGGTTGAGAACGGGGCTTAGACTTCGTTTGAAAGAAAAAGAAAGAAACAATAATTTCTATTCTTATACTCCGCTGAACGATGATATGGAATTATTATCGCAAGTTCCAACGTCTTATTTTGACGGAAAAGATTTTAATCCAGGAAGCAAATATGTGCCAGGAACTTTTGCTTCGGCTTCTTTCTTAGGAAGTTTAGACTTAAACAATGCAACTTTATTCGAAAAAGAAGCTGATCCAGCAGAATATTTGGCCGTAAATTATAACGCTAAAGAAAGAATTACTGCTGCTTACGTTAGATGGGATCAGGATTTTAACGATAAACTTTCTATGGTTTTAGGTTTCCGTGTGGAGAATACTCATATCGATTATACAGGAAACCGTGTATTAGACGAAGAAGAATTAGAAAGTAAAATCAACAATACCAACTCTTACACTAATTTATTGCCAAGTATTTCGTTACAATACAATGCAACAAAAGATCTAATTTTAAGAGCTGCTGCTACAACAGCATTGGCAAGACCAAACTATTATGCATTGGCTCCGTACGTAAACAACATTGCTGCTGATAAAGAAATCATGGCTGGAAATCCAGATCTTAACGCCACTTACTCATACAATTATGATTTCATGGCAGAGAACTATTTCAAATCTGTTGGTTTAATTTCTGGAGGTGTTTTCTACAAAAGATTAAATGATTTCATTTATAACTACAGTGACAACCAATATACTGCAGAAAAATTTGCTACAGATTTCCCAAATCAGGAAAACCCAATTCCAGCGGGAGAAAACTGGTCATTTTTACAATCAAGAAATGGAGAAAATGTAGATGTTTATGGTTTTGAAGTTGCTTTTCAGCGTCAGTTAGATTTCCTTCCTGGTAAATTCTTAAAAGGATTTGGTATCTATTTGAACTATACTTACACAAAATCGAAAGCAAGCGGAATTGCTGATGAAGATGGAAATGAAAGAAAAAATATCAGTCTTCCAGGAACAACGCCTCACATGTTTAACGGATCTTTATCTTGGGAAAACAAACGTTTTTCTGCAAGAATCTCAACTAACTTTACATCTGATTATTTAGATGAATTAGGTTCTGAATCTTACAAAGATAGTTACTATGACAAGCAGTTTTTCTTAGATGCCAATGCTTCTTATAAAATCACTCCAAAACTTCGCTTTTTTGCAGAAGCAAATAACCTAACAAATCAGCCGTTACGTTACTACCAAGGAGTTGCTGCTCATACCAAACAAGCTGAATATTACCAGCCACGTTATAATTTCGGATTGAAACTAGACTTGTAATCTGCACTTTTTTAAAATTCTTAAATTAGACAGAGTTTTGCGCTCTGTCTAATTGCATTAAAAATATATAACACAAATGAAAAATACATCTTTAATTGCTTTTTTACTTTTAAGCTTATCCTTTACAGCTTGCAAAAAAGATACTTTAGCTCCAGTTCAGCCAAATGCAGTAAAACCAACAGCGGTTACAGAAGCTTTGCCTCACGATACAGATGACCCTTCAATCTGGATTAATCCAACTGATGCTTCAAAAAGTATTATTATAGGAACAGATAAAGATACAGACGGCGGTTTGTATGCTTTTGATTTAAATGGAAAAATACTAAAAAAATCAATTCCGCTAAAACGTCCAAACAATGTTGATATCGCTTACGGATTAATTATTAACGGAAAAAAAGTAGATGTTGCTGTAACGACGGAACGTGAAGAAAATAAAATCAGGATCTTCAGTTTACCTGATTTAGCGCCAATTGATAACGGCGGAATTCCTGTTTTTGAAGGAGAAACGCAACGCGATCCAATGGGAGTTGCTTTATACACTCGCCCAAGCGATGGGAAGATTTTTGCTATTGTAGGAAGAAAAACGGGCCCTTCTGGAAGTTATTTATGGCAATATGAACTTTCTGGAAATGGAAAATTCGCTGCTGCGAAAGTGGTTCGCAAATTTGGAACTTACAGTGGCAAAAAAGAAATTGAAGCAATTGCTGTAGATAACGAATTAGGTTTTGTTTACTATTGCGATGAACAAGCTGGAATTAGAAAATACAAAGCAGATCCAGCTTTAAATGATAATAAAGAATTGGCTTTCTTCGGTCAGAAAGATTTTAAAGCAGATCATGAAGGAATTGCGATTTATAAAAAAACAGATTCTACAGGATATATTTTAGTGTCAAATCAGCAAGCAAATAGCTTTATGGTTTATCCGAGAGAAGGTGCAAAAGGAAACCCGAACAATCATCCTTTATTGGCAGAAGTTCCAACTTCTACTATTGAATGTGATGGTGCAGATGTTACAAGCGTAAACTTAGGTCCAAAATATAAAAACGGACTTTTCGTAGCGATGAGCAACGGAATGACTTTCCATTATTACGCTTGGGATTTAATCCAGAAACGTATAGACGAAGCTAAAAAATAAAAGTTTCAAGGTTTTCAGTCGCAGTCCCGTGTTCAGTGTCTATTTTTTTTACTGCGATTGGAAACCAACTAAAAAAAGCTGTTCATTTCTGAACAGCTTTTTTATTTTGAATTAAATAATTCCTTTTATTCTGTAATTGGTGCGCCTGCTAAGATTTCAGCATTTGCAAACTCTTCAAATTTGGCAAAATTAGCTTTAAATTTCTGAGCTAATTCTAACGCTTTTTTATCGTATAAATCTTTGTCTTCCCAAGTATTTCTAGGATTCAAAATCTCGTTTGGCACATTTGGACAATCTTGAGGAATTTCAATTCCAAATACTTCATGATTTTTAAACGCTACATCATTCAATTCTCCTTTTAATGCAGCAGTAATCATAGCACGAGTATATTTCAACTTCATACGGCTTCCTGTTCCATAAGCTCCACCAGTCCATCCTGTGTTGATTAACCAAACTTTTACTCCCGCATCTTTCATTTTCTTGCTTAACATTTCAGCATAGCGAGTTGGGTGCAAAGGCATAAATGGCGCTCCAAAACAAGCAGAGAAGTTTGGTTGAGGCTCAGTTACACCCGCTTCTGTTCCAGCAACTTTTGCTGTATATCCAGAAATAAAGTGGTAAGCCGCCTGACCTGGAGTCAATCTT